>Ga0209374_1000054_pt1 | contig 120235 bp, 108 predicted proteins | sample SaaInlLV_DNA_10m_FD_184683 | JGI IMG/M metagenome (GOLD analysis project Ga0209374, IMG submission 184683) | Marine microbial communities from expanding oxygen minimum zones in the Saanich Inlet - SI075_LV_DNA_10m (SPAdes) (version 2) | ecosystem: Environmental > Aquatic > Marine >... | reverse complement strand
AAAAACTTCAAAAAAGCACTTTTTCAAATTATAAAGTTGGACTAATTCATGGAAAAATGAATGGTGAGGAAAAAAAAGAGGTGATGCGAAGGTTTAAGGGAAATAAAATTAATATTATCATCGCGACAACGGTTATTGAAGTGGGAATTGATGTGCCAAATGCAACATTAATGCTTATAGAGCATGCTGAACGATTTGGATTAACTCAACTACATCAATTAAGAGGCAGAGTAGGCAGAGGTATAAAAAAAAGTTATTGCATACTTGTGAATAGAGGTACAAATGAACTCTCTGCAAAAAGGTTGGAAATAATGGAGAGTACTAATGACGGATTTGAGATTGCTGATGAAGATTTGATTTTGAGAGGGCCAGGTGACTATGTTGGTTTCAAACAAAGCGGGTTTATTAAATATAAAATTGCGGATATGGTTACGGATGGGCCTATAATTAGAACCGCTAGAATTTTAGCTAAAAGTATTATTGAATCCGATCCTACTCTAGAAAATCATGAGAATGTTAAGACGCAAGTAATAAAAGATTATAAAAATAATCTTCATTTAGTAAAATTAAATTAAGTTTTTAATGTAATTTTTGTATTAATACTATTATATAAATTTGCCTTCTCTTAAATAAACGGAATAAATATTAACGTGAATAAAGAAATTTTATCAGAAAAGGAACAATTGTTTCTGTATTTAGTTGGAACTTTTCATTCGAGCGCTAGAATAGCGTTAGGTAAAAATGAAAACCCAATGACAAAATCAATAAATATAAATGTAGAACAGGCATCGTTTTATATTAACGTTCTTGATTTGATTCAAGAGAAAACCAAAGAAAATTTGACTGATTATGAAGAGCAAATGCTAATTAACACGATTAGCGAATTAAAATTAAATTTAATTGATGAAAAGAAAAAAAATAAAAGCCCGAATGGACAAAAACAAAATAAAGAATCAAAAGAGGAAGACTAAGCTTTGTTAAAAAATGATTTTATTAAAATAAATAGATTAATTGCACTAGCTGTTTTCTTATTAACCTTCATTGTCTATTTTGATACTATGGCTCCAACTGTCTCCTACTGGGATTGTGGTGAGTTCATTGCAGTTTCGCATACTTTAGGTGTGCCACATCCGCCTGGAAGTCCATTTTTTCTGCTGTTGGGTCGTATTTTTTCTATGATTCCTTTTAATGAGGATGTTGCTTTCCGTGTAAATATTATTTCCCCGCTCGTAAGTGCTTTAGCAGTTATGCTTCTGTATCTTTCAATTGTTAAAGTAGTGACTCATTGGCGAGGAAAAGTAAACAGCTCGATGGATAGTTTAATTGTTTTTGGCGGCGGTGTTTCTGGTGCCTTAGCGTTTGCATTTACTGACAGTCATTGGTTTAATGCAGTCGAAGCAGAGGTGTATGCTTTTAGTACATTTTTTACCGCAATTGTTGTCTGGCTCATTCTCCTGTGGAACGAAAAAGCAGATGAAAAAGGTCATGAAAGATATTTGCTTATTATTGCGTATATGATTGGTTTAGCTACAGGACTTCACTTACTAAATTTATTAGCAATACCTTTTATTACTTTAATCGTTTATTTTAGAAAATATAAAGTTGAATGGAAATCTTTTGGAATTAATGTATTAATTACTGCCGTAATATTTTTTGTTATCCATAATGGAATTATTAAAGGATTACCTAAAATGGCTGCTAGTTTCTTGGGCGTATGGGGAACAACATTTCTGATTGGTTCTGCTTTTGCTCTAATGATTTGGGCTGTTTTGAATAAACAACATTTAATTAGCATTGTGGCAACATCAATGGTGCTAGTATTAATTGGGTATTCTACATACTCATTGATTTTCATTCGTTCTAATCAAGATCCCACGATTGATGAAAACGATCCAGAAACTGTTGAGGCAATGATATCATATCTTGAGAGAGAGCAATATGGCAGTGTTGGCCAGCTCCCAAGAAGGTTCAAGGGGCTTCCTCAAATGTATGAAGTTGTTGGTCCGCCAGCAAATAATGGAGATTACTCATCAAGGCAAAAATCTCAATACCGAAAGACTAATGTAAGCAAACAGTGGGATTTTTTCTGGAATTATCAGATAAAGAAAATGTATAACCGGTACTTTTTGTGGCAGTTCGCTGGACGCGGGCCAGCTAATGAAAGTGGCGTAACTCCTATGGGGGCTAATAGTAGGGAAGATGGCGTGGATTGGTCTCAATTTGGCATGCCCCTAGCCTTTTTAATAGGTTTGTTGGGAATGTTTTATCATGGAAGCAAAGACCAGCGTATGTCCTTCTCTGTGATGTCATTATTTTTATTAACCGGCTATGCAATAATTCTATATTTAAATCAAGACGACCCTCAGCCAAGAGAAAGGGATTATTCTTATGTTGGTAGTTTCTTTGCATTTTCGATTTGGATAGGTGTTGGCGTGTCAGCAATTGGTGAATTTATTGAAAAGAAGATAGCAAATATAGATCTCAGAAAAAGAATGTTATCTATAACATTATTGTTAATTATAATATTCATGCCTGGAGTAATGATGAGTGTTAATTATCATTCACATGATAGGTCTGGTAATTATGTTGCTTGGGATTATAGTTATAATATTTTACAATCAGTTGGGCCAAATGGTATATTATTTACCAATGGGGATAATGATACTTTTCCTTTATGGTACCTCCAAGAGGTAGAAAATATAAGAAAAGATGTAGCTGTGGTAAATCTTAGTCTTTTAAATACTCCTTGGTATATAAAACAGTGGAAAGAAGCAAGATCAGCTGATACAAAATTTATAAACCTCTCCGATAATCAAGTAGATGCTATCACCTCTAGGCTCCAGAGGTGGGAGGAAAAGAAGGTTCAGGTACCTGTCCAAAATGACCCTAAAAATGAAGAGGGTTTTATTGAGTGGAATTTAAAGCCTACTTTTGCTGGTCAAGCCCTAAGAGTTCAGGATATTATGATCCTCAGAATTATTAAAGATGCAAACTGGAAGGTGCCTATTTATTTTGCTGTTACAGTATCTCAATCAAATAGAATAGGGTTAGATTCGTATTTAGATATGCAAGGCTTGACTTTTCAGCTTAAAAGCCACAAAACAAAACCTGTCGATCAAGATATGATGTATAAAAACCTAATGACTCAAATTGGCCCCAATGATTGGTCAACAGAGTTTGATGTTTCCAGGTTTAATGATGAGGGGGAAGGTGATTACGTAAACTGGTCTAGAGATTATAAACCTGGATATATGTTTCGTAATCTAGGTAATGATAAAATTTATTATAATGATCAGATTATTAGACTTCTCCAAAATTACCGTAGTGCGTACATGCAATTAGCAGTTACATATTATATGGATTATCAAAAAGAGCAAAGAAAGAAAGTTCCAGACACTTACTTGTTAGCAGATTTAAGCTCAAAATCTGTTGCGGTATTAGATCAAATGCGTTTTAATATTCCTGAGGGAACAATACCGATTACCTCTGCTGATCTGCACTATCAAGTTGCAAGGCTTTATGGCGACTTAAATCGTAAAGATTCAATGGAAGACATTTTAGAAGACTTGATTGAGATGGAAGGTGTCTCTCCAAGTAATAAAGTTGAATACGCTAATGTATATTATCGTGAACTTGATAACTCTGAAATGGCGGTTAATATATTATCTGATTTGCAGAATGAATATTCTAAGATTGAGAATATTATAAAAGTTAAAGGTTTTTCTTCCATTTCAAATAGGAGTTGGAAAAGTTGGCAAAAAGCTTTTCCAGATATTGTGTCATCGTTAGTTTATATTTACAAAACAACGAACCAAAACAACGAAGCTGAACAAGTTTTAGTTGATTGGATTTTACGTTTTCCAGATGATACAAACGCAAAAAAGTTATTAGAAGAAGTTCGTAGTCTTGACTAGTAAATAGTAAAATTTATAGTGTCTGACAATAAGTTAAACGTTAGCATTATTATACCACATTGGAACAATGTAGATATTTTATCTGATTGTTTAGAATCAATAAGTTCAATAAAGTTATCTAATTTTGAAATAATTATTGTTGACAATGCTTCTACCGACCATAGCGTTGATTGGATTAAATCTAATTACCCCAAAGTAAACCTTATAGAAAATGATAAAAATTACGGATATGCCGGTGGTTGTAATATAGGTGCAAATCACGCTGAAGGAGATAAGTTGATATTTCTGAATAATGATACGGTTTTAGATCCTGATTGTATATCCCATATGCTGAAGTCAATAAATGCCAATCCAAATATGGCTGTAGTACAACCAAAAGTTTTAAATTATTTTGATAAGACGCTCTTTGATTATGCTGGAGGAGCAGGTGGTCACATGGATATTTACTGTTTCCCTATAGCACGCGGTAGGATTTTTGCTAAACAGGAATATGATAACGGTCAGTATGATAATCGAGAAAAGTGTTTTTGGGCATCCGGAACATGTTTAATGATTAGGAATAAATTATTTCACAAGGCAGGTGGTTTTGATGATGCGTTTTTTGCGCACATGGAAGAAATAGACCTTTGCTGGAAAGTGCAATCTATGGGTTACGAAGTATGGGCTGAGCCTAAGGCAGTTATTCATCATAAAAACGGATTAACGCTACCTATGTATTCTCATAAAAAGTACTATCTTAACCACAGAAATTCACTTCTAATGTTATTTGGTAATTATTCGTTTAAAAATATGTTTTTAATCGGTTCATTGCGAATTTTTCTTGAGATATTAGCTATTTTTTATTCTCTTTTAATTTTTGACTGGAAGCATGCATCAGCAATTATAAGAGCGCTTTTTTGGGTTCTTTTTCATCCTCATGCAATTATAAAAAAGAGGAGAGCGTTTAATAAAATTAGAAAAAAGAAAGATAGTGAAATTATGAAGGGGATGTTTAAGAGCTCAATCGTTTTGAAATATTATATTTTAAGAATAAAAACTTATTCAGGCATTTTATCTAAATAAAATTTGTAAATATCTCTATTATCATGATCTAATTGTTTTACATCAATAAGTAAGTCTCTTCTACCAAATTTATTAAAAGTTTTAGCGAGGTACTCAGAATGGATTTTCATAAAGTATTGAGTAGATTGTTCCCGTCCAAAATCAATTGCGCTTTTTTCAAGGCCATTTAGCATATTATTAAGCTCTTTTAGACCCTCCTCAATTCTACCCTCTTGAAGTAAGTCTTTTCCAATATAATAAGCAAGCCGAGCGTCCCTTAATCCTGAGTTTTTACTTATATCATCTACTAGAGATATCCTAGAACTCCAGCCTTTTTGGTACTCTGATGATGCTCCTCGTAATGCTATTTCTCTTGCTATTTCATATGTCGCTCCCCCACCTCTGTATTCATAAGAATCTATGACTCCTGCTAGTATCATGTGAGCATAGAAAGCTAAAAAAGCTGATAGTGGTTCAAATAGTACTAAATCAAAATACAAGCTTGAGCCAGGACTGTAATAAAACTGAGCACCATTATCAAAGTATCTTAATTCGCTTCCATTAGAAAATAAAGCTTTGCATAGGTATGTTTTTACATTGCCTTTAGACGCTGCCCCTTCAAAAACAATTTGTATATGTAAAGGAATTTTTAAATCAGAAAAATCTTTATCCCATGAAGTGTTTACAAAAAACTGTTGAACGTCATCCTTAAGATTAATAAGGTCATATTTTTCATCACTTCTTAGTAATCTATCATCAAACTCAATTTTAACTAGGCCAAATTGCCCGTAGGTAGCCGTAAAAAATATCGGGAGGGCAACGACTAAGGATAATAGTTTTGTCATTGATTAAAAATAAATTAAAGCAATTCCTCTTTACAAGTAATTTATCTTACTTATTTTTGTAATGGTTTCAATATGAATTAATTTTAGATAATGAAAAACATTGAAAAAATTATAAATCAATCTAAATACAAACATATTTTTGATATGGCTAAAAGAGCTGGGAAGCTTGGCTTCAAAGAAAATGTAAAAGTTTATATAGTCGGTGGTGTAGTAAGGGATTTAATGCTTGGAAGGGATATCCAGGACCTTGATTTAATGGTCGAGGGTGACGGTATTTTTTTTGCAAGAAAACTAGCTAAAGAGATTGGTGTAAAAAAAGTCGTCCCTTTTGAAAAATTTGGCACTGCTTTAATACCGAATAAATTATTTCAGATTGAAATTGCTAGTTCTAGATCAGAAACGTATAGCAGTGCATCAAGAAGCCCTTCGAAAGTTAAATTTACCAACCTGGAAGAAGATTTAAAACGGCGAGATTTTACTATAAATGCTATGGCAATGGACATTCATCCAGAAAGTTTTGGTAAAATACATGATCCATTTGGTGGACAGAATCACTTAATCGAAGGATTATTAATAACGCCACTAGATCCAATGAAAACTTTTTCTGATGATCCTCTGAGGATGATGAGAGCAGCTTACTTTGCATCAAAGCTTAATTTTAAACTGGACTCTGAGTGTAGAGCCGCAATTACTAATCAATCTGATAGGATAAGCATTGTTTCTTGGGAAAGAATAAGAGAGGAACTAATAAAAACGCTTTCTACATCTAAGCCTTCTGTTGGGTTAGTAATTATGCAAAAAACAGGTTTACTTAAAACAGTATTTCCTGAAATTGATATTATGTATGATATGAATCAATCTCCAGAATGGCACCATAAAGATATTTTTGCTCATACTTTGCAAGTTGTAGATAACGCAGCAAAATTAACAGATAAAATGGAAATTAGATTTGCAGCGCTGGTCCACGATATTGCTAAACCGGTGACAAGACGTATTGATCCTGTTAAGGGTTATACCTTTCACGGTCATGATGCAATAGGTGAGAAAATGTTAAATACAGTATCACAAAGGCTTAGGCTTTCAAATAAATTGTCAGGTTATTTAAAAAAATTAACATTATTGCACCTTAGACCTATAGCTCTCGTTAAATCTGAGGTTACAGATTCTGCAGTGAGGAGATTAATGGTTTCTGCTGGTGACGAGGTTCAAGATTTAATGACACTTTGCAGAGCAGATATAACAACGAAAAATCCTAAAACAGTAAAAAAATATTTAAAGAACTTTGATATTGTTGAAGATAAAATGAAAGTTGTTTTAGATAAAGATTCAGCAAAAAAATTTCAGAGCCCAATTAGAGGTAAAGAGATTATGGAAATTTTTAAAATCAATGAAGGTAAGCAAGTCGGAATATTTAAAAAAGCTGTAGAAGAAGCTATTCTTGAAGGCACAATTGAAAACACATATAATGCTGCCAAAAGATTTTTATTAGATCAAAAATAATGAGAAACTTGATCGATAACATTTTTAAAATCTTTTTTGTAACCTTAAAACAAATTCCTATAAATTAACCTAGTTGGAACTATAAAAATATTTTAATAAACATATACTTATAATTAGGAGAAATTATGACATATATTATTGCTGAACCATGTGTTAGTACCTGTGATACTGCTTGTGTCGAAGTATGCCCTGTTGATTGTATTCACGGGCCAGATGATAAAACTGGAGCAGGAGCTGAGGCGAAAGAACCTGGCTTTGATCCTGAAGGCAAGCAGCTTTACATCAATCCAGAAGAATGTATAGATTGTGGTGCTTGTGAGCCAGAATGTCCTGTTGAAGCTATTTTTGAAGAAAGTGAAATTCCTGAAGAATGGAGCAAATTCATTCCACTTAATTATGAATATTTTGGACAAGAATTTTCTGGGTAATTAAGCCAAATTGAAACTTATTTAAACGGTTGTTTCGGCAACCGTTTTTTTATTGGAATAAGTAGTATGAATAAAAATGAAATAAAAGAAATTCTAGCAAATATCAACTACCCTGGTTTTAATAGGGATATTGTTTCTTTTGGGATGGTGAGCGGGATTGAAGTTAAATCGGATGAAGTAAAAATAATTCTTAGCATAACTTCTCAAAATAATGAAAAGAAAAAGATTCTTGTTAGTGATATTGAAAAAAAATTAAGTGAGTATTTTTCGTTAGTTTCTGTAGCAGTAGAACAAAAAGCGCCAAATGGACCGCCTCCTGGAGCTCAAGCTTCTAATCCAGAGCCTGTATTACCAAATGTTAAACACGTAATAGCAATTGCGAGTGGTAAAGGAGGGGTTGGTAAATCAACAGTGGCGTCTAACATTGCTTGTGGCTTAATTGAGAAAGGATACAAAGTTGGCCTTTTAGATTTGGATATTTATGGACCTTCTCTTCCTATCACCTTGGGAATAAATGAGCAGCCAGAGATGACAAATAATAAAAAACTTGTACCTATTGATAGATTTGGTCTGAAAGTGATGAGCTTTGGTTTTATAAGTGGCAATGACACACCCGTAATTTGGAGAGGTCCTTTAGTTTCAAGGATGACCGAACAATTTTTTAAAGATGTTGAATGGGGTGAACTTGATTATTTAATTTTAGACTTACCACCAGGAACAGGAGATGTGCAGCTTACGCTCACTCAAAAACTGCGCATGTCAGGGGCTATCATTGTTACGACTCCGCAAGATATTGCATTATCAGATGTTAGAAAGGGTGCGGATATGTTTAGAAAAGTAAAAACGCCTATTTTGGGAGTTGTTGAAAATATGTCTGGTCTTTTCATTAATGGTGTTATTAAGGATGCAAATGGTAATGAAGTTAACGGTGGTACAATTACAACGGATTTTGGCTCTGATTATCAAATACAAGATAGCGGAGAATTTGAACTTTCATTAGACCTCTTCAAAAAAGGTGGTGGTTTAGCTGAGAGTAAGCGGCTAGAAATCCCACTAATAGGGCAAATACCTATCTCCAATGATATTGTTAGTGCCACTGATAATGGAGAACCGTTGATACGTTTGAATCCTGAACATAAAGCATCCAAAATATATATGTCCATTGTTGAGAAAATGGTATCAATTTTAGATGAGACTTAATGATAAGGAACATTCTAACTATTGCTCTAGTATAATGTTAAAAATAGCTGATATCTTAAAGTCGAAGATTTAAAACTATACTTATTTCTTTGATAAGATTCTTATGAAACCAAAAACAATAGATAAATCCGAATTAAAGACAATACCTAGACATATTGCTATTATTATGGACGGGAATGGAAGGTGGGCAAAAGAAAGAGGTCTACCTAGAATAGCTGGACATCGCGAGGGAATAAACTCTGTTAGAGAAATAACCAAAATATGCGGAGAAATAGGCGTTAAGTATTTAACGTTATACACTTTTTCTACAGAAAACTGGAGTAGGCCTAAAACAGAAGTCAAAGCCTTGATGACTTTGTTACTTTCTACTATAAAAAAAGAGATAAAAGAGTTACACAAAAATGATGTTAAATTCTCGACAATAGGGGATATTTCAATTTTGCCTAAGGGAACAGTTAAAGGTGTCAAAGAAGGTGAAAAGCTAACATTTGAAAACTCTGGTTTGAATTTGATCCTAGCTTTGAACTATGGAAGCAGGCAAGAAATAATTTCTGCTGTAAATAATATAGTTTATGATGTTAAAAAAGGGAGTCTAGATAGTAACTCAATCGATGAAAATATTTTCTCTTCATATTTAGATACGAATAACTGTCCAGATCCAGACTTATTAATTCGTACTAGTGGAGAATTAAGAATAAGTAATTTTCTCTTATGGCAGTCAGCATATACAGAAATGTATTTAACAAACACATATTGGCCCTCTTTTAGAGAAAATGAATTGTTTGCAGCAATATTTGATTTCCAAAATAGAGAACGCAGGTTTGGAAAAACTAGTGAACAACTAGAAAATTAAAATGAAAAAATATATAGTCCTCTTTTCAATTTTTAGCATCCTTTTTTCACAAAATAACCAAGAATTTTTGTTAAAAGATGTAAAAGTTGAAGGCAATATTGTGTCGACTGCAAACACAATTATTTTTACATCTGGTCTACGTAAAGGGTTAAAAGTATCCTCCGCAGAGTTTCCAAGAGCTATTAAAAGGTTGTGGCAACTGGGTCTGTTTGATGATGTTCAAATCAGGTACGATGAGGAAGTGGGAAATGAAGTTAGTATCACCTTGTTAGTTTCTGAATCTATGGTTGTCGGCAATGTAAAATATGAGGGAAACAAGAAGATAAAAAATAGCAAATTTAAAGAAGAGCTTGATATAGTTACAGGGCAAAGAATAAAGCCCAATTTACTTCACGAAAAAATTAAAGAGATAAAAACTCTGTATTTTGAAAAAGGATATCTTAATGTGGAGGTCAAAGCAGATTTAATTGATTCTAAAGGCATAGAGAGTCTTTTTGATGGGAAAGCTAAAAATATTACAAAAGATATTGTTTTTAGTATTTCAGAGAATAAAAAAATAAAACTTAGAAATATCTATTTTGAGGGAAATGATGTTTATTCGAATTTGAAATTAAGAATGCTAATGAAAGAGACGAAGCAGCAAAGGTGGTATTATTTTTGGAGAACAGCCTTTGATAAAGATGACCTCGAAATAGATAAAGAAAAAATTATTGAGTTTTATCATAATAAAGGCCACAGAGATTTTTCAATTTTATCAGATTCAATAATTTATGATGGTGAAAGTAAATATTTAGATGTAGTTATAAATGTTAATGAGGGGCCTAAGTATAAATACAGAAATTTTACATGGGAAGGGCAATCATTATATTCAGAAGAGATCCTTTCAAGAGCATTAGGTCTTTCTTCTGGCGACGACTACAGTGAAGAAGCTTTTTCTCGAGCAGTCTATGATAGAATGCAAGGGCTTTATATGGACAAAGGCTATATATACAGTCGTATTGAGCCAGAAGTAACCCCAGTGGGAGTTGATTCGCTTGATGTACATTTTGTTATTGCTGAAAATCATAAAGTTTATATAAGAAATATTTCTATCAAAGGAAATGATAGGACAAGGGAAAACGTAATACGAAGAATTATGCGTATTTATCCTGGGGACGTCTTTAATAAAGAGCGTTTGATGAGAACGCATCGAGAAATAATGATGTTAAATTATTTTGCAAACGTGATCCCAGATGTTGTTCCGGTTGATGATAATCAAGTGGATATAGAAGTGACAGTAGAAGAAAAATCTTCAGGCCAAGCAAATATGAATATGGGATTTAGTCAAGCCTATGGTGTTACAGGGGGCGGAGGATTTTCATTGCCTAATTTTAGAGGAAAAGGACAGCATTTAGCATTGTCTTTTGAAGTTGGCGCTGCCAACTATAATAATACATATTTTGGAAGTAGTTATAAACCCCAGAAAAGAGAAAGAGCAAGTATTAGTTTTACTGACCCAATGTTTAATGACACAAATAACTTATTAAGCGGTTCGTTATTTTATAGTTTTTCTGGCCGATCATCACAGTATTATGCTCCTCTAGATATGGTCACTAAGGGCGGAAGTTTTAGATGGGGGCGAAGATTTAAATGGCCAGATGACTATTTTAGAGGTAGTTGGTCATTTACAGCACATCAAAGAGTTTATGAGGCGGACAATGAGGAGCAATTACAATTGTATACTGGCGGTCTAAGTGAAACTGTAGGTGTAAGCATTACACAATCGCTGAGCCGTGATAGTAGAGATCATCCTGAGTTTCCAACAATTGGTTCATTGATGGCAATCAGCAGTAGTATTTCTGGAGGACCTTTAGGCGGTAATGAAGATTTTCATAAACATGTATTAAACCTTGAATGGTATACGCCGACAGTTTGGAAGTTTGTCTTAATGAGTTCAGTAAAAATTGGTGGAATCAAAACTTTAAAATCAAATGATGGTGAAAGATCTATGGTGCCTTTTAATGAGCGGTTTATTATGGGTGGTAGCGGCATGGTTTATGGAAACCCTTTGAGAGGTTATGAAGATAATAAAATAGGACCCCTTACTTCAAGTGGTGGCCCATTTGGTGGAAATGCACTTATAAAAGTAACATCAGAGTTTCGTATTCCTTTTTCAGAAAATCCCGTTGTCTACGGAATGTTATTCGCAGAAATGGGGAATGTCTGGATTGAATCGCATTTGCAAGAGAAGTTTAACTTAACTAGAATTGGACCGTTAGATTTAAAACGTTCTGCTGGTGTAGGTATCAGGTTTTTTATGCCGATGATTGGAAAACTTGGATTTGACTTTGGGTATGGCTTTGATGATGTAGATGGTGATGGGCAACCATTTGGATGGAAATCATCGATTACAATAGGACAACAATTTTAATAATAATTAAGGAGAAGATGGCAATAATGAAAAAAATAACTATATTTTTTATGCTATTAATTGGTATGACCGCAAGTGCAAGCGCACAATTAAAAATAGGATATATTTTATCAGAAAGAATTCGCGGTGAATATGAAGAATTTAAGGAAGCTGAGTCGCAACTACAGCTTGAATACCGTAAGGTTCAATTTGAGTTTGATCAAAGAGTTAAAAAACTTGATAGTTTGAAACAAGACTATGAAGTAAAAAGATTAATGTCTTTAGATAAAGGTGAAAGTATCAGACAAGAAATAGAGCAGACTGAAAAACAAATACAAACATACCAAGCTGAAAAAGTTGGTCCTCAAGGGGAACTAATGCGGAAGCAAGCACAGATGGAATATGATATTTTGGGGAAAGTTAAAAAAGCCGTTGATAAAGTTGCTATTGATGGTGGTTATGATTACATAATTGATGCATCAGTAGGCTTACTTTATTACAAGCCAAAATATGATCTTACTGATGACGTTTTGCATGAATTAAGAAAACTAGATACTTCAAAATAGATACTAATTGAAGTTTAGTTTAAAGGAAATTAGCTTATTGGTTAATGGTAATATCTTTGGAGACCCTAACATAGAAATATGTGAAGTAGCTGAAATTCAGAACGCAAAAAACGGAAGTATTTCATTTTTAGGAAATAATATGTATGCTAAATATTTAGAAACTACTGAGGCCTCTGCAACCATTGTTTCAGATAAAAGTTTACTATCTGGAAGAAATGGTATTGTTGTTGATAATCCTCAATTAGCGATTGCTAAAGTATTGTCGCTGTTTTATCCAGATGAACCTCTATCTCAAAAAATAGACACAAAAGCTCATATTTCTACATCTTCTAAAGTTGGAATAAATGTTACAATCGAAGTAGGAGCTGTAATCGAGAGTGGTGTTAAAATAGGTGATAATTCATTTGTTGGTGCAAATTCATTTATTGGTAGGAATACAAAAATAGGTTCTGGTTGTAAGATATATCAAAATGCAGTTTTATACCACTCAACAATAATGGGAAATAATTCTATTATTCATAGTTCTACTGTTATAGGGAGCGATGGATTTGGATTCATTCCAGGTGATGAGCAGCACCATAAAATTCCTCAAACTGGAAGAGTTGTAATTGGTGAAAATGTAGAGATAGGCGCTAATTCAGCAATTGATCGAGCAACTATAGGTGAGACAATTATTGGAGATATGAGTAAACTAGATAATTTAGTCCACATAGGTCATAATGTTCAGATTGGTAAAGCATGTTTAATAACAGCGCAAGTAGGTATTGCGGGTAGCACTAAAATCGGTGATAATTGTCAAATTGGTGGCCAGGCTGGGGTTGTTCCACATGTTGAGATAGGACCGAATTCGATTATCGCAGCAAAATCTGGTGTTACAAAATCATTGGCTGGTAATCAAATGTATGGTGGTTATCCAGCAAGGCCAATTAGAGAAGAGCATAAAAGAAATGCAGTACATAGAGAAGTTTTATCAATTAAAAAAAAATTAAATCATTTAATTCAAAACGCTAACAAAGATTAATAAATGCATAGAAGACAAAGAACTATTCGAAGCTCAAAATCTTGCAAAGGTGTAGGTTTGCACACAGGTGTTGATAGTGTAATTACATTCCATCCTGCTCCGGAAAATTATGGAATAAGGTTTGTTCGGTCTGATATTAAAGATTCCCCTGAAATCAAAGCAGACATTGATCACGTAGTTGATATTTCAAGGGGTACTACAATAGAGCAAAATGATGTACGGATTCATACTGTTGAGCATGCTTTAGCAGCTGTTAACGGTTTAAGAATTGATAATGTAATGATTGAGCTAAACAATAAAGAAACGCCAGTTATGGATGGTAGCGCAAAAGATTTTGTTGATGCTTTATCGGATGCTGGAACTGTTAAACAAGAATCAAAAAGAAAAGTATTAGAAATTACTCGTGCTGTCAATTACACTGATTATTATAGAGATATAGACATTCATGTTATCCCAAGCGATCATTTTAGAGTTACCTTTTTAGTTGAATATCCTTTGCCAGCTCTAGGGACTCAATATGAAGCAATATATAATATGGAAGAGGATTTTGCTGTTGAAGTAGCCCCTGCCCGCACTTTTTGTTTTCTTAGTGAAATCGAAATGTTAAAAGAACAAGGCTTAATTAAAGGCGGTGGTTTAGATAATGCGCTAGTTATTGTAGATAAAAAAATTGATCAAATAGAAATGAACAGATTGAGAAACTTATTTGGTATAGAAGAAGCTATTGTTAATGGTTCAAACGGTTTACTCAATGGGAAGCTGCTAAGATTTAAAAATGAGCCAGTACGTCATAAAACTCTTGATTTAATTGGTGATTTAGCATTGCTTGGGGTTCCAATTATCGGCCATGTGACAGCTGCAAGGGCAGGCCATGCTAGTAATGTTGAATTTGTAAAAAAATTAAAAAAAGTTTATGCAAAAGAATTAGAAGAGTTATGGAAAGGTGATTAGAAAATGAGCAATGATTTAGTAAAAGATTCTTATAATATCCAAGATATAATTAAAATTTTACCTCATCGATATCCTTTTGTTTTAATTGATAGAATTGATGAAGTAAAACAAGGTGAATATGTTAACGCGATTAAAAACGTTACGATTAATGAGCCTTTTTTTCAAGGTCATTTCCCAGGTCAGCCTGTTATGCCAGGAGTTCTTTCTCTAGAATCGATGGCACAAGCTACCGCTTTTTTAATGTTACATGAATTAGATGATCCCCTTAAAAAAAATATGTTTATATCTGGTGTTGATAAAGTTCGTTATAGGCGCTTAATCGTTCCTGGGGATACTCTACATATTAATATTAAACTAGTTTCAAAAAAACTCACTCTATATAAGTTTGATGGCACAATCAAAATTGATAATCAGCTTGCGGTGCAAGCAAAAATATTTTCGAATTTAGTTGACCGCGTAGAGGTTTAATATTTCAAATAGTATTCATTCTACGGCTATTGTAGATGCAAGCTCAAAACTTGGAAACAATGTTATTGTTGGGGCTTATACTGTTATAGAACCAGGTGTCTCTATTGGTGATGGGACATTTGTCGGAAACCATGTAACAATATCAGAAGGGTCTAAAATAGGGAATGATTGTAAAATCTTTCATTCCTCTTCAATTGGTGCAATACCGCAAGATCTAAAATATGGAAACGAAAAGACTTTTGTTTCAATTGGCGATAGGACAATCATTAGAGAATTTGTGACGATAAATAAAGGTACTTCTGCATCGGGTAGAACATTAGTTGGTTCTGATTGTCTATTAATGGCCTCAGTTCATGTAGCTCATGATTGTACGGTTGGTAATAATGTTATTATGTCGAATTTGACAACCCTAGGCGGTCACGTGAATGTAGAAAATTGGGCTATATTGAGTGGTGGAGTTTTAGTTCATCAGTTTTGCAATGTGGGTGAACATGCATTTGTTGGTGCTAGTGGATTAGTAACTCAAGACGTCCCCCCCTACATTTTAGCTGCTGGAACGCCTCTAGAGTATAGTGGTATTAATAGCGTTGGATTAAAAAGGAGAGGGTTTTTATCAGAAAATAGGAAAGAAATAAAAAGTATTTATAAAACCTATTTTCGTTCAAAAAATAATCGCAGAGAAAATCTAAGAAAAATAGAGCAAGAATTAATAGACTCTGAGCTAGCAAAAAAGATTATTAAATTTATTGAAAACAGTGACAGAGGAATTATTTAAGAAAAATGAAATTCATACTTTGGCTTGGTTGTTTTTTATTAAGTCTTTCTTATAGCCAGAGTGTAGATTTTAGGTATAGTAACATTGATAAAGAGAGCCTTCATGCTTATGCAATAAAAGTTGCAAGTTCATCTACATTATGGCTTTCTGAACAAATCAAAACCCCAAGAACAAACAGATACAGACTATTTATTAAATATGGTCAATCATTAATTTTAAAAGAGATAAATAACAAAAAGTGGATTTTACCAAATCTTGAGTTCGGAGTTAAACCAACAGATAATTTATTATTATCCGGAAAGTTTTTTGGGATGCATCTAGATAAAGATGCTCCACAAGTTATTGGAGGAGGTATTCATTATATTACTGGAGAAAATAATAATTGGACTATATCTTTTCAAAAATCAGCAATTAATGGTTTGAATGATTTTAGATTAGTCTCAACTTCGTTCAATATTAAAAAGTTAGTTCACCAATCATTTTTTGATATGTATGTTGATTTTGGAGCGAATTATTATATTAGTAATTCATATTATAATTCAGTCGACCTTCCAAAAAAAATTGAACGAGACTTAAATCATATTGGTCTTCAATTCCTGATTCCATTTAACAGCTTAAATATTTTAATTTCATCTAAAGTAAGTTCTGAAAATCATTTAATTCAAGCTGCTTTAATTAAAGGGTTTTAATTTTGAAAAAAATATCTATACTTGGTTCTACGGGCTCAATTGGTGTAAATGCATTGAACGTGATTAGAAAAATTCCGGAAAAATTTCAGGTGATGCATCTAACCGGAAATATGAATACAAAAAAAATGATTGCTCAGGGTAAAGAATTTCTTCCTGCTTCAATAACCATGGTAGATATTCAAGCTGCTGAGATAGTTGAAAAAGCGTTAAAAGGATTAAGCATAGAAATTTACTCTGGAAGAGACAAGTTATTAGATTTAGCTGGGGATAAGAACGTTGATCTTTTATTGAATGCATTAGTCGGAGCATCAGGAATGGAGCCTACATTGAAAGCCTTAGAGAACGGTGTTGATGTCGCTCTTTCAAACAAAGAGAGCTTGGTTGTCGCTGGTGATATTATTTATAATGCTATGAAAAAATCTGGAGCGAATTTATTTCCGGTCGATAGTGAGCATTCTGCGATATGGCAGTGCTTATTTGGGGAGGTTAAAGAAGATATTGAAAAAATAATTCTTACTGGGAGTGGTGGACCTTTTAGAAATCGGGCTATTGACAGTTTCTCAACAGTGACCAAGTCTGATGCTTTGAATCATCCTAATTGGGAAATGGGTCAAAAAATAACAATTGATTCAGCTACAATGATGAACAAGGGTCTTGAGGTAATAGAAGCATATTGGTTATTTAATTTAGAGATATCTCAAATTGAAATTATAGTCCATCCTCAATCAATTATTCATTCGATGGTCCAATTTAAGGATGGCTCAATTAAAGCACAATTAGGTGTTCCAGATATGAAAATTCCGATACAATATGCTTTAACATACCCCAGGCATTTACCCTCAAAATGGGAAAGATTAGATTTTAAAACAATTGGAGACTTAACATTCGAAGCCCCAAACTTTGAAAGGTTCCCATGTATTAAATTAGCTTATGATGTCTTAGAGAAAATGGGAACAGCTCCAGCAGTTTTGAATTTTGCTAATGATTATTGTGTTTACAGGTTTTTAAGAGAAGAAATCAAATTTACAGATATATCTAGAATCATTGAAGCTGCTGTAGAAAATCATACCTGGCTCAAAAATCCCAAAATAGAAGACATTAAGAACTTAGATTATTGGACGAAAGATTTCGTAAACAACTTTGATTAATTTGGAACAATTCAATTAGATTTATATATAAATAAACAATTATTATGATATTCATTTGGTCAACCGCTTTAGTTATTGGAATTCTTGTATTCGTACATGAACTAGGTCATTATCTAGCTGCTAGATCAGTTGGTGTCAGAGTAGAAAAATTTTCTATTGGGTTTCCGCCAAGATTTTTCACTGTGACATCAGTAGATGGCGGTTTTGACATAACATTTTTTTTCTTTCGCTTTTTTGAGGGGAGTTTAAAATGGATGCCTATTTTTAATACAAAAATAGAGATTGAAAATCGAAAGGGTACAAATACTGAATACGTAGTTGCACTAATACCTTTAGGCGGGTATGTGAAAATGGCTGGCTCTTTAGATGAAAGCTTTGATACTGAAGTAACTGGCTCCCCTGATGAGTTTTCAAGTAAGACAGTTCTCCAAAAAATATGGATTCTAAGCGCTGGCGTTATAATGAATATTTTGACAGCATTTATAATTTTTACAGGTATTACCTTTTTTCAAGGAATTCCTGAAATAAATGAAGCCCCATTCATTGGTTCAGTTTCTCCTAACAGTCCAGCGATGAAAGCAGGATTAAAGGCTGGTGATGAAATTTTAAGTATCAACGGGAAAGAAGTATACCAATGGATAGATCTAGTAAAAATCCTACAACCGATTCCGAATACTTTAGTAGATATTAAAGTTCAAAGAGATGGAATCCAGAAATCATTTTCTTTTGAGACTTACAAAATCCCACTGCCAACAAAAAATGGAATTGACACTGTTGGTGGAATAGGTATTGGGCAGGATTATTCATATGTATCTACAAATCTTAGTGAATCAGCATCTGCAGGGTATGTAAAAACCTTCCGAAGTTTCGGTCTGATTTCGTTAACATTTAAAATGTTAGCTAGCGGACAAGCAACAATAAAAGATCTTGGCGGTCCAATAATGATTGGGCAAATTGCTGGTGAAACAGCAAAAGCAGGTTGGATTCCACTTTTTAACTTCATGGCATTGATTAGTATAAATTTGGCATTTTTAAATATACTACCCGTGCCTGGATTAGACGGTGGGCATATTTTCATCATACTTATTGAAACCATTATAAGAAAGCCGCTTAGCATAAAATCTAGAATGGTGATTCAACAAGTAGGGATGGTGTTTTTATTAGGCCTAATGTTTACTGTTATGTTTAATGATGTTACGAGATTGTTTAACTAGTTTTAGATAATTCAAGATTTAAAGACCCAAATTTCATTTTTAAGTTTATTAATAATGGAAGCTTTTCTTTTTCTGAAATCCACATAGTTATCTTACCAGCATTTTTAAATGAACTCCCATCCATTTTTTGAGGCCATATCTTATTGGCGAAGTAACTACCTAAAGAAGTTTTTATCTTTTCCCGATTATCAACAAAAAACTTCAGAGGTATAATTTTTTTATTATCTACTATTTGAAGTTCATGGTTTTTTGCAGAGTCTAAGTCTTTTATTCTGAAATAATATATTAAAGAGTATGGGTTGACGACTTTATCATCATAGTAAATTGTATCACTTTTATAAATAAACATTTTTTCATCAGTCCTAAACGAAGCCAAAGAGTTTTGTATATATTTTCCTTGTCTTAGTTTTTTTTGTACTTTAATTGGTTCCCATGTATTTAAATCAACATCAATAATAATCTTATCATTTATTGGGAAAATAAATTTAAGAGATGGTTTTGATTTAGCAACGAATTGAATTTTTAGGATATTTTTATTTTCAGAATTTATATATCGTTTTGAACTCAAAGATGCATCTGCAACATTTATTCCACCAAAAGATGCAGTGTATTCTAAGACTTCATCCCATTGTTTATCTCCAAAGCATAGTGAGGACATAAACGATATTAGAAACATTATTTTCATCTGATATTTCTCAAGTTTCCTGCTTCATATTTATATATTTTTGAAGCAGAGTTCATAAGTGTTCCATCTTCAATGATTAAGTCTATTTCATTTTTAAAAGAATTTAGAATTTCATCAACATTTGTTTTAGGTTCTTCCCCAGTTCTGTTCACACTTGTAGTCGTAATAAGAACACTACAGTAATTTGCTAGTGAAATACAAAAAGGGTGTTTTGAAAATCGTATTCCCAATGTATTGCCTGGTCCTAATATTTTATTTTCTACTATATTTTGTTTTACAGGGAAAATAATAGTTGTTTGTGCTTTTAAATATTTTAATGCACTTTTTATTTCATGGTTAGGAAGTTTTACCCAGCTAGATGCTTTTTCTTTACTTTCAATTATAACGCTCATAGGGCCTTGGCGATTTTTAACTAAATTTAGATTATTAATTGCTTCCAGGTTTAGAGCATTTACCCCAAAACCATATATCGTATCAGTTGGGTAAACTAAAATTCCACCGTTTAAAATTACTTTTTTTGCGGAATCTAAAGCTTTTTCATTTTTCCAATGTAGTATTTTAGTTTTCAATTAGTTTCTTTTGTTTTCCAGCGTTTGTGGAACCAAAAATATTGTTCCGGATACTTTTTTATTAAGATTTCTAATGCCGAAGTATAATTCTGTGTTATGTTTTTCACAGTATTTTCTTCTGAATCAATGGCTGTAATTTTAATTTCATATTCGTTAAACTGAGTCTGTAAACAAACTCCAAATATCATTGGTGCATTTGTTCTCTGATGAAATAAAGCTGCACCCTTATGCGTCGAAGCTGGTTTATTAAAAAAATCAACAAATACACCTTTTTGCTTTGCGTCTTGGTCGCTAACTAATCCAAGAATTTCTTTTTGATGTAAAACTTCATACAGTAGTTCTATATTTATTTTCCTATACACCTGTGATATTCCGCTTAATTTACGTTTTTCTTCAAAAAATTTATTTGCTCCTCTATTCTTTTGTTTTTGAGCGACTCCTCTAAGTGGATAATCATTTACCCCAAACCAATGCCCTAAAACTTCCCAAACACCAAAGTGCGCAGAAATTAATATTACACCCTTATCATTTTTTAAGGCATCATTTAAAATTTCTCTTCCATCAACTTTTATCTTTAGAGAATCGTATTTTGGAGGGAAAGCCATAAATTGTATAAAATTATATGTAAAAAACTGATAGCAGTCTTTAAGGATCTGATTAACCTCAATAGAAGATTTATTTGGAAAAGCTATTCTAATATTACTTATAGCAGTTTCCTTACGTTTTGGAATAAAATTATAAAGTATACTAGCAATGTTTTGGCTTATTATATAACGATTTTTACTAGATAATGACCTCAATATATTGCCAAAAGATTTTAATACATGATATGTTAGTTTATGATAAAGACTCAAAAAACATCCCTTTATATAATTTTTTTAAGTGAATAGTGTTAGACTAGTTGTATCATTCATAGTCAAATTTAGCTATATGAAACAAATTTTTATTTATTTTTGCATTCTTTTTAACATTTCGCATGCTAATAAAGTATATCATATTCCAATATCTGGGACTATTGACTTAGGGTTACCTCCTTTTATAGAACGTTCAATTCAAGAAGCAGAGAATGATAGCGCTTCAGCAATTGTGTTCGAAATCAATACGTTTGGAGGAAGGGTCGATGCCGCTACTCAAATTAAGGATGCAATACTTGATTCAAAAGTTCCAACTATTGCCTTTATAAATAAGCGAGCGATTTCTGCAGGTGCACTTATATCATTGTCTTGTGAGAAAATTTATATGACCGGTGGTGCAACTATTGGCGCTACAACTGCAGTGGATATGCAAGGGAATAAAGCAAGTGAGAAAGTTATAAGCTATATGCGAGAAGAAATGGCGTCTACCGCTGAGAAACGGGGAAGAAATAAAATAATAGCAAGAGGTATGGTCGATGAAGAGCTAGAGTTTCCAAGTAAAATAGTAAATGAATTTGTGAACAGTGATAATGAAATTGACACGATTAAAACTAAAATATACTATCTCATGTTTGATAGTGATACGGTCATTGTAGATGACATAGAAGGAAGAAAGCAGGGTAATTTAATTACTTTAACAACAGAGCAATCTCTTAAGTACAATATAGCAGACGCTTCTATTGATAATTTTGATGCTGTTTTAGACTCCTTAGGTTTTTCAACTTTAAGTGTTAAAAAGACTAAAGAAAATTGGTCTGAAAGTTTTGTTAGGTTTTTAACAAACCCAGTCGTGGCTTCACTATTAACAACGTTTGGTTTTTTAGGAATTTTATTTGAATTACAAAGCCCAGGATGGGGCATCCCTGGTTCGATAGGCTTGATATGTCTAATTCTTTCATTAAGCGCTTCATATATTGCAGAATTAGCAACAATGAATGATTTATTAGTAATTTTTTTAGGTATTTTATTTTTGTTTGTGGAAGCATTTGTCTTACCAGGATTTGGAATTGCAGGAGTAGCAGGGATAATATTCATAATTTGGGGACTTTATTTACTTTTACTCCCCGATATACCAGTAGGGGAGGACATTTTGAACCAAGCTTCTAACGGTTTAATAATAGGTATTCTTGGAGGTTTAGTTGGATTAATCTTATTGTTTAGAGCAATGACTAAGACAAAATTTTGGAACGATTTAACTTCACCTGGAATTCAAAAAAAAGAAGAAGGTTATGCAGCAAGCTTTGGATGGGAAAAATTAATTGGGCAAGAAGCTATAACTGAAACAGATCTACACCCATCAGGTTGGGTAACCGTAAAAGACGAACGATTCTTTGCTATAAGTGAAGGTAATTTCATTAATAAAAATGAAACTGTTATTATACTATCTGTAGATGGTAACAGAATAGTTGTTCGTAAAAAAATAAAGATTTAATAATTTTAAATAGGAGTCAAATATGCCAGTAGTTCAAGGTGCATTTTTAATTGTAATTGTATTATTTTTTGTTCTTTTCTTTTACTTTGTTCCGCTAGGTATGTGGGTACAGGCAGTTGTGTCATTAGGACTTGGTAGAATTAGAATCGTGGATTTAATTAGAATGCGATTAAGAAAAATATCACCAAGGCTAGTTGTTGATGGCGTAATCAATACTCATAAGGCTGGGTTGGATCATATCTCTACAGACATGCTTGAAACTCATTATCTTGCTGGTGGGAATGTAGAAAATATTGTTTCTGCAATGATAGCATCGGATAAAGCAAAAATTCAGTTACCCTTTGAAATTGCAACAGCTATTGATCTTGCGGGAAGAGATGTAAAATCAGCTGTTGAAACGAGTGTTTATCCTAAAGTCATAAATGCGCCTGTTGAGGGATATTTATGTGCAGTTGCAAAAGATGGTATTGAGCTGAAAGCAAGAGCAAGAGTTACAGTTCGAACAAATATACCTGGTTTAGTTGGCGGAGCGACTGATGATACAATTATTGCTAGAGTTGGTGAAGGTATTGTGAGCGCTATAGGTTCGGCCCATACGTATTCAGATGTATTAGAAAATCCAGATAGCATTTCTAAATCAGTGCTTAATAAAGGCCTAGATTCTGGCACGGCATTTGAAATATTATCCATTGATATTGCAGACTTAGATGTTGGTAAAAATATTGGCGCTTCACTACAAGCAGATCAAGCAGAAGCCGATTTACGTGTTGCTCAAGCAAAAGCAGAAACTCGACGCGCAATGGCAGTTGCAGAAGAGCAAGAGATGCAAGCAAAAGTACAAGAAATGAAGGCAAAAGTAGTAGAAGCAGAATCAGAAGTTCCGAAAGCAATGTCTCAAGCATTCCGAGATGGGAACATAGGCGTTCTTGATTATTATAATATGAATAATATTAAAGCCGATACTGGAATGAGAGATTCAATTGCTGATTCTTCGATTCACCCTAAAGACGATAACAACTTTGAAGATAAATAACCACTCAAGTGAGTGTGGATAAATAAAATGGGTAATTGGCTATTTTTAATGCTTTTGTATGCATTTTTCGGTTGGATGAAAAAAAAGCAAAAAGATAAATTCATTAAAAAAAATGAAGACAATAGCAGTGAAAAATCAAGAAGTATTATAGATTTTGGCGAAGGAATTTTAAATGCATTAATTGGCGATGAAAAAGTACCAATACAAAATCAAGAAAATCTTGAAAATCGGTTTGAACATGAAGACAATGATTTAGCCTCTGATATTAAATTAGATGAAGAAGCTTTGATAGCAGAGGATGCTGCGGAAATTTTTGATGAAAAGCTAAAAACTAAATCAAGCGATTTTTTTTCAAAATCCATAGTAAAAAAGTTTCCTAAAAATAATGGAAATATATTAGCCGGTTTAATTGACTTAAATGATCCAGTTAAAACTGGAGTTATTTTCAAAGAAATCTTCGACAAACCAAAAGCATTAAGGCGAGACAGGAAATAAAACTATAATAAAGTATTAAATATTTTTTTTGCTTCTTTTTCTAAATTTTCCAGATCAGAATTATTTTGGATAATATAATCGGCCATACTCTCTTTATCTTCATCCGACCATTGCAAAGAAACGCGCTTCAAAAAATCTTCCCTAGTAATGTTATTTTTTGACATTACTCTTTCTGTGCGGTAACGGATTAAAGAAGATATTACTATAACGTAATCCATGTGTGTATCGGCTCCAGATTCATATATTAGAGCAGCATCGACAACAAAATAATTATGCTTATTTTCTATTTTGATTTTTTCAAAAGAATTGTCAATTTTTTTAAAAACGTAGGGATGAACTATGGCATTTAAAGTTTGTTGATGAAATTCATCTTGGAACGCAATCCTGGCAAGCTTTTGTTTGTTTATGTTTTGATTTGGGTCAATTACATCGCTTCCAAACTCTTTGATTATTTCTTTTTGAGCAGCAAGGTTGTTATTTATGATGTTCTTAGCTTCTTTATCAGCATCAAAAATGTATGCACCCCAAGACTGTAAGAAATTACTTACTTCACTTTTTCCTGAACCAATGCCACCTGTTAAACCAATTTTTAGCATTTTATTTTATTAATTTAATTATTCTCTCAGTTATTTCTTCGATGGATCCAAGTCCATTCACTTCTTTTAAAATTTTATTTTCACGATAATATTTTATTATTGGAGCGGTTTGGTTCCAATAAACATCTTGACGTTTAGAAATTATTTCGATGGCATCATCGCTTCGACCGGAATCTTTACTGCGTTTAATCAATCGCTTGATAAGTTCTTTTTTTTCAGCCGTTAAACTAATTGCTAGATCAATGGATTGATTTAATTTTGATAATAATAAATGTAAATCTGTTACCTGTTGTAAATTTCTAGGATACCCATCTAAAATATATCCATTCTGACAATCAGAACTTTTAAGATAATTTTCAATTATTTCGATTAAAATATTATCAGGGACAAATAGACCATTATCAATGTACTCTTTTGAGACTTTACCGATATCAGTATCCAGGGCGATTTCTTTTCTAAGTATTTCACCAGTTGAAAGATGAGGGACCTTTAAATGGTTTTTTAGTATTGCTGCTTGAGTCCCCTTACCAACACCTGGTGGCCCCATAAATATTATCTTAAAAGACATTGTTATATTATTATTCCTACAATAGAAGCCGTAAGCCAAGAAGCAATGGCGCCACCAAGCATAGCTTTAATTACTAATTTTGATAAATCATTCTTGCGGTCTGGTGCCATTGCTCCAATTCCGCCTAATTGGATACCAATTGACCCAAAATTTGCAAAGCCACAAAGAGCATAGCTAGCAATAATAGTTGATCTTTCTGAAAGAGTATTTTTATTAACATAATCACTTAGGTCTCCAAATGCAATAAGTTCTGTAAGCACTATTTTTTCACCCATAAGTGTACCCACGATTCCAGCATCTTTCCAGGGTACACCCATTGTCCAAGCTAGAGGTTTGAATAATAATCCTAGTACATCTTGCATGGAAGTTCCTAATAATCCTAAAATAAAATTAATCATTGCAACCATTGAAATAAAAGCAATTAACATGGCTGCTACGTTAGCTGCAAGTTTCATTCCATCTGTTGCTCCTCTTCCTATTGCATCCATTAAATTATTATCTGACGAATCTAAAATGATCTCAGTTGAATCTATGGTCCTAGGTGATTTTGTTTCGGGATAAATGATTTTTGCAACCATGAGTGCTGCCGGTGCTGACATAACTGAAGCAGCTAATAAATGACCTGCAATATTTGGTATATTATTTAGCCATGTAACATAGAGAGCCATTACACTACCAGCAACTGTTGCAAATCCTCCAACCATGACAGCCATTAATTCTGATTTTGTCATTGTTGATATGTAAGGTCTAATTAAAATTGGAGCTTCAGTTTGTCCTACGAATATATTTGCAGATATACTTAATGTTTCTGCTCCGCTAGTTTTCATTGTTTTCTCCATAACATATGCGATCTTTTTAATAATAAACTGAATTATTCCAAGGTGATAACTAACAGCTATCAGACTTGAAAAAAATATAATAACAGGCAACGCACGAAAGGCAAAGTTAATCAAAGCTTGATCATAGCCGACACCAGGAATAAATGAAGTAAATAAAAAATCACTTCCGGCATCAGCGAAACTGATTACTTTCACTATGAAAATATTAAAATAAAAAAACAATGCCTTTCCAAAAGAGGTTTTTAAAATAATAACTGCAAAAGAAAATTGTAGACCTAAACCCCAGAATATTATATTTTTATTTATTAATGATTTATTATTGGAAAGCATGTAGGAGATTCCTAGTAAAACTAAAACTCCTAAAATTCCAGTATATTCTTGCATTACTTATTTTTATCTAAATTAAAACAACCTCTACAACGTGCTTCGTATGCATCCGCTTCGCCTATTAAGATCTGCTCAGTTTGGGTTGTAGTTCTTTGAGTATGTGATGCATCTTTTCCACATTTCATACATATGGCTGACAATTTATCTAGATAATCAGCTTCGCACATTATTAATGGCATTGGACCAAAAGGTAATCCTTTATAATCCTTGTCCAGGCCGGCAATAATGACTCTTGTATTATTTTTTGCAAGATTTTTACAAACAGTTACTAAGTCATCATCAAAAAATTGTGCTTCATCAATACCTACAACGTCGTATTGATTACCTAAATCAAACAAATCACTTGAATATGATAGAGGAATAGAATCTATAGTATTCTTATCATGACTTACAATTTTATCTTTACTGTAACGACTATCAATTTTTGCTTTAAATGCTTTTACCTTCAGATTCGCTATCTCAGCTCGTCTTAGTCTTCTTAAAAGTTCTTCAGTTTTTCCACAAAACATACTGCCGCAAATAACTTCAATCCATCCGTTTTCAATTGATTTATGATGCATTTTATAGTTTCTTTATTTTAATCGAGTTAATTTTTTTAATAATTTTTTCTACTGAGGCATCTATTTCTGAGGAACCTGAAATAATAATATCCGCTACGGACTTTAAAGGCTCGATATATTGCATGTGCATCGGTTTAACACTTTCATTATATTGTTTACGAACTTCTATAGGCAATCGACCTCTTTTTTTTACATCTCGTTTTAATCGTCTTTTGAAACGAATATCTTCAGGTGTTTCAATGAAAATTTTCAGCATCATTAGTTTAGTTATTTCCGCATAAAAAAAAATGAGAGTGCCTTCTAGAAATATCAATTTATTTGGATAAATAATATTGAAAATACTTTCTCGACAATGTTTTTTATAATTATATCTTGGTGACTCTATTTTAGTTCCTTCGAGTAACAGTCTTAGATGCTTTTTTAATATTTTAGTATCAAAAGAGTCAGGGTGATCAAAATTTATTGATTTTCTAGCTTCAAAAGATAAATTACTAAAATCTTTGTAATACGAATCTAATTGAATTGTTGAGGCAGAACTATAATGTTCGATCAATTTCGAAACTATAGTCGTTTTACCTGCAGCAGTGCCTCCACATATCCCAATAAGATGATTTTTCATTATCATAATTTGGTGTTATCAAATGGAAGTGGTAGTAGAGCTCTGGAAGAGCTTTCGCTAACGAACTTTTTCCCATCACAAATGTAGATTGGTATGTCGCCACATAAATCCCAAATAACTTGTCTACATGCTCCACAGGGCATGCCCGCATTCTCTGTTGAAACTGATAATGCTTTAATAGTCCTAAAGCCTTCAGAATACGCCTTAAATAACGCTACTCTTTCAGCGCAACAGGTTAAGCTATAACTGCTATTCTCAATATTGCATCCACCGAAAATTTCTCCTGAATCTGTTAAGACAGCTGCACCAACTTTATATTTGGAATAGGGAGCAAATGCCTTTGATCTCATTTTAATAGCTTTCAGGATAAGATTATTTTTAGACATTCTTATAATTCTATTTACAAGTAAAGTAAATTAAACGATTAGTTTGATTACCAACCCTATCAATAATCGTAATATCCAATGTATGCTCTCCATCATTTAGACCTCTATCTAAATCATAAGTAATTTGTTTTTTTACAGGCTGATATGCACAAAATAATTTTGTGCCATTTAATTTTATAGATATTGATTTTTCTTTTGGTTCAATACCTGAAATTGTGTCTTCAATATCAATAATAAGTTTTTTTATTTCTTTACCTTCATAATGACCTCCACTTGCCGGGTAGGTGTTTAATATTTGGGGAGGGACGAGATCTTGAATTATTGTAACTGCATGGAACTGGTCTAAATTAGCGGTGAGTATATTTTTACTTGGATTATTTTTAGTTTTAACATAATTCCAATTTTCTGATTTCTCATCAAAATAATAAATACCCATTTTTGTATGTCCAGATAGCCTGTGACTATATTTCATACCGAGGAGAAACTCATTCTTTAAAACTCTATCAAAAGGTTGTAACTGATAAACCGACGATAAATGGTAACCATTTTTTACAGGTGCATGTTTGTCAACTTTTTCAATCCAAATTGCTGTCGAAGAGTATACGGTATTTGGCAAAGTCTGAATTGAACAATTCATATCTTTCGATACAATCACCGTCTTTGTATTTGGTTCTGCAACACCAGGCATAAAGTTGAACCTTGTTTCCCGAGACAGTTTTTCATTCGTAAGAGCTACGTCAACATACTTAACATCTTCCAAGATTTTTGGAGGCAGCATATCTGATAAAAATACTGTTGGTTGAATTTGGTTTACAGGGTAAGATTTAAAAATATGATCGTTTGATAATTTTAGAGTTGCTTCTCCTTTTGCATATTGGTCCATTTCAATTTGGAAAAAAATGCCTCCTTCAGTATGAACAATATCAAGTTTTGGATTTACATCTAGCACTGTTTTTAAAGAATTATAATTTGACCAATGAAAAGGTAAGGCAATCGCACCTATTTGATTTGTTGCTATGAATTGAAAAATTCTATTTTTTGAAGCTTGAGCTGGTATTAGTAATTCTAATTTTTTCCCTCTCTTTTGAGTGCTAACTGTAAGAACTTGTTCATCTGGGAGTCCAAAGGGTGTAAAACTATATGTTGTGGCCTGTCGGATTGCTAGACCACCCCTTTTAGGGCTCATTTCTAAAGTAATATATTTATCATCTCTACTAATTTCTTTAATACCAATAGACATCGGAAATGTCCCGAGCAAGACGCCCTCAGCATTAGCAGTATTTCCGGCAGCATCTGTTATTAAAATTCTTATTTTATGATACCCTGGGGAGACACTTATAATACCATTATTTTCTAAACCATGGACAGACATTTTTGGGTGCTCAGTTAGGCGGTATAACTTTTGATATTCGCCTAAGTTCTGTTTTTTTAATTCAAATTGAACAAGTGTTCTGACATTATTTGTTTGGCTATAGGGGATTCTATTATAGTTCAATGTAAAAACTGGTTTGTTATCGATAAATAGTTCAGCTTTATGGAATTGATATTTAAATTTAGATCCTTCCCTTTTATCAACTGCTTGAATGGCTATACCAAAGTCCCCAATGACACTTATTGTATCAGCAAATAAATAAGTTCCATTTTTATCTCGAAATAATGGCATTGTTTGCACTAGTGGGCTTGAATTAACTAATGCCCCTTTTGATAGTGGTATTAAAGCTATTTTTTGCATTATTGGGTTGATTTTGTCTGGAGCTAAATAACCATTTTTTAATGGATCTAATGCAGCATCTGACTTATCTCTGACTTCAAAATGTAAGTTTGGGCCAAATGCATAACCTGTGTCTCCTGAATAACCAATTATATCTCCTTTTTGCAATCGAAATTCATTAGATGAAAAATTTGTTTTTATACTGTATCTTTTATTTTTTGCTTGCTGAAGCTTTACTACTCTCTCCATAATAGGACTAAATTTATCTAAGTGTGCATAAACGATGGTTTTACCACTGATTGTTTTTTGATATATAGCTTTTCCATAACCAGAATAATTAGTGATAATTTTTGATATATATCCATTTTCAACTGCGAAAACTTTATGACCTATGGTTCCTTTAGTTCTTATATCTAGGCCCATATGAAAATGGTCATCTCTATATTCTCCAAAATTTGACGAATATGAATTCCCGGCATCTGTTGGCCACTGAGTATCTTGTCCGGAAAGAGTGACAAAAAGAGACAGTAAAATTAGAATTTTCTTTGTAAGCATGTTTTAAGAGATGGCATCAATTTATTTAGATAAAAATAGATAGTACAACTATAAATAGATTTATTCCATTAATTATTTACTTTATTTAACATTGCACATAGAATTTATTACACATAAGGAGATTATAATGAAAAATATGAAAATATTATTACTCGCTAGTTTAATTGCTTTACCAAAAACAGTTTTTGGAATTGTTGGTTTTGGATTAAATGTTATCCAAGATGGTTCAAAACTAGGGGGTTCTTCTTACACTGAGGGGAGTGGTTTAACTTTAGCTACAATTGAGTCGTTTGAGATGGATGCTCTTCCGGCTGGAATGGGGGGTTACATATTTATAGATCTTGCTGGTTGGGCTATAGAATTAGAAGGTAATGCAGCTTATAGCGAATATAGCTTTACATTTTCGAATGCTGTTACTGAAATGGAAGATATCCCTTTTGGTTGGGCTAGAGTGTCTTCTGGAATTACTGTGAAGAAAAATATCGCAGATTTCTCAATTCCCTTGCTAGCTAAGACTGCGTTATCAGTTGGCGTTGGAGTGAACTCGCATAGCTCAACTCCTAGAGCGAGTGTTTCCATGGTGAAAGAACTTTTAAGCACTGATGATTTGACAGCAGAATTTGATGCAAGTAGTTTAGAAGACAAGCTAATCGATTACCTAAAAGACAATAAGATTGATAATAGTGGCGTTCATCTACAACTTGGATTAAGGTTTAAAATATTGGTCGTTGATTCGCATTTAAATTTTAGATACAATATGACAAAAGACGTTTATGAAGGTGAGAACGGATTTACTGAGATTCAGTTTAAATTAGGTATGGGATTTTAATTAGTAGGAAGGTTCTGATCTAAGAAAATAGATTTATTCATAGAGGCAAAAAATCTTTTAAAGAATTCTTGTTCGTGAATTCCACCAGATTCTAAAATTTTACCATCCTGCTCTAATTCGCCGCTCGCGCTAACACGAATATTTGTGTTATTTGAGCCGAACTCATCGATATTTATTGTTACTTTATAACGATAAATACGCGGACCTTTTGGAGTATCATCTTGATAATAATTATTTACTGTTTTATGAGTTGAGTTTGATGTGTGCCTAGATCGACTCCACCCCTTTGATGAGCCAGAATTATCCTCCTCCTCCTCCTCATCATCATTATCGTCATCTCCATCTCCAAAGATTGCATTTATAATTACGACAACGAAAACAACAACAACAGCAAAGCCAAAAATTTTGGCACATGTTTGAGCTTGTTCTTGTCTTGCGGTTTCTTCAGCATCTATCTCACCATCTATATTATTTTGAGATGAAGGACCTAGTTCAATAGCATCTGATGAAACATCTGCTTTCTTTTTTTCAGTTGTCCTGCTCGCAGTTATTAATCCAACATCAGAATTAAGCACATCGATTGTATAATCCAAATCTTGTAGAGCATTGATTGATGCTTTGAGAGTCGTTTTAAGGTCTGCTGAAAAATTTTGAGTCTGGAGAGTTCTGGATACTGCAGTTGGCGGTTTGTTCTGCGAAAATACTATATTATAACTTGATAAATATAGAATAAGCGATAGAAGACGAAGTTTACCTGGTCCTGTTGAAGGACGTATTAAGCGTCGCATTGGTTAATATTTTAAACTTTGGTAAGTAAAATCTGAAACGAGTTGATTTTTATCAAATGTAATAATGACTGTAAGAGATTTAGATTCTGTATTTCTATCTGAATTTGATTGGACAGAATTTGTGGTTCCACCGAAGAGGAAAGTCCAAAACCCTCTTCCAAGTTGAGCTTGACCATATGTGGCTGAGGCATTGTTTGATAATGATTGAGATGTCCCAATTCTATCATAAGTCCATACTTCATCTCCACTAGAATTTTTTGTTGCTATATTTGGTGAACCTAATACTTCTAAGATTTCAGTTTGATTCATGCCCTTTTTAACCTGGCTTTGAACTTTTCCTAAGGTGAGTTTGTCTTTTTTCTCTACGGGGACTTCTATAATTATTGGTTCAGGAGGAGCGCAACTAAACATTACCATTATGAATGTAATAACCATTGAGAAATTTTTCATGATATTTTTGCTCCTATTATCATATTTGAAACATGAATCTATATCTCTTTGTTCCAAAAAAACTTTATTTTTTAAAGTTCGTTTGTTATGCAATGTATAGATCCGCCACTTAATTGGTATTGCGAAACAGGACATTCTTCTAAATTAATTTGCAATTTACTTAATTTTTTACTTGCAAAACTATTTGAATATTTGGCTGATCTTATAAGTAATCCTGGAGATGAAAAACTATTTACTGCTAATGAACCTAATTTATTTTTAGAGCCAATAGAATCTTCTTGACCTATAGATATTAAATCAACATTAAACTCTTTTGTTAATTTTTTTAAGCTTTTAGTAGATTTTTTTGATATGAGCTCATCACAAAAGACAACGGCTTTTAAATTTCCATATTTATCAAAAACAGTAGTAAAAACGGTATCTAAATGAAATGAGGAGGTTTCAATTACAATCAATTGATCAACATTTAAGAAAGAAGCAACTTCTTCTGCTCCTTTAATTGTATTTCTATTAATTCCACTAAACAAAATTTTATCTCTAGGGCAAAAATAAAATTCTCCACCTTCCGCATAAATATCATTTTTTGTGGGTAATTCTTTTAATTCATAGTTTAATTTTTCAAGATGATCTGCAATTAGTTTTGTTTCCGGCTGTCTGTGTTTTTGAGAAAAATTTAAAATTAGTGCTTTTCCATTCAAGTCACTTATAAAACCATCTCTTATAAAAACATAATCATAACCATATGTTGTTTTTTCTAATTTTTCAGGAAATGGGAATTCAATTACTTCAATTTTATTCTTTTTAAGTGTGTTAATTAAGTTGTCCCGCTCTTTGGTAAGTAAGGCTTGATTTGGAATCACCCCATTTTTCATAAATGGATTATCTTCGTAACTAATAATGCCCTTACCCCACCAAGGACTTTGTGGTAAACTGCTAATTGCTACTTTCATTTCATTGATTATTTAATTTTTCAACTATGAGCAAGTTATTAATTTTTTTCTTTATTTCATTTCTAGCCATCCTATAAGGAGCTAAATCTCGTTCTTCAGAATCCCAGCTATGGAAAGGGTCTTTTATATTCCAGTGAATTTTGGTTCTTCCATTAGGGAAGCTAGGGCAAACTTGGTTCGCTTTTTGGCATACAGTTACAATAATCTCAATATTTTCCTCTAGATAGTTATTGACACTTTTAGACTTTTGATTCTGTATATCTATGCCCCATTCTTTCATTACTTTGATTGCAGCTGGATGTACTTTGGAAGGGTTACTACCAGCACTTAAAACATCAAAATTTTCACTAATGGCATCTCTCATTAAGCCTTCAGCCATTTGAGATCGACAACTATTCCCAGTACAAATAAAAATAATTTTTTTCTTCATCTACAAATGATTAATTACAAATGAAATAAGCATCTCCACTGCTTTCTCTATTAATTGTGTAAATAAGGTCAAAGAGGTCAACCTTTGTATCAGAATTGACATCAACATTAGAATCAAAAAAATTATTGTTGATGATATTTTCAATGATTAATTGAGAATTGGCATTTTCATAGCAATTTAAAAACCAAATTCTCTTAATTAAAGTTGAATCTATAATGAACGGGTTAGGGATGTTATTTTGATAACTTGCAATAGCATATGTTCGTTCTAATTCTTTTTCATTAGCAGGGTCTTCTTTATGCCAAGTATACAAAGTTTCTTTCTGAATATCGAAGAAGCTTTGATCAGCTACATTATTATAGATGGTATAGAAATAAAATATACTTCTGGCTATATTCCCTTTTACGTCTTCTCTAGGTTCAAATTTCCCATTATCGTTGTCTACTTCAGAAAATTCATTAATATACTGGCTCGGTATACTCGTCTCATAATAATCTGATCTCCACCATTTATCTGTCTCGTTATCATTAATATCTGCGAAAGGTTTGTTTCCACGAGATGAGTTAACGTTTCCCCTGCAAGGGTAAAGATGATGCAAATCACTTTTTTGTGGTTCAGACCCTGCCCCCATACTTTGTGGCCAAGAATGTTCACAGTTCATATTAAGCGCATTAGTTTGCGGTCTTGGATCTTGAGAAGGATTTATTGTTATTGTATAATTAGTATAAATACCTTTCAAAGTATTATTGTCTTCTAAATCAATAACTGAATACATTTTGTCTCTGGCTTGATTATATCCAAGAGTTGAAGATGTTTTATAATTAGCTATTAAAAAATTAAAAAGATTTGTTTTTGTAGCACCTGGCCCAATTAAAGATTGAGATATCAAAATACTTGTGGTAATCCAGAGGGCTGTAATAATCTTATACATTCTGAATAATTTAAATTTATAATAATTAACAAAAAAGCATCGCATGAAAATATTTGACTTATTTTTATAACTGCACTATCTTGATTCCTTATAAAAAAATAATTGAGTAAATTTTATCATGGGAAACTTGCAACCTACATCCTTTTCTCCAATAATAAATGATCCAGTTGAATCGACATCTGGATTAACTATAAATGATTTAAATAAATATTTACCAGCGCTTCAAACTGTTGATGATATAATTATGAATGTAGACAGTATGAAAGAGGGAATTTTTTGGACCGAAGGTTTAAAAGGTCTAAAAAAAATCCCTGAAAAATCTATTGATTTGATAATAACAGAACCACCAAAAGAGCCATGGATAAATCTAAATAATAGAGGAGAACAATTAACGCTCCAAGAATATTATGACTGGAACCATGAATGGTTGTTAGAGGCTAGTCGAGTTTTAAAAAATACGGGTGGAATTTATTTATTATGCGATTGGACTCGCTCAAACATGTATAATGGCTTACTAAATGATAAGTTCATAATTCAAAATAGAATAACTTGGTACAATAGGTTAGCAAAGAATGATAATCAAAACCTGACATGGAAAAATCAGTCGGGTGATATTTGGTTTGCTACTAAAAATGAAGATTTTTTATTTAATAATAATGCTACTAGTTTAAAATCAGAAAGAAGACTGCTTTTAAATGATAGAGAAAGAAAAGCGCAAACTAATTTTTGGTTTGACATACCAGCAGCGACAAATAAAAATGCAAGATATTCAAATAAATTGTACTCAAAAATATTAGATGCAAGTAGCTTCAAATTAAATTGGGTTTTAGATCCTTTTATGAAAAATGGAGATATAGGAGTATCTTGTAAAAAAGCAGGCCGTCGGTTTATTGGATTTGAGGCGAATAAAGATTTATCACTGATGTCAATGAAAAGAATAGACCAAAATGAGAACTAAGTAGACATGGATTATACTGAAAAAATAAAACAAGATATGTATCAAGCTATGAAAGCCAATGAGAAGGTAAAAGCCAACATACTACGCTCTCTTCTTGCTTCATTAAAAAGAAAACAAATTGAGGACAAGAACACTTTAAGCGAAGAAATATTTTATACCATTGTAAAAAAAATGGCAAAACAGCTTAAAGAGTCTATGGAAGTGTATTATAAAGCAGGTAGAAAAGAATTGGCTGAAACAGAAAAATCTGAATTAAAAATTATTCAAGAGTATCTGCCAAAGCAGCTTTCTGAACAAGAGACTTTAAAGTTAATTAAAACTGTTATTACTCAAATTTCTGCAAAATCTATATCTGATATCGGTAAAGTAATGTCATTAGTTATGCAGCAAGGCGGCGGGAAAGTAGATGGCGGGATAGCGAACAGAATTGCCAAGCAATTATTGCAATAAATGGGATGGTTTTTAGATGGCCTTGCGCTCTCTTACATGCTTTTTAATGGTGTTATAGGATACAGCAGGGGCCTAGTAGACGAGTTTGGAAGACTAGTCACATTATTTTTATCAATTTTAATTTCCACAAGTAAAACGGTTTATTTTTCTAATTTGATTTTAAAAAACATGAGCATTGAGCCATGGTCATCTACTTTGATTGCTTTTTGTCTAATATTTTCAGCGGTATTAATATTTGGAAGAATATTAACAAGGCTGTTTAAGATTGCTCTTTTATCTAAATCTAATATTTGGATGAATAATATATTGGGCTTCCTATTTGCTAATATAAAAGGATATTTTATTATTTCCGTATTTTTTTGGACTATTAGTATTTTACCTCTAGACAAATGGACAATCATAATTGAACAAAATTCAAAAGTAGTTCAAACTACCAATCATTTTAGAATTAGTATTATAAGTTTTTTTGGTTGGGAAGACCCTGTTTTCTACAGTGAAAACTTTTTAAGAAAGTTAATCCAGCCCTAATGCCAAAAATTCCGCAAAATACAATTGATAAAATTAGAGATTTAGCAGATATAGTTGATGTTATTTCTACAGAAATTGAGCTTAAAAGAAGAGGGATAAACTATTTTGGTGTGTGTCCGTTTCATGATGAAAACACTCCATCATTTAGTGTTTCTCCATCTAAGCAAATATATCATTGCTTTGGCTGTGGAAATGGAGGAAATGTATTTACTTTTATAATGGAATTTCAAAAATTAACATTTTTTGAGGCTATTAAATTTTTAGCGAATAAATACAATGTAGTTTTAGAGCTTACAAATAGTAATTCATCTTCGAATGAATATTCATTCTTAAAAAAAATTCATGAAGATTCTACTCTTTTATTTCAACAGAATTTATTTTCCGATGCTGGTAAAGACCCGTTACAATATTTAATGGATAGAAACCTTAGTGAAAGTGTAATAAGAAAATTTAGAATTGGATTTGCTTTTGACAGTTGGAATAACCTTTACAATAAAATCAGTTTCGATTACAAAGATAAATTTCAAAATATAATGAAAACCGGTCTGTTCATTCGCTCTGACAAGGGTACTTTTGATAGGTTTAGATCAAGAATAATATTCCCAATATTTCACCAATCTGGGGGAGTAATTGCTTTTGGAGGGAGAGATTATAAGAAGAACGACCTTGCAAAATATTTAAATTCTCCTGAGACAGCTATTTACCAAAAAAGCAATACTTTGTATGGTTTACATGTAACAAAAGATGATATAAGAAAAAAAGGTTATGCTCTTCTTGTGGAAGGTTATATGGATCTTTTACAATTATACCAAGCTGGAATAAAACCGGTAGTTTCAGTATCGGGAACTTCGTTAACAAAAAACCATGCTAATTTAATATCCAAACATGTCAAAAAAGTTATCTTACTTTATGATGGAGATTCAGCTGGCGCGAATGCGGTTCTACGTGCAGGCTTTATACTCCTTCAGGCTGGCATAGAGGCTTACGTTGTTCGCCCCCCGGACAGATTAGACCCAGATGACTGGCTATTGGAAAAAGGGCCTGATGCTTTAAAAAAAGCTATTCAAAGCCCTATGGAGTTTCTTGATTTCCACCTTGAATTTTATAAAGCAAAAAAACTTAGAGGTGTTCAAAAAAGTGATTATTTGCATGATATAATAGGAAATATTAAAACTATAAATGATTCAATCATTAAAAATGAAATAATTAGAGACCTTGCAGAAAAAATGAGAATACAAGAAGTAGATTTGTTGCAAATACTTAACTTGAAAAGAAACTTTAATAAAGCAGAAATTGTTGATGTAAGTCATAATTTATTTGAGTTCAAAACTAAATTACAAAGAGCAGAGTTAGAATTGATTAAAATTCTTATTAACTCAAATTTTAAGGCAAGAAAAGTGTTGAAAAAAAACATTGGCCTTAACTTATTTTCCCATGAGTTACTTATCAAGATTATAAGTAAAATACTTGCTGATGAAACAATTGAAAATTCTAAACTTGTAGAACATTTTCCAGAAAAAAAAGAACGCGAATTTATTTCGCAGCTTTTAATAGAAGGAGAAGATGAGGAGTATTCTGAGAAAGTCGTTGCAGATTGTATTAAAACAATTAAATCGATTGCTATTAAAAATAGAATTGAAGAGCTTAGGTTTGTTATTCAAGCCAATGAAAAATCAGGAGAAGGCACATCAAAAGAATTAAAAGAAGTAATGAAGCTTCAAAAAGAACTTATAGAGTACCGTCAATGAGGCATTGGATATTTGTATTGATATTTTCTACTCTTCTTGGCAACATGAATGCTCATCAAGTTCAGCTCGTTACTCATCATGAAAAAGAAAACGGTGTTCTTATAAGGATAGTTGTTAGTAATGTACCAGAAGTTGATGATATCGCTGGCTGGGTTGGGCAGGAAAATTGGTTCTACTTAACTTTAAATAAATCTGTTTTTGCTGAAAACGTTTTGGAAGGCCTCAAAGCAAGTTCACCAATTTTAGAGATTGAAGGAATTCAAAACCCTGAATCTGTCCAAATAGGCTTTTTAATGGAGAACTATATTTCTGATTTTGAAATATTCCATTCACCTTCAAACAGAGTATTTTTAATTCATCTTTGGCATAAGCTTGATGTTGAAAATATTGCAGATATAAAAAAATCTGAAAATAAAAACAATAATAAAATATTTTCACTAATTGACCAAAATAAAAATCGAAAACCTTTTTATGAATCTTTCATCGATGCTCGTGAAAAGTATGGGCCTGAAAAATATTTTGTTTGGTATAATGATTGGTACAGTACGGAAGATGAAGTAACTAGTTCAATTGATACTGCAAGCAAAAGTAAAAAGAAAAGTAAAAGTAAAACAGATATATGGGAAAAACATTGGTCGGGAGGTAGTTCTTTAGAAAAAAAAGATCCTACTTATGGTCCGCCATTGCCTGCGGGAGTAGAAACAACCAATACTGCTCTTCAAAAGACTGATATTATAAAAACACAAGAAGAAGTTCTAAATAAGAATGAAGTTTCTATAAATATTTCAGAAAAAAAATTAAATGATTTAAAAAATGAAATAATTGAAAGAAAAAAGAAGCTAGTTGAAAAAGAAAATAAGCTTGTTAGTAAAAAACCTAAGAAAATCAAACAAAAAGTAAAGCCTAAGGTTATAAAGAAAAATAATTCAGAAGATCTAGCGGCATATGCAATCGAACCAAATCTTACAAATAGAAAGACATATCTTAAAATAGGTTGTAATCTTACCGGCGTAAATGTATATCTCGATGGTCGCAGAGTAGGGAAGACACCTTTAACAAAAAGGCTGCCTGTCTCTTCCGGTTGGCACAGAATAAGAATTGATGTTCCTGGAGCAAAAAAATTCAATAAGTCCGGGATCCCAAATCCAGACTTTAGAGATGTTTTTGTTACGAAAGGTAGAACTCAAAAAGTGACTTTCAATTTTTTAAATGATGAAGAACAGCCTGGATAAATTGTCTAAGAATTTTTTGACTCCCATTAGGTTTCATAAATTACTTATTTATATCTTATTTATCGCAAGCTTAAACGGGCAATTCAATTCAAATATTGTACATATTGATATTATATCAAAGCCCGAAAAAGTAGAAACTTCAATTATTTTTGATGAAATTATTGATAGGGATGATGCGTCTGGCTGGATTGATCGTAATAATTATTTTACATTAAGTTTGTTCAATGTCTCATTAAATACAAACAAAGTAATTTCTGATGAGTATAAGTATCCTCTTCTTTCTGTTGAATCCGCAAATACAGATGGTTCCGTACAAATGGTCTTTAATACAGCAAAAAAAATAGAATCTTATCAATTAATTCGTCATTCGAAAGATAAAAACCTTTTAGTTATTTTAAACTATGGTAAAGATCAAGAAGAAAAAAAAGATGAAGGTGCCCTAGTCCAATCTTTTATAGTCGAAGAATTACCAGATACTTTTGACGTAATGAAAGATCGTTGGAGGCATCCTAAAAATTGGAAAGAAGCTAGAGAGCGTTCAAGTATAAGAATATTATGTGATACAAAAGACTTACCAATATATGTTAACAATCAACTTGTTGGAAAAACCCCATTAGAATATGCAGTTGATGTGCTTCCGGGTTGGCACCAAGTTGGTTATTTCCCTACTGATCCAGCGCTAACTCCTCAACCGAAATCTCCAAAAGAAAAAATGATGGATAACATACTAAGGATGGGGGTTCTGGATGTCTATGTTGAGGAAGGTAAAGAGCAAGAAATAGTACTTAATTACCAGAGTTTAGATCAGGATGTTTTAGCGTTTCAAAAAAGTATCACTGCTGGTAGTTGGATTGGGTTTAGTTTGTTTTTTTTACTAGTTGTGCTTACGAGTTGGGGGATAGCATAAAAAAGCAATTTTTTCTATGGTTTTTATTAAGCACTCTTTTTTTACCGATTCAAAATGGTGTTTTTTCTCAAACAAAAGAGAAAAGAAAAGTACCTAAACGACTTGTTAAGGGCAAGTCGCTCTATTACTCTTATTGGAATCCATATAGAAGAAAATTAGACAATAAACAGAGTCGTGATTTTTTCATATCAGTTCCATACTTTGAAGCTGTAAAAAATAAGCAGGGAAAAATCAAAATTGTAGTCAAGTATAGTTCTAAAAATGAGAAAATTGATTCTTGGCACCTCGTATGGAACCGAAAAGGGGATCGGTCAGAATACCAGGTTAAATTTCATCAAAAAGGTGAAATAACAAGGCTAGATAGTTTGTTATTTTCCCATAAGCTAAGTGAGGTGAAGCCTGGCTGGAGAGCTAAGGTGAAAAGTAAAAAAGATGGAAGGCCTCTAAGGTATGATGTATATGATGAAAATGGAATTAGGCTGTATTTTTACAGATTCCATTACACGCAAAGATCTGATTCAATTTTATCTATGGAAACAATACAATCATCCTATTTTAGATCAGATAGTACATTGGTGGGTAGGCACGTTCTTTTCATGGAAAATGGAGAATGGTTAAGAGAAATTCACTTTAAAAATTCAAAAAATGATTTAGAGGGTATAACCAGATTTGATGTTTCCTTAGTTAATGAGGAAACAGTTATAACTAGGTTAGACAAAGAAGGCAAAGAAATAGGAAGTAGAATCATTCAATTATCGTACCCGGACCAATTATCCTACAAATTTGAATGGAAACCAGATACAGTCTTAATTGTAGAGAATATAGAAATTAAAACGGATACTATAACAACATACATAAGTCCTGTTTTAACTAGCTTTTGGTATGGGCTTCCTTTATTGAGTGAATCTGCTTTAAACTCAAAATTATCAAAACCAATTTTTGGCTTTTTCTTTGCACCAAGAGATAATATGATTATAAAAGGGAAAAAATATAGCCTAGGAATGGAGGTGGTCGCTTATGATATACCTATTCAAGATTCAACGGAGTCTATTAGTGGTATTGGAGCATTTGCAGCAGCACAATATAATTTAAATAAAAATTTTAAATGGATTCCTCAAAATGTCGAAGCAGCATTAAGGATAGGAGGGGGAATGCTTTCTAATGGTTATGCATTATCATTAAGTAGTTCTTTTGGATATCATTTTATACCTAGTCGGATATATTTAGGAGTTTATGCTCAATCTATAATCGCTTTTGACGAAATAATGCCGGGTAAAACTACAGCCTGGAGTAGTTTTGGAATTTCTTTAGGAGCAAATGTGGGCGATATAAACCCAGGTTTATTAAGACCGTATAAAGACCGCTTGGATGAAGAGGCATTATTTTTTAGCATGGCTAAAGAGTTATTAACTACTTCAGAACTAATTATTTCTAATAATAATCCTTTTATAATAGATACAATAATTTCAGAATTATATTTAAATCCAAAAACTTTTAATGAGATGACATTAAGGACACCATTTTTTTTAAAACTTGGACAATCAGAAATAAGATTTATTTTATCATATTTAAATTATACTTTTATCCCAAAAAATAACAATGACCCCATTTTTGGTAACGATGCATATTTTTTCGGTGTAAATATTAACTTAGATAATTTATTTGGTTTTAAAAAAAGTAACTTAAAAAAATACTATAGTTTTCAGGCTGGTTCATATAACAGTGGTTTTGGAATTTTGACAGGTCTGAACTTTGATTATGATATTAAAAGTATGCCAATATATGTAAGTACATATGGAAAACTATATGGTCTTCCAAATGAAGAAATTTTTACTGGTTGGTTAAGTTATGGTATTGGAGTAGGAATAAAATTAGATAAACTATTAAATAGAGCAGAACCAAAAGAATGAATTTTTTTATAAAAGAGGGAGTGAAAAATGAAATTAGTTTTATTAAGACATGGCCAAAGTAAGTGGAACTTAGAAAATAAGTTCACAGGATGGACAGATGTAGAATTAACAAAAAAAGGAGAATCTGAAGCTAAAAGAGCAGGTGAATTAATTGGGAAAGAAGGTATAAAGCTTGATTTGGTTTATACTTCAGTTTTAAAAAGAGCGATAAATACAATGAATATTTGTTTATCTAACTTTGATAATAATAAGCCTGATATATTTTATAACTGGAGATTAAATGAGCGTCACTATGGATCTTTACAAGGACTTAACAAGTTAGAAACTGCAAAAAAATATGGAGATGATCAGGTATTAATATGGAGAAGAAGTTATGATATTAGTCCTCCAGAACTTAGTTCGGATGATGAAAGACACCCGCGGTTTGACAAGAAATATGAAAGTTTAGATAAAAGCATTTTGCCTTCGAGCGAGTGTTTAAAGGATACGGTTAAAAGATTTTTACCTCTTTGGGGAAAAACAATAAGTCTGAAAATAAAAGAAGGGAAAAAAGTAATGATTGTAGCTCATGGAAATTCTTTACGCGCATTAGTAAAGCACTTAGATAGAATTTCAGATGATGAAATCATTAGTTTGAATATCCCAACAGGAATCCCATTAGTTTATGAATTAGATCAAGATTTAAAACCAATTAAAAGTTATTATCTCGGTAATCAAAATGACATTAGAGAAAAAATAGAAGCCGTAGCTAAACAAGGTGAGTCTAAATGAACTGTTTTGTTTCTTTAAAATAACTAAACTAAATAAGGCAATTAATCTACTTATACTACCATTAATTAATAAGTCGAATTAGTTAAAGGGGAGATAAGCGAAAAGAGTGTAAGGTTTAGGATATTTATCAGTAGCTAAAAGAAAGCCTTTATTTTCATACCTTGCAACCGCTTCCCATTTTCTTGAAGTCTTCTTACCTTCTAATTTAATTTCGATAGGAGGTGAATCTGTTAACATTATGTTGTTTTTTATAATTTTATATTCGATCAATCTTTCTACTCTTTGAGAAAGGCTGTGAGTTGGGCCACTCCCATATTTTGCAGTTAAAACATCAACACCTGGTTTTAAAGTTTTTTTATCACCAGGGAAAAAGTAGTTAATTGCCCAAAACCGATTTTTTTCATCCGCTTTCGTTGCATCTGCAATTCTATAATTAATTGAAGGGATTGTGTTCTTTTCGATGTCGTTTCCAGATAAATTGATTGATAATGCATGTGGTTTTTCAACCAAACTATCTCCATTCGCCTCAAATATCGCAATAATTCTATCTTTATTTATAATTAGAGATTCAAAAGACATATTATCAATATAGCTAGGAACAGTCAAAGTAGTTAATGTTTGTTCAGGAATTGTGATTTCTAAACTTTTTTCATCTATATGACCTCTAGCTAACAAGCAACTCATACTATCATCAAATTTTATTTCAATGGTTACATAAACTTCATATCCTCTAAAAGCAATAGCCTCAAATGAATCGAAACCAGGGATCGTATTTTTATAATCTGGAGTATTAAATTTAATTTTTTGCGGTTTAATTGCAGTAGTGTCAATTTTATTAATCCTTGAATCAATTTCTGTTTTTTTTATAGCAAAAGCATATCCATTTAAATTCTCAGGCAATAAAATTAAATTATCATAATACCAATCCATTCCAGAAATTTCTTCATCGCTGTTTTTCATAGGGCCATCAATCTTCAGCATGATAGGTGAAACTTCTAATGTTTTTTTGCCTGCACAAGAAAAAATCAGTAATAGAGCTAATGTTAATATGATTTTCATTTTAACTAATATTCATCCTAATTATTTTCCTGATTTTCGCATAAAGCGCGCAACATTTCAAATGAATAAATGCCAGAATGATGTCCGTCTTGCCAGAAAGGTCTTAACGCATAATATCCTACTGGCTGCAAACCACTTAATAAAAAACTTTTTTCTGAGTTAGGTCTTATTTCTCCTTTATAAATATTGCCAAAAACATCTTTTTCGCCTTCACAATTTGCACATGGACATTTCTCTCTTAGCATTTTTAGTTCTATGTACCCCTCTAATCCATCTGCCCATTTAAAAAGCATCAAATCATTTATTTGTTCATGCATTAGCAGTTTGTTTTTATCAAGATTCATCTATTTAAGTAAAGTGATTTTTTTAGTTTCATGTCCTTTTTTATGGAAGAAAGTGACAAAATATATACCGCTGGTTAATCTATTATCAGAAAATTTAATAGAGTGCTCTCCCGGGGACCAATATTTATTGGATAAGTTTTTAACGAGTTTTCCATTAATATCAAAAACAGAAATATTCACGAATTGTCCGATTGAAGTTTCAAAAGGAATTTTTACTTCAGGATTAAATGGGTTTGGAAACGCTTCTTGAATAGAAAAAGTTTTAGGTACATTATTATTAATTGCTGATGTCGACAAGTTTTCCAAACTAACTGGACTAAAATTAAATAACCCACTATTTATATTAGTGAACGAAAACAAAGGTTTCCACATAGTGAAGCTGAAGTTTCCAGAAATAGCTTCTTCGTTGACCTCATTTATTTCGATGTCTCCTTGCGTAGCTATGTAAGAATCATCTATTAAGTTTTCAACAAAAAAAGATGAAAGGATCTCGAGAGACAAAGAATCACTAGCATTTGATGAATCAGTAAAAAATGTAAGCCATTGATTTGCAAAACTTGAATCAAGGTTAGGTACAAAAACAGAAAGCGTAGAAAGACTTAGGGGGTCTTCTATAATATTTGCTATATCAGTAATACTAATATTCCAGGACCAAGCTCTAGGCTGTATAGGGAAGGTAGTATCTTCTAAAACAGTCAAAAACAAATCAAAAACATTTTCTTGTCGTTGTGTAATCCCCATCATCAAGAATGAAGAAGAATCATTTAATGAAATATTCAAAGCGCCACCAAAACTGGTTGTGTCTTCAAGTGAAGATGAAAAAGCTCCTGTCTCTGAGCCACTATAAGAAAAATCTATAGAACCTTGGTACAGAGTCTGGGAAAATAAAACACTGGAAAAAAAGAAAATTAAGTGCTTTTTTGAAATCAAGAAAGCTAGTTACTCCTTTTGAGAGACAGCATAATAGATGCTCCAATATTTCCAAAACCAGTTAAAGCCTCGTTTGGATCAGGAATCATATAACCATTTCCAAATAAGCGAATACCTATTGGCGAGTCTTCAAACCAGTAGTCTAGTGATCCACCTACAACTATACCTAATCCACCAGAATAGTCCTCATCCCAACCTAGAGAATATGTTATGCCACTCTCAATAGTTGGATGGATATTATCGCCAAAAAAACTGAGTATTGGTTGTAGATCCGCCTTTAAGACAGTAGCAATTGTAATTGATTTAATTTTTTTAGATTCTTCGATTGTGCCAAATTCTTTATCAAAACCGAAAGTAATTAAGCGGCCTCCAACTGACATATTAACAGGTCCAATGGGGAAATAAGGTAGTGAAAAACTAAGGCCTAATGTGGGTAGTGCGGTTGGGTTCTCACCTTCGCTATTTTGAAGGCTTGGTCTAAAATAGACAGGGCTGCCATAAAATCCGGATATTGAAAAGTAGTCTAAATTCCCTAAACTTACATATTCATTATCATCGTTATCTTCTAAAGTAGAATTTTGGCTAATATTTCTCTGGATTACTGAAAATTTCCCATCAATATAAGTTTGTTTTGCTAGCCCATCTTCTACCACAATAATACCATTTTCCAAGGAAAGGTTTTCTATGTCAACAACAGGTATTTTTTCTGGCATAACAAGTCCTTCGGGAATGATAAAGACATGTCTTGTATCAGAAGAAGAGAGCTCTCCTTTTAACGTTGTACCGTCATAAAATGTAATAGTGGAATTCATGGTAAAAGCGTATCCAAGAATTATAAACGCAAAATATAATTTTTTCATAGTTGCCTCATTAATTTTTTTAATGTGGGCCCACAGGGACTCGAACCCCGAACCAACGGATTATGAGTCCGCTGCTCTAACCAATTGAGCTATGGGCCCAGAAGTAAAGGTCAGAAATTATGTATTTGATACCAATTTCTGAACTAATATAATTGTTTAGTTAAAATTTAATGAAGTACTAATTTACATCTTATAATCCATGTCAAAAAAAAATAATAAGATCAAAAGCATTTTCCAGGTTTGTGGGTACAACAATTGTTTTCCACTTCTAAATCAATCTAAATATGAAATAATAAAGGCATACATACTCGAGGATAAAAAAAGTTTTTTTTCTAATAAAATTGATTTTCAAAAGCATCGTAATTCAATAAGTTTTTTAAAGAAAAATGATTTCTATAAAAAATTTGATAATCTTAGATCCCAAGGGATAGTTGTATCATTTAAAGGACCTATAGGCAAATACTTTAGTGATTTTGATAAAAAAAAATCTGATTCATGCTTATTGATTTTAGATAGAATAGAAGATCCGCAAAATGCAGGTCAAATTATTAGAACAGCGGAGTGCGCGGGTATAGATGGTATTATTTTTCCATCACACAATTCTTTTAGACTTTCAAATACGATTATTAATATTAGCCAAGGAGCTTTTGTAAGCATGCCTCTTTATGAGGTTACGAATATTTCTTCGGCAATTTTAGAACTCAAAAAAAATGATTTTTGGATTATTGGCATCGAAAATAGTATTGGTGCAAAATCATGGGATAAATTAGACTATTCTGGGAATACTGCTATTGTTGTCGGTAGCGAAGGTAAGGGTATTCGAGAAAAAGTTATTGAACATTGTGATTTTTTAGGAGAAATACCAATGCAAGGAAACGCAAATTCACTTAATGTTTCTGCAGCAGTCTCTGCAATTTTATTCGAAAGACTAAGACAAATAAAATTAAAATAGGGGGGGTATAATGGCATCAACTCATGACTATATAAATGATAAACGTAACGAGGATATCTATATATATATAAATGGTGAATTTTTCCATAGATCTGAAGCCAAGATATCAGTTTTCGATAGTGGCTTTCTTCTAGGCGATGGTGTGTGGGAAGGAATACGTCTACATAATAATAGATTGATTCACTTTAATAATCATATCGATCGTTTATATGATGGAGCAAGTTCGATTGCTATGGAAATCCATTTGACTAAAAAAGAAATTAAAGCTGCTGTTCTAAAGACATTGAAAAAAAACAACATGATTTCTGATACCCATATTAGGTTGATTGTTTCTAGAGGATTAAAAAGTACTCCTTATCAACATCCAAAAGTAACTGTAAGTGATCCTACAATTGTTATTATCCCAGAGTATAAAAAACCTAATGAAGAGACATTTGACAAAGGGATAAGATTAGCATCAGTTAAAACACGAAGAGACTTCACTGTTCAAGATCCTAAAATAAATTCGTTAAGTAAAATGAATTGTATTAGTGCTTGTATTGAAGCTGAAATCCTAGGTGTTGATGAAGGCCTTATGTATGATCCTAATGGGTTTGTATCTACTTGTAATTCTACAAATTTTTTTATAATTACAAATAATGAAGTTTGGACATCATCAGGTGAATTTTGTTTAAATGGTGTAACAAGAGGATCAGTTATCAAATTATGTAAAGATAATAATATCATAGTACATGAAAAAAATTTTTCAATAGAGGAAGTCCTTAATGCAGACGAAGCCTTTGTCACGGGAACATTTGCAGGTATACTACCAGTAGTAGAAATTGATGGAGTCACTTTTAAAAAAGGCGATTTTACAAAACGATTATCAAACCTATATCGAACCGATATCGATGAAGTTTTATTATAATGATAGATATAAATAGAATAGCAATGTGGTCTGGGCCAAGAAATATTTCTACTGCAATGATGAGGTCTTTTGAAAATCGCAAGGACACAATTGTAATTGATGAGCCATTTTATGCTTATTATCTAAATAAAACAGGTTTTGATCATCCTTGTAAGAAAGAGGTTTTGAGGTCACAAAGCAGAAACTGGAATGAAGTTGTTGATTTAATCACAAGTGATTTGCCAAAAAATAAAGCAATCTGGTATCAAAAACATATGGTTCATCATATTCTTTCATATGACGATATAGGTTGGGTTAAAAGTTTTAAAAATTGTTTTTTAATACGACACCCAAAAGAAGTTATCATTAGTTATGCGAAAAAAAATAATATTAACAGTGCTTATGATTTAGGCTATGAACAGCAAGTCAATCTTTTTAAAAAAATAAGGGAAATAACTGGATCTTCTCCATCAGTATTCGATTCAAAAGATATTCTATCTTCACCTAAAAGTATCCTGCAAAAATTGTGCATTGAACTTGATATTGAATTTTCAATAAAAATGCTTAATTGGCCAAAAGGTAATAGGTCATCAGATGGCGTGTGGTCATCACATTGGTATAAAAATGTAGTTAATTCAGATGGGTTTATGAGTTATAAAGAACCTTCTCAAGATCTTAAAAAAGAGCATATTGATATTTTTAAAGAGTGCATGGATCACTACAATTATCTTAACTCTTTTAAGATTTAAGAAAGATTAAACGAACTCATTTAGTTTCTAACTTATTAATGCTAGATTATCTTATTAATTCTAACTGTATAACTAAATTTTTAATTTTTTTTTTGAGGAAACCACAATTAAAAGAATACCGTTTTTAAGCATTTTCTTAATTTTTTCTATATCCTGCTCTTCTATTTTCAATAGAAAAGTAGCAGAATATAAGCCTGTTCAATATGCAAAAAATGATTACAGGGTCTTAAAGAAGGAAAATCGTTATACTGGGACTTTTATGATTCGACAGAAATCGAATGGTTTTTTTATACCAGATGAAAAAGTATCGGTAGATATGGATATTATTATATCTTCGCTTAAAGTTCCTTATCTGAGAGTATCGTATTATGGAACAGAGCAACTCTCAATTCCTGATGGACAAACGTTATCATTTTTTGTAAATGGTGAAGAGATAAAGCTAAGCTCAAAGCGTCAATCCAATAGGCTTAAAAAGGGTAATGAGGCAGTAGAAGTATTGTCTTATTTGGTTACGCGAGGACAAATGAAAAAAATATCAGAAGGAAGTAAAGTTAAATGTGTCTTACATGACTATACTTTCCCTGTACCAAATCAAATGAAACAAAATTGGAATACTTTCATTGGTGAATATTGGTAGTATTTACTTGCTTGATGGCTTCAGTCTAATTATTCTTCCAGGATCTTCAACCGCTAAATAAATCCACCCTTCTGGTCCGGTTTCAACATCTCTTATCCTGCTTCCAGCAGAGTATATCATCTCTTGATTTAGTACTTTATTATCAAGTATTTCTAATCTATAAAGGTTCTCGAATTTTAGAGAGGTAACTAATAAATTATTTTCCCAGTTCTTAAATATTTTACCATCATAAAAATCTATACCACAGACTGCAATAGAGGGCGTCCAATGAATTACTGGTTGTTCCATACCTTCTTTATGAGTGAATTTTGTTATTCTTGTGCCAGTGTAGTTTTTACCATATGTTATTTCTGGCCAACCATAATTATTACCTTTTTTTAGAATATTCAGCTCATCACCGCCTTTGGGCCCATGCTCTGTTTCAAATAGATAAGAAGACTTTGAGTTAATAGCGAGGCCTTGTGGGTTTCTATTACCATATGTCCATATTGATTTAATAGCGGCCACTTGATTTACGAATGGATTATCTATTGGTATTGAACCGTCATCATGAAGCCTATGGATTTTGCCGTTCGGAAATGTTAATAACTGCGCCTGCTTTCTTTCTCCTCTGTCTCCTATTGAAAAATATAAATATCCTTTATTATCAAAGACAATACGAGTACCATAATGAACGGTGCTTTTAGTATAAAAAATATTATCGGCTTTGTATATACTAATAATATCTGTCATTTGGTTCTTATCTAGCCTTGCTCTAACAATCGATGTAAATGATTTATTTTTATTATCTTTCAAAAAATCAGAATAACTAAGGTAAATGAAATTATTATCTTTATAATTTGGATGAATTTGGATATCTAGAAGGCCTCCTTGACCTTTATACCTAACTTTAGGGACTCCAGTTATTTTGACTTTATATTCACCATTTTTATCAACTAACCATAGAGTACCATTTCTATCGCTAACTAATAATTTACCGTTTGGCAAAAATGCCATTCCCCAAGGCACATCAAATCCTCCTATAAAATTTTCAACAATAAAAATTTCTTTTTTTGTTGTTTCTAAGGAGTTATCCCAATTTTGTGGTTCTTTAGCGGCAATTATTTCTGTTAGAAGAAATAAAATTAATATAAATAATATTTTCGGATTGATGTTAGCTATCAACTTTAGATCCACATTTATTACAGAAAAGAGAACCACTATCTAAATTGTCTTCTTCACATACAACACACGAAATTGTAGTGACATTGCTTCTTTTATGAGATGTTAATTCTGATGTAACTATGCCCGTTGGTACAGCAATAATACTATAACCTATTAACATAATCATTGCTGATAAAGTTTGCCCTAATGATGTTATTGGAGTGATATCTCCGTATCCTACTGTTGTAAGAGTTACAATTGCCCAGTAAATACTTCTTGGAATACTGGAAAAACCAGCTTTTTCACCCTCAATTAAATACATTATTGATCCTAGAATCATAACAATATTTAAAACAGCAAAAAGGAAAATAAAAATTTTCTTTTTACTGGAAACTAATGCTTTAACTAGATTATTCGCTTCTCCCATATATTGAACTAACTTTAAAATTCTAAATATTCTTAGTACCCTTAAAACTCTAATGATCGATAAAACTTGTGTTCCTGGTAATAGTACGCTCAAGTAGGTGGGTATGATAGAGAGCAAATCGATTATACCAAAGAAACTAAGAGCATAGCTCATTGGTCGTCTTATACAATACATTCTTAGAAAATATTCAAGTGTAAATAGTATTGTAAACACCCATTCTGCAATGATAAGTATGGCACCATACTTTTGGTTATAATCTGATACGCTTTCTAACATTACTGTAATGATACTTAAAACAATAGCAACGATTAATACTTCATCAAATAATTTTCCAGCCCTTGTATTAGTACCAAAAATAATTTGTTTTATTTTTTCTCTTAATTTGCTCATTATCAAATTTATTTAAACCTCATATCAGTCTAATTAATAAATAGTTTTACAGATATACATATTAACGCCACAAAAAAACTAATTAATATGACTAATTAGAATGTTACTTCTGTTACAGAATTTATGTAATTGATTATATTTAAACGTGAGTTATTCATTTTATTTAATCAAATTAGTAAAAAGGACATAGCAATGGCTACCTTGATTTTAAGAAAAACATACAGTGCAATGATGGAAGAGATGGACGCTTTAGATAAACGGAAAAGACAAACTTCAGAAAAAATAAGAGAAGCTGCTAGTCACGGAGATCTTAAAGAAAATGGTGAGTACCATGCTGCTAGAGAGGAACAAAGTTTAATTGTTTATAAAAAGCAATTAATGCAATCTCATTCTCCATTTCAAATTATCGAAAATATTGATGTTAATACTAAAGAGGTCGGGTTCGGAAATAAAGTTGTTATTCTTGAAGAAGGAAAAAATAAACCAGAAGATTATTATCTACTTGGGCCAATTGAATTAGATCTTGATTCTTATCCTCTAGTTGTGACCTACCACTCACCTTTTGGACAAACAATTGTTGGGAAAAAAGTTAATGACACATTTACCCTAGATATTAGAGGTCAAGAAATTAAATTTACAATTATATCAATTGAAAAAATTGACTCTTGACATAAGCACAAGAGTGATTCTTAGATTTTTTGGTTAAAATCTAAAATTTAAATAAAAAAGTAGAGGGGAGAGTCAACTCTCCATTGTAATGAGTAGGTTCAATGAGCCATCTTCCCTCTGCAAACATTCTATGAATTAAAATAAATATTAATATTAAAAGAATAATTATAATTATTCATATTTATTATTTTATTATTAATTAATTATTAAACAATGTTAATAGTTATTCATGTTAATATTATCGCCCGCAATCATTAATTATTTAAAAGAAAGAGATTAAAATGAAAATAAACACCTCTTGCCCTGTTCTTGTTACTGGTGCTACTGGATATATAGCTGGATGGGTTGTAAAAAATTTGCTAGATAAAGGCATCACAGTACATGCTCCAATAAGAAATTTATCAAACAAGGAAAAAAGAGCTCATCTTGATGAGCTTGCAGAAAATTCTTCTGGTCAAATTAAATATTTTGAATCTGATTTATTGATTGAAAATTCTTACGAAGAAGCAATGAAAGGTTGTGAGCTTGTTATTCATACCGCATCTCCTTTTGTTATGGATTCCAAAGATCCACAAAAAGAGGTTATTGATCCTGCATTAATAGGGACTCAAAATGTTTTAAAAACTGTAAATGAAGTAGAATCAGTCAAACGTGTAGTGCTTACAAGCAGTGTGGCGGCAATTTATGGTAATGGTGTTGATGCTCAATCAGTTGATGGGGGTATATTTAATGAATCAATGTGGAATACTACTAGTACAGCAACAGATGGAGAATATAGCTATTCAAAAACCATCGCTGAAAAAGAGGCATGGAGAATTAATGAAGAGCAAAAAAGGTGGGACCTCGTCGTTATAAATCCAAGCTTTGTTCTCGGCCCATCCTTGAACTCTGATGCAATGTTTGAAAGTAAAAAATTCATGCTCCAAATGGGCAATGGAGACCTTAAAAGTGGAGCTCCAGACGTTACAATGGGAATGGTTGATGTTAGAGACGTAAGTAAGGCTCATGTAATAGCTGGATTTAATGAGAAAGCAAAAGGGAGGCACATATTATCAGGAGAGACTCATACTTTGTTAGAGGCTGGAGGCTTTATAAAAGAAAAATTTGGTGATAAATATCCTGTTCCTACAAGGAACGCTCCTAAATTTTTAATATGGATCTTAGCGCCTTTTCTTGGTATAAAAAGAAATTTCGTTAGTAAAAACATTGGATATAAAATTGATTTTGATAATAGTAAAAGTATAAAAGAGTTAGGCATTAAGTATTCACCAGTAAAAAAAGCAGTTGTTGATTTTTTTCAGCAATTTATTGACAAAGGTTTGGTTTAAAATCGACTAATAGGATTTGAAACACAAAAGCCCCCGATGGTTATCGAGGGCTTTATAAGAGAATATTGGTATTCTCGTCGTGTGACTCGGGTGAGACTCGAACTCACGGCCAATGGCTTAAAAGGCCACTGCTCTACCAACTGAGCTACCGAGTCAAATTTGATGTGGAGTTTACATAAAATAAAAAAATAATTTAATAAAAATATCTAAATATCTTTTTGAACTTTTACATGTCTTTTAGAAAGGTAATTTAATATAAAATCAAAAATATTTTTATTTTTACAAACGCTTTCAGGGGGGAATACCCCTTTATCATCAAATAAGCCTTCAAGAATTAAATTAATCGTTGCAGTTGCTGTATAGCCTGTTGTTCTTGCCATTGATGATGTTTTACTTGTTTTATCAAATTCATCAAATAGTTCATAACTTATTTTTTTTTCGTCTGTCTCAATTTTAACTTTTAAAATTGTGAATTCGGGTTCGTCTTTTTCAAGTTTCCATTCGTTAAATAAGTATTCTATTGTTTCTTCATCTTGTAAAATATCTTTCTTAATATATTCTTTTATTAATTTTGCGTGTCCTGGAAACCTAAGTGTCTTTTCTGACATGTTATTCACATGAGACATAGTTTGTAAAAGAGATCGTAGTCCATCAGTATTAAAAGCTTCCAGTTCTATATCATTATTAAAATTTAATATTTCAATTTCTGATAAAGCTGGTTTGGTAATAAGTTTTCCATTAATCATCATCCTCGCGGGCCTGGTATATTCTTCTATTACATCGATTGGTGAAAAAGGTGCTTTATAATTAAATGGAGCTTTTGGATATTTGGGAAGTCCACCTACAAAGTATTTAAATGAAGTAATTTTTTCAAATGAATTGTAATAGCCAAATATGTAATTTGGTATACCTGGTGCCACTCCTGAGTCAAAGATGGCAGTAACATTATTTTTAATTGCATTTTTGTTTAATTCCATTAAATCTTCTGGAGAAAATGAAATGTCAACAACATTTTTTCCACATTCAATTATTGTTTTTAATATTTTAAACCCTAAGTGTCCTGGCACTGCTAGGAGTACAATGTCTGCGTTAATTATGAAAGATGATACCTGTTTAAAGTCTCGGGCATCAACCTTTAAAAGATTTATTGATGGATGGTTTTTGATTTTATCATTAACGTTATCTATTTCAATATCCCCAAGACACACATCATGATTTTCGGCTAGGTCTAGAGCCATTGTCTGACCAATCATTCCAGAACCTATTTGACAAATTTTAGCCATTATTAATTTTATCTCTTATGTATGACTGAAAGTGGCTTACTCCAATTTCATATTTTTCTGAAAATATGCCTTGATTGAATCCATCGGATTTCAATCCTCTTTGTACTTTTTCACATATATAGATATCTTCATTTTGGACCTCTTCACTAAAGAGAATATCTTCCCTTATTTTTTTCTCTGAGACATCTTCAAAATAATAATCAAAGATAACGTTACAATTTTGCTCATCAATTGGTTCTATAGTATTTGTTTGTAGCCTTCCAGGAGCAATATTAAATAATATGTTAGGGTATATAGTAAAGTAGAACGCTTTATTATTATCTTTTGAATTTTTGTAGGGTGAGGAATCTATGTTGAGAAAGCACCACTGCATTGAAAAATCATCAAATGTTTGAGTCTTGTAGCTCTTGTAATTTATGACAGTATTCAATTTTGGGTGTACTAGTGGTATATGAAAACCTTCTAAATAGTTATCCATATAAACTTTCCAATTACATTTTATTTTGTATGTATCTCGTTTGCGGTATTTGTATTCTGAAAAGTTCAAAGGCTCAATAATTTTTTCAATCTTTTTTAAGATTTTTTTCAGATCATTATCATCATCATTGAACTTTATAAATATTTGATCCATCCAAATATAATGTTTTATAGGTTTTAATTGATATTTCTTATAGTCTATTAATTCTTTATCAAAACCCCTTGCTGTTCTTAAGTCTCCGCTTAATTCATATGTCCAGCCATGATATCCACATTTTATTTGTTTTGAATTTCCTTGATGTTCTAATAAGATACATCCTCTGTGCTGGCATACATTGTAAAATGTATTTAAAGTATTATCATTGTCTCTGGTAAGTATAATTGGTTGGCGATTAATTGTTTTAACAACATAATCCCCTTTATTAGGAACTTGATTTATTGAACCTAATAGGTGCCATGATTTTGAGAAAATATATTTTTTTTCAAGTTCAAAGATTTCTTTGTCTTGATACCAGTTTGAAGAAAGTGTATTGTGGTTCAATTTTTAAACTTCTCTGGGAGTTCTTAAAAAAGGCTTGGTCAAGCATGTCGGCCCGCCAGAACCTTTTAGCGAAATCTCGTTTCCTTTATAGGTAAATACCTCAACATTCTTGGCTTCGAGTTTCTTTTTTGTTATGGGGTTACCTTTAAGCATTACAACTTTCCGTGGTGAAAGTGCTAGGACATTACACCCCATAGTATAATATTCTTCATCTGGGACATCGATTAACTCAATATTATATTTTTGAAGTTGTTCTAAAAACTGCACAGGGAGTAATCTTGAATAGATTAAGAAAAGGTCGCTATCAATAGGACTTAAATTGCTCATTAAATGAAGACAATCATTAGGTCCATTCCAATGTGGCAAGGGAACAGAAATTATTCTTTCAACAGTATTAGATAATATTTGTTTTAATTGTTTGATCCCTTCATTGTTCGTCCTATATCCAGTACCAACAGCAATGGTTCTTTTATTTATCCAGACAATATCACCGCCTTCTAATTTACCGGGAGAAGTAATTTCTCCTAAGATTGGTATTTTGAGTTCGATTAAAAACTCTTTAATGGCCTTACTTTCAGAAATTCTATTTACTTTACCCATATTACATAAAACCACACCTTTATTTGTAATTACTAAGGGGTCGTGAGTGTAGATTGAATCAATTGATGTAGAATCATTTTTTTCCAAAAAATATTTATCAATTCCAAATGAATCTAAAATTTTAATGAATGAATCATATTCATTCAAAGATTCATTAAAGTCTGGAGCTTCAGTGAAATTTAAAGTATTGAATTCCTTGTTGATTTTTTTTTGATTAATAAATGCTGTTTTTGGATGTTTTAAAATAATTTTTTTTATAGGGTCAATCATGTTATTACAATTGAAATTTATTTTTAAACTTTGTTTCTTATGAGGCATAATTTTTTTGACTTAATTATGAATGATTAGTTTTGCCAAGGTATTTTATTAAGGTCATAATTCCCACCTGTTAATATTAGGCCAACTCTTTCATTTTCAAACTTCTTAGAGTTTAATAGTAGGGCAGCGAACACTATTGAGCATGAAGGTTCAATTATAATCTTTAATCGTTGCCATATAACATACATTGAGTCAATTATCATTTTTTCAGATACAAGTAAAATTTCCTCAACGTGCTCTTGTATGATAGGGAAAGTCAGTGTTCCTACTTGAGCTCTTAAGCCATCTGCTATTGTATCAGTTGTTTCATTTGACATAATTTTTTTATTTATTAAAGACCTATATGTATCATCAGCATTTTCTGGCTCAGCACCGTATATTTTCAGATTAGGGTTTAAAGCTTTAGCTGTTAATATCGTACCCGATAAAAGTCCTCCTCCACTAACTGGACAAATAATACTATCTAAGTCCTTAACCTCTTCGATTAGTTCTTTTGCGGCTGTGCCTTGACCAGTTATAATCTTATGATCGTTATAAGGATGAATGATAGAAGCCCCAGATTTTTTTACCATTTGATACAAAGTTTCTTCCCTTGAACTAATATTTGGTTCGCAAAAAACAATTTCCCCACCATATCTCTTAACATTTTCAATTTTATTTGGAGTTGTGTTTTTTGGCATAATAACACAAGCGCTTATACCCATATTCTTTGCAGAATACGATACAGCAGCACCATGATTTCCAGAAGATGTCGTTATAATACCATTTTTTAGTTGTTTTTTATTGAGTTGTAATATTGCGTTTGTCGCACCGCGAATTTTAAATGAGCCTGTTTTTTGAAAATTTTCACACTTAAAATATAATTTAGAACTAGATTCTAAATTGAGAGTCTGAGAAGTTAACACGGGTGTTCGGTGTATGTAATTTGATATTCTATCGTGTGCTAGTTCTATATCTCTGTAGGTTATCATGACAAAAGTTAATGTTTACATAAATATTGTATTATTCAAACTTACACACAAAAATAATATTCTTAATCAATCTTGAGATTAATTAAAAGTACCTTTTAAAAACCGATTCAAGAGAAAGTCAATAGTACCTTTTTAATTGATATTGCCTTCAACACAAGTAGTCTTAAATCCACCCCTGATATTATATATTGTTGTTATCTGTAGTTTATTTGTTCCAAGACAAAAGCATAGGTCATTATATATACGCTTTGTAACACCTTCTTGATAAATGCCGACATTACGAAAGCTAGTGAAATAATATTTTAATGATTTTAATTCAACGCATTTACCTCCTTTAGGGAAGTATTCTATTTTTACCTTCGCTAGGTCAGGGAGTCCACTAAAAGGGCACACAGCACTAAATTCATTTGTTTCAGTTTTAATATATTGATCTGCTGAGTCGAACTCGAATGTTTCTAGAAAATTAGAATTAATTTTTGAGACGTCTTCAAAATTAAATGTTTCCCCTTCTGCTTTTATCATTCTTTTCCTCCTCTGTATACGCAACCAGTTAGCTTTGTTTCTTTTATTTCAATCTCAAAAATGTTTGGCAGTGAAGGTTTAATTTCGTTCCAAATGTAGATGCACAAATTTTCACTAGTGGGATTTTCTAAACCTTCGATATCATTCAAATATGAATGATCAAGCAAGCTACTGATTGGGTTAAATGCATTTTGTATATCTTCAAAATCAATAACAAATCCAGTTTTTTCATCTAAAGAACCTTTGGCTTTTATTGTTATCTCAAATGAATGGCCATGCACTTTATAGCAAGGATGAGAAAGATCAACATTAGGCAATGATCTAGCAGACTCAATATTAAATTTTTTGTATACAATCATACGGTAATTTAAGGGAAACCTAATATTTTATGTGTCTGTAAACTAAGTTTCCATTTTGGGTTTTTTTCAACAAATATTTCAGACAATTTCTTATTTTTTTCATAATCATTATTATCCATTGGCTGAATAAAAAAATGATTAAAATTATAGCTTTCAAACTGGATAGGTTCAAAATCCTTTTGCGGGTATACAAATTTTAGTTCGTCCCCAGTTTTGAGATTTGTTGTAGTATTATTTTTTGGACTTACACAAATCCAATCTATTGCACTTGGTGGTAATTTAGTTCCGTTTGTTTCAATACTAATTTTAAATCCAATTTTATGAATTTCATCTACAAAGTTTTGATCTAGTTGAAGAAGTGGCTCACCACCAGTACAAACTAAAAATGGTTCTAAATTATTATCTGAGGGCCAAAGATTAGAAATAATATCAAGAATTTCATTAATGTAATAATTCCCGCCATTCTCTCCATCTGTTCCAACAAAATCAGTGTCACACCAGTCACAAATAGCCTTGGCTCTATCTTTTTCTAATCCGCTCCATAAATTGCAACCGCTAAAACGAAGAAAAACGGAAGGTCGGCCAGTATGATATCCTTCACCTTGCTTTGTTAAAAATATCTCTTTGATTTTATATATATTTTTTTGTTTCATCTATATTCCAAAGGATCCACCAACCCAGCATCATGGAATCCTTTTAAGCGGAGATTGCAAGCATCACAACATCCACAAGGACTCCCATATTTATTTGGCGAATAGCAAGATGATGTTATTTCATAATTGACGCCTAACTCTATGCCCTCTTCAATTATTTCTGATTTTGTTAGTTTAATTAGTGGAGTATGAATTTTGTAAGTCCCTACATTCTGAACAGCATCTTTTGTAGCAAGATTCATTAGTTGTTCAAATTTAGATATGAATTTTGGCCTACAATCTGGATACCCGCTGTAATCAATAGCATTGACACCAATAAATATGTCAAAAGCATTTAATGTTTCTGCCTTAGCAAGCGCAACGGAAAGAAAAACAGTATTCCTTGCGGGTACGTATGTAGATGGTATCTCCTTAGCGGTATTTAAATCTCGATTTTTTGGAATTTCAATTTTATCAGAAACGAGAGAAGATCCACCAAAAGAAGCCAAGTCCAATTCAATAATAGCATGGCTTTTAAATTTAAATTGTTTAGCAACTAATTTTGAGGCTTCTAGCTCATAATCATGTCTTTGTCCGTAGTTGATTGTAATTCCATGCATTTCATAGCCTGCATCATCCGCAATTGCTGCACATGTCGTTGAGTCTAAACCGCCTGAAAGTAAGATTACAGCCGGTTTTTTCATCTTTTGAAATTTTTTATAAAAATTAACATAATAAAATTATTTTTGTTAAATGGGTTATTAAATAAAAATTGAATTTTATTGAACAAGATATTACGGTATTAGTTTTAAAATTAAATTATCATTTTATGTAAATCATTTAGATTTTTTAAAAAAAGACACTTTAGTTCTTGCGCTAAATTTTGAACTTACATTAAACTACATAGTCTCTTTTGACAAAGTTTTTTAAAAAAGATTTTGAAATAAGAGGTTGACTTATGAAACGCATAATTAATGTGTTTGAAGAAAAGGCTTCGGGTTGGCGTTTGAAGCCTTTTCTTATTTTTAGAACTTTTGCTTTTTGAAAATGGGGGCGACCGGCATTCGACGGGATATGTAGGGTGCTTAACCGCATGCGGAGGATATCAGTTCCCTCCTTAATCATCTGATAAAAACAATATATGCCGATTACGGCTATATGGCTGCAGCTTAGTTGAGGTAGCCCGCTTCTTAATTAATTTGTCTATGGTTTTTTAAAGAAGCGTCATAAACATGGACTGGTTTCAAATTCGCTCATAAATTTGAAATGAGATTAAATGAGCTGGCTCTTTTTGATTTGCGTCTCTGATTTAAAAAAGAGTAAGATAATAATCCGAAGACTAAGCATGTAGACGTTTATCACTAAACTATTTCGGACGGGAGTTCGATTCTCCCCGCCTCCACTAATTTAAATATTAATTTCAATAAAAAAAGTTGGTGTCATTCCTAACATTACAATATCTGAAATGATTTTCCCTGAGCTGTAGGGGTTATATCTTTTATGACTAATATTTTTCTTATTAAATACATTATATATGGAAAGACCAGCATTCACTTCGAATCGGTTAATTTTAAACTTTTTTGACACAGAAAAATCTAAATGATGTGTTGGTGGCAGCTTTTTATTATTTCGCGTACCAGGATTAAATAATACTTGGAAATCACTCGCTATATAAACGTCATTTTCGTCAGTATAAAATCGTCCTGAGGAATATGACCAATTTGTAGTCAGGTTCCAATCTAAGATTGAAGTAATAAAAACTGATTTGAATTCATGCTCTATGCTGTGATTAGCATTATAATATTGCCCACCATCAATATTTGAGAATGAATATTTAGTGTTATTTATTTGATATGAAATCCATCCATTAATTGCTTGATTTTTTCTTCTAATAAAAAATTCAGCTCCATTTGCTTTTTCCTGTCCATCTGTTGCCAATATAACGTCATCTATATAGTCATTTTGTTTAGAAAATATTGGAATCGGAGATAAATAGCTCTCAAAATCAAAATAACCAGATCCTTTTCGATCATAAAGTGATATACTTAGTTCATGTTTTATACTTTTCCAGTGAGCACTAATTTGAGAGTTTGTTGAGGCAATGATAGGTACAGGGTCATTAGAAATAAGCCACATGTTTTGAGTGCCTCTGGTACTTAATGGGCTATTAAACTGATGTACAAATTGGTTGTTTTTACCGGTAGCACCTTCTATCGAAAAATTTGAGTTTATTTTTAGTATGGCAGAGATTCTGGGTTCTAAATAATTTAATTTAGTTAATGTGTAATATGTGTTTCGGATACCTAATTGAAATTTAATAAACTTAGTAAAAGACCACTTGTCTTCAAGAAAAAATGACTGCAAAACTCCATTTTTGTTAAAATGTGTTTTTTCAAAAGTATTAGTTAAAAATCGTTCGGTTAAAAATTCTGTATATAAAATTGACTTTGAAAACCCTATCTGAATATCATGATTTTGGAAGCTTTTTATATTTTGATACATTTTAAATACTTGGTTTGAAAATTTATTTTTTTCATTATTTTTTTGTGAAAAAGCATCGTTATCTGAAATGATATTAAATAACTTTGAATCGTGATTACTAAAATAATTTGTGTTAGATATAGAGAACCTTATTACCCATTCAGGATTTAAATAATAAGTCCATTTTAATATGCCTCCTTCATTTGACAGACTTGTTTTTTCTACAATTTTTGTAGCTTTAAAAGCTAATATGTTTTCAAAGCCATAAAATTCACGGTTTTCTTTTATTATATCCTCTCCGTGTTTGATAGTGAAAGAAATTCTATTTTTAGAATTTATAACATAAGATCCTGTAGCATTAAAATCCGTAAAATAAAATTTTGGACTATATTTAGTTCTTTGATTTTCATTTGCTGATAAACTAATTAGATTAAAATTATCATCTCCGACGATATAGTCTTTTATAGATTCATATAGTTTTGTTTCTACTATATTATTAGAATTTCTGGTGGATAATGCTATGCTTCCTTTAGAAAAAATAGGTAGTTGAATCTGAGCACTATTAGTGCTCAGATTGGTGAAAACTTTTGCATTTGGTTTTAATGTGTTCCCTGCATGATTTGAAATCTGGATTAAGCCGGATGTTTTACCACCATATCGAGCTGGATAGACTCCCTTATAAACCTGAATGTCTTTGATTGCCTTAGACTGGATACTGCTTATAAACCCAAACATATGAGTTCCTTGATATAAGGGCATCCCATCGATTAATATAAGATTTTGATCTGGTCGCCCTCCTCGAATATATAATTCAGATTTTCCAGCTAAGCCTTGGCTTATCCCAGGCAGAAGTTGAAGAGATCTAAAAATATCAACTTCCCCAATGATTGGTAAAGTAGAAATATGTTTTGGAGAAAAAGAAATTTTACCAGGTTCATTAGCAATGTTTAAAAACTCTCTTGACTCTCCCCTGATATAAATATTTTTTGAATTTAATATTTTCTGCTTTAGATAAATTTCTAGAGTGTTGTTTCTTGTGTTTTTTAAATTGATGATTTTTTTTTCAGTTTTATATCCAATATAAGAAACAAACAGTGTACATGATCTAAAATTAATATTAGTTAATGAAAAAATTCCTTGCTCATCTGATATTGATCCTTCATTAAGAGAAGGTATATAAACATTGGCGAAAGGTATAGTTTCCTTGGATTTGTAATCATATATCTTTCCATAGATGCTGTATGTTTTTTTTCCTCTTTCAAATACTACATACTGATTATTGATTTTTTCCCAATCATAATTTGAGTTTAATAGTAAAAGTGATAATAAGCTGTCTAATGCACAATTATTACATTCTATTAAAATATTATTTCCTGATATATCTGAGGGATAAATAACTGGAGCTTGATAATCTATTGAAACTTTTTTTAGGGCTTCTTTCAACTCTATTTTGTTGAAAGAAGATGAAATTTTTAAATCTTCCCCATATATTTTGGGAATGATAAGGGAAAATAAAATTGTTATGTAGTGTAATGTTTTTCTAGAGTAAAATGTAAAATTCACCTTGTAATTTAAACTGTCGTTTGGACAATAATGAAATACTCCTCAATACTGATTCTAAATTATTAGGTTCAAGATGAAGTGTCCCCGAAATCAAAGTCTCTTTCTGGTCAGATTCTAGAAACTTAATATTTATTGCGTAAAGCCTTTCAAGCTCTTTACATATTCTTTCGAGCGAAAAGTTATTACAAATAATTTTATGATTTTTCCAACCAGGATAAAAATTGGTTGTCTCAGATTGCAACATGAGATTTGGTTTTTTTGGGTTTATTTCTATTTGATCACCCTCGCCTAGGATTATTACTTCTGTATCTTTTTCTAACCTAACTAACCCTTCATTTACGCCAGTTTCAAATCCATCTATTCGAGATCGCACATTAAATTTTGTCCCAAGTACTACGATTTTTGCGTATTCTGTTGAAACAATAAATGGGTAGGGTCCTTTTTTCACATCAAAAAATGCTTCCCCGCTCAGTGCGATTGTTCTGTTTGAAGAGTTATAATCTTTTGAAAATGAAATAGAACTTTCTGCATTCAAATGTACTTGTGTTCCATCACTTAGTGTAACGATTTCCCCATTTAGCCCTGTCCCGGAATGAATATTAACTGTATTTATCATTTTTAATATTGGAATAGCAAATATTATCATCATAAATAATGCGACCGTTAATCGAGGGAATAATGATTTAATTTTATTTGAGATTATTACTGGACTGGTCTTATTGGGCTCAGGTGAAATATCCATTTGTTGTTCTAACCGCATCCAAACTTCTTGTTTGGACGGAGCTGTGCGTTTTTCAATTTTGGAACACAGGTTCCATAATGATTGTTCTTTTTTATTAATCTTTAACATTCTTATAAGCATTTACGTTACTTAAATGATTTTTACTCATAAATAATTTTTTAATTTTTTCTTTAATATTTTTATTGCTCTATAAATTTGATTCTCAACGGTCCGGACACTTATTCCTAAAGATTCAGAAATTTCATTGTTTGACAGCTTTTCAACGCGACTTAAAATAAAAACTTGGCGACATTTTTCTGGCAACTCTGTCTCTACTATTTTTTGTATTTCATCTTCTAAAAATGTAGATAGTACTTTTTCTTCTGGTGGGTTAGTTTGACTATCATTGTTTCTTGGTATTAACGATTCATGCCTTTGTCGTACTTCATTATGGCGAAAATGATCATAACATAAGTTTGTACTAATTCTTGCAATCAATGAAAAAAAAGATTTGTTAGATTTTAACTTAGATCTCATTTTCCAAACTCGTAAAAATGTCTCTTGAGTAATGTCTTCTGCTATATCGCCATCTTGTATTTTGTATTGAACAAATCGAAACAAAGTGTCATGATAATTAAAAAAAAGTGTTTTAAACGCTATTTTATCAGAATTTTTAACTTTGTGTAAAAGTATTGCGTCTTTGTCAGTCATTTTTCTTAAGATGTGAATAATAAAACTTAAAATATTAATTACTGTTATAGAGCAATTTAATATAAAATAATAATGGTTCTATATTTGTAGTGTGTCAAATTGGTTAAAAAAGGATTATAAAAAGTGAAGTTAAATCAAAGCGAATATGAAAATTTAATAATAACAGATTATAATTTTAGAGCTCCGTTGGATTATGGTTCTCAAAATGGAGAAAATATCTCGATTTTTGTTAGAAGAGTCTCAAGGAAAGAAAATTCAAAAAAATCTATGCCTTGTTTGATCTTCTTTCAAGGCGGGCCAGGATATGAATCCCCTAGGCCATTATCAGATTCTGGCTGGATTAAAACAGCGAGTGAGGTATACGATGTCATTTTAATTGATCAAAGAGGTACCGGACTCAGCTCGCCAATATCATCAGAATCTGTATTAAACATGAGTGATAATGATATAGCAGAATACCTTACATTCTTTAGAGCTGATAATATCATAAAAGATGCCGAATTGTTTCGGAAAAAATTAATTGGCAATAAAAAATGGTCCGTTCTAGGGCAAAGTTTTGGAGGGTTTTGTGCAATGACTTATTTGTCTTTTTACCCTGAAAGCCTGGAAAAAGTATTTATTACTGGAGGAATTCCTCCATTAAAAGCTCATCCTGACGATATATATCGTGCTACCTATCAAAGGGTTTTGAATAAAAATAAACAGTTTTATAAATTATTTCCTAACGCCAGATTAAATGCAAAAAGAATAGGAGATTATTTAGATAAAAATAATGTCCAATTACCGAATGGTGATATATTATCGGTTAAGAGATTTCAACAATTAGGTTTAAACCTTGGGTTTAGCGATGGAATGGCGACACTTAATTTTCTTTTTGAGAGAGCATTCGTCAACGATAAGCTTTCTCATTATTTTTTAAAACAAGTATTAATGATGCAAACATTTGATACAAACCCATTGTTTACAGTTCTTCATGAGGCTTGTTATGCTCAAGGTTTTTCTACAGAATGGTCCGCACAGCGTATTTTAAATGAATATTCTGAATTTGATTATAAAGAAAATGCAGAGTTCTTTTTTACCGGTGAAATGTTGTATCCCTGGATGCTCGATGATTATAGCTCGTTAAAACCGTTCAAAAAAGCAGCAAATATTATTGCTCACAAAAAAGATTGGCCAGTACTATATCAAGAGGATGTGTTAGAACAGAACAAAGTACCAGTAGCAGCGGCAGTATATACAAACGATATGTATGTAGATAGAGAGTTTTCTATAAAACTTGCAGAAAAGATTCCAAATATGAATATATGGGAGACAAATTTATATGAACATAATGCACTACGTAGCAATGGGAAAAAGGTATTAGATTCGCTTTTTAAGCGGATATCATAAGTAATATTTTATAAAGTCTGAGGTAAGTACTCAAAATGTTTAGTTATAAACAAAATCTACTAATAGTCATTCTATGGTTTACAATATTATTGGTTGGTTGTTCATCAATCGGCACTCATCAATATCCAGATGTGATTTATAATCATCGGCAACCTTTGGTTTCAGTTTCCTATGAATATGGAGAAACAGACATTCAAATACCTTTAGTCTTCCCAGGGATTGTTCCTGAACAATTATCTTTTCAAGTTTATGCGAGAGGGGATAGTATAAATCCACTTATTACGATTAAAAGTAACGCTACTGATTTAGTTAGAATTTTTCTCCCTCAAGGAGTTTTAGACATAGAAGACAATAATAATTATATTTTAATTAAGCCACATCATCCTGATTTTGTTAGTAAAAAAGTGATGTTTAAAGGTATAGATTATGGAAAAGTTACTCTAGACCCAGTGCATATTGTGCAACAGCCATTAACTCTAGCAGGGTTGGTTTCAAATACGCTTACAGAAAAGGTACTAAATAACATTGATGTGTCATTATTTCTAAAAAATGATTTATTGCAAAAAGTTTTCTCTAATGAGAATGGAGAATATACACTCACTATTTCTGGTGAATATAAAAACCAAGATTTTCTAAGAATAATTGCAGGAGAAAAATTAATTTTCTCTCCATTTCGGAGAGATATTAGTTTTGAGAAAACAAAAGAACTAAGGTTAGATATCGGTTTGGGCCCGAGCCAAGAGCTAGCAGATCTAGGTAACCTGTACATAACGAATAAAAGCAATGTTCACTTTAGAGATAAACCTCATATTGGAGGGGCTACTCTTTTTTTATTGCCAGAGGGTGAACCAATTGCTGTAGAGCAAGTATCAAAAGGGCTCTATTATGGCACTATAGAAATTTTAGTAAGTTCAGGTAAAAGAGTCAAAATGAGTGGTTGGCTTGAAAGACAATTCACAGACCTTTTATTTTTTGATAATATTTTCAAAGATGAAAAAGTTTATGAGCAAACACTTTAATATAACTTTTTTTATAGTTTTGGCTCTAGGCCAATTGGTTGCTCAGACTGAATTTGGCTCAAAACTGCTTAAGCAAAATATCAAAACTAAAATAGACTCGCTAGAGTATTTAGATTTAATCAATGACACTACTAAAACATCACTTTTATTATCAGAAGATAAAAAAGCTCTTCCTTTTTCAGAGAAAAAACCAGTAATTAAAAAAAAGAAATTTCAACTAACAAATGTTGAATTAAATATAAATACAATTCCTGAAAACGTTGAAGTTTATCTAGATGGAAAATTGATTGGAAAGACGCCAATTTCAGGGGCAAAAATATTATCTGGTAATCACACATTTGATATTCAAAAAGATGGCTTTGCTCCGATACTATACGATTTAAATGTAAATGCTTCAAAGTCTGTGAATTTAGATTTTTTTTTAAACCCTGTTTATAACATAAAATTTAAAACTAATGAGCCCGGTTTAATTTTTGAATTGAACGATAATCATAGATGGACTGAAGATATGATAAAAATGCAATTAGAGGCTGGCGATCATCAATTGCGAGTTTACAGATTAGGAGAAATAATTGATGAGCAAATAATTGTTGCTGATCAGCCACTTACTTTTCAGTATTATCTAAAAAAAGGAATGGTTATAAAACCTTGATTAATTAAATGAAAGTTTATTTAGTACTTATTTTATTTTATGGATTAATTCAAGCAAAAACTGAATCACCTTCCATTCTCATTTTAAATGAATACGATAGTAAAGTTATTGGGGCCTCGATTTCAAATTATTTTCCTAGTAAAAACTTTGTTAATAGTGAAGATACTTCTCCGTTCTTAGGTTCATTAGATAGCTTGGTAAATCCAGCTTCTGGAAGGATGTCGTTGATTAGAAAACTTGGTTCAGATTTTGATGTTGATTATATACTATTTCATCAAATAGAAAGTGACAACAACAGATTCTTATTAGAAGGTCAAATGTTTAATACCAGGTCGGGTGGTCTCATAAAGCGAAGGATAGTTGATGTTACTAGTTATTATAAAGGTAAGATTAATGAATTGAAGCTTTGGGTTGGTGATGTTTTTCGAGAAGTAGATAAAGATTGGGTAAATCAGAGAAAATCAATCTTATATAATGAGCCATCTGAAATAATCCAAGACAAAACACCTGAGGGAGCAATGGCTAGATCTTTACTTTTGCCTGGCTGGGGTCAATTTTATTCTGATGCGTATAATTCAGGTGTAGCAATTTCAAGTTTAGAATCAATATTACTTACATCTGTATTGGTAAGTTATCTGAGTTATAATAAGTCTGTTAAAAATTTTAAGAACTATTCAAAGTTGTATGAAGAATCTTCTGAACAAGTAGAGTTTGATGAATACCGATCTTTATCTAACAGTGAATGGGAAAAGCATAAGCAATATAATTCTGCTTTAATATATACGAGTATAGCTTCAGGTTCGTTATGGCTTGCTAACGGGATTCATGCATACATTGTTGGACCAAGGCCTAAAAAAGATATTATTCAAAAATGGAAGGCTAAAGTTCCTTCAGCTAATTGATAACTTAAGTTGCGTTTAACTCCTATATTCCTAATTGCGGTCTTTTTTTCAAACTGTACTGTTTATGATAATAATCTTGATAACCCTAATGATAACGAAGCTAATGAAGAGCTAGGTGTTTTTCCTCCATCAGTAGTATTCTTTCCAAAAGAACAAACCAAAACAATTTCTGATACAGTTTCAGTAGGTGCTTATGCAGTTTTCTCGGATACTTCGATTGTGCCTTTTTCAGGGGCACATTTAAACATTAAATATGATAATTCTTTATTAGAAATCGATTCTATTGCTCCAGGTTGGATAGGTCCAGGAAGTATAACGGACTCTAATAAGACAACACCTTTATTTACATATGTGGAAGATCAAGGCATCTTAGATATATATGCATATTATCTAAGTATATCTGACATCTCAATTGATAGTTTGACACACATTGCTGAAATTTGGTTTAAACCTAAATCAGTTGGTTCAAGTATTATTAGTTATGATACTTCTGAGTGCCAATTGATTAAGTTTGATGAAACCATTATTCCAATTAATGGAACAAGGGAAGCATCAATAATCATTCAATAATGAAAAAATATAGTTTTTTATTTTTATTATTCAGCTTTTTACAAGCAGATATACTTTTTACTGAAACTTTCGATAATAGTGGAACTTGGCCAACAGATTGGTCATTTGATCAATATATTAATCCTGAAACAGGAGAGGTCTACACATCTTTTGGTCAGCATAATTGGAGAATCGATAATTCATTTCAGTCTGACCCTGGATTTACGCCTCCAGCAGCTGTATTCTATTATTTCCCTCGTATTCCACTACCGAATGATGTTTCCATAGGCGATACTCACCCAGCTGAATCTGGTAATGACCCCCAATCAGAACTTGAGACTTCATATGAATTAAGTATGCAAAGTCCTGATATTGATGTTGGCGATAATAATGCTGTACTGGTTGAATTTACTATTGCTTTAGACTACTGGGATAATCCTACCGCTCATATAAATGGGATGGTCATTGAAGCTGATGGTGGTAATGGCTGGTCAGAAATGTTGAAATATGAAGTAGGCGGAGTGGGCGCGGGCGATGATTTTGATGCTAGTTTAAGGACTGAAACATTTGTTGTTTCTACCGAAACGGGTACTCTAAAACTAAGATGGAAGGCATATGGAACGGACTCATATTTTATTGATGCTTGGATAATTGATAACCTAAAAGTTATCACATTACCCAAATTATCTTATGTTCATATAGAATCAGATAATACAACTGATATTCAATCTGCAATTGAAGGCGACAATGTAACGCTATCGTTTACAAGTGAACAAAGTCTTTTAACCTTACCATATGTTCAAATAAATGGATTTGAAACAACAGTTATACCCCAGGGCGGAAATTCTTATATAGCTTCATATATTGTTAGTAGTGCAGATGCCGATGGGCCATTAACATTTTCCATTGATTTTACTGCGTTAGATGGTGGCATTGATGGGGCTACTGTTAAAAGCACTACAGATAATAGTAGAGTAACGATTGATCGGACTCCGCCACCTCCTTTTAATGTTGGAGACATAATAACCACTCAGGGCGGAAATGTATTTTCAGGAAAGTGGAATAGTACTAATACAGGTATGGAAATTGATGTTACAGTGCCTGAGGACTCTGCCGTCGTTGATTTTAATTATTTTCAAGGTAACTCAATTTCTTTTGATGGTTTGGATGACCGTGTAGTTATAAGCGGAAACTCAATTTATAAATTTTCAGATCAATTTACGATTGAGTTGTGGATTAAGCCGAATAGTACTGATTCAGATAATTATAGAGGACTTATTAGTTTTGGTGAAGATGGCAGTAATCAATTTGGATATGGTTTTGCTTATTACGCAACAGGGTGGAGGTTCTTTATCAAAACGCAATCTAATTCTGTTTCCCAATGGACGAGTCTTCCTTATGCTTCAGCTCCTTCTGGGCAATGGACTCATTTAGCCGCTTCTTATGATGGAACAAAGTTAACATTATATAAAAATGGTTCGGTGGCTGATGAAAAAGTAGTATCTGGTCAAATCGCATGGGCCGCTAATTCTGGTAGTCTTTACATTGGATCTTTTAATAAAGCTGGGACTGATTATTTTTTTAATGGGAACATAGATGAAGTTCGTCTCTGGAATACTGTTAGAACTGGTTTGCAGATAAAAGGAAACAAGGGTATTACACTTGAGGGGAATGAAAGCGGGCTGGTTAGCTATTGGAAAGCTGATGAGTCAACAGGGACTGTTTTAAATGATTTAACTTCAAATCAGATAAATGGGAACTTAAATGGTTCTTCTTTTGCAACTTTAAACTCGCCTATAAATTTTTCAACACCGATCTATGACAATACTGTTATAATTGGATCAAAGTACCAGCTAAGAGCAAAAATAGGTTCGAATTCTTTTGAACTTTTTGATGATTTACAAGAAGTTACTTTAACTGATTTTAATTCTGGTCAAAAAATTATTAATGGATTATCTATCAATTTTTCCAATGTTACTGGTTATCAGCACAGTGAGACTGCTCAAATATCTGCATTGTTATATGATCAGTCAGGGAATCAATCTTTGGGTGATACTAGTGCTATGGTGCTAGAAATTGACTTGATTGCAAATAATCCAACTTCCACTAATATTACTTCAAACAACACTAATTCATCTTATGCTAAAACTGATGATATAATAACAATAACCATGGCTTATGATGAAGATATAGCTTCTACTTCAACAGCTATTGAAAGTAATAATGCTGTAGATACAGACCTTGGTAGTGAACAGTTTAAAGCAGATTACACACTTGTTGGCACTGAGCCTGAAGGAGTACTTAACTTTACCATAGACGCTTTAGATTATATGGGCAACCCTGGGAACTATAGTCTAACCACAGATGGATCTCAGGTTATTTACGATAAGACTCCTCCTGAACTTACATATGTAAATATTTCTTCAAATAACGCAGATACTTCATGGGCAAAAGTGAATGACTCTATTAGCTTAACATTTATATCAAATGAGAAAATATCTTTACCGAATGTTTTTATTTTAGGTCAAGTAGCTAGTGTAGCTGATCTCCAAAATAATAAATTTAAAGCAATTTATGTTCCTACAGATTCTGATATTGAAGGAGTAGCCACTTTTGAGATACAATTCTCAGATTTAGCAGGAAATGATGGAACTCCTATAACTAATTCTATAAATAATACAAAAGTAACATTCGATAAAACTAATCCAGCTGATTTTATAGTTGGCTTATTAACGCCTACGGGTGGAAATCAGGTAGCAGAAATTTGGAACCTTACAAATACTGGGATGGATATTATTGTTCCAGTTGCTAATGACACTACATTAAAAAATGGAACGGTTCAGCTTTACGCTAAAATTGCTTCTAATGTTTTTACGCCTCTCGGTGATATTTCAACAATATTATCTAGCGAAATAAATACAGATAAAACTATTTCTATAGCAGGTAATTTAATTGAAGGATTAACCGGTTTTGTTGAAATGCAAACAATCTATATTAAGGCGATAATGCACGATCGTCCTGGGAATAGCACAGAAGGTTCACAAAGTATTGCGGAAGTTTTAATTGATGAAACACCAGCAAACATTTCCCCAATTTCTATAATATCAAATAATAACAATACTTCTTTAGCAAAAATCGGGGATTCGGTTACCGTTTCATTTAGTACTTCTGAGGCACTAATTGATACTGTAGTAAAAATTGAAGATCAGTCATCTATTGTTAGCGGATTAGGTAGTAATCAATTCGCAGGTGTTTTTGAGATGATTGAAGCTAATTCTGAGGGGGTCATTCCATTTGAAATTTCTTTTATTGATGTTCAAGGTAATCCATTCACGATTTCAGATTCAACTACAGATGGTACGCAAGTAATTTTTGATAAAACAAAACCAACACTAAACCCAGTTTCAATTATTTCAGATAATTCATGCTCATCAGGGTCTATTGCAAAATCTGGAAATATTGTTAGTATAAGCTATACTGCAAGTGAGATTATACTTTCTTCTTTTGCTACAGTTATGGGAGACACTGTATCAATTTCTGACCTCGGATCTTCTCAATATAAAATAGATTATCAGCTTAACGATTCAAATATCGAGGGGTTAGTTGAGTTTAATATTAAAGTTACAGACTTAGCAGGGAATATTAGCGAAGATGTTATTTCTACTTCAGATGGTTCTGGTGTGGATCTTGATTTGACTTTACCAGTTTTAGACTATGTGCACATAGAATCTAATAATAGCTATTCATCAATTGCTGTATTAGGAGACTTAGTGACACTTACTTTTGAGCCTTCTGAACCTCTATCTTCGAACACGACTACGATGGCAAGCACTACAGTAACAGCATCAGAAAATAACGGTACTTATTCTGCTACATATATAATACAAGATTCAGATATGCTCACGGGAGGATTTTTACCATTCACAGTTAACTTTAATGATTGTCCTGGTAATGTTGGAATAGTAGATAGTACAACATCTGATGAAAGTTTTGTTAGTATTGATATTGGTCCACCAGAAATGGTATCCGTTAAGATATTTTCTTCAAATCAAGATTCATCTTGGTCTAAAATAGGCGACAGTGTTTTTGTTTTTTTTGTAGTTAATGAACCTTTAAAAATAGTTGGTTTCCCTTCAGATGCCATCCCTCCATATTCATCCTTAAAAATAGGCGAAAACTCTGTAGAAATAATTAATGTTGAAAATACTAGCTATCAAGGCTTTTATATAATGACTGAACCTGATAATGAAGGACAAGTGCCTATAGAGGTTTCATTTTATGATCTTGGTAGTCAAGCTGGAAATGATGGCACTCCAATTCAAGCTACAACGAATAATAGTAAAGTTATATTTGATAAAACTAGTCCTACAATAACCCAAGCTACATTTACCACAAACAATACTTATGGCGATTCGCTTGCAAAAATAAATGATATTGGTTCCATAAATTTTTCATTAAATGAAAACTTAAAATCTGTTTTGACTCAATTAGATAGTGATAGTATTTCAATGAATGGAGGAAATCAAAATTTTTCATATAATTATACTTTCTCTGATTCAAATCAGAACGGCTATATTGCTTTGAGCATGCTAGCAATTGATTCTGCTGGAAATCAATCAGATACTATAATTAACAGAGTTTATTTTGATAAAACAGCTCCTCAATTATCTTCTATTTTAGAGGGCTCAATAATTGAAGACAAAGTTTATTCGAGGTTCGGAGACTCACTTCAGCTCGCTTGGTCAAAAGTAGAGCTAGAATCTGGAATTAAGAGATCATATATCGGACTTGGATCGGATTCGGGATTAGTTGATGTTGTTAATTGGATTACATCAGGTAATGAGAATCAAGGGTCTCTTACAGCACTAAATCTTGATAATAATTCTAAATATTTTGGAGCTATTTTTCTTGAAGATAATGTTGGAAATATATCTGATTCTATCTGGGGTGATGGTATAACAATAGATCTTGAAGTGCCAAATGTTGGAAGTGTCTGGGATGGTTTTTTAGATGAGGATATTGATTACACAGCAGACTCTAACAAATTATTCGTCCGATGGAAAGATTTTACTGATAATCAATCCATTGATTTCTATGAAGCAGCAATTGGCTCAAATAATGATACCATTAACATTGCAAGTTGGCAAAAATCAACTTCTGTTGATAATATTCAAATCTTAGGACTTAATTTAGAAAGAGGAGTAAAATATTTCTCATATTTGCGAGCAGTTGATTCCGCTGCAAATATATCTTCAATATTGAAAAGCGACGGTTTGGAATTTGACAATACGCCACCAAATATTAAATCAATTTATCCATTATTTGACTCTTTACAAGTATTATCGGTTTTAAATAATGATGAAATTAAAATCAATTTTAATAAGCCTATTTTAAAATTTGGGTTTACGGTAAGCGCATCTCAAGATTCTAATCTTAGTTATTCTACAGTCATTCAAGATTCTGGAATCATTATTTCAATACTTGATATTCTTCCAAGTTACGAGACAATAACAGTGAATTTAGATACAGCCATTGCATTTAATTTATTGAATTATACGGATACAATGGTTTTTAGAAGCAAGCTATGGGGAGATTTAAATGATGATTACAAAATTTCTGTTGAAGATATTTTATCATTCAATCAAAACTGGCCTAAGGTAAATACTGACTTAGGTCCTGTAAGTGGAATGCCACCATATTTATTTCCGTCACCTGATGGGATATCAGATTTGAAAGACCTAGCTGCTTTTGGTAAAATGTGGGTTTGGTATTATCATGAGAATAATCAGGACTCACTTTTATCTTCAAATATTTCATATAACTATGACATTCATACAGAATGGGGAAAAAACTATTTAAAATTATTTGTGCCCGAAAATACTTATGGTGCTGAATTAGTATTTTTTAATTCAAATTTTAAAGTTAAAGACTTCCACATCAATAATTTAAAAAATGGTTCTTTTCATTTTGCCGTTTCTGATACTGATAGAAATCTAATAAGTTTTGTGATAGCAGATAAAAGTGGTTTGGACTCTCCTCTGACATTTTCACTGGTTAACAAATCATTAAAAAAATTAACGACTTCATTAAAGTATAAATTTATTGATAACAAATCAGTCCAGATTAATAAAGGCATTGGGAATATTGATTTAGAAATTCTACCTGATAAGTTTAAACTGTTTCAGAATTATCCAAACCCATTTAATGGCGAAACAGTTATTAAATATGAACTTCCTAAATCAGGAAAAGTTAAAATAAAAATTTATGATTTAGTAGGTAAAGAAGTTTTTTCAGAATCTTATTACAATCAAAAACCAGGGATAAAAAAGTTCACTTGGAATGGGAAGGATAATCGAAAAAATGTCGTTAGCTCTGGAGTTTATTTTTTTCAGATAAGTACAGGGGAAAATATTAAAAGAATGAAAATGATATTATTAAAATAATTATATCACATTTTTTCTGGAGCGCTTACACCTAAAATAGAAAGACCTATTGATATAATGATTTTGGCCCCATTTATAAGCCCCAACCTGGATTGTGATAACTTTTCATCATTAGTTATGACTTTACAATTACCATAAAATTTATGGAAAGATGATGCTAAGTCTTGAAGATAAATAGCAATTGTTTGAGGTTCTAAAGTTTCTAGAGCTGTTTCCATCATTGTTGGAAAATTAGACATGAGTTTTAATAATTTAATTTCACTGCTTTCATTTAGTAAGGTTGGATCAAATTTTTCTGAAAATTTAAACCCTTGATTTTCGCCGTATCTGATGATATTGCAAATCCTTGCGTATGCATATTGTAAATAAAAAACAGGGTTTTTATCAGATTGGTCTTTTGCAAGGTTTAAGTCGAAATCTAAATGTGTATTCATGCTTCGCATAATAAAAAAATATCTTACAATATCAACGCTCAGTTCATCAACCAAGTCATCTAAGGTAATAAAGTCAGCTTTTCGAGTGGACATCTTTACTTTCTCACCATTTTTTACGAGCGTAACAAATTGATAAATCAATATCTTGATATGCTCAGTTTTCAAACCTAATGCCCCCAATGCTGATAATACATCTGGATAAGTATCTGTATGATCTGCCCCAAACACATCTACAATAACATCATATCCTCTTTTTATTTTATCTTTATGGTAGGCAGTATCTGGAAGACGGTAAGTCGGTTCTCCAGTGCTTTTAATATATACTTTATCTTGTTTTGCGCCTACCTTTGTCGCTTTATACCAAGTAGCATCATCTTTTTGATAAACTAATTCCTTGCTTTTAAGTTGAGATAAAAGTTTTTTAATTGCACCAGATTTGTAAAAAGACTTTTCGTTAGTAAAAGTATCAAATTTAATACCTAATGAGTTTAGACTATTTTTAATTTGTCCAAAGATTACTTTTTCCGCTTCCGTTAAAAATTTTTCATCATTTTGCTCCAAGCTTTTACCATAATTATTAGCAATATTTTTTGCTATTTCAATAATATACTCACCTTGATAACCATCACTTGGGAATTCAAAAGGTTTTTTAACATATTCAAAATAACGAGACTCAACGGATTGCCCTAATGTCCGCATTTGTTTTCCGGCATCATTATAATAGTATTCTCTAGTTACGTTATAATCATGCCATTCTAAAATATTAGATACAGTGTCTCCAATTACGGCATTTCTTCCATGGCCTACTGTCAAGGGTCCTGTCGGGTTTGCACTTACAAATTCAACATTCGCTGATTTCCCTTTTCCCTTAAAATTTTTTCCAAAATTCTCTTGGTTTTTAATAATTAATTTTAAATTATTTTGATAATAACTTGGCTTAATAACAAAATTTATAAAACCTGGTTTAGTCGCAGTGATACCTTCAATATCATTTAAGTTTTGATGAAGCATCGTTTTTTTTATTTCTTCTGCAATTTCTAGGGGGTTCTTTTGAATTTGTTTAGAAATTAATAATGCAATGTTAGAAGAAAGGTCTCCAAATGATTCTTGTTTTGGTGGAGATAGACTAAAATCCTCTGATCCTATGTCAATTTTGTAGTCAATTAATGAGATAAGAATATTTTCTTTAATGTACTTGGTAATAGAGCTAATAATGATGTTCCTTTCTTGGAGCATCATTCCAGAGTTTTTCTAAATTATAATATTCACGCTCTTCATTTTTAAAAACGTGAACAAGTACATCAACATAATCGAGTAAGACCCAAGACAGTTTTTCATAGCCTTCAATATGCCATGGCTTATGAGGAGTCCCTCTACGAACACTGTCGCATATTGCTTTTATTTGTGGTTCTGAATTTGCAGAACAAACGACAAAATAGTCAGAAAGAGTGGTAAGGTTGTAAACATCTAATACCACTAAATTTTCTGCTTTTTTTGCAAGTGCACATTCGACGATTTTGTCAACTAATTCCGTGGAAGGATTTTTATTTTTAGTTTTACTAGGCAAATTAATTTTCAGCAGAGATATAATTATTTAATTCTGCAAATGAGGTGTAGTCTTTTCCTATGATAATTGTAACATCTACTCCGAGTGATTCGTCAGGAATAATTTTTATTCGAGTACTATCACCTAGATAAACTCCAAATGATTCAACTATTTTTTTTAAACTTTTGATATTTTCATTCCGTTGAATTATAAGAGTATTTTTGTAGTCATGATTGTCTGCATTATCAGAGTTAATCACATCAATATTTTTTGTTCGTAAAAATTCTGTAGTTTTGAGAGCTAATGCTGAAACCCCACAACCATTTAAAACTTCGACTTTGATATTTTCAACTGGGTTTTGAATGTATATATCTTTTGCAAGAATTGGATGCTTAGAAGTATTTAAAATTGATGGCTCAATTTCTATGCCATCATGTAGTTGATTTTGAGAAAATGAATATAGAAATCCAAGAAGAATCACACCTGAAACGGCTATACCAGAATTAAGAGCCACTTCAAGCCCATTTGTTTTATTTTTATTTTTTGGCAAACTGTTTAATTAGTATGGAAGAAAAGATTATCAAAAGTATTTCTTTTAAATGAACTATTTCTTAAACCATAGCTGGGCATCTTTTGGAAATTTAAATGAATATAGGAGTTATTTGTTGTCTTATAAGTAATTCCAGCATCTAGTGCTAATTTTGGACCTGATTCTAAATTAAAATTTGTAATCCCTGTGGGCGCATATAGCAATACATTCGCATTTATTTTAAGATTATCACTTGCCCAATAAGTGATATTGTTAGAATAACTAGCAATGGTTGTTGCCATTGAACTATTAGATGCCATAGTCATGGAAAAGCCTTGATTAAAACTAAATCTTTCTGGGCTGAGTAATGGCATTGAGCTATAGTCTAATTGGCCATGAATATTATTTGGGACTTCTCTATTGTTAACATTCGAAAGCAATTGTGCATAAGTTATGTTTGAATATAAAAGTATAATTAATGATATAGATATATTTCTTTTCATATGATATTATAATTTAACACAAGTATTTTGTTCCAAAAATAAATTAGGTTGGATTTTACAATATATTTTTATTTCCACGATTTTCAATAAATCCGCCTCCTAGACAAATATCTTGGTCGTAGAAAACAATAGATTGTCCGGGCGCTACAGCAAATTGTGGGGTTTCAAATTCAACGAGTATATCATTCGACCGATAATTAATTTTGCATAAGGCATCTTTTGAGCGGTACCTAATTTTTGCTGTTATATTTTTATTTTTTTCAGGAGGGTATCCAGCAATCCAATTCATATTTGAAGCTGTTAAGTGCGTATGATACAGTTCTGAATTATTTTTACCCTGCACAACAACTAATTTATTTTCTTCTATTATTTTATCAGATACATACCAAGGCCCTTCATAATCACTATATCCACCACCGATGCCTAAACCTTGTCGCTGTCCATATGTGTAGTACATCAAACCTTGGTGTTCTCCAATGACTTGCCCATTGTTTTTAATTATTTCTCCAGGCTGAATGCTAAAAAATTTTTTAAGAAAATTTTTAAAGTTTCTTTCTCCAATAAAGCAAATGCCGGTACTATCTTTTTTATTATGGTTCATAAAACCAAGTTTTTCTGCTTTTTCTCTAACAAAGTTTTTATCTAGGTCTCCAATAGGGAAAATACTTTTTGATAGCTGGTATTGATTTAGTCTACATAAAAAATAGCTTTGGTCCTTGTTCTCGTCTTGCCCTCTTTTAAGTTGAAAGCTACCATTTTGATTTGATATCATCGAATAATGACCTGTCGCAATTTGATCCGCACCAAATGCCTTTGCATAATCTAAAAAAGCTTTAAACTTTATTTCTTTGTTACACAATATATCAGGATTGGGAGTACGTCCAATCTTACACTCATCTAAAAATATTTTAAATACTTTCTCCCAATACTCTTCAATTAAATCAATTGACCTTAGAGGAATATTTAGCTTGTCACATACTTGTAAAGCATCTTTATAATCTTCAACTGCTGTACAAAATTCTTTATCATCCTCATCCCAGTTTTTCATAAATATAGCTTCAACATTATAACCTTGCTCTACTAAAATTGATGCAGCGATAGCACTATCAACTCCTCCGCTCATTCCTATTACAATATTTTTCAATTTAAAATATCATTTAGAGTTTTTATGAATTGGTCTACTTCTTCAATTGTATTATCTTTTCCAAAACTTATTCGCAATGTTGATAGATTTATTTCATCCTCAAGTCCTATTGCTTTAAGTACCTTTGAAGGTTTTATAATACCTGCATTACAAGCAGAACCATTTGAAACAGCAAAGTTTAATCTATCAAGTTTTGCCATTAAAATATCGGATTTATATCCTGGAAAGGATATACTAAGTAATCCAGGTAAATTATTTTTTGCATTGTGTTTAGCGAGAGGAAATGATTGCCTTATATTTGATAAAAAATGTTTTTCTAATAAGTTTAGTTTGGCTATGCACTTTTCTTGATTTTTTACCGCTAGTTCAGCGGCTAAGCCCATGCCAACAATGCCAGCGATGTTCTCAGTACCGCCTCTTAATCCGTTTTCTTGATTTCCCCCAACAATGAAAGAAGAAAATTTATCTCGATTTTTTACAAATAAAGCACCGACACCCTTTGGACCATAAAACTTATGTGCTGATAAACTCATATAATCTATGCCAAGCTCGTAAACATCTACACTCATCTTCCCAATTGACTGTACGGCATCTGTATGAAAAGGAACGTTAGGTTTATTAATTTGTTTAATGATTTTTCGAATTGGCTGTAGAGATCCAATTTCATTATTTGCAAGCATAATACTAATCAATCCAGTATCGTCTCTAATTGAATCTAGTAATATTGATGTATTTATAACTCCTTGCTTATCGACCGGAACCAATGTCGATTCGACGCCGAACACTTTAAGTCTCTCTAAAACCTTGCTGATAGCTGGATGTTCAATAGCTGAAATAATGATGTGTTTATTTTTTTGATTAATTAAAGACCATAAAACTTGATTGTTCGCTTCTGTTCCACCGCTACAAAAATATATTTGACTGCTTTTTGCTCCAACAGCTTCAGCAATTTGAAAACGCGCATGCTCTATAAGAGACTTTGCTTTTCGACCAGATTCATAAACACTGGAGGGGTTTGCAAAATGATCTTGATTTATTTCATACATTCTTTTTGAGACTTCTGAATGTATGGGTGTTGTTGAACTGTGATCGAAATAGATCATTTCTAAATAAGAAGAAAGCCTTCTAGTTATTGCCTATTGAAGCGTATTTAACTGTATTTTTAAGATTGGTATAGAATGGAGTTTTTCGTTCTTCTAGCCGATCCATAATTAATTTTTTATCGTATTCAAACCTAACTACATCCCACTTTATATCATCCCCTATTTCAAGAAAAGCAACAGATCCCCTAGTGTCTTTATCAAATGGAAGTCCTGTTGCTCCTTGGCAATAAATAGTCATGTTATCAATAATATCATGCCTGGGTATATGAACATGACCATGAACGAAAATAAATTTCTCAATATCTGTATTGGAGCTATAAACATTCTTCTTCCAGTTAAGTGCTTCTTCAATTGATGGCGGATGATCATCTCTTTGGTACCATGCATGGGTAAACTCTATTAATGTTGAACCAATAACTTCTCTATGTGAAACTAACATTTTTCTTATGAACTCTATCCCTCTATCTCCAATTTTTTCAGCAGTCCACTTTTCATTTTCAACAATAGCTTTACATATTGGATCATATGGGTTCATTCCTTCAAGCGTAGGAAGTTCCTCTTCCCAAAGTTTTTCAATTATATAGCGGTCATGATTACCACGAATAAAAATACAATTTTTAAGTGATTCAAGTTTTTCCAGTGTTTTTTCTGGTTCTGGGCCAAGAGAAAAGCAATCACCCAAGCATATAATTTGATCAATGTTATTTCTGCTTTCAATAATGCTCAAAGCATTATCAAGAGCGGCAATATTTGAATGAATATCGGTGATGATTGCAAATGTTTTATTTAGCATAGATTTAAAAAGTTATTTTAGAAGTAGACATCGTTACAAGTTATATTTTAATTTAAATTTTGGCTACTTTTTAAGATAGTAATTTATATAATATAAAGTAAAACAGTTAAAGTGAATAAATATAATGAATGAAACAAATGAAATTCTTATTTTGGGCTCAATTGCTCTTGATACAATTGAGACCAAATTTGGTAAAAAAGAAAACCTCTTGGGTGGCTCAGCAACGTATGCTACCATTGGAGCGGGGTTCTATGGAAGTCCTATCCCTATTGGTATTGTAGGGGATGATTTTCCTAAGGAAGGGGATGAAATATTTAACAATTTTTCTTCAGACCTTGAAAATATTGAAAAAAAAAATGGAAAAACATTTAGTTGGGGCGGTAAATATCATAGTAATGGAGATGATAGAGACACTCTTTTTACCGACCTAGGTGTTTTCGAGAGCTTTGATCCGGTGGTGCATTCTAAAAATATAAATACTTCTTGGGTGTTTTTAGCAAATATTCATCCGTCTTTGCAGCTTAGTGTTCTTAATCAATGCAAAAATGACCCTACGGTTATTACAGATACAATGAACTTGTGGATTGATACGACGTTAGAAGAACTCAAAAAAATAATTGAGAGGACAGATATTTTGCTTATAAATGAAAGCGAACTTTCTTTGCTCACAAAAAGCGAAAATATACTAGAGGCTTCAAAACAGGTTCTTTCAATGGGTCCACAAAAGATTGTTGTTAAGCTTGGAAGTAAAGGAGCTAGGTGTATATCCAAAAATGAAGATATATCTGTGGGGGTTTATCCGGTAAAAGATGTAATAGACCCTACTGGAGCGGGAGATGTTTTTGGCGGTGGATTTGTTTCTGGACTCATTGATGAGCTTTCAACTTTCGATTCAATGGTACGAGGTTCTGTGCTTGCTTCTTTTTGTATTGAGGAATTTGGAGTAGACAAGCTAATTAACATTGAAAAAAGTGATGTAGAAAGAAGGATTGATTCAATTAAGTAATTATTTATTGATTTACTTTCTCATATGGTATAAAACCAATTAATTTTTACGATAATTATAAAAAAGAGAGGCTATTTATTATGTTCGATTGGTTCAGAACAAAATTAAAATTTAAAGTTTTAACTGCGGTAGGGTTGTTTTTATTTGCGTGTTCTAGTCAAGAATACACTACAGCAAAATTAGCCATACAACAATCCGAATGGTCTAAAGCAGATGAATGGCTTCCAAAAGCCATGGCTGTAGAACCTGATAACCCGGAAATACCCATTGTTTATGCTATTGAGGTTCATGCAAGAAATAAAGATTGGAAAGGAATGTATGATATGTTTCAGAAAGCTATTTCGATTGACCCTAATAAAAAAGTTGAAATTAGAACTATTTTTCTTCCCGTTTCTGAGCAAGTTAATAATTACACCCAATTTTATTGGGCAGAGCAATTCAACAAAGGTGTTGAAAAATTTAAAGAAATACAATCTGATCCAGATAATAAAAACAAGTACTTAAACGAAGCAATTACATATTTTACTAACGCATCTATTATTAACCCTAAAGACCCGCAAACATACACAACTCTTTCAAAATGTTATTTAGATTTAGATGATAAGGAAAAAGCGATTGGTTTTATAAAAATTGCGGTAGAAAAAGATCCGGAAAGTTTTAGCTCGAACTTTACAGCTGGTCAAATTCTTTTGAGATGCGGTTTAGGAAGTGAGGCAGTTATTCCTTATTACAAAAAGGCAGTTCAGATAGAGCCCTCAAATAGTAATGCATTAAGAGAATTAGCATCTATGTATTATGACATTGGAGAAAAAGAACAATCTATTAAAGTTTTTAACGATGCTCTTAAAAATGAACAAGATAAGATTATTAAAGCTGACTTATTTTTTAATTTAGGAGTTATTCACAACCAAATGGAAAATTATGAAGAGGCTGAGAAAGCTTTTGATGAAGCTTATTATTTAAATGAAGATGACTTTGAAGCTGCTTTAGGTATGGCCAGTTCATATGAAGGACTGGGCGATAAATATTTTAATGGTACTGATGGTTTTACAAAAGATTTTGAATTAGCTGTTCGCTGGTACAGGAAAGCAGAAAAAAAAATAAAAGATGTAAAGAGTATAGACTTTGAAAATGAATCTGAATATCAAAGACAATTAGAATTGATTAGGTACAAACGGGACATAGCCGAGCAAAACTAATAAAGAGTATTATCCTAGTCGTTGCCTTTTATTAAAATATTCACTTAAACCTTTATCAAGACTATCGTCAGTATATAATGGAACATAATCTATTTTATTAAGTCGACAATTTCTACTGTAATATTTCTGTATGTCTAATATTAAGTTTTTATAGTCATTTTTTATATGCCATGGATCTGTTGTTATTTCTTCACCAGATTCCATATCAACGAATTTCGTTCTGTTTTCAAATTCAAACTCTAATTCATTTCGATCAAGTATATGAAACAAGATAACTTCTTGTTTCTTATGTCGGAAATGTTTTAGCCCCTTCAAAATATTTTTAGGTTCATCTAAAAGGTCTGAAATAATAATAACCAAACCACGTTTATTGATTCTTTCAGCCATTTGATGCAGCACAGACTCAATTTTTGTGTCATTCCCTGGTTTTGGAGCATCTAATACATTTAAAAGTGTATTTAAATGACTAGGAGTACTTTTTGGAGGTATAAAAGAACGAATTTTTTCATCGAATAAGACCACTCCAGCTGCATCTTGTTGACTAATCATTAAATAGGAAAGTGCAGCCAGTAAATAGCTACCGTAATCTAATTTTGAAACTTTATTACTAGTATATGACATAGATTTACTTGTGTCTAAAATAAGATGCGCACGAAGGTTCGTTTCCTCTTCGTATCTTTTTACGTATAGTCTATTTGTTTTACCATATAATTTCCAGTCGATGTGCTTTACCTCGTCGCCAGGTTCATAACTCCTGTGTTCGGAAAACTCAACACTAAATCCATGATAAGGGCTACGGTGCTGACCAATTATATACCCCTCGACTACTAATTTGGCTTTCATTGATATTGAATTAAGCATTGCAACCATTTCGGGCTGTAAATATTTTTTCTTATCGTTTACTTGGGAAATATTAAGCCTCGATATTATTAATTAAGTGATTAACTATATCATCAATTTTTATACCCTCAGCCTCTGAGTTGAAATTAGGGAGGATTCGGTGTCTTAAAATATCTGGAGCTATAGATTGAATGTCTTCTATGCTTGGAGTAGGTCGACCATCTAGAAGCGCTTTTGCTTTTGCTCCTAAAGCTAAATACTGAGATGCTCTAGGACCAGCGCCCCATTCAACCCATTGTTTAATATAGCTATCACTATCAACTTCATTTGGTCTTGTAGAGGCTGCTAATTTGACAGCATAGCTTACTACATTTTCAGAAATTGGAACTCGAAGAGTAAGATTCTGAAAATTAATAATAGATTCCTTCGAAAATACTTTTTCAATATTAGCATGATTACCAATAGTTGTCCGGTTAACAATTGAAATTTCTTCTTCAATTGTAGGGTAGCTTATATTTAAATGAAACATAAATCTGTCTAATTGCGCCTCTGGAAGTGGATAGGTACCTTCTTGTTCAATCGGGTTTTGAGTAGCAAGTACAAAAAATGGTTCCTCTAGATCATATGTATTTCCACCTGCTGTTACCTTATGTTCTTGCATAGCTTCTAATAGTGCCGATTGGGTCTTCGGTGGTGTTCTATTTATTTCGTCAGCAAGAATAATATTTCCAAAAATTGGACCTTTGTAAAAACGAAAATTTCTTTTCCCGTTTTCAGGATCTACATCTATTAATTCAGTCCCAGTAATATCACTCGGCATTAAGTCGGGTGTAAACTGAATTCGTTTAAAATTAAGATCGCATATTTCAGCCATAGACTTTATAAGAAGAGTCTTAGCTAATCCAGGCACACCAACTAGCAAAGTATGCCCACGGGTTAGGAGTGCAATTAACATCTGATCGAGCACACTTTTTTGACCAATAATAACTTTGCCAATTTCTGTAGTAAAGTTATTTTTCGCTTTTACAAGTTCTTCTAGTAATTCTGTATCATTTATATTTTTTGACATTATATCTCTATTATTTTTGGTGATAAATATTTGCGGTTAGAAAATTACTTTGATAAGTTAATTTCCGAAAGCTAAATACGCTTATTTTTTAATTTACGGGTAAATTTATGAAAACAGATAAAACATCACTAATTGGAAAGAGTCTCGAAGGTTTAGTTAAAATTTGTGAAGATAATGATGTTAAAAGTTTTAGAGCTAAACAATTGTTTAACTGGCTATATAGGAACAAAGTAAATGATTTTGATGCTTTTAATAATTTACCAAAAGAGCTTATAACTTTTTTAAGATCAGAATATTGTATTCATCCTTTAACTTTTGTTCGAGCAACTAAATCGACTTCAGAATTAACTAATAAGTTCTTATTTAAAACACAAAGTGGAGCTTTAATTGAATCAGTCTTAATGAATGATGATGATAGAGTCACTCTGTGCTTATCAACTCAGGTTGGTTGTGCATTAGATTGTAAGTTTTGCGCTACAGCAAAAATGGGATTCAAAGAAAACTTAACCCCTGGAGAAATAGTTGATCAATATCTTATGATCAGCCAAAAAATAAATAAACAAATAACAAATATAGTTTTTATGGGAATGGGAGAACCCTTCCTTAATTATCGAAATGTTATCAAATCTGCTCATCTTTTGCACAATCCAAATGGTATTAATATGGGATATAAACGAATTACAATATCAACTGCTGGTGTCATTAGTAAGATTGAAAAGTTTACTAAAGAAAAAGAAAAATTTAAGCTAGCTATCAGTTTAAACGGGACCACAAATGAACAAAGAAAAGCGATTATGCCAATTACAAAAAAAAATGCATTAGTTGATTTATTAGATGCTTCAAAAAAATATACTGAGCAATCTAATACATGGCTAACCTTTGAATATGTTTTGCTTAAAGAATGTAATGATAGTATTGAGGACGCTTCCAGGTTAATTAAACTATTATATGATATTAAAAAATGTAAATTAAATGTTATTCCTTATAATGAAACAGATGGTGAATTCCAGAGACCTGACCAAAGTAAAATTCATTCTTTTATGTCAAAATTAAGGTCTGCCCCTTTTCCGGTTACTATCCGATGGAGTAAAGGAACTGACATTGATGCTGGTTGTGGACAGCTAGCGGTGAGCGATAGTTAAAAAGTGGTTATTTATTAGTGCAAATAAATGAAATAAACAGTATCCTTAACTTTGATGGAAACATGGGAATTATTCTTGGATCTGGCCTTGACCATGTAGTAAACAAGTTAACTAATAAAAGGATTCTGCCATTTAAAAATATATCTTCTTTCCCAATTTCTAAAGTAGATGGTCATCGAGGAGAATTTATATCAGGTTATATTGGAGACAAGCATGTTTTGGTTGCGCGAGGAAGATTACATTATTATGAAGGTATAAACTTAGAAAGTGTCTCATTACCAATTAAAGTCTTCCACCAGTTAGGAATTAAAAAAGTAATCATAACAAATTCATCTGGGAGTTTAAAATTAAAAAATTATCCAGGTTCTATTATGTTGATAAAAGGTCATTTTGATTCTACCTTTTTATCAAACAGTTCATTGCCTAAACTAAAATGTGGAGAAAGATATTATAATCAAGAAATGATTAACACAGCTTTTTCAGTAGCAAAAAAAAATGATATAAATCTTTTAGAGGGTAACTACTGTTGGATGCCTGGGCCAGCATATGAGACACCTGCAGAGATTCGATTCTTAAAAAATTTAGGGGGCGATGCAGTTGGGATGAGTACAGTTCCTGAGATTGAATATGCTAAAAAATTAAATATGGATGTTTTAGTCTTTTCAGTTTTGACAAATTTTGCTGCAGGATTAGATAACAGATTATTAAAACACGAAGACGTGTTAGCTAGCGCTAAAAAAGTAGAAAATGACTTTGGGCGATTAATTATACAAACTATAAATCATATTGGCAGAAAATGAAAATTAATATAAGAAAAGAAATTGCAGAATTATCCGATGAAATATATTATTACAGAAGGCATTTCCATAAGTATCCAGAACTAAGTTTTAAAGAGTTTAAAACAGCAGAAACTATTTCTAAATATTTAAAAGAATTTGGAATAAAACATAAAACAAATGTAGGTAAAACTGGTGTCGTTGGTGAAATATATTTTGGGCCTGGGCCGACAATAGCACTAAGAGCAGATATGGATGCACTTCCAATACAAGAAAAAGGTTCTTCAGATTATAAATCAAGGAATGATGGAGTAATGCATGCATGTGGGCACGATGGACATATGGCAATTTTATTGGGAGCAGCTAAGTCTTTATCAAAAAACAATAGAATAAATAAAGGAACAGTAAAGTTTATTTTTCAGCCAGCAGAGGAGGGCGGAGGTGGTGCAAGGTATATGATTGAGGATGGTTGTTTAAATGGTGTGGATGAAATATATGGGTTACATCTTTGGAACTATCAGAAATATGGTGAAGTAGGTTTGAAAACCGGTCCAGTAATGGCATCTGCTGATATATTTGAAATAGAAATCTTAGGGAAAGGTGGACATGGTGCGGCTCCGCAAGGGACTGTAGATGCAATTGTTGTAGCGAGCCACCTCATAACTATTTTACAAACCGTTGTTAGTAGAAATACAAACCCATTAGAAAACACAGTCTTGACAATAGGTAAAATAAAAGGTGGTGAAAACTTTAACGTTATTTCTGATAATGTAATTATGTATGGAACAACACGAGCATATTCAGAGCAAAATCGGCAAATGATTAAAAAAAGAATGGAAGAAATAATTGAAGGGGTTTCAAATTCTTTCAATGCTACAATCAAAATAAAATATAAAGAGGGATATCCTCCTACGGTCAATCATGACGTACCTGTAAAAAATGTTTTACTAGCTGCTAAAGATATAGTTGGAAATCAAGCGAAATCACCCTATTTATCTATGGGAGGTGAGGACTTTTCATATTATTTACAAAAAATACCTGGATGTTTTTTCTTTATAGGTTCTGCTCCTAAAAAAAATGATTTATTATCAACACCACACCATTGCTCCCACTTTGACATTGATGAAAGGTCTCTTTTAGTAGGTGCCTCTGTTTATTTAAATCTTATAGAAAACTCATTTAAATAAAATGTTATATCTTATCCTAGCTTTTTTACCAATAATTATAAATGGGCAAGTGTTAACAAGTGATTTATCAGATGTACTTAATTCAAATGGCTCATTAATAAAATATTTAAAGGAAGAGTCTATTCCCTTTAATGGAAATGTCTTCAATTATTATCCTAATGGCCAAAAAGAATTACAAGGTATTTATGATAAAGGTATGAAAAATGGTAGATGGGTTTGGTGGTATCCAAATGGTAAAAAGCATAAAATCGGATTTTATGCTAACTCTATTGAGGACAATATATGGCAGTGGTGGTTTTCAAATGGTCAATTAATGAGACGAGGGTCTTATAAAAATGGTAAAAAAGAAGGGCGATGGAGCGAATGGAGTGAAGAAGGGAAACTAGCTTATTCTTTTGGATATATTGATGATAAAGAGAACGGCAAATGTATTACACGGTTTAAAAATGGGAAAAAACAATCAGAAGTTTTATATAATTATGGAATAAAAAGTGGAATAGAAAAAAGTTGGAACCAAAAAGGAAATCCGATTTATGAAAATAATTGGAAGGATGGATTGAGAGATGGAGCTCAAATAGTTTGGGGAAAAAGTGGATTAATTCTACACAAACACAGGTATTCAAAAGGTGTTTTGCATGGTGAGTTTATAGAATATTATGATGATGGACAAAAATCAATCACTGGTAATTATAGATTCGGGAAAAAACATGGGTCATGGACCTATATTTACAAGGATGGTGTTGTTGCATTGAGCGGTAATTATAGTAAAGGTATTCCTAAAGGGTCATGGTTTTGGATCCGAGCTAATAAATCTGAAATGGTTAATGTTGATGCTCCAGAAACAAGTTGGGTAAATAAAAGAATTCGTGAATGGGAGAAAGTATATAATTAATACCCTACTGCGGCAGTTTCATCCCTGCAGTCTCCACCGCCATATAAGCCATCATCTTTAATTATAATTCCGTTTGCAACACCCATATATCCGTAAGTTTTTACGATATGACCCCGCAATTTTAAAGCCTCGATTATATCTACAGATACTCCATTGGGTTCGATAAAAACAGTATTTTCAGGGAGCCATTGATGATGAATTCTTGGTGCGCAGACTGCTTCTTTAATATTCATATCGTGAATTAATACATTTAAAATACATTGTAGTACTGTTGTTATAATTTTGGATCCTCCAGGAGAACCAATTGTCATTATTGGATACCCATCATAAATGAGTATTGTAGGTGTCATCGAACTGAGGGGCCGTTTATTTGGCTCAATTGCATTGGCCTCGCTACCAACCAACCCCCAAAAATTTGGTGTTCCAGGTTTAATTGAAAAATCATCCATTTCATTATTTAAGAAAAAACCTGCACCCGAAACGACATGTTTATTTCCAAAGTTTTGGTTTAATGTCGTAGTTACTGCCACAGCATTGCCTTCACTATCTACAACAGAATAATGAGTTGTTTCATTACTCTCAGTGTCTTCATAATTACCTGGATGAACTTCCTTGCTTGGAGTATGAGTTTTCATTGATATATTATCTATTCTACTAGCTGCATAAGACTTCGATAAAAACAGATTTCTAGGATTCTTCCAAAAGTCAGGATCGCCAAGATGCTGAGCTCTATCAGCGTACGCTCGCTTGGCTACCTCAGTCAATAGATGTATATAGTCCGTAGAGTTCCAGCCAAGAGTATCTAATTGAAAGTTTTCTAATGCATTTAGCATATGAATAAGTAGGAGACCTCCAGAACTAGGTGGGCCCATTGAGATTACTTCAATATCTTTAAAAGTTCCGATGACTGGCTCACGATAGACAGGAGAATAATTTGCAAGGTCATTTTTTGAAATGAGTCCATTCCCTTTCTCCATCTCGCTTATTATCATTTTTGACGTAGTCCCTTTATAAAATCCATCTATTCCAAATTTTGATATTCGCTTTAACGTTTTTGATAGATCTTTTTGAATAAAAAGATCATCTTTTTGCCAAGTTCGACCATCTTGACGGATGAATATTTTTGCAGCGGCCGCATTTAACTTAAAGACTTCTTTGTAGCTGTTAAATAAATCCGCTCTGCGTTTGGATAATAAAAAGCCTTTCTCAGCTAATTTTATTGCTGGTGCCAGCAATTGTTGTATTCGAATGTTTCCAGAACCATGATCTTTCCAAGCGCTTAATAACCCATGCACTGTCCCAGGTACACCACTAGAAGACCTTGAGCTCAAAGACATATTTGGCACGACTGAACCATCTTGGTTTAAAAACATATCCCTATTTGATTGTGAGGGAGCTTTCTCTCTGTGATCTTGTGAAAAGATTTTACCATATGATGTCGCTCCTACCATAAACCCACCACCACCTAAATTACCATTTTCCGGTGAGGTAACAGCTAGTGCAAAGCCAACTGCAACGGCAGCATCAACAGCATTGCCACCTTTTTCTAGTATTTTAATTCCTGCTTTAGAAGCATTCTTATTAAGAGAAACGACCATTCCATTTTTAGCATAAATTGGATCTGGAGAAGCTGTTTTAGCATACGCTAAAAGCAGAGGCAAAAGACAAAAATATTTATACATGATTAAAAAGGAGTACTAAAGTAGACTTGATTGAATTATGTTTAAAACATTTTCTAAAGATGTTCTATCTTGTTTTTGAGTATCTCTATATCTGATAGTGACGGTACCATCATCCATAGTTTGATGATCTACAGTGATTCCATATGGTGTTCCAGCTTCATCTTGCCTGTAGTAACGTTTTCCAATTGAACCTTGTTGATCATATAAGACATTAAAATGAGGTTTCAATGTATCTACGATTAATCGAGCTTTTTCTGGCAATCCATCTTTTTTAACCAAAGGGCAAACTACAGCTTTAATAGGAGCGATTTTTGGGTCAAGCTTCATTACTATTCGATTATTCTCTGTGTCTTCCCAATAAGAATCTGCTAGAACTGTAAGGAGCATTCTATTTAAGCCAGCTGATGTTTCAATAATATAGGGTAAATATCTCTCATTATTTTCCTGATCAAAATATTTTAAATTTTTTCCTGAGTGATTTTCGTGGTTTTTTAAATCAAAATCTGTTCTATTATGAATTCCTTCAACTTCAGACCAGCCAAAAGGAAAATTATATTCGATGTCCCATGCTTCTTTAGCATAGTGCGCTAATTCATTTTTTTCATGCTTATGAAATCTTAAATTTTCAGAAGAAACACCTAAAATATTTGTGTAAAATTTTATGCGTTTTTCTTTCCACTCTTCCATGGCTTTATCATCATCACCTGGCTTTGTAAAATATTGCATCTCCATTTGTTCAAACTCTCTAGTTCGAAAAATAAAATTCCTTGCAATTATTTCATTTCGGAATGCTTTACCAATTTGAGCAATCCCAAATGGGATTTTCATTCGAGTTGAACCTTGGACTAATTTATAATTGACATAAATGCCCTGAGCTGTTTCTGGTCTTAAGTAGGCAGTTGAACCAGAATCTTGCAAAGCTCCTACTTCAGTTTTAAACATTAAGTTGAATTGTCTAGGTGGAGTCATCTTTCCAGTAGTACCACATTTAGGACATTTAAATTTATCCCATTCTTCATTTTCTAAATTTTCAGTTAATTCATCTGCGCGGTATCTCGATTTACATTTTTTACAATCTACTAATGGATCGTGGAATTCGCCTATATGACCTGATGCTTCCCAAATTTTTGGATGCATTAAGATTCCACTATCTAACCCAACAATATTTTCATGGTTTCTAGTCATCTCTTTCCACCAATAATTTGCAATATTATTTTTTAATTCAACACCAAGTGGGCCATAATCATAAACGGCGCCAAATCCCCCGTAAATATCTGAACTTTGATAAACAAATCCGCGTTGTTTACATAGTGAAACTATTTTTTCTATAGTTTTATTCATTTCTTTTTACGTTTTTTCTTTCGTACCCTTTTTGGCGCTACTCTTTTTAAGTTAATTAACTCGACGGCTTCTTCTAAGGTGACTGTATTAGGGTCATTGTGAGATTTTAATGCAGCATTAAATTTTCCATCGGAAATATAGGGTCCATAGCGACCTTCTTTTAACACTAGTTTTTCTCCAGTATCAGGATGGTTTCCAAGGGATTTAAGTTCGCTTGGGCCTTTTTTTGATTTGTTCAACATCTCGACTGCTTCTTCTAGAGTCACAGTCAATGGCGTTGCTGGTGCGATTAGTCTTGCATTTGACTTATCCATTTTTAAATAAGGGCCATACCTTCCGTAATCTGCTGTTATTGGTATTTTTTTCTCAGGATGGTCACCAAGCGTCCTCGGTAAAGATATTAATTGTATAGCAAGGTCTAAATCTACAGAATGTATATCCGTTCCTTTTGGAACAGCCTTTCGTTTTGTTGATTCGCCTAATTGAACATAGTGTCCATAAGGTCCTTTCTTTAATAAAATATCTTCATTCGAATTAGGATCTTTTCCAAGAATTTCATCTTGTCTTTGCTCTTTAAAAAGTGAATCAATGATTTCATCGGTAAGATCCCCAATATATATATCTTGAGGAATCGAACGAGTATCTTCTTCTTTACGAAGATATGGACCAAATTTTCCAATCCTAGCGTCTATGTCTTTATCATACCCGTCAGGAAGTGGGATAGTACATGCTTTACCAATATCTACTTTTTCTTCAAGCATTTTTTCAAGGCCTAAATAATCACTGTCTCCAAAATAAAAGTTTTTCATAAATGGAATGGGCTCCAGTTCGCCTCTAGAAATAGCATCTAATTCATTTTCCATTTTAGCGGTAAAATTTTTATCTACTAATGTTGTAAAATGGTTCTCTAAGAGTTGAGTAATTGCTAAGCCTAAATAAGTTGGCGAAAGATTACTTCTAGTCTTTTCAACATATCCTCTTCGGACTATTGTATCTAAGATTGATGCAAAAGTTGATGGTCTTCCGATACCATTTGTTTCCATTTCTTTAATTAGAGATGCCTCAGTGAACCTAGCGGGAGGTTTTGTATTATGTTTTTGCGCTATAATATTTAAACATGATAATTGATCATTTTTTGTTAGGTTTGGCAGAAGTTTTTCTTTGTTTGCAAGTTCTGCATCTGGATTGTCTTTCCCCTCTACGTATATCTTCATATAGCCGGGGAAAACAATAATCTGGCCACTTGCTCTAAAATCTGTCTTAGAATTTGAAATGACCACCGCTGTTTGTTTTAGCTTTGCCGGGAGCATTTGACTCGCGATTGTTCTCTTCCAGATTAAATCATACAAACTGCCCGCGTCTTTACCAAGTTTCTTTTGGACAGTTTCAAGACTTTTAAATGTCTTATGAGCTGGTCTAATTGCTTCGTGTGCTTCTTGAGCATTTTTGACATTAGTTTCATAATTATTTGGAGATTTAGGTAAATAATCATTCCCAAATAGTTTTGAAATTAAATTTCTAGAGCCGCTGACTGCTTCCTTTGAAAGATGGGTTGAGTCAGTTCTCATATAAGTGATAAAACCGTTTTCGTATAATTGCTGAGCTACTCTCATGGTGTTTTTAGCAGAAAAGCGTAATTTTCTAGCAGCTTCTTGCTGAAGCGTACTTGTCGTAAATGGAGGTTTTGGGTTAGAAGTTCTAGGTTTTTCATCTACGCTTTTAACGAGCCAACTACCAGTGCTTAATTTTGAGATAAGTGCTTTTGCCTCTATTTCATTTAAAATAATTACATCTTTATTTTTTAATGAGCCGGTATCAGATTTAAAATCATTACTAGAAACTATTCTTTTATCATCTATTTTATTTAAAGTTGCTTCAAATGAAGAATCTGAATCATTTGTTTTTAGTTCAACTTTAAGGTCATAGTATTCTGTTTTTTTGTATTTTTGCCTTTTTCTATCTCTTTCAATTACTATTTTTACGCAGGCTGATTGCACTCTGCCTGCAGACAAGGTCGTGTTCACAAAGTCCATGTTTTTTTGAAGTGTCGCCCACAATACTGGTGAGACTTTATATCCAACTAAGCGATCAATGATTCTTCGTGTCTTTTGAGCATTAATCATATTGTAATCGAGTTTGCGACTATTATTCATGCCCTCTTGAACGCCCGCTTTTGTAATTTCGTTAAACTCAACGCGTTCTAATTTTTCGCTAGGTACTTCGCTTGCTAGGTGTGATGCAATTGCTTCACCTTCACGATCAGGATCGCTAGCTATATATACTCTTTCTGCAGCATTGCTTTTTTTTCTTAATTCTTTAATAAAGTCTTTTCTTTTTGGCAATACATCCAGTGTCATTTCAAAATTATTTTCAATATCTATTCCAAGTTTACTTGTTGGGAGGTCTTTAACATGACCAACGCAGGCAACAACTTCAAACTCGCCATCCAAGTATTGTTCTATTGTACGAGCTTTTGAAGGGGATTCTACAACTATTAGTGATTTTTGATTCATTATATACTTTTTTTAATACAGGTTATTAATATGATTAGTTCTTTATTGGCCCAAAATGTAAAAGAAAATATTAAAATGTCAAACTTCTGAAATACGAAACTAGCTCACTTTGATTAATGGTGTCTTGAGTACCTTCATTTAAATTTTTTAATTGAACAGTTTCATTTATGGCTTCTTTTTCTCCAACGATGATTGCGTAATTAGCTTTGCGTTTATTTGCTTCTCTCATTTGTGCTTTCATACTTCTTCTTAAAGTTTCCAAAATTATTTTTATACCTAAATCTCGCAAGTTTTTAGCGATTTGTTGCATAGGGCCTAGGGCGCTTAAATCTGTGCAGACAATATAAATGCATGGTAGGTGTTTATCAGTTCTTTTCCTGTCATCAGCAGCAATGAGTATTCTTTCCATTCCAGCAGCAAATCCTACTGCGGGGACATCTTTTCCACCTAAAGATTTAATTAAACCATCATACCTACCACCACCAAGGAGTGCATCCTGCGCACCTATTTTTTTAGAAGATATTTCAAAAGTTGTTTGAGTGTAATAGTCTAATCCTCTTACAAGGAGAGGGTTAATTTTATATGGGATTTCTAAATCATTAAGGTATTGTTGTACTGTTAAAAAATAGGTTTCATCCTCTTTTGTATAAAAGTTCTCGATCTTTGGTGCTGATTCTATGATTTTTATTTCATCTTTATTTTTTGTATCTAGAATACGTAGAGGATTATGCTTAAGTCTATGTTGACTAACTTCTGATAGTTGCGGAATGAAAGGTTTTAGATAGTTTATAAGCTCTTGTCTATAATTAGTGCGGCAGTTTTCTGAACCAATACTTGATATATTTAATTCCAATTCATTTATCCCAAAACTATTAAGGATGCTCCAACCAATAGATATTACCTCAGCATCTTGTTCTGGATTATCACTACCAATTGCTTCAACTCCAAACTGATGAAATTGCCTTTGTCTTCCTTTTTGGGGCCTTTCTCTTCGAAAAGAAGGACCAATATAATACAGTCTCTGTAATAAAGATTGGCCACCTAGGTTATGTTGCACGTAAGCTCGAGCAACTGGTGCCGTTAATTCAGGTCTTAATGAAATGGTTGATTTATCTTTGTCTATCCATGAGTACATCTCTTTGGAAACAATATCTGTTTCTTCACCAACTCCCCTATTAAATAATGCAGCATTTTCGATTATGGGAGTTCTAATCTCATCATAGCCATGAAGATTCGCAGTCTTATGAATTTGGGTTTCTAAATCTTGCCAGTCACCTGACTGTGCTGGTAAAATATCATGCGTTCCTTTTATAGTTCTGACCATATTCATTTTATTCTCCATAAATATTTTTAAATAAATGATCCGCTTTTTCTTGAAAGTTTTTAGGCACAAATATTCTCACAATATTGTTTACTAATTCAGTGCCGCCAGTGCTTAAAGCCGCACTGCTCCAATCATTCTTTGCGTAATGAGGTATTTCTTCTTTATTTAAAATTTCGATAATCATTTCTGCGTATATGCTCCCATGTATTGGTTTTAATGGAACCCAAGTCATTTCAGGAATAGGTAAGTCTATGGAACTAGCATCAACTAAGTCTACAATACAATCACCGCACTGCTTTATTTTTTCAAAGTACTCTGCATGACATTTAGGGCATATCATTTCATTATTAAGAGAATATTCACATAGTTAATTTCACAAACATTCACGACAGAACAAATACTTGATTAGAATGGTGAACTTGAGTAAACACCTCCTTTTTTTTCTAGCTTTAAATCTTTTAATGTCGGTGATTTTACGTTGAGTTTAAAGTATACGCCTTGTCCAATGCCTCCAGGCGTCCAATTAAGCGACAGTTCCCAACAATGTAAATCCCTATTTACGGAAACATTATGACTCACTAGATCTCTTTCGACCATATCAAACCTAGCCCTGTATGCAATCTTCCAATTTTTAGATAGTTTTATATTTGAAGAACTATTAACCCAAAGAGTCTTATTTGAGTTAAGAGGATTAAAAGCATTGTAGTTATAACTAATACTTATATTTGTGCTCCATATGCTCTCGTTGGTTAATGTATTTTTGAAGCTCGTTATTGGGTTTTGTAGCCCCGGTCCATCTAAGTCATCTTGAATTGCAATTGAGTCCTTAGCGGTCAATTTAGTATCACTTTGATTGTTTAGTGCTTTACCTTTTAATCTAAATCCTGTGGAAATACGAGCACTGGTTAATCGTGGTGCAATAATACCTCGTTCATTTTTATTGAATTTTTCAACTCTGCTTCCGGTTTTTGTATCAAAACCATAAAAATCATGTGTTGTTGACAAATCAAGGTTTAATTTTCCCAGAATTTTAGATCTTAATGAAGATCTCAAGTTAGACAACTTATAATTTTCTGCGGAAAAATTATAACTGCTACTCATTCTCAAACTAAAAAGGTCAATCTTTTTTTCTTCTTCTTTGATAATTGTTTTTGCTTGAAATATATTATTTAAAGAAAAATTAATATTCTTCTGTTCACTCATTGGCGTATTGCCAGCCATCGTGCCTGCGAACCTATCATGTTTTATTTTTTCATTGTTTACAGGATTATTATAGTCTTTTATATATCCAAAATCATAACCAAATAGTGGTTTTGAAAAATCAGGGCTCCAAGAGAATCCAATAGAAGGCGAGGCAACATGTCTTATTACTTTTAATGGTCCAAAAGGGACAGCGAAAAGACCGTATAATTTTGTATTCGCATTTATAGAAACCGCTCCAGTAGTTCGAGTATTAAATCCGTTTTTTTCTACAGTTTGAAAACTACTTAATGAGTCAATCCAGATTTTATCAAATGTTCTATTTACCCAGCTCGATCTAAAATTAATATTTGGATTTATATTGATATTTTTAAACAACTTCATAGGAGCATTTAAAGATGCGGTATGGGTCCAGCCATCATCTTGGGATAATGTGTCGACGGGGTTTCCAAAACTATCTTTAGCCCAATCGAAACTGTTTAATGAATCAGAAAATGTAGATTTATAATATTTTCTTTCTTTTTTAGTATAGTTAAACCCATAATTCCACATAATAGTGTTGTACCATTTTTTTATGTTAGCTGATGTTGGGAAAAGAGAACTTTGACCATGTCTAAAAGAAATTTTTGGTAAGGTTCTATTTGAAATATTTAGTTGTGATCCAGATTGCGTTGGCGAAACGTAATAATTACTAGAATTATCAACTTTTTTATCTACTAAAAGATCTTGGTTGGAGTACAAATTTAAGCTAACAGAGTTTTTAGACTTTGGCCACCTCTTTGAGTAAGTAACATTTGATGTCGCTTTTTGATCCATTCTTTGAGCTAGATTCAATCCATAATTTCTGTTATAGCTTCCATTACTTGAATAAGTCGTATTTGCATTAAAATTTTGATTATTTCTTAATTTTTGGACATGGTTCCATCGAACTGTAAAGTTGCTATTCCTGTTTTCTTTCAAATTAATTATATCTTTACTCCCAGATAAGAATTGTTGATTCCGGATGAAAAGGCTCCCACTATATTTATAACGAAGTCTATATTGATTCTTAACATTTAGAACAGCACCTTGCCTGTCGCCAAAGCTGAGTGTAAATTTTGAATCCCAATAATCATTTGGGGCCCAATAAAAACCCAATCCGTCAATATATTGCCCTCGGGATTTACTTTCTCCGTAAGCAGGCATTATCCAGCCCGAATGTCTTTTACCACCTTGATGAGGAAAAATTGCTAGGGGTATCCCAAATACAGGTATTTCAGCTATTTTCAACACGATTGGCTTAGCTATAACGACATCATCTTGAATGATTTTCATTTTTTCTGATTCAAAATGAAAGTGAGGAGTATCTAAATCGCATGTGGTAAAAACAGAGTTTTTTATGTAGATAGTTTTATTGCTTTCATTTCTAATTTCGCTTCCTCTATAAAAGCCATCATCTGCTTTCGTTTTACCATAATTTATTTTACCTCTTTTGGTATCTAAATTATATGTCATTTCATTACCAACCATTGGATCGCGACCTTTTTCAATTATAGACGGCTTTAGATAACTGCTTGTAGAATCAGCCCAATCTCTAGAAAATGCTTTAAGAATTCTAGTTTTCCAGTTTACTTTTATAAATCCTGCTTTAAGGTCCGTATTGTCGTGCCGAGCTTGTGCATTCCCTGACAAATTTGTGTTTTCATCTTTAAGAAAATAATCGAGCTTATCAGCAGAATAAATCAGTGGAAAAGTAGACCCGTCAGCTTTTGTATTTGGAATGTATTCCCCTTGCGCACCGCCACTAACAATTATATTATTAAGCTCTTTGTTGTAAAATTTCATCATAATAGTATCGCCTGAGGTAATATTTTTACCCTTATAAAGAGAGTCTTCGAATATATGATAAGTTGTTGATGCCATTCCTACTAATCTCAATGAATCAAGAGAACCGTTAATAAAGAAACCATCTAATCTTTTGCTAGTCATGTCATCATTTTTTTCAAAAACAGTATGAGAAGAATCCTTTTCGATATTGTCAAATTCCATAATACTACTAAATATTTTTGCATTGTTAGGGATTAAAAGTCTGCTCAATGATTTTTTATCATATTGCAGTACTATTTGCTCGCCAGCTATGGTTCTTTGCTCGTCGATAATTATTGGTTCTCGGCCTAAAATAGTTTTTTCAGTAATGTCATTGTAATTAGCAAGACCACATGTAGCTGTTCTAAGGGAGTCAATGATTTCCACATTTCCAATCGCTATGTAGGATATAGCTTCAGATCCTGGATTCTTAACATATTCAATTCTGTCAGCTTTGATTTTTTGATCATTTTGAATCAATTCAACGTTGCCTAGAGCAATACCGCTATCAAGTTCTGTAAAATAAATAAGACTATCGGCTACAAGCTTGTAGCCTAAATCATAAATTATTGGATTTCCATTACTTTCAAGTTTATTTTTTTTTGAATAAAAAGTAATGCTGTCACATTCAAGAATTAAATCGTCTTTGAATATTTTGACTTGATTAAATAAAAATGCAATGTCTTTTCGTTCCTTATAAACGCTCCTTTGGCAATTTAGTTTAATATCTCCTTTTTCAAACTGCACGTTTCCCTGTAGATGTTTTACAGTTTCAAAGCCTATCTTTTTGCTCTCTAAAACATCAGCCCGCTTTAATCTTAATTTTTCTGCATTAGAAAGTGTCATCAAAAAGCCTAGGGTTAACATAATTTTCAAGTTAAATGTCAAAAGTAGTCTTTTTATAGAATTGATTGTGTTTTTAAAAATAATGTATTCATAATGTTTTTGTTCAAAGAGTTATGATTTAAATTATGTTCCTAATTGGCATGTATTAATTTAATATGAATATTAAAGTTTTATTTGTTTGCTACGCGATTTTATTAACTTCTAATTATAAAATATGCCGGTCTAGCTGAGTTGGTTCAAGCGTTTGATTCGTAATCAGAAGTAGGCGAGTTCGATTCTCGTGTCCGGCTCTTAAACTTCTTTTGGAGTTTATCGTGTAAATGAATGGGGCGGTTTACCGCCTCGTTTTTTCATCGGGTTTTTTTGGTTGATAATACTTTAATGCCCTTAACGATCCGTAAACTTCAGAGGCATAAATTATTGCTGAAGTTCCCCCAAAAATATTGGCCATAGGTTTATTTTCAGTTTTAATTGCAATAGAGTATGCTTTTGCTGATAATAATAAATTCAACATGCCATAAATCCCGTCATAGACTCTGCCAGAATGAAATCTTCCTAATCCTGGTATAAATGCTAACATAGAACTTAATAATGAAGGGTTTAAGTTTTGATTGTAGGAGACAGGCTTTACGTAGTCAATTAACCTTCCATCTTCATCTTTGTAAGAGCCATTAATTTTTTGGTGATAAGACAATGCTGAAGGGTTGCATCTTGTTATCCTATCCATAGCTATTATTGAACCAAATAAGGGGCCATTCTCTTTTATAGCCAAGCTACAGTAGTTTGAACAGCTCGGGTAAAACTGACAATTTAAAGCACTTGATTTGTATGAAATTTTTTGCCACTGAGCTACTGGATATATGAATATTTTTTGAAAAAAAGTGGTGTTCTTTGATTTTAATAATGAATCTGCTGGGTACTCAATTCTAGCATATGCTGATGAGAGCAATGTTAATAAAATTAACTTTTTCATACTGCCTATCCTTTAATTAACATAATTTTAAAGACAAAACTAATAATAAATAAGAACTGAAAGCTTTTTAAAATGGAAAACATTATTGAACTCATTACTTCTAATCCAGTGTATCTAGCTATTGCTGTTATTTTAGCAATTGTCATCGTCTATGGCTTCGTAAAGAAAATTATAAAACTTGCGTTGGTTACTGGGGCAGTCTTTATTTTGTATGTTGCCTATTTACATTATTCAGGAAAAAACACTTCAGAAATTTCTAAAACGGTTTCTAAATCTGCAGAAATTTTAAAAGAAGCTGTATCTAAAACTGGTGAAAAAGTAAAAGATTCTGCAATTAAATCAATAGAGAAGAAGGTGGAGTCAAAATTAACTAATTAGTTTTTTTGTACTTAAAATTAATAAATGAGATACAATCACATAGTTTGGGATTGGAATGGAACATTACTAGATGACCTTTGGTTGTGTATAGAGGCAATAAATTCTGTTTTAGATTCTCGAGCTATGAATAGGGTTGATGAAGCTAGCTATCGGAAAATCTTTACATTCCCTGTTATTGAGTATTATGAACAATTAGGATTTAATTTTAAAGACGAAAAATTTCCCATTGTTGGTTTTTTAGATTATTATCGAAAGTATTTTGAAAAATGTTCTCTCCACAAAAATGCAAGTTTAGTTTTAAGGAAAAACAAAATGAATGGATTGTCTCAGTCTATTTTGTCCGCGGGCAAGGAATCCTCATTGTATAGTTGGGTTAAGTCACATAATATTGAAAACTATTTTAATGATTTGATTGGCGTTGAAAATGATAATGCTGATGGTAAAATTGAGGCTGGACTCGAATGGATATCCCAAGCAGGTATATCGAAACATAAAATTCTATTAATTGGAGACACAATTCATGATAGTGACGTTGCTTCGGCAATGGGAATTGATTGTGCCTTGGTTAGTATTGGACATGTTAGTAAAGAAAGGCTTAAAAATGCAGGGCCCCCAGTATTTGACAGTTTATTGTCCGTTTTGGATTATGTGGAAAGATGCTAGATATTAAAAACCCTCATTAAAAAATGAGGGTTTCTAATACAAAGTAACCGCTGACCTCCTAAAAGTTTTCAACCCTTAGGTGTGTTACACAGCTGATCCTCTGGAGGTCAGCGTTTTAATATAATTAGACAACTGATCACCTCCTTTCGTTTAGTTAATTAAATACACACATATAAACATATGAATAAATGTAACTATATATCAAATATTGTTTCTCATTTTATGATGTAAAGTTTAGGGTGCAATGATTTATATTTCATCAATGCGATTAATATTTCTACTCCTTTTGTCTACTTATCAGTTCAGATGTTCAACCAGCGATCTAGAAATTAAAGTAGTTTCTGCTGATGAATTATTTGTTGATATCAAAAATAATAATTCTTCAAAAATTGTCTTAGTTAATATTTGGTCGACTTGGTGTATTCCATGTATTGAAGAATTTCCTTATATAGTAGACCTTGAAAAAAAGTATAAAAATGAGGATTTAATGGTGGTTTTTGTGAGCGCAGATTGGGATGAAAATTCTCAAGCAGTTTATGATTTTTTAGTTAGTGAAGAGGTCACAGGTATTCATTATCGTAAAAAAGAGGGGAACGATGAAAATTTTATTAATGAATTTTCATCATTTTGGAGTGGAGCCCTTCCTTTTACTGGCATCTATAACAAAGATATGGTTCTAAAAAAATACTGGGAAGGAAAAAAAGATGAAGATTTTTTTAAAAGCAGTATTGATTCTTTAATAAATATGAGAGGAGAAAAGTTGTGAAAAACATAATTATAATATGCTTAACAGTACTATGTTTTAATTTAGGTGCAAAAGAATTATCTATAGGAGATGATATAGTAGGCCTTAATTATAGATTAAATAATATTGACGGGAAAAATCTAAGTATTTCTGATTTAAAAAAAGAAAACGGAATCTTAGTTATTTTTAGTTGCAATACGTGTCCATGGGTCGTTAGGTGGCAAGATAGATATAATTCTATTGCCAAGACATGTGAAAATAATGGAGTTGGTTTTGTTGCCGTCAATTCAAACGCCAGGCTGCATGACAGTGTTGACAGCATTGAAGAAATGATAAAACATGCAAGGATTAATAAGTATTCTTTTCCTTATGCGATGGATCAAAATGCCAAATTGGCAAAAGCGTTTGGTGCCGCAAAAACACCTCATGTTTATCTTTTTAATAGTGATGGTAAACTCTTTTATAAAGGCGCTATTGATGACAATGCTAAAAGTGCAAAAAAAGTAAAAAACAATTATCTAAAAGATGCATTAGTTGCTTTGGGAAGAAACGAAAAAATTGAGTTGAGCTCAACGAAGGCACTAGGCTGTTCAATAAAGTTTTAAATATATTGAAATTCTGTTGAGTGGCTCGGGCCGGAATCGAACCAGCGACACATGGATTTTCAGTCCACTGCTCTACCAACTGAGCTACCGAGCCAACAACAAAAATTATTAGATGATGCAAATGATTAACAGACCTAATCAATTAAGCTGCAAAAATTAATATATTTTATTGGTATTTCAACTTTTCTTATGAAATGATTTTAAAAATTAAAAACATACTTAACTGTTTTTGGATTTTTATTAATTACAAGTTCATGCAAATATTGATTTGGTAGTCTTAACTTCAGCTCCATTTTAACTTTTAAAAAACAAAACAATGCAAATAAAAGAATTAGTTATAGCGACTCATAACAATGATAAAAAAACAGAGATGCAATATGCATTAAAAGATTTAGAGGTTAAAATTTTATCTCTTGATAGTTTCCCAGAAATTGGTGAGATTGAAGAATCAGGTTCTACGTTACTTGAGAATTCTTTCATAAAAGCTAAAGAGGTTTATCGGAAAACAGGAATACCTACCTTAGCTGATGATACTGGTCTTGAAGTAGAATTTTTAAACGGAGCTCCGGGGATTTATTCAGCTCGTTATGCGGGAAAAAATGTCACTTATGAAGATAATGTCAAGAAGTTACTTTCTGAACTTTCTGGTGTAGAAAAAAAATTAAGAGCTGCGCAGTTTAGAACTGTGATAAGCTTTTTCAGTGCTAAAAAGGAACTTTGGGTTGATGGACGTATTGAAGGTTTTATAACCGAAAAGCCGATTGGAGAAAAAGGTTTTGGTTATGATTCAGTTTTTTTTGTGCCTGATAGAGATTTAACTTTTGCTCAAATGGGAAGAGAAGAAAAAAATAAAATTAGTCATAGGGGTTTAGCTTTAAAAAAGATGGTTAAACTTTTAAAAGAAAACATTTACTAAAAAAAAGGAGGTTTTATCGATCAAATTGCTATTGTTTAACTAAATAATAAATCTTGTTTAAAACATATAAATATCTTTTTCTCTTGGGCATTGTATTGGCAATGACTAATGCGATACGCCCATATCAAAATATATACGCTCAAGGAGATTCTGTAACATCTCTAATCACTAAAAAACACAAATTATTTTTATACATTCCAGAGTCTGAATTCGTTGTAAATCCTTTTCCTAATCACATTTTTAATCTAGTACAGCCGCTTGATTCATTATCTAGCGCTAAAGGTATTTTAAATATAAAATATGATAATTTGAAAACAGATATCATTCTTGCAAAAGATTGGAGCACTATTACCATTAAGCAATATGTTGATGGGAGTTCTTATAAAATCCCTTTTACGGCTGATGTTGAATGGTATTTAAGAAAATATAATGAACGCAAAAGTTATGCAAAGTTCATTCAATTAGTACATCAATCTACAAAGGACGGGACAAGCAAAAGAAAGGGGCAGATGATGGAAGTTGTCGGGATGGATTTAGGTAATCTAGGACGGGCTTCTTTGAGCTTAAATGGAAACGTTACAATAACAGGCAATATGATTTTTCAAGACCAAGAGCTAGTACGGTCTTCATTAAACCAAACTCAAAATACGCATCTTGAGTTTGATCAAAAGCAACACCTTAATATTCAGGGAAAAATTGGCGACAGAATTACGGTTAACATGGATCAAGACTCTGAGCGTCAATTTGATTGGGAAAATAATATTCGAATTAACTATGAAGGTTTTGAAGACGACGTTATCCAGAAAATCGAGGCGGGTAATATTTCTTTGTCTTTGCCATCAACAAAATATGTAACCTTTTCAGGGAAAAATCAGGGTCTTTTTGGTATTAAATCAATTTCAAAATTAGGGCCAATTGACATCACAACAATTGCTTCAATTGAAAAAGCTAAAAAAGAACAAGAAGAGTATAAGGGTGGATCGCAGTCGAGTACTCAACAAATACGTGACGTTGATTGGATAAAAAACAGATACTTTTTTATCCATCCTTGGTTTAGAAATGGTATTGATACTTTGATTGTGAACAATTTGGCAATAAATACTGTAAATATTCCTTCTTTTTATCCGCTTAAAAATGGACTTCATTACATTGGAAACCTCGTAGTAAAAAACTTTGAACTGTATAAGTCTATTAATACAAATGATGCTGGAGCTGTAACAGGCACGGCATTTATTAATCCACTGAATTCAACGGACTCTCTTTATACTGATGATAATGAGACCGGAAATTTCATTCGATTAGAATCCGGGACTAATTATGAAATGAGTGCTGATTTAGGTTACATAAGATTAAGAGATATGGTAATGAACGAAATTCTTGGTTGTTCTTTTACCCTTGAAGATCGAAGCACTGGACAAGTTGTTCTTGAGGTCGGTTCTCCTGCAGATTCTCTCGGAACAAACTTATCGTTGATGATGCTTAAGCCTAGAAATAGCCATCCCAATCACCCGAGCTGGGAACTAATGTTTAAAAATGTTTACTACCTTGGCACAACGCAAATAAACCAGGAAGGTTTTGAAGTTAAGCTAATTAATAAAAGGTCTACTCCTGAAAGCGAGCGTGATAGAACAACAAGTTTACCATATATTACACTATTTGGGCTAGACAGTTTAGATGTCAATGGAGTCCGTCAATACGATGAAATCATTGACTTTCAATCTGGAAATATAATTAATATGTTAAACGGCGAATTACTTATACCCTCTTTGCATCCTTTTGCTTTAATAGACTCACTAGAAGGTGGGAATAGTGTTGAAGCTTTGAAAGGTCAACTTGGTTCAGGAAAGATGTATACTTCTTCGATATCTTCGGAAATAAATAGTGATAATAGATTTGTTATCGAGACCAAATACAGTAATCAAAGTTCGACTATTAATCTTGGATTTATGTTGGTTGAAGGTAGTGAAGAAGTTGTTCAGAACAATATTGTTTTAAAAAGAGGCATGGATTATCAAATAGATTACTTCACAGGAACTATCGTTTTAATGGGAAGTGCGGCTGACGATCCAAATGCTGATTTAAAAGTTCGTTATGATAGGCATGAAATTGTTTCGTTCGACAAAAAAACTATTTTTGGTACGCGAGCTCAAATGGATTTAGGGGAAAAGTCATTTATCGGTGCTACAGCACTTTATTATAATCAATCAATTATGAACCAAAAAATTGAAGTTGGTTACGAGCCAACTCGAAATTTTATATGGGATTTGAATGGAAGGTATGAATGGGAATTAGATGGTATTACTCGGTTGTTGGACCGTTTGCCTGTCATTGAGACTGATAAAATGACGAACTTATCCATTGAGGGTGAAATTGCGCAAGTTCTGCCAAACCCCAATTCAATAAGTAATTCTGCAACTGGAGACCCAAATGGTGTTGCCTTCATTGATGATTTTGAGGGCTCCAAAAGGACTACTTCACCGTCAATCCAAAGACGTTTTTGGAAACAATCCTCTGCGCCAAACTTTTATGATACAGAATTAAATATTTTTGGAGGAGAATATTCTCAAAGAAACCGAGGTGAACTATTTTGGTATAACCCTTATATACCTGTAAGAACGCGAGAAATTTGGCCTAATCAGTCAACTTCGGTGCAAGCTGGTAATGAAACTACAGATGTTTTAGTGCTACGATATCGGAAAAGATCTCATCAGAAAAATATAGCTAATGATTCATCTTGGGTTGGTATTTCTACCTCATTGTATTCAGGGGATTATGATCAAACCCAAAGTAAATTTTTTGAAATATGGCTTAAAGGGGATGAAGGGAATCTAGCAATAGACCTTGGTAAAATAAGTGAAGATTGGGATGGGAATGGTGTTTTAAATACAGAAGATATCCCGGAAGCTGGATTAACACTTGGTAATGGTTTTCTTGAAGATCCTGAGGATACCGGACTTGATGGATGTTTTGATGATTACGAAAATGGTTGGGGTGGGTGTTTAGAAAATAATACTTACCAATTCTACCTAGATCAAAATGAAGCTAATATTATTAATGTTGGGTATGATGTCGACCCCTATGATCCGAACGGAGACAACTGGAATTATGATCAGGGTAGTAATAACTATTCTAAAGCGAATGGAACTGAAGGAAATGGAACTGGTTCCAAAATTCAAGAGGGTGGAAAGTATCCAGACACAGAAGATTTAGACCGCTCAGGGTTTATTGACAAAGTGAATGATTATTTTTCTACAAGCTTTGATCTAACGGATACTACTTATTTAGCCGGACAAACAGAAAAGAATGGTATAGAAACTGGATGGAAATTATTCAGAATACCTCTTTCAGATTTTAAAAACTCGGGTTCTACGGAATGGAATGAGATTAGGTATGTAAGGATGTCAGTATCTGGTTTTGATTCAACCTACTCGTCTCTTCAGGTTGCAAAAATTGAAATAGTAGGTAATGAATGGCAAGAGTTGGGAGTCTTTTCTCCTTCAAATGATAGTGAAGACAACAATACGGTAAACTTAAAAAAAGAAAATAAAATTTTAAATTCTGCTAGCGTTTCAATGGATAATCATGATACGCCCTCATTCCAAATTGCGGTTATCAATACAGAAGATAATTCGGAATATGTTCCTCCTGATGGGGTACAAGGCGAGTATGATAGGATTAATCAAATAAGATCAAAAGAACAATCGCTAGTGATGAAGTTTGATAATTTACCCCCTCTTCATTCTGGGTCTGCTCAAAAGACACTTTACACTTTAAATGATGATCAAAAAAGAAGTTTTATGACTTATGATTTAATGAAAATGTATGTTTATGGGAATAGTCAGTGGATGACCCATCTTAATTCAGATATTGAACTATTCCTTCGCTTTGGTCTTGGTGATGATTATTATGAGATAACCCAACCTGTTTACAGTGGCTGGGATGAAGATAAAGGAAGAAACAGCATCGAACTTGAACTGGATTGGTTAGCTGAATTAAAACTAAAAGATTCTAGTTCAGTAAAAAGGTATAAACAGACAGATGTGTTTATTGATTCCGCTGATGTAAAAAGATATATATATACTGATGATGAAGGAATCCAAACAGGTAAAAGAATTTATATCAAAGGCAAACCGGCATTAAATAGAATTCAGTATTTTATAATGGGGGTTAGAAATGTATCAGACGAGATTGTTGATGGTGAAGTATGGGTTGATGAATTGAGGCTTAGCGGTGTGAAAAAGGATAGGGGTGTAGCGATGAGGGTCCAATCTTCTTTAAAACTTGCAGACTTAGGTTCCGCGAACTTTACATATAGTAGGCAAGACGCAGATTTTCATCGATTACAAGAAAGATTATCAAGAGGTACGAGTACAGCTGAAAACTTTAATTTGTCTGGGAGATTAGATTTACACCGTTTTTTACCGAGGTCCTGGGGGTTTAGCTTTCCCGTAAATGCTTCTATTAGTAGTGCAATAAATACACCAAAATATTTTCCAGGAGAAGATATTTTAGTAGATCAAAATGCTGCCCCCGACACAATAATAGCACAAAGTCAAACTATAAGTTTTAGTGCGTCATTGGGAAAAACTTCAAAATCGGATAATAAACTGGTAAAGTATACAATTGATAATATAAAAACTAACTTCAGCGCATCTCAATCAAGATCTTCAGATATAACCTATAATCAAAAATGGTCAGAATCCTATTCGGGAAAAGTTAGTTATAGTTTACCTTTTGGAAGAGATAATTATGTAAGCCCTCTGAAGTGGGTTAAAGAGTTTCCGTTGGTTGGTTCTTTAAGCGACTGGCAAATTTATTATACGCCATCCGGATTTAATACGGCTATGAGTTTTACAGAAAAACTATCATGGAATGAGACAAGATCATCGATAAGGTCTCCGGATAGTTATAACTTTGGCTTGAGTAGGAATATGAATTTGGATTATAAAATTACAAATAATTTAGCAACAAAATATGCTTGGACAGGTTCCAGTAAACTAAATGATTACAGAGGTTATGCCTGGGTTGCATTAAAGAACCTCGACCCAGGTTTGGTTACAAACGTGACTGAAACGATGAATACAACATATAGTCCTAAATTTTTACAATGGTTAAAACCAAATTTGAGTTATTCTGCTAGCTACCGTTGGACTGATGATTTATCTAGAGAGGGACAAAATATTAGTTCAAACCTTAGATTTAATTCGAGTTTTACAGTCACGCCAGTTCAAATACTTGAATTTTTTTATAAACCCCCCAGAAAACAGAGCAGAAATAGTATAAGGTCTAGGGGTGGTAGATCAAGGTCGCGATCAAGAGCACCTCAACAAAATGAGAGTTCAAATAAAAAGAAAGAATCAAAAGAAATTAAGTCGCTTACTTTTGTTCATGGTATTGTAAATAAAGTAAATCCAATATCTTTAAGTTATACTGAGACGTTAAATAGGTCTTCTAACCAGGTTATTGGTGATGTGCCGGTAGGTTATAAGTTTGGTTGGATGCCGGAGCATGGTTTAGTTCAGTCTTCTGAAGTAGGTTCAAATCTTGGTAGTTGGGACCATAAAAGAGATGGTTCTGTTCGTTCAGGTGTTAAGCTTTCTAGATTAATTACTGTTAATTTTAATTTTTCTCAAAACTTTTCTAGCGTTATAAGCGGTTCAGGAATAGAACAAAGAACTATGTCAAGAGACTATATTGCGGTTGATGAATTATTTAATACAGGCATGCCTTTCCCCGGTTGGAGTTTTAGATTAGCTGGCGTAGAAAAATGGCCATTAATTAAATGGGTTGCAAAATCTGCTTCCATTGATCATAGTTATGCGGGAAAAGAAACTCGATCTTGGCAATTTGAGGATATTATACCTGATGATATTAATTTTTTTAAATTAGCTAATTTTGTTGATGACAATAAAGATTATGAAAGGTCATCAAGGATTAACATGAATTTTTCTCCTCTAATTGGTTTTAATATGAGTTTGAAGAAAAATATTTCCGTTACGTTTAGACACAACCGAAATTTATCATTGGATGAGCTCCCAACCGGACTTACAATAAGAAAAGACCATAGTTATACGTCTACTGCGTCCTATACTCATAGAGGTGGAATGACTATTCCATTGCCTTATTATGGGAATATCAAATTAAATAATAATATAAGTTTTACTTTAAATTTTGATATGAATGACAGCAAAGAGTTTAAGTCAGGCGATAAAATAGAGCTTGAGGAAGGTGCATTTTCATCAAATTGGAAAACGGGTTTGAGGATTTCATATCAATTCTCAAATAAGATTTCCGGGGGATTAAGGTATGAATACAGAGAAAGTGATAGTAGAACAATGGGGGAAAAAGTGGACAGAGATTTTGGTTTTGACATTAATATTGCGATAACAGGGTGATGCGGTTAATAATAATAGTTTTCATTATATGTATCACCAACCTGGGTTGTGAAACTGTTGTGCCTATTTTTAATGAGCAAAAAGCGTTTAATCATCTTTTAGCTCAGTGCGAATTTGGCCCTAGAAATCCGGGTTCAGACGGGCACATAAAGACAAAAAAATATATATTGGATTTTGTTCAGGAACTAGTTGACACCGTTATTGTGCAAGATTTTTCATTTAAAAGCGCTCTTGAAAACAAAAATCATAATGGAACAAATATTATTGCTAGGGTTAACCCAACAAGCAATACTCAAATTCTAATTGGCGCGCATTGGGATACTCGTCCACTAGCTGATCAAGATGAAGATAGTAGAAACTATGAAAAACCTATATTAGGTGCTAACGATGGTGCCTCGGGCGTAGCTGTTCTTTTAGAATTAGCTGATGTATTAAATGATAATCGACCCAATATCGGCATTAATCTCGTTTTTTTTGATGCAGAGGATAGCGGCGTTTCTGGTGAAGATGAAAGCTATTGCCAAGGGTCCATTTACTTTGCGAAAAACCTACCGATAAAAAATATAAAAGAAGCAATAATTCTAGATATGGTGGGAGATAAACAGCTCTCTCTACCTATAGAACGGAATTCTTTAAATTTTCACGGTCAATTAATTCGAAAATTATGGGATAGGGCTAAAACTTTAAAACTAGATGCTTTTAAAGGTGTAGTTGGTCCTTCAATCTATGATGACCATGTGCCATTATATCAGTATGCGGGAATACCATCGATTGACATTATAGACTTTAGATATCCAAATGCTTTTACAAACTACTGGCATACTGTTGAAGATATTCCTGAAAATTGCAGCCCTGAAAGTCTTGGGCAGGTAGGTAGGTTAATGGTGGATTACATATTTAATCGTAAATTTTATAATGATAATTAAGATGTATAAAAATATAATGAAAATAAAATTTTACAATTATTTCGTTATAGCTACTATCTTTGTAATTGTTGGTTGTGAGGTCAAGGAGCTAGATGATAATGAAATGGTTTATATTTCTGACACACAATTTAATTTTCACCAGAATACTAATGAATTATATATTAGTTCTAAAGTTGAGCCTGAGTTTGAAGGTAAAGAGCTCGATAAAGTTATAGTAGAGTGGTTTGGAACTGATTTAGAAAATACAGCAGATAGTTTGATACTCTTAGATGATGGTACTAGTGGTGACATTATATCGATAGATAATATTTTTACGATTAAAATTGATAATGATAGTTTAAATATCAAAAACACTTTAGGCGATGACTCCGGAAGTGTTTATCTAAATGTTTTAGCGGTTTATGTTGGAAAAATAGAACAACAATCATCTTCTTTTCGAATAGGGAATATAATACCACGAATAATTAATATAAATGCTGATTCAGTCATAACTCGGCCTAGCGGAGCGACTCTTTCTCTGCATTTAGTGGGGGCTGAAGTTTTTGATGCAGACGGATTAAATAATGTTAAATGGGTTGGGTTTACTTCTTTTCATATTGAAGGCGATTCTATAATGAACGATGGTAATTACATTTATTTATATGATGATGGAAGTAGTGATGTGATTTATTTACCTGATATTACTAGCGGGGATATTTTAGGGGGAGATGGAATTTATAGTTTTAAAATTCCTGTATTTGGCAGTGGAAACACTGATCCAAACTATCAAACAAAAACGGGTACATTCCGTTGGGACTTTGTAGCTCAAGATAAAAATGATGAATATAGTTTAAATGCGTCACATGAAGTTGTCATACAATAAATTAATTATTTATATACTGTTCTCAGTACTAGGCTTTAGTCAAAACCCTAGTCCTTACAGGTATAGCTTAAAATCAACTGCTGATGGAGAAACATCTTTTTTTGAAGATGGTTTCAATAGTAATGTAGTTGCGGAAATTAAACTGATGAGTGATTCTCTAACTTGGTTTGGAACGGGGAGAGGGTTGTCATTATATGATGGTAAAAGTGCATTTACATATCAATCTACCACAGATTCCATTGTTGATATATTTACAAACCCTAGCTCTGTAACTAGTGTCTTGCCAAGCGGCGGGGTTTCAGCAATTGCAGCATCAAATGATACTCTTTTAGTTGCATTTGCTGGTGATGATAACAACACACCATTAGGACTAGGTCTTGCAATAGCTTCTAAGGCGGGCTCCTGGTATGAAACAGAGCCAACTGAAATAATGTCTTTTGATTTTTTATGGGATAGTCTCGCTGTTGATACCCTTAATGGTGTTTATTTTGGATTTGATAGTGAGTATGAAATAGGAACTGGCTACTCAGGCACTTTTATTGTTTTAAGCCCATTGACAGAAGCAGTGAAGTCAACAGTCTCAGATAGTGTCAAAGCTAATACTATTATTAAAATCACTAATTCTGATGTTTCTAAAACATTAAGTTTTACTGTCCAATCAATAACAGAGTATAGTACAACTCAGGTTCAATTGATTATTCAGTCCGGATCAATAAATTATAGTTCAATTAATGATATTGGTTTTTTAAATGGTGAAACAGTTAAACTCAGCATAACAAAAGCCACTAAGGCTATTGAGTGGCAGTTTCTTCCTCAGCCAGTAGATAGTGATTTAGATATAGAAGTTCCTTTTGGGGAAGGTTATTTTTGGCAATTACCTGTCACTGTTCCGCAAGCAAATGTTACTTATGATGCTTCAATTTCAGGTAAATATTTATATGTTGCTAGCTGGGCTGGGGGTCTTCGCAGGTACGACTTATCAATCAATCTAAGAAAGCCTCAAAATATTCCAATGCCTATGGATTGGCAAGCACAATTATCCACTTGTCAGGATAGCGCTTATGTAGATACTTTATCAAAAATAACAGGAGATCCTATTCCTGTTCTTAAAAATTACTACTTAAATCCGCGTGACCCTGCTGATGGAGGGAATCACAATCATAAAGCTTTTTCAGTCTTAGCTTACGATAATAGAGTCTGGGTAGGAACTGCAAACGGTCTTAATAAAGGAAGAATTGTTGAAGAAATAATTCAGATATCGGAGAATGAATATGAAATTTTAAGCTGTATAGAATGGGACCATTACAAATACCCTTCAAGCGGAATTTCAGGCAACTTTGTTGTTGCCTTGGGAAAACAAATATGGAATAATCAAACCACAATTTGGGCAGCAACTGTTGGTACAGGTGAAAGTGGTGAAAACCAAGGCTTGAGTTATTCAAGAGATGATGGCGTCTCTTGGAAAACAGCCTTGCTTGGAGAGAGGGTATATAATATTGATGCAGAAGATTCTTTGGTTTTTGTATCTACTTCTTCTGGTCTTTGGAAGAGTTTAGATGGCGAAAATTGGGCTAAGTTCGACCCGGCAATCGAAAAAAGTCTATTAAACCAAAGACAAATTCTTACAAATAGTGTCTATGCCGCAAAAATTGATAGTAGGGATTCAATACCCAAGCTTTGGGTTGGAACTCCAGATGGTGTAGCTTTATCTCTAAATACTCAAGGTGATGATTGGAAAATTTTCCAAGCCGACCATGATTTTGATGAAGTATATGCTTATCCCAATCCTTTTTCTCCTCTTACTCATAATATGCTAGATAGTGATGGTTACGTTCGATTCCACGTTGGAAACATTGTTAATAAAGAGGTTAAAATAGATATTTTTAATTTTGCTATGGAAAAAGTTCACTCAAAAACGTACAACCTGAATTCTTACTATGGTGCGATTAAGTGGGATGGTAGAGATATGTTAGGTAAGCATGTCGCAAACGGAGTTTATTTTATTCGAATTAATTATTCGAAATCAAGAAATCAATCTCCTGGTGATAATTGGACGAAATTAATAGTTGTAAAATGAAAAAATATTTAATTCATATTATATTTATTTTTTCATTTTCATTGTCGCAGGATTATGCGGGATTATCAGGTAGTTTTTTAAGAGTTGGTATGACCGCAAGGTCTATTGCAATGGGCGGTGCATTTACTGCGGAAAAGGACCATGGTTTCTCTACTTTTTATAATCCAGCTTGGGCTGCTTTTCTGGTTGATAGGCAAGTTGGGCTTTCTTACTCTAGCATGTCTTTAGATAGAAGATTATCTGGGCTTAGTTTTGCTACTCCTCTTCCTCCAACCGCTGGTCTAGGAATTGCTTGGGTAAGCGCTGGTGTTACAGATATTCAGGGTAGAAGTAGTGCGGGAGAAAAGACAACAGTGATGCAGACAAGTGAAGACGCTTTAATGGTTTCTTTTGCTCAGAGAATTTTACCCTGGTTTTCTTTTGGCGTAAATATCAAAATACTTCAAAATCAGTTACCGATAAATGAGTCCTATAAAGGAAGTGGTATTGGATTTGATGTTGGATTATTGTTTAAATCTGGAAAATCGACAACTTTTGGTTTAATGATTCAAGATATTAATTCTATGTATAATTGGGATTCAGGTGACTTATATGCTCAAGGAAGAATTTATAGCGAGTACTTTCCTACGATATATAGGTTCGGTACAAAGTTTAATTACAAAAATATAAGAGTTGTCGCTGATGCAGGGTTTATTACTAATTATAGGATTGGTAAAGAACTATCAGAGGATATATTTATCAATTTAATGCCAAGGGTTGGAGTAGAGTATACTTATCAGGATCTATACTTTTTTAGAGGCGGATTAGGTAACGGGCGAATAGCATTTGGTTGGGGCCTAGAGTATGACTTAATAAAAAATCATGATTCTCGTATAGATTACACATTTTCAATGGACTGGGCATCTCAGTTAGCACATACATTATCATATGCATTCAATTTTTAGAAAAATTTCTCTACTTTTTTGCGTATTACAATCTATATCACTAGCTCTAGGGACAAATTTTCTAAATTTCTCAGAAAATGCAAATGATTTAGCTTTAGGGAGACATCCCGCCATAGGTGGTTCATCGGTAGTAAATCCATCTCTTATTAAACAGCATCATGAGAGTCCTATCTTTTACATTAACTCTGGTAACTGGTATGGCGATATTTCTATTTCAGGGCTTAACTATGTTCACAAAGTTGGGAATTATAATAATAGGTTATTTTTAAAACAGGCAGAGATTAACGATCTAGAATTTAGGGGCTCTGAACCATTAGACGATCCGAATGCAATGTTTTCCGCATATGGCTTTCAATTGGGTTCTGGAGTTTCTATAAAAAATGACTTTGGAGATTTTGGGGTATCAATAAGCTATTTATCCATTGGTATTTATGATCAAAATTCTAAGGGTTTTATTATCGACCTAGGGTATTCTAAATTATTATTAAATGGATGGAATATGGGCTTATCTGTTTTAAACCTTGGTCACATTACAAAATTGTATCAAGAAGTACCTAAGCTACCTACTTTATTTTTAATTGGTGGTTCAAAAAGTTTTAAATCTTTTAAGATAAGTAATAAGTTTTACACAACGGCTGAATATTCGATTTTAGATGATATTTGGAAATTAAAGTTGGGCTTGGATTCTGGATTGGAAAAAATAAAAATATTGACCGGCTATTCCATCGATAAGCATTCAGCAGCATTTTCATTTGGAGGTGGCATTAGTTCTGGTCGCTTTGGAGTTACATATGCTATTAAATTTGGTTCTCAAAAGATAGGAAACCCCAAAGTTTTAAGCCTTAGTTACCTTTTACCCTAATGCAGAAAGATTACAAAACATTAATTATTTATGTGTTAACGCTTTTTGTTGTAGTGTTACTCATCGTATTAAAAAAACAGCAGACCCATCTTACTGAACTTGAAAATGACGTTGTAACAGAGGAGGACATAGAATTAAGTCCAGACTCTATAGCGCAAGAACCAGTTGTTGAAGACCCCATCGACAAAAAAAGTACGCCGATGCGTGGCATTATTGCTCTAATTATTGATGATTTTGGTTATCGTAATGATCATATCTCGAATGGGTTTTTAGAGCTACCGGGAAAATTGACCTATGCTATTATCCCCGGACACGATCATAGCCAGCTTTTTTCTAAAAAAGCTTATGATGCTGGTTATGAAATTATTGTTCATTTACCTATGGAAAATATTGGGAAAACTTATGGTGAGGAAGAATATGTTCTTATGTCCTATTTTCAAGAAGATGAAATTAAAGAGAGGATTAACAAAGCCTTTGAGAACCTTCCTGAATCGATTGGCTTAAATAACCATCAAGGTTCTAGGGGTACAGCAGATTTAAGAATCATGACGCTTCTTGCTAAAGAGATTAAACAAAACAAAAAATTTTTTGTTGATAGTAGGACCACAAGAAATTCTTTAGCTGAAGAAACTATGCGAAAATATGGTGTTCCGACAAACTCAAGGGATGTCTTTTTAGATAATGAACTAGATGAAGAGAAGATAACAGAACAGCTTATGAAGTTAGCTGATGTAGCTGAAAGAAAAGGGCTTGCGATAGGTATCGGGCATGTAAAACCACAAACATTGAGCGTACTTCAAAAAGAAATACCGAATCTTCAAAGCAAGGGTTTTCGATTTGAGTTTGTTTCTAGATTAGTTTATTAATCTTATGCCAATTTTATGTAGAGTTACTCGTGGTGATTTAACAGAAAGTATTCATGTTATTTTTGCTACAGTAGTGGATGACTCAGGTCACATAGTTTTTTCTACTGGAGATCCAAATTATCTTACATGTATAAGGTCATCGCTCAAACCTTTTCAAGCAGCTGCTTCTATAAAAGCTGGAGCTGTAGACGCTGCTGGGTTCAATGAAAAAGAAATAGCGCTAATGTGTGCATCTCATCTTGGTGAAAATAGGCATATAAAAATTGCGCAAGCGATGTTAGATAAGTTAGGTTTTACGTTAGATGATTATGAGTGTGGAGTTCACTTTCCTGCAGATATATCATCAAGACGAGACTTAATTCGATCAAAGACTGATCCAAATCCATTACATAATAATTGTAGTGGAAAGCACGCAGGCATGCTGGCACTTGCTAAACACTTAGTCAATAACCCAAAGAACTATATTCAGTCAGAACATGAAGTCCAAAAAACTATTTTCAAGGCTTTGCAAGAGTATTCTGGTATCAAAGATATACCTATGGAGACTGATGGTTGCTCTGCTCCAACTGCTTTTTTCACAATGGAAACAATTGCTAAGCTTTATCAATTACTCGCAACTGGGGAGTACCCTGAATTAGTTCGAGTTTTTAACGCTATGAATTCTTATCCATATAATGTGGCGGGAAAAGGCCACTTTGATACTAAATTTATTACTGCTTTAGGTGGAGATGCTGTGACAAAAGGTGGAGGTGAATCCATTCAAGGGATATCTTTAAAAAATAGAGACGGGAAAAATTTAGGTATTTCTTTAAAAGTATTGGATGGAAATTCTCGCGCGATGCCGATTGGAGCAATTACGCTTTTAGAGCATTTAGACTTACTTACGAAAAAAGAAATTTCAAATTTAGACGAATATAGAAAAAGAGAACGTAAGAACTGTCGAGATAACAAAATTGGTCAAATAGAAGTATATATAGAATCTTAGTTAATCTTAATTGGAGTAATCATGTCAATTTCTAAACCGTATAATCATTTTATAATTACCATTACTTTTTTGATTTCTATCGCATTATCTAATTCCGGAGGAGTTGGAGGTAATTATGCAAATAATGCACCGAATTCATCGAATTGTACTTCGTGTCATTCTGGAAGTGCTAATTCTGGAAATGGAAGTGTTACAATTACAGGCTTGCCCTCTGATGGTTATGTTCCTGGTGATACATATAGTTTGACTATTAAAGTTGCTGGTACTCATAGAAATGGTTATGGATTTCAAATGGCATCGCAAGTAGGGAATGATAATGCTGGGGCATTTTCTCTGGGCGCGAATTCTCAAAATACTGAATTAAGTGGCAGTAAAGTTCAACAGAGTGCGAGAACGATATCTGGTGAATGGATAGTTGAATGGTTAGCTCCAACATCAGATGTCGGAGATATTACCTTCTCCGCTTCTGGATTAGCAACGGGCGGTAGTGGTACAGCTTCAACTGGGAACAATAGCGGAGATAACATATACACAGTCTCTGTTGATTTGCCTGCTTTTGTTCCTCAAGAGGTTGACTTATTTTTTAGTGAATATTCAGAAGGTTCTTCAAACAATAAATATGTTGAAGTTTATAATCCTACTGGATCAGACGTCGATTTATCTAGTTATGCCATCAAAGGGACTAACAATGGTAATGCTTGGGGTGATGGTGGCGATAGAAATGTCGTATTGAGCGGGACATTAAGCTCTGGAGATGTTTTTATCATGTCAACAGACCAATCTGATCAGGCTATACTTGACGCTGCTGATTTAGCACTACCTTATGAAAGTCCTGTCCATTATAATGGTAACGATGCAATTGGACTCTTTAAAAATGATGAACTAATCGACGCTATTGGAGTAGAGTTAGATGACCCGGGTTCTGGTGGCTGGTCTGTTGCTGGAAATAGTGGGGCAACAAAAGACAATACTCTAATTAGAAAATCAACAGTTACAACTGGAAATGCAGTTTGGACGTCATCTGCTGGTACATCAGGAGACGACTCAGAATGGATTGTTGAAGCTATAGATTACAGAGCCAATTTAGGTGTTCACGTTTATGGAAACAGTGGGGAAAATATTTTACCGATAGCTAACGCAGGTGGTAATCAAACCGTCTTACTTGGAAGTATTGTTACCTTAGACGGTGCTTCAAGTGTTGACCCTGATGGGTCCATAGCATCATATCTATGGACTCAAACAGCTGGTGCAACGGTTTCCTTAAGTTCTACAGATGTTGCGGAAGTAACTTTCACAGCGCCTAATGCTGCTGATAGCTTATCTTTTACTCTCCAAGTAACCGATGATGATGGTGCAAGTTCATCTGAGACTATTTATGTCAAAA
>Ga0209374_1000053_pt1 | contig 120313 bp, 101 predicted proteins | sample SaaInlLV_DNA_10m_FD_184683 | JGI IMG/M metagenome (GOLD analysis project Ga0209374, IMG submission 184683) | Marine microbial communities from expanding oxygen minimum zones in the Saanich Inlet - SI075_LV_DNA_10m (SPAdes) (version 2) | ecosystem: Environmental > Aquatic > Marine >... | reverse complement strand
GATGGACCACCTGGAGGACCGCCTCTTGTTGGGCCGCCTGGAGGGCCGCCTCTTGTTGGACCACCTGGGGGACCGCCTCTTGATGGACCACCTGGAGGACCGCTTCTTGATGGACCACCTGGAGGACCACCTCGTGATGGACCACCTGGAGGACCGCCTCTAGAAGGTGAACTTGGCGCTTGTTGGGGGCTGGATTCTTCAAAATCATCGTCATCTTCGAATACTGCGCCACAGTGTGGACACTTTGAATCGCTTTCTTTTACCAAACCATCACAGATTTCGCAAGCAAACATTTCTTCATCATCTTCTGCTTCTTCAGATAGATTCTCAACCTCGCCGTCTTTAGAACGGAATAGACTTATTTCAGAAACATAATCAAAGCCTTTCAGAGCAACTTCAGTTTGGATAGCATGTTCAAAGGCTTGCGTCAAATCTTCAGGCGAATCTAGCACTCTGCCATCATCAATATAGGTTATGTTTACGCTTAGTACATCATCTGCTAATTTGGCTTGAGGTGTTTCAACTGCAACTCCCCGCTTCCTTGCAACCCGCCTTACCGCAACTTCACACATTCTTCGCAAAAATGCATCACTAGGCGCCTCTTTTTGACCTCCCAGCGCTCCCGTTAGGATTTCTTGGGCAGCATTTTTCTCATTTCGCAAGTGAGCGGGTAAATCTGCCCCAAGGGAGGATAAAACATTAGAAGCTGAAGCTTGGTTCATATTCAGCCATTGACTTCTTCTTTCAGACTTCATAGCTTTTTCTGCATGTGCCAATCTGTCAACCATCTCGTCTGTAGGAGAGGATGATTGACCCATAGGAGTTACATTTGGCATATTTTGTCTCATATTGCCTAAATCATTCCTTGGGATTTGATTAGGATTATTTGTCTGGTTTTGGAATCCTTGAGGTGGAAAATTACCAACTGGGGGAATATTTTGTTGGTTTTGCATTCCTTCAGCAATCTGCCTCATTAGTTCAGGAGAAATTGCATTAGGGTCACTAACCGACATCTCTCGTTGCTGTCTAATTGCCTCCCCGGAGACAACACCAAAGCTGCGCCCACCGGTCACCTCTTGGCCAGCAAGTCCAACGGAGTTTGGTGCAGTAAAACCTCCTGCCCTGGATAAGTCTTGTCTTGCTCCACATTCGGGACAGAAAATACTGTCATTCGGTATGTGCTCACCACACGACATACAATCCATTAGCGTCCCCTCTAGCCTTTCGGACTAACTCAATGCCTAAAGCATTAACTAATTTACCGACTAATAATACGTTAATTATCAGTACGAAAAATATCCACAGAAAGTACCTATTTGACCACAGCCTCAAAAACAAATAACCATTGGAGTTGCATGAGGGGATTAATTGTCAGTACTTATCAATGACAAGATTGATAATTTGCTTAAATCAACTTCAAGATCTTTTTATCCTACACTCAAATATCTCCCAAAGAAAGTTCGTGGGCAAATAGGTCTGCTTTACCTTTTAGCAAGAGTCGCAGATACGATTGCTGATTCCAAACACGGTGATACAGAAGAACTTCTTAGATTGCTGCGCAATTACAATGATATTGCCCAAGGTAAATCAAGCATAATACCCGACTTTTCTAATCTTGCCGAAATTCAGGATAACCCCCACGAAGCAGAACTTCTTCGTAATGTCCAAGATGTTGTCGAGGGATTAAAAATTTACACAGAAGAGGACAGGGAAAGAATGCTAGAATGTCTAGACATTATTGTAGGTGGTCAGATTCTAGATTTAGAGAGATTTGGACCCGCTAACGAAGGAGGGAATATATCTGCACTCAACGATAATGCTGAATTGGATGACTATACGTTCAGAGTCGCAGGGTGTGTTGGAGTGTTTTGGACAAAAATGTCCCTTGCCCATGTAATATCAATACCTCCAGAACAAGAAGAAGGATTTTATGAAAAAGGCGTAAGATTTGGTAAAGCACTACAAATGATCAACATCCTACGTGACATCCCTGAAGATTTACGATTTGGAAGATGTTATATTCCTATAGAAGAACTAACTAAGCACCAGATGGAGCCGGAAGATTTACTCTCACCAAGTAATATTGAGAAATTTAGGCCATTATACGATGAATATTTGGATTTAACGAATGAACATCTTGATGCCGCAATAGAATATATCAAGATGATTCCTGAAACCCAATTTAGACTCAAGGCTTCATGTATGCTACCAGTTTTAATTGGGCAAAGAACTGTAACTCTCCTTCGAGAGGGGAATATACTTGATTCTGCTGACCGAATTAAAGTCACTAGAGATGAGATCAAATCTTATGCGAGGAAATTATTACGAGCACTGATTATTCCTGGTGGAGTTAGAAGACTTTTGGAAAAAAATAAAGATTCCGTAAATAAGTAATTTATAGTTTGTTAGTTTATGCTTACTAGAGTCACTAGTGTGGGAAATTTCCTTTGTGAAAGGCTTAAAATCTTGATAGTTGAATGATGCTCTTTTACAAAGCAATCAAAAAGGAGTAGTCATACAGGTAATTGATAGGGATGTTAGAACGACGGAAACCTCTCGACTTGTTATTCCCGCTCAAGGGAAGCGCAAATAGTAGGATTTCCGAAGAGGAAGTAGAAAAAATAACTACTCTAGATAGACTTCGTGCTGGTGTAATGCTTGCCAAAGATGCAGTAAAAGCAGTTAGTGTAACTGCAATGGAAGCATTGCGTGAAGGTGTTGCTTTCATTGGGTTAGTTGACAAAAATGAACTTGTCGACCCATTTGAAAACCTAGATGCTCCGATTTGGTCAGAAAAGCCACCCAAAGAATTGCTCAAACTAGCATATCAGTACTGTGAAAAACTGACTATGCAAGAAGCCGGTAACTTTTATCATTCATTCAAATATTTGCCAGACGAACAAAGACTAGCCATGTGTGCAGTTTACGCATTTTGTCGAAGAGCAGATGACATTGCTGACGGCGATTGGGCCGACAGATTTCCAGGCAGCAACGGACAAACTGACCCAGAGGCTGTCGCTTACAGAGAACAATTAGAATCTTTACAAAACCGTGGAACTATTTTGGACGAAGAATCATATCTTAACAAAATTACTCAATTATTTTTCTTCAGAAAAAAACTTTCAACATGCTATTCTGATGTTTATTCAACTGATCCTGTGTTCCTAGCTTTGAAAGATACTGTAGACCGGTATAAAATATCAAGGAGCGTATTTGATGACCTAATCTCTGGAATGGAGGATGATTTGTATAACAATCGCTATCGAACTTTTGACGAGTTATATGACTACTGTTACAGAGTCGCTTCAGTTGTTGGTTTGATGTGCATTGAGATATATGGATATAGTGACCCAAAAGCAAAGAAGTACGCCGAGTCATGGGGTATTTTCATGCAATTGACCAATGTTTTGAGAGATGTTGGTGAAGATATTGGAAGGGATCGTGTTTACCTGCCATTAGATGAATTGGAAAAGAATGGCATTCAGGAAAAGGAACTTGATGGTAAAGTTGTACTTAACAAGACTTGGGAACCATATTGCTATCATTACGCAAAAAGAGCAAGGAGCTATTTGGAAGAGGCTCGACAATTACTACCCTTGTTGCCTAGAAGAACAAGATATTCTCCAGCCGCAATGATTGCATTTTATGATAAAATCCTACGTCAAATCGAAAAAGAACAAGGAGATGTATTTACCAAGAGGGTAAAATTGAACAAACTGCAGAAGATGAGTCTAGCTGCGGCTGTTTATGTAAGACATAGGATACTTCCAAGATTTTTAGATCCCGTTTGGAATGGATTAGCCAAGATTGGACTATTACCATCAGTTTGATTAATTTCAAACTTGTCTGGTAAACGCTTGAATTCCAGTGATATATCTACCAATGATTAGGTTGTGTATATCATGAGTACCCTCGTATGTTTTAACAGACTCTAGATTTGCCATGTGTCTCATAACAGGATACTCATCTAGGATTCCATTCGCTCCGTGGATATCTCTTGCGACTCTGGCAATCTCAAGTGCAATGTCGACATTGTTCATTTTCGCCAACGAAATTTGTTCATTAAACCATGTTCCATCATCCTTTTTCTTACCAAGATGGTAAGCCAATAATTGACCTTTAGTGATCTCTCTAAGCATCCAGGCTAACTTGTTTTGAACCAATTGATACGAAGCAATTGGAATATCGAACTGTATTCTTGACAAAGAATATGTCTTGGCACTGTGGAAACAAGCCATTGCAGCACCTAAAGCACCCCAAGAGATTCCAAACCTTGCATTGTTGAGGCAAGAAAATGGACCCCTAAGACCCTTCACTCCAGGGAGAAGTCGATCTTTCGGTATTTTGCAATCTTGAAATACTAATTCGCTGGTTACTGAAGCCTTTAGCGAATGTTTTCCTTTCATTTCAGGAGCGGTAAAACCTTCATCACCTTTTTCGACAATGAATCCTTTAATGACGCCATCTAATTTAGCCCAGACAACAGCCACATCGGCAATTGTACCATTGGTAATCCACATTTTTGCACCATTGATGAGGTAATGGTCACCCTTATCTTCAGCTTTAGTAATCATATCTCCAGGATTGGAACCATAATCTGGTTCAGTAAGACCGAAACAACCAATCATTTCACCCGAGGCCATCTTTGGCAGATAGTGATTTTTTTGTTCTTCGCTACCAAAATCCCAAATTGGATACATGGCAAGGGACCCTTGGACTGAGGCAAATGAGCGAAGACCTGAATCTCCACGTTCCAGTTCTTGACAAATCAAACCGTAGGCAACATATGATAATCCTGGGCAGCCGTAGCCTTTAAGCGGCGCACCTAATACTCCCATTTCTCCTAGCGCAACACGCCATTCATCTGGAAATATGCCTTTTTCGCATGCATGTTCGATGTTTGGAATTACTTCCTCATCAACCCATGCTCTGACCATGTCCCGAACCATTATTTCTTCTTCAGTAAGTAAACTCTCTATGTCGTAGAAATCTAGACCTTCAAATGGTTCCATATGTTCTCCCCAATCTGTCCCTACCACAGGCGCTTTTAGAACCTAACTATTTTTATTAGATTTCTTCTTGCGACTTTTCCGTCTAAAACTAAGATATTTTTTTTGCAGGGATGGACTACTCATGTAGATTAATCCAAGTATAACACCTGGCACTGAAACAGTAACTGCAATTAGAATTATTGTTGTCAATATAGTATTGTCAATTTCAACAAGCATTGGTTCAAAAGAAATTACATTTCCATTGGTTGTGAGAATAAATCCGTCATCAAAACCTGTCTCCCAGACATAGGCAATCTGACGGCCAGCGATAACAGAATCCCATTCAAGCATTTGTTCAGAGGAGATTTGCACCTTTGCAATATTTTCCAACGAGTCATATCTCACAGTTGCAAATGGGGCAATTTGAATCATTGAAGTACTACCATAACCAGAAGAAGTCGCAATGAAATCACCAGTGAGGCTTGGATATTGTACCAGTTCCCCTGTATCGGATTTAGAATGATCTATTGTGTTCAGTAAAATTGGAATTAATCTTAATCCGCTGCCATATGCTACACATTCATTTAGTTGTGAATCTGGGCAATCTACATCTACCCAAGTATCAGTTTTAGTCCCGCTTAACCATGAAATATTATGAGTTTGTCCAATGACCCCCAAACCATCTGCAAGAGTTGAAACGACACATATGTCATGATTTTTGTGACAAGAGATACCTGTTATTTCTGAATTTACAGTATCTACAAGCACAAAGCCTGTTCCTTCGGAGAATCGCCACAAAGAACCATCTTCTGCTCCAAAGTAAGAGTAATCTCCAGCACTACGCCAATCAACAGAAGTTAGATTTCTGCCTAGAACCGCTCCAGTGCCATTAACAACAGTAATACCATGGTCGACTTTTTCATACCTCATTGCCGTTCCCAAATCTCCGGCAATCAATGCTGCTTCTCCCCTTGGATGCCAGGCAACGTCATTGAAATTATTCTGTCTTCCGCTATTAAGTTCAATGTCTAAAGTTCTGTCCCCAGGATTTTTTGCTGAGATTAAATGAACAAATCCGTCAAGCCCTACCATAAGCACAGTTTTTTGATTTGGTGATACCTCGGCGCTAGTAATACCCGCATCCTCATCAGTTATTGATGATTCTAATGTCAATTCCACATTATTATCTTCGGCCAGAATAGTTGGCATTAATAGAATCAAAAGCATGAATATGCACATTGTACTTCTAACTCGCATAATTTGTTCCATAAACTGCTCAATCAAAATATTTCGCTTTGAAGAGTTTCAACGGTGAGCCTTATGTTCAATGGTGTTTTGCCTTGCAACATGGAGAAATTTTCTGTTAAGCGTGGATTGGTTAAACAAATGGGTGGAAATGCAGGTCTTGCAAAGTTAGCGACCCAATATTTCGATGATGTTTCAGCAAATGCTGAAGGGATATTTACCGCATCTTTTGGTATTTTAAGCATGGTTAGCGGCAATTACAGTGAAGACGGGAAATTATCCATGGATGTAGACCAACTGAAAGGTGACTCACTAAGTGAATTCCTTGCTTCCGATGGAGGCCGGGAAAAGGCCATGCAGTCAAGGAAAAGATGGTCTGGTTTTTTAGACGAAGCTACTGGTTATAATGCTAAACAAAGAGGCGATAAGGCAAAAGAAGAAGCAAAGAAATTCTCCAAGGCTAAAGGCGCTATTAAGATGGCTCACAAATCAATGGAAATGAGTTCAAAACTTACTGATGAATTGAGAGACAAGGCCCTTGGCATGATTGCAGAACTTGAGTCGATGATTGAAGCTGGCGATGCTCCTTCAGAAGGTAAAGTAAAGAAACTCAATGACTTGTTTTGAGGTGTAAATTATGGATATTGAACAAATGATGATTCAATATCAAGAAAAGTGCCCAAGGCTAACAGAGTTAAGCAGTGAACAAATCTCCAGAGTTCACAAGATAGTTGGTTCTGTCGAAGAGACTGTAGGGTTAGATCACTTAGTAGATTGTATCGCTGATAATACTAGCACCGCTGGTGATGGGATTATCAGGTGTTATGTTGGATTTGAACCATCAGGAAAAGCACACATTGGTTGGAAGGTACTATCACTGCAGCTGAAAAGAATGCTCGATGCAGACGTAAACGTATTAATTTTTCTAGCTGATTGGCATGCGTGGATAAATGACAAATTCAACGGCAATATGGCAGACATTCAATTGACTGCTAATTATATGGAAGAAACTTTCAGAGCGTTGCTAGATTATCCGCCAGAAGGTGATGGTCCAGGAGAACTAAGATTTAGTTGGGCTTCTACGCTAATGAATTCTGGCGATTATTGGGCACGCGTTTTAAGATGTTCCAAAGGAGCAACCCTAGCGATGGTAAGAAAGACATTTACCATAATGGGCCGAGATGAAGTTTCATCTGACCACGATTTATCGAAGTTCTTCTACCCCGCAATGCAAGCCAGTGATATTTTTGAATTAGAAATTGACATTGCCATCGGTGGGATGGACCAAAGAAAAGCACATATGTTTATGAGAGACGTTGCGAGTAAATACGGCTGGAAAAAGGCAACTTGCCTTCATACGCCGATTATCTCTTCATTGAAATCAAGTGGTTCAAGAATGGAAAGTTTTGACCATAAAATGAGCAAATCAGATCCAAATGGAGCGATACTGATCCATGACAATGCTAAATCACTAAAAAAGAAAATGCAGAAGCATGCTTACTTAAATCCTGAAGACGAGAATTCCCCAATATATGAACTGGCTGAGCATATAGTGCTACCTGAATTTGGAGAGATATTAGTGACACCAAATCCTAAATTTGGTCAACCTTCTACATGGCAAACTCTAGAAGAATTCAAGAGTGCTGTGAAATCTGGAGAATTACACCCCTTAGACGCTAAATTAGGCGTCGCAGACGGAATATCACGAGGTTTAACCACTGTTGCTAAACACTTTGCGGAAAAGCCTGATTTATTGGAAAGGGTCAATGAAATAATTCAAAGAAAGTAATCGGAAGTTAGTTTCTTTTTACTAAATCCAAAAATCTGCCGATACAAATGTTCATCAATTGAATCCTACAGGAATGCTCATTGGTGATACTATGGTGAAAATAGCAGTACTCGTTAAGCAGGTACCGGATACAAATTCAAAAATACAAATTTCTAACGACAGAGTCGATTTATCAAGTGTCAAGATGGTCATGAGTCCATTTGATGAATTTGCAGTAGAAAACGCCCTCTTACACAAAGAGGCTGTTGGGGGTACTGTAACCGCCATCACAGTTGGAGGAAACTCTGCTGATAAAGTTTTGAAAGATGCAAAAGCAATCGGAGTTGATGAAATTGTTCGCCTAGACTGTACAGAGTATATGGATTCAAATGCCTTTCAGACAGTTATTTCTGGAGTAATCTCACAAGATGGATATGAAGTTGTATACTGCGGCAAATCCTCGGCAGACACTGGGTCTGGTTCAACTGGTCCAGGTGTTGCTGAAAAATTAGGGTGGGCATCGGTATCAAACGTAACAGATATCCAATTTACTGATGGTATGACTGTGACTGTCCCTGCAGAAGGTGGTAACGCAATCATCAATGTCTCAGCACCACTTGTTGTGAGTTGTGACAAAGGATCCATAAAGGTGAGAAAGCCAAACGTCAAAGGTATTATGATGGCAAAAAGAGCGCAAGTAGATGTCAAAAGTGTCAATCCAAATCCTTCCAATGTTACAGTTGTTTCTCAAACTATGCCTGCTGAAAAACCAGCTGGTAAGAAGTTCGAAGGTGGACAATCAGCTGAAACTGTTGTTCAATTACTTAGAGAAGAAGCAAATATTATTTGAGGTGAAATTATGACAGAAACAGTAGTTATAGCAGAAATTAACAAAGGAAAAGTAAGCCCGACAACAAATGAACTAATTAGTGCAGCTAACATTTTGGGGTCAGATTGCACACTCGTGATACCTTGTACAGATTCAAGTTTAGCAGACCAAGTAAGTAATATTTCAGGGGTAAGCAAAATAATTGCGGCCAAATCATCAGTTTTTACTAATTATGATGCATCAGGTTGGGCACAAGCATTGGATTCTGTCGCTCCGCAAGGAATAATAGTCACTGCTGCCTCAGCACAATCAAAAGATTTAGCAGCAAGAATTGCCGCAAGAAGAAATGTTTCAGTGGTTCAAGATGTAATCTCCATCGTTGGAACCACCTTGTCTACTCCAATATATTCCGGTAAAGCTATCGAAAATGTCGCAATAAATGGCAATGTTGTAGTAAGCATCCGACCAAACGTATTTGCGGGAGTAAGTAACGATGGTTCTTGTGAAATACAAGTCATTGACGCTTCAGGAGATTTATCTACTGCAGTAAAAGAATTAGTCGAGAGAGCTTCCGCTAGGTTAGACGTATCTGAAGCAAATATCATTATTTCTGGGGGAAGAGGGATGGGGTCACCAGATAATTTCTCCCATCTAGAGGCAATTGCAGATACTTTAGGAGCTGCTGTTGGTGCTTCAAGAGCTGCTGTTGATACTTGGGATGATATCCCTCATTCCATGCAAGTTGGACAAACTGGAAAGACTGTTAATCCAAATCTATACATCGCAGTTGGTATATCTGGAGCAATTCAACATCTTGCCGGAATGCGATCATCGAAGTATATTGTAGCAATTAACAAAGATGCTGATGCACCTATTTTCCAATATGCAGATTATGGAATAGTTTCAACTTGGGAAGAGGCATTACCGGTTTTGAGCAGTGCCCTCTCCAACATGCTTTCATGAATTTAATTAAACTCTGCAAATGCTGCACTTTGTACACCAACAAATGGGTTTGTTGATTTCTCTACGCCGATAGTTGTCATTGGACCATGCCCCGGATGAACTACTGTATCGCCTTCCAAAGGCCATAATTTAGTAATGACTGAATGAGATAGTAAATTGAAATCTCCACCTGAAAATGGTAAATCTGTTCTTCCAACAGACCCAGCAAATAGCGTATCTCCAGCAAACAAGTGATTAGCACCATCTTCAACCTCAACTTCGATACAACAACCCCCAAGTGTGTGTCCAGGAGTATGATATATCTCAAATTTAAGGGAACCAAGTTCTAATGTCATATTATCTTCAAGTTGCTTATCTGCTATCGCTGGTGTTGGCAAATTAAATCCCCAACGCTGAGCTGATTTTTGGGCTAATGACTGCAAGTAATCGTCTTCAGGATGTAAGTACCAACTTACATCATACCTTTCAAGCAAATATGGTATCTCCCCTGAATGGTCAAAATGCGCATGTGTATTTACCAATGCAATTACTTTTCTTCTGGATAGTCCAAAAGAGTTCATAGTATCAAAACTACTTGGACCCTTAAACCAATCCGGCCCTTGGCCAGAGAAATCTTCAATCCAAGATATTATTCTTTGAGTTTCAGAACCCCCGTCAATTATTACGGTATCTCCTGTTTTCAAGTCAGTTACAACAGAACATCGCATTGCTAAAGCGCCAACAATGAACGACTCGACCCACAAATCATTATTTAGCAATTAAACCACCTCAATTTGCACAGAGTCGGCGGTTGAATTACCTTCTAAATCACTAACTCTTAATTCAAAACGATACATTCCGACACTAAGTTTGGCCCTAAATTTTGTAAGTGTTGAAATTTCTCTTCCAGTATCATCTGTCCAAGACCATTTGATTATTTTTCCTTGCTGGTTCATGGTGGCTGTACCATCAAGAATTATTACTGCGAAATCATCATCTCCGGAATGATAAGTCATATCATTACCAGCATTCGCAATTAGAGGCTTGTTTTTTATGACATCATCTAATAATTCACCCAAAAGAGAATCATCATCTAATTCTGAGTCATTTGATATTTTTTCAGAGTAATTATTATTTTCAATAATGTCCCCTAATGCATCTAACAAATTGGTAAATTCTTCATCTTTAGCGCCTAAATCTTTATTTTTAATGCTACTATCAAGACTAATTAGTTCTGTCATCTTGGTATCATCGGAATAGATTTGTTCAGCGCTTAATTGGGTAGTTACTTCCTTTTGCTCAAACCATAATGTTAATTCAGACTTGTCAACTTTTATTAATTCCTTATCGAAATCTAGACACCCAATCGGTTCGCTATCAGTGAAGTCATTTTGATCATCACCAGCAAAATATAAACAATTAGTTTTGCTAGAATAAACTGAATGCTGCACAATACCTTGGTGTTCCACGGTCCATGTTTTGCCGTCTTGAGTTAGTCCATGAATGTAAAACCATGAACCTGCAACTATTGATTTATCACAGATGGATAGTGTTTTAATTGGATATTTACATTCCATTATTGGTTCTTTTAATGTGAAGCCTTCACCTATTTGCCCCTCAATCAGATATACTGAACCATCATCTAGACCTATTACAGTCTGGCTATTAACCGATACCACTTTCATTAATCTATTATTCAAATCCAATCTTGTGATTAGCCTGTTAGTGGAAGTATCCCATATTTCTAATTCTAAAGCTTCTTCATCACCTGGAACCAGTGCATATCCTTCTCGCCCGATTATTAGATTTCCATCGTGGCTAAACCCCAATGCTGTTATTGATTCGCCAACTTCACCACGCTTCGGTCTTATCCAAGTATTTTGATTACCATTATAACAATAGACGCCTCCATCCTCCTGGACAATTGTTATTCCCTGAACATAATTTTCAAGTTTACAAATAGAAGAATAGGGTAAATTAGAGTTAATTAAATTACCTTGTAAGTCTGAAATTACAAGTCTTCCAAGGTTGTCAACAATAGCAATGAAAGTGTTAGTTGTTTTGAACATAGAAACTCCACCCGGAACTTCCCGTCTCCACAATTCATTAGCGTTTAAATCATAACTTTTAATCCCGAAAGCGTCATCGGATACAATCAAATGTTCTTGATGAAAAGCCATACCTGTAACTAAACCCTCGGATTTTATTTGGCATACTTTTTCCATCCCTTGATAAATACTAACCGAGCCATCGGTCTCAGACCAGGCAATTGTTTGACCGTCAGGTGACAAATCTAAGCCGGTGACAGTCGAATGAGGTGCGAAAGTTATTGACGCCTCATAGGTAAGCATGAATAATCCATTTCGCTTAGTATCATTAAGTTCTCTACGCGATGTTTATTTTATCTGTTAGAAACATCAATTTGAGTCATTATGGATATCAAGTATTTGATCATCATCTTGATTCATCTGCTTAGCATTGTCATTTCTTTGTTGGTGTAACAATTGTAAGTATTCATCTGTGACATCACCAGTGACATAAACTCCGTCAAAACAACTAGAATCAAATTTAATTTCAGCCCTGCTGGAATGTTTGGTTGATTTTATTAAATCCTCTAAAGTTTGGTAAAATAGTTTATCGCTTCCAATGTGTTCGTTTATTTCTTCAATAGTACGATTATTAGCAATGAATTCTGATGTTGCTGGCATATCTATACCATATACGTTTGGAAACCTTACTGGAGGGGCTGCAGAAGCAAAATAAACTTTCGAGGCACCAGATTCCCTGGCCATTTCAACAATTTGCTTACTAGTTGTGCCACGAACAATAGAATCATCAACTAATAGAACATTTTTACCTCTAAATTCGTCGTCGATAGCATTTAACTTTCTTCTAACTGACTTTTCTCTCAAGGACTGTCCAGGCATAATGAATGTCCTACCAATATATCGGTTTTTGACAAACCCTTCCCTATACGGTACTTTTAGACTACTAGCCATCTGTAGAGCTGCGATTCTTCCTGAATCGGGAATAGGGATTACCGCATCTATGTCATGATCAGGCCACTCTGATAATATTCTCTCGGCTAATATTTTGCCTTGATTTAACCTAGCTTCGTAAACAGATATCCCATCTATCACTGAGTCGGGTCGTGCAAAGTAAACGTATTCGAAAATACATGGGTTACTCTTGGTCTCTTTAGCACAGACTCTAGAAAATAGATGACCCGATGAAGAAATGAATATCGCTTCACCTGGCTTAACATCAGAAACTACTTCGAAACCTAGGGCTGTTATTGCAACTGATTCACTTGCCACAATCCATTCTACGCCTTCTTCTGTATCTCTTTTACCATAAACTAACGGCCTAATTCCGTTTGGATCTCTAAATGCCAACAAACCATAGCCAGAAATCATTGAGACACAAGCATAGCCGCCTTTAACATAAGTGTTAAGCGCATTTATTGCTTTAAATACAGTCTCGATATCAAGGTGTGGCTCTCCTTCTATAGAAATATCTGACGAATACTTAGTTAATTCAACAGCAAGAATATTTAGCAAAATTTCTGAATCACTTTGGGTATTCATGTGCCTATGGTATTTGTTTGACAAGATTTTACGTAAGTCACTAGCATTGGTTAGATTACCATTGTGGGCAATCGATAGTCCGTATGGTGAGTTAACATAGAACGGTTGCGATTCTGCTTTAGATGAACTTCCTGCTGTTGGATACCTAACATGACCTATTCCGATGTGACCCTGCAGCCTCTGCATATGTCTAGTGTAAAATATGTCTGAAACAAGACCATTTGATTTTCTAAGCCTAAATTGACCATCATGTTCGGTCATTATCCCAGCAGCATCTTGACCTCTATGCTGTAATACAGTCAATCCGTCATATAGTAATTGATTGATGTGAAAGCCTTGACGACCAACAACACCTAGAATACCGCACACAGTTAGGCCTCTAAACAGTTAGCAAATGATTGTTTGCAGAGATTGTCGGATGTTGACATAGCTAAATCAAGCCTTAGGACGGTGAGTTTTCTTAGACCAGCTAAACTTTCTCATCTTTGCTGTAGCGCCGTATCCACAAGATGCACATACACTCTTTTGCTTGTGGTAAGCATTCCTGCCACATCTTCTACATCGGATGTGTGTTGTCTTCTGACGTCGACCCATGGATGGTGTACCTTTTGACATAAACTCACCTCGATGTTTCGCCCACCTACCAATCCCTTATGAAATAAACGGAGGATGATTCTACTCTTCTTCCGATAATTTACCTTCATTTATCTTTGATTTTGAGTGAGTTAATGAGGAAAATAAAATCCCTATGGCAATTCCAAATGCCAGGATTAAAGCAAAAATGGACACTATTGTATGAGAAATATTGTAAACTAACTGTGCAATTATAGACCCATTATCTTCAAGCAATATATCACCTTGCTCTATGAAAAATATTGTTGTTCCGAAACCTACCAATATCGCTATGACCATCGCAAATAAAGGTGCCAAAGGTCGATCTCTAGATTCACCATAAAAATACATGTTGCCAAGGAGAAATGTCGAACCCAATATGAATGCTGTTAATGTTGAATTAGCAATTCTTGGATTGATATTATCCATCGATAAGTCTGGAAAACCATGCATACTGTAATCAATCGCTAGAATTAAGGCAATTGGGAATAATAAACCCGAAATAACTAATCGCAATGAGGTTTTCTTGCCTTCAGCCATTATTCATCATCTCCAATATTTGAGGATATTATTTTTGCCGAATGCTTCAATTCATCTTTTGTTGGAGGCAGGATTGATGTCGGTTTTGGCAGCCTCTTCTCATAACTATAGATCACTAAAGAAAACGATATTATCGCTAAAATTGATCCTAGTATTATACCAACTAAATCGGCTATTGAAAGCCAAACATATGTTCTAAATTCATTTGATGATGCATCACTGGAATCCATGTTCATTGCCAACAGAATGAATACTAATGTTAGGCCGGACATAAAGAACAGACTTTTTGATTCCGCAGACCTGTTATCTCCAAGTACTAACATTGCAATACCGGCAGACAAACATAAGCAGGAGAGTGAAATTAAGAAATTCGGGAAAAATATCAACCAAAATCTGTTGATTTCTCCTGAATCAAGTACCGGTGTTAAATCAAGCCAATGCATCATGGCGAACCAAACCATGCCAATGAAGAATAATAGTAATCCAAGATACTTATCGCCAACAGATAATCGGCCAACTGGTACATTACCGGAGTACGCTATCAAATATAGACCAAATAGCACCAAAATTGACGGCCCAAGAATGAAACCAAATAGATTACCAACAGCAGAGGAAGGAGAATCTGGAACCGTCCAAGGACTGGCCAGTACTAAAACTAGTCCAATCACTAGTAAAATCAATCCATTTCTTTTACCATTTCTAAATTTTTTTGATTGTGAAATCCATAGACTAACAGGGATTAACGCCAAAGGCAGCCAAAACAACAAGGCCGCTTGTAGCATATCATCCATGATCGCTGGAAACAAACCGGATTAATTACTTCATCCCCTGTTTGAGGGTGCAGTGACATGTTTTGTGACATCGCCCCATACGGAGTTTCTAAATACCCGACCTTAGTGGGACGAATGCTCAAGGTGTTACTATGGTAAAGATGCCACGTCAAATCAAACGATACAGCCCCTCAGCGGGTAAGCATACCATGCATACTATTGAGCGTGTCAAAAAGAAGCGTGCTTCTGAATTGAAATGGGGTCAAAGAAGATTCCGAAAAGTTATGGCTGGTTACCGTGGTTTCCCACGTCCAAAACCTGATGGTAGAGAAAAGCCTACTAAGAGAGTAAATATCTTGTTTAGATGCACTGAGACTGGCAAAGCACATTATGCACCATGTCAAAGAGCTAAGAAATTTGAACTTGTGGACAAATGAGGTGTATTAGATGGCTGGTAAATTTATGAAAGTATCATGTAAAGACTGTGGAGCTGAAGTTGTAATCTTCTCGAGAGCGACCAGCAGAATTTCCTGCACAGTTTGTGGCTCAACACTTACTTCGCCATCTGGTGGAAAGGCAGAACTAATTGGATGCCGACCTTTAGAAGCAATGGAATGAGGAGGCTGAGCCTCCATGAGCAAAGAATTAATCACTCCTGAAGAAGGAGAATTAGTTGTTGTTACTGTTAAAAATGTCAAACAAAATGGCGTTTACGTCGATTTTGATGAGTATCCAGGAATTGAAGGTTTCATATTCATTGGTGAAATTGCTAGCGGTTGGGTAAAAAACATCCGTTCCTTTGTAAGAGATGGACAACGTCTCATTTGTAAGGTAATGAGAACAAAAAAAGATGGTTCTTCGTTAGAACTTTCTCTCAAATCTGTTTCTGAAGAGAGACGTAGAGACAGATTACAAGAATGGAAAAATGAACAAAGATCTAATCAGTTACTAAAAGTACTTGCTGAAAAGGTTGGATGGTCTGAAGAGGCTAGAGATGAATATGGAGAAGAATTGACCTTGACTTATGGCTCACTATACGCATCTTTTGAAGAAGCAGCAATGAATGAAGCATCGCTTGCTGATGCAGGTTTTGAAGGTGAATGGGTTAAAGAATTCATAGAAATTGCGATTGAAAACATTATTCCTCCATTTGTCGAAATCAAAGGTGCGCTAAATTTGTCTGTGAATTCTGAAAATGGAGTTGAAATAATTAGAGAGGCATTATTGTCTGCAGAAAAATATTCTTCTGAAGAAGACGAAATTTCAGTAATGTGCTATTATGATGGAGCACCAGAATATCGAATGGTACTAAAAGCTCCTGATTTCAAAACTGCAGAAGATTTGTGGATAGAAGTATCTAAGTCAGTCGTATCCATAATTGAGGAAAACGATGGACAAATTGTATGTTATCGTGATTAACACCGAGTCAGTGATAAACAACCAAGGCTAGGGACAACCATGGCAAGACAATTATTGCAACAATGTGTGGAATGCCAAGACTGGACTCTGGAAAGGGTTTGCCCCAAATGCGATGGTGCAGCAAATGCAGCAGCCCCACTAAAATGGTCACCAGAGGACCAAAGGGCTAACATCCGTCGTAAAATGTACAATGTAGAATCCCCTGAATGGACTGCAGCACTGCCCGAACTAGAATCTCTCGAAGAGATGCGATTACAAATTCTAGAAGAAGAATAACCGCATCCAAAATTACCTCTTAAAATAGGGGTTTTTGACTAATTACAATGTCAAACATTATACCTCGTCTTGATAGCACTTTATTTTCATGAGTTTATTGATAGAGTGGCGTAACGGACATTGTGATTTGAATAATTCCACACTTTGTCTAATTGCTCTTCCTGGGGTAGGAAATATCGGTAAGGCTGCAATTGATGCATTAAACGAGACTAATGATGCGATAGAAGTTGCTAGATTACATCATACTGCACTCCCACCACTTGCTACCCTTGATGATGATGGATTACTCTCCCCCCCACACCTAACAGTCAGAAACATCAAACTTCCAAAAGGCGATTATATCGTCACTATAACTGGTAACTCTCAACCTCTTGAACCACAAAATCAAGGAATTATGGCTAGAGAAATTTTATCTATACTCCAAGAACAAAATATCACAGATTCAATTGTGCTTGCTGGAATGGTTGACGAAGCGACTAGAAAAGAAATATTCATTGTCCCAAGTAGTTCACAATATCGAGTAGATTTAGAGTCTAAGGGAGCTAATGTTAGGCGTGACGAACCAAGTTCGGGAGCTATTGGAATGGCGGCTTTACTAGCCTCCCTAGGGCCGGTATTTGGAATAAATACGGCATGCGCAATAGCAACTACTGTTGGAGCAAGTGGCGACATAACTGCTTCCCAGCAACTATTGATGTCAATTGATCGATGGTTTAACTTAAATTTAGTGATACCACAAGATGCAAATGAAAAACTCCTGTCCAAACTAAAACAAATATCGCCGAATTCAAGTTATGACTTGATCTCAGAAATAACTGAATCTCATGATGCATTCTACATGTAATGGCGCCGAGAGAGGGATTTGAACCCCCGCGTCTTACGACAGTGGATTTCGAATCCACCGCAATACCGGGCTATGCGATCTCGGCTCAACTGCGCCTTCTGCGCCACAGTCATAAGCATGATGCTCATCGCAGAACCATGTTGATTAAGTTCTATGGACGGGATGTAGATCAGACCTACCAATCAGAAAATGGAGTAAAGCTTCGTGACGCATTACTTCAATGTAAGATATTACCATCAACTGTTATTGTAAGTTATCAAGACCAAATTATTCCACTATCAACGATGTTGAATGAAGATATTGAGTTATTGGTAACTACCGTTTCATCAGGTGGCTGATTTAAGAAAGCAAATGGGCCCTAGAATTCCTTCCAATTTGTCCTTTAATTTGGTTAGCCCATGCATCTAACTCAATATTAACCAGCAATACATAATTTCCATCTTCTGCCATTTCATATTGATGACCCCAATCATTGGCCCAACCAGATACCTTAATTGAACTATTTTCATTAACAACTACCATTCCTTTTCGATGCCATTCTCTACCGGTCCTTCCAATACCTTTACGTTCGTATTTGTAGGCAAGCATACCAGCAATATTCCATCTAGCCCTAAAATCATATAACGATTGAAATTCAAGCCCTTCATCTGACTCAAGAATTTCTGCTAATGGATCTATTTTGATAGTTAATTCGCCTTTGAAGTTTGAAGTCAATATTACATTTTTGAGGTATATGTTTTGACCCTTGGTTAACGATTCAGGACATGTTAGCCTTCCTTCCTGATTTTTTCCAACCATAATATCAACTCGTGCACGATTACTATTTTGTATTACTTTTAGTTCTGGATTTTTACCCTCAGGATAATTTATTGTCTCTACCATGACATCTAAATTGAACCTGACATTCAATTCCTCGATTTCAACAGTATTAATTTGACTTACTAGACCAGGGATATAAAATTCATTATCTGTGAGAGAATATTCATCCCCACTGCCACCAGAACATATTGATTGCCAATCACAACGGTCACACCTAAGTAAATCTACAGGAGGTGTTGCTAACACACCGCCTTCGCTAAATCCCCTCAAAGGCATAGGGCTTGCAGGGCATTTTTCTATAGAGGGTTTTTCAAGCTTTATATCAAGATATAACTGATTCAAGTCTCTTTCCATTACCGACATTTCATTAATGCTGGGTGATGGTATTGGTTTAGTAACATTAGCCCCTAAATACCATATTTCTAAACTCTCAACTGTTTCTTGTTTCTTGTGAGTGGTCCACCATAACATTGCATACATTCGTAATTGTTCTATGTAATCACCAGACCTATCTCCTATGCCTTTACTTGCTTTGATATCAACAATCTTGATATTCCCATCCCAGCGATACACTATGTCATACTCACCTTGAAACCAATAGTCTGGATGTATAGCATTCATACTGAACTTTTCAGACTCTGGTTCTACAAACCAAGGCCTGGCTATCTCCCAAGCCTCTGCAATCGTGACTGGACCGGTAACTGAAAGAGAGTGCTTGCCAACTAGATTATACCCATAGCCATCTGGTGCAGGCCAATATTCACGTTTACCTCGGCGCCAATCATTGAGTATGGCATCATCGATTGTATTGACACAACGATTAACTTCCTTTAGGTGGAATCGAATACCATTAAGACACATTTCTAAACAATAATCATATTTAACTTCAGACCAATCACCCGATTTCCTTTCCTGCCTCGCCCAATCCTTTCTAGCATTTTCTAATGCAGTTGGCAAATGGATCTCTAACCTTGCTAAAGCCCAATTTTCTAATTCATCTAGACTATTTGGTCGTTGCTTAATGGGCAAAGGAATTATTCTATTTGATGGCCACTTGGCAGATGTATCTCTCGATGGTTTACCATTATTATCAATCGGAATATTTGACAAAGTCAATTCAGAAGCTGTTTTCAACATAAGAGAAGGTGATTCTTTTAATGTTCTACATATTGCTTCTTCAACTGCTCTTCCAACATACAAAACTGGTATTTGAAGTATCTTTAATTTCAAAACTTTTTCATAAAACCACATTCTTTTACAAGAACGATATGTGTTTACTTGACTTGACGATAACCGGTCGTATGGCCCGACTGAATCATCCTCAAAAACCACATCCGTTACCGGCATAATTTCCAACGAGAGTTCTACCCATTTCAATGCTACCGTCATTCAAGCTTTGTTAGCCTTGTTGACCTTTGGTCTATTCTTAATTGTGGCAAACTTGACCTCCACCCTAACTCAGCACTTACTATCTTAATTCGATCTAAGGGGGCTAATTCGGTCATTTGCTTGGTAATACTTGAGCCAAATGCCACTACTTCAGCAACATGAGTTCCATCCCATAAATGTAGATTCACCATAGACCAGGGTTTTTCATCTAGCCGAATACCTTCTCTTTTTGCTATAGAAACTACAACTCCCTCAACGTTAGCCCTTGTCCGCATCAATCCAATACGAGTTAATTCAAGATCCTTTTTTGACTCCTCACCCGCCCCGTTTAGCGATATTATCTCACTCTTATGGTCTAAATATAATCGCGAGTTTCCTCGCCAAACCCCTGGTAGTGCATTGATGATCATCACCTCACCATCCGAATAATCATGTAATCTAGGAAATGAGTTTGGTTCGCTCTCTTCAACTGTAATTTGAGTACCTGAAACACTAACCATTGCCCCTAAAACTGGCTCAGAGTAGTGATTTGGTAATGGGCCCCATTGGCCAGTAAATTTCCCTTTCACATTTACTCTAGATTGGATTTCACCAATTTTCTGACTTGGAGGCGAAATCTTAACATCTGTTTTTTCCAAACTAATTAGATAATCTGATTCCTGCTCTAATTCGTCCTCCCCAAATGAACACCAAAAGCAGCCTGCTGATTTCTTACATGGCTCTGGATAATCATCGGGAAACTTAACAGGACCTTCCCCTAAATCAAGCATTTCTCTATGTATTTTCTTGTACTTAACCCCTAACTCATTAATCTCGACTTCGTTTGGCACATCATATTGAATTCTTAGAGGGTTATCTAGATACCATCCTTCGATACCTTCAACCATTTGTTGTTCGTGTGTTTCATACCACAGCCAAGCATAAAAATTTAATTGATGTCCCAATGATTCAGCAAATTTTGAAGATGGATTACCTGATTTGACATCGACTATTCTTAAATTTCCATCCCATCTTAATACTAAATCTAGTTCTCCCGCAGCCCAACCATCAGGGTGAAATAACCTCTGAGGTTGATGTACTCTAGGATCTTTTATCCACGGCCTGGCAACCTCCCATGCTTCATTCCAAGTAATTGGTTGACCATTATTTTGCCATGTCATGACCTCATCTTTTGACCACGACCTCATGCCAAAATTCCTCACTTTATCGGCAATTGGGAAAATTGGTTCCTCCCCCCACGCAGGGCTAGGTATTTTGAAAGGTGAGTCGCCACTTCTAAATCTTTCAAGATAAGGGCCACCATTTGAATTGTAACAATTTTCGACTTCTTTCAGAAATAGTGAAAGCCCATTCTTTATTTTTCTAGCTAACTCATCAACCTCTACATCTTCCCAACTTTGTTCTTTATTTTGCCAGATAGTAGATTCCCAATTTTCTTTACCTACTTGGAAACAGTTCTGCGCTTCTTCGTCAGCCAATTCGTAACACCATTCTCTTAACTCGGCAAGTGAGTTGATACTTACAGGGCGCCGCATGAGAATTGAGCAAAGTGAATCTTCTAGCACAATTCCTAGTACCTGGTATATCGTCCTAGGGCTAGATAATCCCAATTTATTACCAAGAAAAAATTGTTTTGGGCAACGTAAAAATTTAGTTAAAGAGGATGAAGAAATTCGCGTTCTGGTTCGGCTTAGTGGTCCGCCGGAGGGGGGTGTTCCAAAAGGCATATCAATCAACTTTCATGAATCAAATGAGTAGTAATCTCCAGAAGATTGTTGCTCCCTATCTTTCCTACTATCTGGCTTATTTATTCTTGGACGCTTAGAGTCGTGGTCTCTTCTGAAAGTAATATTCACATTCTCTAAGAATTGATTCATACCTTCTCGAAGCGGGAATGGGCCTTTGGCAATTCCATGAGTACCCCCCACACCATCAAAAACTAACAATGAATCACTTAAAATGTCAATAAAATATACATCGTGATCGATAACAAAAGCTGACTTTCCGTTTGATTCCATGGTTCTTCTTATGGCCTTTGCTGCCTCCATTCGAGCACTTGCATCAAGATGAGCGGATGGTTCATCCAGCAAATATAGGTCGGCTTCTCGTCCCAGACATATTGCAATAGAGACTGCTTGTCTTTCTCCGCCCGACAATTTCTTAACTCGTTTAGGTAGTAATTTATCAACACCCAATGCTTTGATTACATTTACGTTGAATTCACCACTTCTCCATCTTGCACCAATTTCACTATCTAGCCATAGTTGAACACTACAATCGATGTCGACATCTATGTGTTGAGGCTTGTAAGATATTTTTGGATTTTGGTCGACCCATCCATCCTCATATTCGATTAGGCCTGCTAGAATTTTCATCATTGTTGACTTACCTGTCCCGTTTGGACCAACTACACCAACAACTTCGCCTCGGTGTACTGAACCTTCCTGTGTTTCTAAGGTAAATTCACCAAGAGTTTTTTTGATATTAGACCATGATACAATCTTGCTACCAACACCGGTACTTCTGTCACGATGGGTGAGGAATTTTATTGGTTTACTCCTTATTCTTACATTTTGCTCGGTTAAAAATCCATCAAGGTAAGCGTTGATGGCCTGTCTTGTAGTTCTAGCAGGAGTAAATACTCCAAAGGCACCTTTTTTACCATATACGATATGTACCAAATCTGCTAATACATCCAAGACTGCTAAGTCGTGTTCGATAACTATCACACGTTTGGTTTCCGATAGCTTTTGTATTATTTTAACTATCTTCATCCGTTGATAGATATCTAGGTATGAGGATGGTTCATCAAAGAAATAAACATCTGCTTCCCTCATTAATGTTGCACATATCGCCATGCGTTGTAATTCTCCGCCAGAAAGTTGTTGAATCTCCCTGTCTAGTAATTGATTTAATCCTAGTTCTTTTGTTACATCGTCAAAGATTTTCCTTTCATCTACTTTAGACAATAAATTTCGAACTGTTCCATCAATTCTTTTGGGTAATTTATCGACATTTTGAGGCTTGACCGCAATTTTTACTTCATCTTTTTTTACTGAAAGCAAAAAGTCTCTCAGTTCACCCCTAGGAAGAGTTTCAATGATATCAGCCCAATCTGGAGAATCATTTTCCCAATCTCCTAAATTTGGCACAAGACGTCCTGAGAGAGCATTAATCGCTGTAGATTTACCCATTCCATTCGGGCCTAAAATACCAACTACACTATCTTTTGACGGAGTTGGCAATTTAAATAATCTAAAGCCATTGAGTGAAAATCTATGAATCATATCAGTTTCTAATTCTGCTGGCAAATTAATAATCACTACTGCATCATCTGGACAGTGTTTTGCTCTAACAATGCACGGAGGACATGCAGATTCTAGAATTTTGCACTTATCTCCATGGACTTGTATACATTCCCCACCGCAAGTTCCTGACCACTTTTTCAAGTAGTCGTATGCGTTACTATTGGGCTTACAGCGGTCTTCGATTAATACTGCAATCCTAATAAGAAATCCCTCCTATAACCTTCTCCAAAATAAAGTACCTTTCAAACACTTTGTCTATATTGGCCTCTAAAGACCAATAAGTCACATGCTGTAGTCAAATCAAACCTTTCAAATGCTCGTGTCCCTTGACTAATCTAATCGTACAAGGGGTTGGGAACTTCATGTATGCCTTTCTCAAAGCATCTCTTGCTGTTAGGTAAAATTCTGGGTTAACTTGGATTGATATTACCCTCTGCCCACGTTTTACTCTTGCTGCAGTCCCGACATTCTTTCCAAAAGCACAGCGCATACCTTGTGATACACGGTCTGCACCGGCACCAGTTGCTTGTTTGTTTTCTCTTAACACGTGGTGTGGGAAAGTGTGAATTCTAAGCGCATAGCCTTGTGGACCGGCGCCGTTTCTGATGGTAGAGTTAGAAATAACACGGGCTGCTTCTAAAGCAGTGTGTCTGATTTGACAGCTATTATCAGCGATCAGTTCCAGTACTACTGGGAACTTGCCTGTCTCCGCAGCAACACGGTTTCCAACGTGGAATTGGTGAATTCTATTGTTTGGAACACCGCCAATATACTTCCTTCTAGTATATGCAGGACCCTTTAATCTGCGGTACATTGATGCTGGTTTACGTGCCATAGTATGCCTCCAAGCATTCTTGCGAATGATGTTCCCTTTATCATCCCTCCGCAAGGCGGCTGCAATTAGAAATTAGGAATTTGGGATTTAGAATCGATAATAGTGAAAGGCTTGATGTGCTATATCATCCACGAACTAACATGGCGAAGGTCTGGAAGCAGATGCTGAAACAGGAGTCTGAGCATCAGTGGCTTGCCATAGGAGTATTCTTTGTATTCATAATTCTTGGTGCTATGATGATAAAAGGTACCAGTTTTATCCCTGGTATAGATTTGCTGGATAATGAAATTGGGGATGATTTTAGAATAATGGAATCAACATACATTGATGAAAATGAAAACTATCTATTGACCTATAGCCAAGGTGATTATCACTTGATTTGGACTAATAATGGAGATTCTTCCACTGTAATTGGACCAAATTCAAACCATGATGCGAGTTTAATTGATTTTATGGCTAAATTATCAAATGACAGCATCATAATTCCTCAAGAAGGTTCATCGATGCTGTTAATCCAAGACGGCAATATATTCCCGTTTGAAACTAATTTCGGAGATGACTTTTTCGCTATCAAACATATTGTTGAAAATCAACAGAAGAGCAATGATAACCTTTTGATGTTGACAAATGAAGCAGATGGAAAATATGGTTTTCGCGGCCTTGATTCTAACGGAATTACAAGTTCCCCTACACCTGACAATCATAATGTAGAGTGGCAAAAAGTAGCTAGTATTAGCGACCAACTATGGATTGCAACGGGGGTTTACCTTCCTTCACCAAGTGTCGGAGATGATAGCCCCGCAACACCTTCAATCCATCCCGTTTACGCCTCAATTATTTGGAGCGGAGGATACACTGCTCCAATGATCAACTACCTATCACCAATAGACACTAAAGAAGTTGGAGAATACCATTCGATAATTCACTACAATCATGATGAAGTTATCATTGCAGGCACTTACGAGACAATCCGATTTAATCACGTAACTAATTCGGCAGAAAAAATTGACTTTGCTAGTGTTGCTGCAATAAGTGATGATTGTAATAGCGCATGGTTGTTTAATGGCATGGACTCTCGTTCTGTGCTTCGAATATCAGAAGACAACCATGAGATAATGAAGTTGCCACACGAACTACCATTAACTGTAGAATCAAGTGGATTTGATGGAGAAACAATATACCTCCATGGGACAGACGATTCTGGAACCTCTAAGGTTTTGACTTTTGACACCTCTGCAGTAGGTTCTATAGAATCGGGCAGAGGTTTTTTGAATCTCTCATTCATTATCGTGTCATTGATAATTTTTTCAGTTATGGCTATCAATATATATGATAGATTTCGCCAATAAAGCATAAACAAATTACTATTTTAAAATAAATAGTTTGACAACCTTCATTTGCTGTGGTCGACGACCACTAAATCCTGCGGTGTGAGGTGAGTCTATTGTCGAAGAGAACTATGATGGACCAATTCATGGAAATAAAAGAAAATCATCCAGAAACTATTCTTTTTTTCAGGATGGGGGACTTTTATGAACTATTTCATAAAGATGCAGAGATTGCGTCTCCAGTTCTTGGCTTAACTCTTACATCTAGAGATAAGAAATCTGCAAATCCAATACCAATGGCTGGTTTCCCATGGCATGCACTTGAAGATAATCTTAGAATTATGCTAAAATCAGGTTTTAAAGTAACAGTAGCCGAACAAGAACAAGAATTAAGAGAAGGTGCTAAATTACTCGAAAGGGTAGTTACAAGAGTATATACTCCTGGTAGCCTGTATGAAGAATCACTATTATCAACCAATGAAAGAAGCGTCTTGGCTGCTATTGTTACGGAGAAGTCATCTCTTAGCATGGCCATTATTGACTCCTCTACAGGTGAATCATGGGCTTCAACATGGAAAGGTCAAGAGAAATTTTCTAATTTAGAGGATGAATTACTTAGATGGACTCCTGCAGAAATTATTGTCTCCCCAAAAGATGCTTCTAATAATGAACTTATCAGTATATTTTCTAATCTTGAAAGCTGCGTGATATCACAACATTCAGTGAGTAAGAAACGTAGAATCTCTCGCTTAGAATCAATATTACAGGTCTCAGACCTAGGTCACCTAGATTTAGATAATTCACCGTTATCAATAGAAGCAGCAGGTTTTGCTGCAGACTATCTTGCCGTAGTTCACTTGAAAAATGAAATACCAATAAGAGATATTCAGATAATGGATGAAACAGGACATTTAGTAGTCGATCAAACAACACTTAGAAACTTAGAGATTACCTCGACTTTAGCTGGAGAGTATGATGGGAGTCTAATCTCGAGCATGAATTACTGTCGCACAGCAATGGGTAGGAGATTACTAAAAACCTGGTTGTTGAGACCATTGTATCAAATGGATGCAATCGAATTACGTCACAATGCAGTCAAATCATTGAAATCTTCATCTAAGAGATTGGACCAGATTAGAATGGCACTTAACGGCCTTAGGGACCTAGAAAGGTTAGCGACACAATTAGCGTACAATAAGAGCAACGCAAGAGATTTACAAGCAACCGCTCTTGCATTGGAAAGAATGCCGGCAATTGTCGGTTTGTGCTGCCAAGTAGAAGATCAATTACTGAATCATCTAACTGATGACTTATCATCATTAAATGAGATGGCTGAGGATATCATGAGAACAATTGTTGATGAGCCACCACTGGGACTGAGAGATGGTGCCATAATAAGAACTGGAGTAAATAAAGATCTAGACGAATTGAAATTAAAATCAGCAGAGGGACACACTTGGTTTCGTAATCTAGAGATGAAATTAAAGAAAGATTTAGACATACATTCCCTAAAAATTCGTAATAACCGTCAAATTGGATGGTTCATAGAGGTAACTAATTCACACTTGTCAAAGGTTCCAGAAATATGGATTAGGAAACAACAAATGACTAATGGTTCAAGATATACCACTCAAGAAATAATTGAAAGAGACGATTTATTATTAACTGCTGATTCAAAAATAAAGAACTTGGAGTATCAATTATTTCAATCGCTGAGGGAACGTTGTAGAAATAATGCTAATACACTGGCAAAGATTGCTGGAAAGGTTGCTGCAATAGATGTTCTGCAATGTTTTGCTACGGTTGCTAGAAAGAGAAATTGGATTAAACCGGAAATTGTTGAGTCTGATAATTTTACTGTGAAACAATCTAGACACCCTGTTTTAGAACAAAACTCTGGTTTTGTTCCTAATGATATAAGGATGGATACTAAGAAGAAGTTCTTATTGATTACTGGACCAAACATGGGTGGTAAATCTACCTATTTACGATCTGCAGCATTACTTGCAATACTTGGTCAATCGGGTAGTTTTGTCCCTGCACAGGGCGCCAAAATAGGTTTAGTTGACCGAATATTTACCAGAGTGGGGGCAAGCGATGACCTTAGAAGAGGCAGATCGACATTTATGATGGAAATGATTGAAGTAGCGCATATTCTAAGAAAGGCTACCAATAAATCTCTTGTTTTACTCGATGAGATAGGTCGAGGAACTTCCACTTTTGATGGACTATCGATAGCTTGGGCGGTAACTGAAGACATTTGCCGAAGAATAAGATGTCGAACTCTATTTGCCACTCATTATCATCAATTGATTGGTTTGGAAAACGATGTTGAGATATTAAAAAATATTCACGTGCAAGTTTCTTATGTTGATGGGAAATTGAAATTCCTTCATACCGTAGCAGATGGGTCTTGCGATGATTCTTATGGGATTCAAGTCGCAGCGCTTGCTGGGCTACCAAGAGGCGTTGTTGAAAGGGCAACTGACCTATTACAGTTTTTAGAAAAGCAGGCATATGGTGCCAAAGCAGGAGATTCATCATCACCGGGAGTTAGAGATATTGGCCAGAGTAGTTTGATGAGTTATTTTGCTGCAGCTTCGATGGTTAATGAGGAAAATAACGATGCTTCTAATCACCATTTAGAATCTAAATTAATAGAATTTTTAGAGCATTTAGAGATTGACGAAATGTCTCCTAAAGAAGCGATGAATGCATTGTATGAAGCAAAGAATCTTTTGGGAGGTATCTGATAATGGTCAAACGAATTCAACAACTAGATGATGAAACAATTGGCCATATTGCTGCTGGAGAAGTAGTAGAAAGACCCGCACAGGTAGTAAAGGAATTAATTGAGAATAGTTTAGATGCTAACGCCAGTCAAATTACAGTTACCATTGAAAATGGTGGTTTTGATCTGATAATGATTGATGATAATGGCCATGGTATCAATAGAGAAGATGTACCTCTATCAGTTGACCGGCATGCTACCTCAAAGTTAAGCAACTTTTCTGACTTGAATGAAATTTACACTTTAGGGTTTAGAGGTGAAGCATTAGCAAGTATTGGAATGGTCTCGTTGTTAACCGTAGCAAGCCGTATAGAAGGCGAGAATGGCAATAGCATTACCGTATCGTTTGGTAAAAAGAACAGTATTGAACAATGCGGAATGTCATATGGTACTACAATATCAGTAAGAGACCTATTCAAAAATACCCCTGCCAGATTATCATTTCAACGACGACCTGCAACCGAAGGGGCCAAGATTGTTGATGTAATTGTATCACATGCGATTTCTAATAATGAAGTCGGTTTCAAACTGATATCTGACGAAAAAACCATACTTGATGTTCCAAAATCAGAAAATTTAGCAGATCGTCTTTATGACATACTAGGTGGACAAGCCTCTGAACTAATTGAACTAGAAGCACCCCAGCAGGATTCTGAGGCACCAGGTAAAGAAAAATGGTCTGGATGGATTAGCACGCCAGATATTACCAGAGGTAAAGGAGATGAAGTTTACATTTTGATTAATGATCGTCCAGTCGCTTCAGGGCCATTCCACCAATCAATTCGGCGAGGATATAAGACGAGGTTGATGCAAGGGCGGCATCCAATCGCGGTGCTTTCATTAGAAATTCCAGCATCAGAGGTTGACGTTAACGTTCATCCAACAAAACGTGAAGTCAGGTTGAAACACTCATGGAGAGTTCTTGAACGTCTTGAAAGAGCCATTGCAAATACTCTAGAACAAGTAGCCACTGAACCTGATAATGATGGATCAATCATCGGATTAGCCTCCCTTAATCGTGATGTTAATCCAATTCAAGAATCCCTTTTACCAGCACAAAACGATGGACAATTAACCTACCCTAGTCGAAATGTTAACAATGGTGAAAATGAATCTGATAACCCTGTACCAGCGTGGGCTATTGCAGCAGGTGTCCAGCTAAATCTAGGTGGTAGTCAAGTTGAAAAATCAAAATCTGTTGATAAGGCAAGACCTATGTCAAAATCAGAAATACCACAAGAAACACTTCCCGGATTAGATAGTGCTCCAATCTCACCTGCCTTATCAAGTGCGGAAAGAGAATTACATCGGCACGCTAAGAATGCAAAATCAGTATCACCAAACGATGAGGTCTCGTTAGAATCAGAGATTAATATAATGGGTAAAATGGAGCCGTTAGCACAATTTGCTGATTCTTATATTATTGTTCAAGCAGAAGAGGAATTACTGCTTATAGACCAGCATGCATTACATGAAAGAGTAAGGTACGAGCGTTTGAAAAATATTGAAAATAGTTGGGATGCTCAAAAACTTATTTCCCCATTAGTTATAGAGGCTACAAAAGTTCAAATTGCAGTAGCAAATTCCTCTATAGAAAAATTACTTGAGTTGGGTTTTGAAGTAGTCACTGATAATGATAAAATTTCGTTACTATCTCACCCAATGCTCCTTGAAGGTAAGGATCTCGAACCATTATTCAAAGATTTGTTACAAGATTTATCAGATGAAGGTTCACCACTAACAACTCTTGATAAAATTCAAGACCACGTTGCCTTCATGAAATCATGTCGTGGTGCAGTTAAGGCAAATGAAAAATTGAGTTTGTCTGAAATGAGGCGACTAATTGATGACATGAGGAGGATACCAAACCCCTGGGCTTGCGTTCATGGCCGCCCAACTGCGCTAAGAATCAATATTGATTCATTGGACCATCATTTTGGCCGTCATGGCTAAGTCATTCGATTATTCCTAGCCTGTCTAGGAACATGGGATCGGCAATTTTATGCAATCCCCTGCCAATTACTTTACCACCAAATTTTGTCATTAAAGCAACTGCTGTCATGAAGATCCTATGGTCGTTATGAGAAGATACTGCTGCAGTTGGTGTTTCTGGTATCTGACCACCTGGAATTGTCAAAATACCGCCGTCATAATAAGCGCTTAGACCGAAATCTTCCATCAACGATATGGTTTTAGAAATCCTGTTACTCTCTTTATACTTTGTATGACCTATACCAGTTAGGGTTCCACCGGATGATATTGCGATTATTACAGAAAGAGGTGTGATTAAATCATTACAATCTGTCAAATCATAATTTGCTATGCTGCCATTTGAAGTAGAATTTATTTCACTTCCCTGCCAAGTTATACCTAGATTACTTGACTTATTCTTCAGTATCTCATTACCTAAGCAATCTTTATCATCAGGCCAAAAATTTATCTTTATTTTATTGTTATGAAGCTTTGAAAGCAATATTGCAAAACTTGCCATTGATGAGTCACCTGGGACTATAACCTCTTTTGGAGTGTTAACTTTCCAACTACCTAGATGATATTGGCCATCTATTGTTTTAATATTTGCTCCAAATTCATTGCATAATCTCAAGGTTAGGTTATGATGTCTATTAGATACTGTGGATTTACTTGGAGACACTATTACTTCTTGGTTCAATAAAGGACTTGCCAACAACCAAGCGGTTAATGGTTGACTAGACTTAGTCAGGTCAAGATCAATCTTAGAGATTACCGATTCATCTGCAAACCAAGGACCAGAAATTTTTACTGGAAGGTGATTATTAGTCGTCTCCATTATAGACACTCCTGCTGATTTTAGTGAATCCTTGAGGGCAGAATTTTCTCGCATGGATAGTGAACTGTCACCTTCAAGGATAATAGTTTGATTCATTGTGCCTGTAAGTGCCATCAAAATTCTCATTGCTGTACCTGAATTACCGCAGTTGACAGTTGGTTGGGTTAATCTAAACCCTTTATCTGCTATACCAAATACAATCCAATTATTTTGGTTATCCTGATTAATCTCTACACCTAGTGACCTGAGACAACTAATCATAGAGTTCGTATCTAAACCAATTGGATGATTTACTTTTATCATTGTTGTTCCGTCACCCAATGATGCCAAGGCCAGTAACCTAATCATATGACTTTTTGAAGGCGGAAGAGTAAATTCTATAGATTCTAAATCAATTTTAGGGATGACAATTATTTCACTGAAATCACTAGATTTCAAGTCCCTTGACACCGTTTCCACAACCACCCGTGGAACTCATTAAACATCAATGCTTGTAAGATAATTGAATAACCTCAATCCACTAGTTTGCAATATGACCGAAGATGGTTTAGGAAGACCCCTACAAGATCTTCGCATCTCGGTAACTGATCGTTGTAATTTTAGGTGTGATTATTGTATGCCGATTGAAAACTATGGACATGATCATAACTTTTTGCCGAAATCTGAAATTTTATCGTTTGAGGAGATAACCATAATTGTTGAGTCTATGTTGAAACTAGGTCTAAAAAAAGTTAGGATCACCGGGGGAGAACCTTTGCTGAGAAAGGACATATGCTCGTTAATTTCAATGATTAGGAATTTGGATTCAGAACTTGATATAGCGATGACAACAAATGGAACTTTACTTGGTAAATATGCAAATAATTTATCTCAAGCCGGACTTAATCGAGTCACTGTAAGCCTAGATGCTATTGAAGCCGATTTATTTAGAAAACTATCAAGCACCGACATAACTCCGGAACATATCCTATCTGGTATTTCAGCAGCCATCAATGCTGGATTACCTGTCAAAGTAAATACAGTAATTATAAAAAATTATAATGAAGACCAGATAATTCCATTGGTAAGAACTTTTCACTCAATGAATATACCAATCAGATTCATTGAATATATGGATGTAGGTGGTACTAAGAATTGGAATTATGACCAAGTTGTAACAGGTCAAGAAATCAGAGATGTTATCATTGAACATTTTGGTCATGTGAGTGCGAATGAAAGCGGTTATTATGGTGAAGTTTCCAATTATTGGAGACTAAAAGACGGCTATGCAATAGGGTTTATAGAATCTGTATCGAGCCCTTTTTGTTCATCTTGTACAAGAGCAAGGATTTCAGCAAATGGCAATATGTACACTTGTCTATTTGCCAGCAAGGGTAATGATTTGAAATCTTTGTTTGATTTAAGTGCAGACAAAGAAGACATTGGATTAGCAGTCAAAGCAATCTGGGAAAAGCGAACAGATCGGTATTCTGAGATAAGAGGGAAATTAACTAATAATCCAATGCCTGTAGAAATGCATTTTATTGGTGGTTAATCTTCAATGAAGGTAAGTCCAATATCAAATAGTAAAGTATTGGAACTTTGATCAATAAGTTTGAAACTCCATGTACCATCTTTCGAACCTATTGTTTCAGAGTCTATAACGAAATAATCTCCCTGAGTTACAGAATAACCCGCATCTCTATCATGGAATGAAATATTAGCACCAATAACTCCGTATACGTCCGAATCATCGACGAAACCTTTGTATTCATTTGCATTAAGTTCACTCGAAGGATAGATTTGGTATTCTAATCTTGCCGGATCTAATGCTTGGTCTAAGCTCGTTATTCTAACCACATGAAAGCCATTGTCCAAGCCCTTCACGCTGACAGTCATTTCTGGTTCTGATTTTTCAACTGATGTCAAAGCGCTTTGCATCATAACAAAAACCATGCTGGACAACATCACAGTTATTGCTAATAATAGTACTGTTGCAATCACAGGGCTGACTGCTTCATCCTCGTCACAGATGTCAGTCACCATGTAGTCCCCTACACACCATATAACTTGAATCAACCGGCCAGAATAGTCATTACTCAGTGAAATAGTCGACTAAGACGGATTCTACAATTTCCTAGTTGTCGAATATTCTGCTACTGTTTGCAATAACGATTTAGCGCTAGATTCGGGGAATATTTCTAGATACCTTAATGCTCTATCGAAATGATTCCTAATCAATATCTTGGTATAATTGAAACTGTCAGACTTAGTAAGTAAATCAATCAGTTCATCAAATAGAGAATCATCAAAATTATTGATAATATCTGCGAGTCTTTCCCTATCTTTTCCATGTGAAAGAGTAAGTGAATGTATTAATGGCAAGGTCATTTTACCTTCTAAAACATCACATCCTCGTGGCTTGCCCATCATCTCATCACCTACTAAGTCTAACAAATCATCAACTAATTGATATGCAATACCTATCTCAACTCCAAATTCTTCTAATGCGTCTAATTGTTCTTCTGTTGCTTTAGCAACAACTCCTGCGCTGCGGCAACCTGACGAAAATGGACCTGCTGTTTTCCCTTTAACTATGCTAATGTAGTCTTCTGGAGAAGTTCTGAGATTTTGAATATGGTCGATTTGTGAAAATTCTGATACTGCGATACTAGAACAACAGTTGGCGATATTTGTCACAATATCCTGATTATATTGCCCCCCAAGCGCATAACCTTGGACAAATAACCAATCACCAGCAATTATGGCTTTAGACAATCCCGCAGTTTCGTGGATTGTCGGAACTCCTCGCCTGTGAGTAGCACCGTCGTTAATGTCGTCGTGCACAAGAGTTGCAGTATGGAGGAATTCAAATGCCATTGCAAGGGGCATGATTTTAGACAAATCCTCCCCGCCAGCAATTTGATATGACAAGCACATCATTATTGGCCTCAAACGTTTTCCACCAGCAAGCAATACCTTACCAGATAATTCGACAACTTCTCCAGAATCTATCCTTGAGGCGATCATCTCCTCTAGAGACTCATCTATTTTTTGACGTAGAGCATTTAGGCTTGCTTCCACACCTTGGTGAACTTGCGTCATGTTTCACCCACATAGGGTGCCCTTCTTAACCAATGGTCTACGCCCATAGGCTGTTCGGAGTTATCTGAGCCGAGGTGAAATGATGGAGGAAAAGCCAAGGTTAGAAGTTCTAACGACTCCATCAAATTTTGATGGAGTGCGGCTCCAAACTGAAAAAGCCATTGAAAAAAACCGTGACTTCTTTAATTTCAAAATGTCTCAAGTACCACACATGGAAGTTGCTATTGAATCATTAAAAAAAGGCACTGGTGACCTTCTAGCAATGAGTGTCAAGGATTGGAAAACTCACGATGTCGAAGGCCTAAAAATATCAGCTTTTTTGCCTAGAAGAGAGCCAACATGGGTTTTGGTTTCTGATGACAAGCCAGAGTATTTACCTTACAAGGCAATTGTAATATGTGATAATCAGTTAATAATTAGACAATTAAAGAGGATGAGAGAGGACATAAATGTTCAAACATCAGATGATTATTTCCACTCGACAAATAAAAATTATTCCGTTAACGAATTAGATAAGCATCAACATTTGGAGAATTTAGAACAGTTAAGAATTGACGAAGACATTGATGGATATGTGATATCTAGAGGCGAATTTAGTCAAACTAAAACTAGACTAAGACGCCATACTTTGGGAATGCAGAGGGAAAAACCAAGTCAGGAATTTGAAAGGTCTACATTCATTTCACCACCGCTAGAAGGATTTAGTATCCTTGTAACCCGTAACGGTTTTCCTACCAATGTTATCGAGAGGATTAATGATAAGTCTGCAAGATTATGTTTTGAAGTGGAAAATTCAATTTACGAATCATTAGATGACAACTTAAAGCAAATAGCTGGGATTTATGTTGAACAAAAGAAACTCTCAACAATCCTAAAGCAATATGTGAAACTCATCGATGATTCCTATGCGTTAAAAATTGGAGAAAATTATTTGATTCCAAGTAACAAGAAATCTAGAGATTCAAGAACTAAATGGAATGTATCTAAGAATATCATCCAAGGTCCAAGAATTTGTATTTACTTTGAAATTCTTGATAATAGTGGTGATGTTTCACTAGAAATGATAAGAATAGAACCTTTAGAAAACGATATGTATGACCGTGGTAAAAATGTATTTATCACTGAAATTAAATTTTTATTAGAACTACTACAACAGGACCACGATGAACTTAAGAGACTTATTAGTGGACTTCCAGAAGAATACAAATTACCCAGAGAAGGTATTCTTAAGTTATGATTTATTCAGATTCGACACTTTTTACGCTTCTTCCAACTAACTTATCAAACCCTTGATTGGATATGTATTGTTCTAAATCAATCAATTCAGAAGGATCTTGATCATCACATAAATCAGTAATCGATTGATCGATGTCTCTTGCGAGCCTCTCCCAGGTCCCTGCAAACCTTTGCAAATCCGAAGCAAAACGCTCTATCGACTCAACTGCAGACATATTTGGATGAAGAACCAGCGAGATATCGTCTGAAATCTTGTCATTTGCTAATTTTAATCTATCAATATCCTCAAAAATTTCGGTTAATGTAAGCCTTAACTCATCAAGATTATTGCTCTTGGAAAATTTCCTTTGCGCTTTTTCTATTGACTTTTTCATAGAGCCAACACCTGCGACCATTGCTTCTCGGGCTTTGGATGATTCTAGGATAGCCTTCTCAGCGTCATCAATGCGTTGGTTTAGTGATTCTTCTAAACCAGAGAAATTCTTTTTAAAATCATTCCTAACCATATCTCCTAATGAGTCAAGAAGAGCATGCGTCTCTTTAATTGAGTTTTTTGCTGCTTTGAAACTTTGACTCAAATTATTCACCAGACGCTTTCAGCCTCTAATTACTGGTTGATGGCCAACCATACAATACCTTTGCGGAGATGAAAAACACTCGCAAAACGAAAAAAAATCCGCCACATGATAGCGAAACCACATATACTGCTTTGTACGCATAAAGCACAAGGTGATTCGGTGATTAACAAGGTAGACCTGCTTTGCGAACTCTATCAAGCTAAATTTGATAGATTGAAAGAGGTAGCATCAATCAACGATATTTCCAAGAAAGGTCCTGTTGAAATTGTGAGAGCGAGATTAATTCAAAATCTAGTTTTGTCTGAATGGGACTTGTCTGAAAATAATATTAAATCCATAAAAAACAATCATTTAGGAGAAATTCTTGGTGTTTTTGGCCTTAAAAAGTCAGGATCAATTAGAGAAAGGAGACAAAGGCTATACCTTCATTTATACCAAGATCCGAAAATCATGACGACTGAAAACTTGGATAAGATGAATAAAAATGATATTCATGCAATGTGTAAAACACTAGAATTGCCGCTAACGGGCGATAAACAGACCCTGTTAGTTAGAGTTGCGGGTGTGCTAGCCTCACAACAAGGTTCTTGGGGCAAGGTAAAAAAATCATTGAAAAGGCATAATGAAAATGCAAAATCAAAGATAGTTATCCCATCACCTTTAGAGAATTACGAAGAATCTGAATCGGAATCACTTCATGAGACTGTATCTAAATTTATTGAAGAGCACCCACAGGGATGGACATTTGAAGACGAGACGGAATTAAGAAGTGGCTTGGCTGATGATGGACTAGACACCTCAAGGATTGAAGTATCATCCAGTATCGACGAGGCTCTAAAGAATGTAAGCATCATTGAACAGACCGAAAAGATAACTCCATCCATGAATCAAACTCCACCAAGTATTTTAGTTGAAAATGAAGTAAACACCCTCGAAAGAGAGGCTGCAATGATTGAAGTCGAGTCTAGAATTGCTGAAATAGAAGCTTCGGCAAGAGATTTTCTTACAGTAAGTTCTGCTTCAAACAGTGATGACTTAGAAGCTTTCATAAATAGCCTATCCAACCATGGAATTCCTGTTGAAGTAAAGTCAGTACGTGCTTACATAGCCGATTTAGTGATGCAACTTGAATTTAGAATTGACTCTGAAAGGAGTGCAGTAAATGCTATGCCTAATTCGTGGCGTGAAAGAGAATCTATTAGACAATTTGAGAATGCAAGAAGTTCACTTAGAGATCAATTGACTAACACTATTGATTTACATGAGGGAGACCTAGTGAAAGCAAGAATGGCGTTCGAAGAGATTGCAAAGTCTATGGGTCTTGATTTAAGAATTCCAAGTATATCTGGGAGGCTGCATGCGCTGTTTGATTTACATATCGAATTAGCGGAAGTTGAAGGTTTGCAAGACCCTAATATTGCTAGAAGAAACCGAGTGCTAAAGATATTGCACCATGGATCAATCCACATAAGTTCGGAAGAGAGACGAACTATTGAAAGATTAGAGAAAAATATAGTAGGCTTTGAACAACTTGTTGAAACTGTAATGGAAACTTCAGAAGGGGAGTTTAATGATTCTCAACAGTCATTGATAATTAGATTCCTTGAATCTAGGGGTTATGAGGTTAATACTCCTGAACTAAGACCTAAAATTTTAGCCTGTTCAGGAATAATAGGCGCTGAATTAGGCTTTATATCCCCAAGTGAGATTCCAAGAATTGCACCAGGAGTTATTGTTTCAGAAAGTGAAGTAGATTCGATTATAATTCAATTAAAAAGTCTAGCTCAAGACTTCAAACCAAAAGCTGAAAATAAACTTGAAGATATTATTTCAAATGATAATGAGTTGACTAATGCTGGTGAAAGAGTGAAATCAGCCAAAGAAAAGATTGACCATATAGATGATGTGTTAGCCCGTTTAAGAGGCTAACATTACCTAGTAGCGTAAAAGTTCTGAATAACTTGCGTCACTGTTTGTATATCTCTAATATCTCGATTAATCAAATCTTCTAATATTTGTTGTCGCTGCGAGACATGTTTTTCGAACACGTCTGGTGTTATTCCTGCTGCTTTGCAAATCGTCTCACGCATCTTAGATGGAATCCCTGTTTCCTCAATTCTATCATTAGCAGGATTATATTTCCAAATGATGTTTAGTCTTGGTTTCGTTCCTTCCATTCCAGCTACTTCTGCCACTTCAGTTATTTTTCTGGCAGTTTTGCCGTTAACATGAAGCCGTGCTTGGATAATTATCAAGTCCAGTCCAGTCAACATAATTGGAGGAACCAGCATTGGTGGATTAATCATTCTAGTTACCGTTTCTTGGGCAGTATTAGCGTGCAGTGACCCAAAAGAGCCATCGTGTCCGGTATTCATGGCAGTAAGTAAAGTCGCGGCTTCTGGTCCTCTTACCTCTCCCACAATTATTCGGTCTGGCCTCATTCGCAGACTTGATTGGAGGCAATCATTCATGTCTACTTCAGGAGTTCCATCGGGCCTTTCTCTTCTTGTTTCCATACGTAACCAATGGTCATGGTAAACTTGTAACTCAGCAGTATCTTCAACGGTCAAGAGCCTTCTGTCCCATGGAATATACATTCCCAGACAATTTAGCGTAGTGGTTTTTCCTGATCCTGTACCACCAGCAATCACAAAGTTTGCTGGCCTGCTATCAAGACCTTCAATCCACACCCACATCATTGCTGCTAACCTTGAGTTGACTGTGCCAAATTTGACCAAATCCAACATAGTAAGAGGATCTTCTCTAAACTTTCTAATTGTCAATGTTGGTCCATCCGGTGAAATTGGAGGAATGGTACCATTCACTCTTGAACCATCTGGCAAGCGGCCATCAAAAATTGGCACCATTCCGGGTCCATCTCCTAGTGGAACATTGGTAAACGATGCGATATTTTTTGCTATTTGAATTCCACTATCATCATCTATCCACACATTAGTTCTGCACATCCCATGGTCTCTGTGAGCAATTTTGACGCATTGTGTACCACCATTATACATGACTTCTTCTAAGTTATCATCTTCCAACAATACTGCTAAATCACCATATGGATTTGGGTCAATTGATCCATCAACATGATAAATTGGTGACGGATGATTTGGTTCGGTATAAATCGTTACTCTGCCGTATTGTTCTATTATTTTTTCAGACATCTTTCATCCCCCAATCATCTTCACTGCTCCAAGATATAGCAACATAGAAGTGGACATCCAAAGGGGAATCCACCAAAGCATATCCCTTGCTCTACCCATCATCCTTCCTGAAACTAAAGCTCCAGTCGCTGAAGCCAAAGCAAAAAAGGTCGAAAATGTAGAGTTGAAGTTGGCTATTTGAAACCCTGATGCTGCTGGAGCAAATAGCCCTACAATGAAAGCGATTAATACTGGCAATCCTATGCAAACAAAAAGAATTATCAGAATACCTCGACCTGCCAATTCTGTTTCTCTTTTGTTCATTAGATCATTAAGCCTCTCATAATCCATTGCCAAATCTGAAAGAATATTCTGCAATGGGGCATCTTGTTCCATTGCGGTATCGATTAAAACTACTACTCTTTGTACTTGAGATGAGCGTGTTTTGGATGCAAAAGCAGAAAGAGCTGCATCAAAAGAAGATGCGTGGCTGCTTTCAAGTGTTTCTGTTAGCAGTTTACCAAGAACACCGGGAGTATTCCTACCTTGTTCTAACATTGCCTCTTGCAGTCCTCTTCCAGCTCCAACTGCATCAGACAGTGACTCTAGAAGGCCAGGTAATTGATTTTCAATCCCTCTTCGCCTATTTCGCTCAATCATAGGCGGTATTCCACCTGCTGCGCAAGCAATACCTATGACAAACAAATAGAGAACCAGAGAGTTCTCGTTAAACGCCTCGAGGAAATCAAATATCATTTCACAACCCCGGATCTTTTGTATGCGCCTTCAAGCCTATGAGCATCATCCCAATTAAGGTAAACATTAACCCACCATTAACTATAGAATTAATTAATCCTTGGTCTATAGAACCGATTATTGCTTCCGCTCCATCGCCAAGAATTTGAGGAACAAGACCTACGATTGCTAAGATTATTGGTCCTATCATGCCAATAGAAAGCAAGGTTTCTGGAACTCCGCCAAGTTCTTCGATATACTTATTTACCGATTCACTACGATCTTCTTCCATTCTTTTACCTTGTTTTCTGAGAGTTTCTATCAAATCAGTATTTTGTGTTAAATTAGTATACATAGTATTCAATAATCTACGGTATCCTTCAGATTCTGCTTTATTCATCAAACCCTTGACTTCAAATTCCAATCCCCTTGATTTACCTGAACTTAGCTTTTTCATCAATGAAGAAAAGTCACTAGAAATTATCCCATATCCACCTTTGCCAATAGTGTGTAAAGCCGCCTCCAAACCAACACCCGAAGACATCAATACATCAAGCGTTCTAATGACGTAAAGAATCTCTTTTTTCTCATCGAGTTTTCTCAAAAAAACACCTCAAATAATGTCTTCAATGAATTCAAACATGAATGATTCATTAGAACCATCATATTCCATTGATGCGAAAACTACTTTCACATCTCTTTCTTCAAATGGGTCATGGATACACGGTTGACCTGATTTGTACATGGATAATATTTTCTTATACTCATCGATTTTCATTTCACCTGATACAGTGTAAAGAGTAGACTCTGAGCCTTCATCATGAAGGTTGTCACCTTCTTGGCCCCTTACAATTGTTCTAGTTATTCTTCTAGCAGACTTTACCTTAATATCGGCATTTGGAATCCTAACCCAGTCTGAACTACTTGTCCCCGTTGCTGGGCGGATAAAAAAATCCATTCCTGACATGACTCCACCTATACACACCACAGTCAACGAAGAACTTGAATGTGTTGGGAGTTATCGTTAATCTAAACTAATCTAAACCAGCCGAAAGCTGGCTCATGAACAATGCCGCTATCTGACATTTCCTCGATTTTTTCTTCGGTTATGGAACGCTGAAAACCTCTAGCTTCTGCATTTACAATAATTGTTTCAAAATCCACTCCATCTCCTTGGTCAAGGGTGTTAATGATATCAGTTATTGCCGTCTCAATATCATCACTCTCTTTTTGTTCTGCAGAGTTGTCTTCATCTATCGTTGGTTCTATTCTTTGAGGTGCTGGTTTAGAAGCAGACTCCAATTTACCTTCCGCGATGTCTAGTGCTTGCATTACATTCAACCGGTAATGTTCTAGATCTAATTCTCCGTAATGATTCCTAGCAGCAACTAAGCCGAGTTGTTGATGTTCGGAAAACTCTGATTTTGACATTGATTCAATATTAGCATCAAAATCTAAACTTGACATATAATTAGACATTCTAATCATCATGTAATCCGATGTCTTAGCCAGCCAGCTAGCATACCTAGACGAATCAATGACGCACATCTCTTCAGGCCTAAGTGAAGTATAGACTGCCCCCTCATCAGTTTGATACAAACGTGTTTTAGCGACCATCATCAGCAATATTGGCTCACCTGTTTCCAATTTTTCTGAAAGTTGTATTGTTAGTTCCTTTACTGTATCAGAAACATAATCTCCAACTGAAAAATAGTTCACTCCAGATGGGTCTCTTAATTGACCTTGGTAAATAACAGAGCCGTTCGAGACATCTCTTCCTTCAATACGTTCTAGTAAACCTGCAACGATGACGCGATTAACTCTTGAACCTAACTTAGTGATCACAAACGATGGATCAAATTCACCAGAACCTTTCTCGCTTAATGTTGATTCACCATACTCTGAGGCAAAAATGTGGACTGCGGATTGTCGCTTTACTCGTCCAGTTGATTGCATCAGTTAACCCCCCATTTTGCTCTAACTTCTGTGGCTAGAAGACCAGGGTCATCGTCATCTAACTCAGCATGATCTGCAAGGATCATCGCACCTTGTTCATCGACAATTGTACGTCCATTAACTTTTACAACCCTACCTAGCATCATATCTCTTAGTGATTGAACAAATTCCATTTTTCCTTCTGATTCTATTTTCTTCGCCATAGTGTCTTCATCTAGACCAGTAAGTTTGATAGACGCTGCTTTATTTATCAATAATGAAGCGGTATTTTCACCATCATCTATTACCAACCTCAATCTAACATCCTGCTGAGATTCTGAAGAACCACAAGATGCACATTCTCCGTCGCGAAGTACTCTTCGGCACTTTAGACAACGCAGGATTATTCCAGAATCATCTCTAACGCTAACTATTGTTCCTTTGGTAGTGATTCCAACTCTACTGGATGACTTGGTTAATTCTGTTAATTCCACTTCGACGACATGTTCTTCAAGATTAATCGACTCATCCCAAGGCGTGGTGTCTAGAAATTCTACCTGTTTTGCAGTATCCACTGTTATGTCAGGAATACCCTGCCAAGCTCTTACCCGCACTCCTGACAACTTAACTGTCAAGGGCAATTTATTTGCGTCGATAGGTAGTTCTTCCCATGCACTCATTCGGCATCTTCCGGTCAAATCAGCAATTTGTCCTGACCAAAGATGTTTTTCGACTCCATCTTTGGTAAAAGACCGCTTTTCCCATTCGGTGATTTGGACAATAATTTCGACATCTCTTGAGCCATCCGTAAGTTGGGAAACTGTTTTCATATTTTGGCTGTTTAGTTTCTCTGTATCTGCGAAATTCGCGTCATGAAATGGTTCTATCTTAGTTGTCCTACCAAAATTCAGTTCTGGAGTGTCTCTAAATGTTTTAACCTGTGCTCCATCTATTTTGATTAAACTACCAATCTCATGCGTAAATGGCTCCCATGAAAGAAAACCAATAGTGCCAGATTCATCGGCAATTCTGCCTCTAACTACATCGAGCGATCCTGAACCGTCTTTACGGTGAATTTGGTCTTCCCTTGATGAGAGTACCCTACCAACAACACAGATATAACCGTCTTTTGGAATGCTGCTAATGTCTATTGGTTCGCCAGGAGCATTAACTGGTCTTGTACCCTCTCTCAAAACAGCAATTCTTGCACCTTGATTTATGTTTAGGGACATTTTTCCTTGATATTCATTGACTGATGCTCCTTCAATTCTGACTACAGAACCCGGAGTTATGTTTGAATTTGGACCCCAATCTTTGTACTCCCAACGAATTCTTTCAGTGCCATCATCCCATGGATTATCTTCAATCAATCCAAAGGCAATTTTCTTCTCTTCACCTCTTATCATTTGCTCTCTTACATTATGAGAGATAATTTCAACCTCTATCTCCACATCCTTGTCAGCACCTGAAAGTTCAGAAAGTGACTTCACTTTCTTAGTATTTCTAGGGATATTGTTGGTGTTATTAGATGGTGAAGAAGTTTGTTTTTCTCCTTGAAATCTTCTAACTATTGACCTTAGAGCATCCTGAGGTGGAATATAGAATTCTTCTTCATATTTCTTGAATGATGCCTTTACTTCATCAATATCAGCATCAGGGCATTCAGATAAAACAGCCTTGATGTGTGATTCATATTTGTCATCTGACATGTGAAACACCTTTACAAATAATATTCAGTTTGCCGTTTCCATAATTTGGAACGGATGCGGGCTTCTGTGCGGTTTGGTTTAGACAATACACTCCCTTTTCCTCCAGTATTATTACACCAGAGTCGGCGGAACATAAATTATCCCATTGAAAAATCAACTAAACGGGATTAACTCTTATTCCTTTGGTTAATAATACACTTGGGACATACATGGTCCCAGATGAATATGACCCTTGGGGCCTTACATCGTCGCCAAGGAACACTCCTTCCTGTAATGCATTAGCCATATTACCCGATACACCAGCTTGTTTGACAGCGCCAATTATCTCCCCATTTTCAACCCGCAATATTGAGCTGGAAGTTACGGAAAAGTCTCCGCTAGTTGGGTTAGCCGTATGAGCGCCCATTACGCTATTTATTACAAATCCATCACCCATCACTTCGATCATTGATTCAAAGCTGTGAGATTTTTTGGATGAGGTCAAAAACAGGTTGCTGCAACCAGAAACAGGTGGTGATTGGTGACCTGACCTTATTGCAGACCCAGTTGTATGAGCAGATTCAATTCGTCCTTCCGAGATTTGCTGTGCCGAGTCTCTAGTTGACCACAAGGAACTGGTTAACTTGCCGTCTTTAATTAACACATTACGTCTCGAAGGCACCCCCTCATCATCTCTTGAACCAGATGATTTACCTGATTCCACTGTTGCATCATCAATTATTGACAGATCTGAACTAAGTACATTTTCTGACATCTTACCAGACCAAAAAGATTCATTGCGGACTAATTTTTCTCCTTTAATTGCGGTAGGGACTACAACTGAAAATAACGGAGAAAAGCCTTCACTAGTCATTAATATCGGCGAATCATCTTCCAAGGGATCAACCTTGATTGGATCCCTAGTTAGTTGAGCCCATTCAACCGCTCTCTCAATACATTGAGGCACGTTTGGGAGTTTACTTTTTGCAGATTTGCTTTGCCATGAACTAGTTAATTGTCCGTTTTCTTCTATAGATACTTGGACACCTACGCCATGCGAGGTTGTCAAACCCCCTGATTCAATACCTTCACTAGTAAGTATAGATGCAGCATTGGCACTAACTCCAATTCCACCTCCTGTAACAACAGCTCGTGCATCTAAAGAAGAGACCTCTGAAATTATGGCGTCTGCTTGGTTCAACAGATATTCAGAGTCTAAATCAATAATTGATTTATCGAATAATCCTGCGACTTTTTTGGCACTTTGCTCAGATGGGAGGACAAATCCATCTATTGATGGTGACATTCGTGCAATTGAAATCGCACTACTAATTGCTTCATCGGCTGATTTGACATCAACAAGATAAGCAAAACCAAATTTACCATCTTCTAACACTCGTACTCCATATCCACCTTCACCTCCACCACCGGCAAGTGAGATCTTTCCGCCCTCAATATCAATTTGGTGACCATATGACTGACTAGCAACTACTTCCCATTGGCTGATGCCTAGTTGATTACACCTAGACCCGATTGTTCGACAACCTTCTTGAAGTCGGTCTAATGCACCATCTGGTAACAATTTCATCCCACCAAAGCTTCACTTATTCGCATTATTGGGCCGCCATCCCCAACCGGAACTGTTTGCCCCTTTCCACAAAAACCCGGAGCAGCCAATCTAGACTCTTTGGTAAGTCCGTCAACATCTTTCAAAATCTGTAGGGTAAGTCCGCTGACGCTTACATCTTTCAGCGGAGTGGTTATTTCTCCATTTTCAATCAACCATGCCTCTTGTGCAGCAAATTGGAATGACCCTCTACCAGTATCTACTTGTCCGCCACGAGACCCACAAGCATAAACTCCATACTCCACATCATCAACTAAATCATCTAAGTCGTTATGTGTACCACCGTGAATTAGTGTGTTTGACATTCTAACTAAAGGATGATGTAAGCCATCTTGTGCTCTAGCACCAGCATTAGGTTTGATCCCGAAATGTTCTGCTGTTTCCCGGTGATTGAGATATTCTGTTAGAACTCCATTTTTTATCAAGCATTTTTCTATAGTATCAAGTCCCTCGTCATCAATTGGATGGGCTCCATAGCCTCCGCGGATAGTTGGATCGTCAATAACCGTCACTAGGTCACTGCCTATTTTCTGACCTAATTTACCATCTAGGCAAGAATCCCCAGCTGCCACTAAATCTGCTTCGCATGGGTGACCTAATGCTTCGTGAATGTAAACCCCGGTTAAATCACGATCAGCGATAAGTGGCATTTTTCCTGATGGTGCCCTCTGGGCTTTTAGTAACCTAAGAGCAGATATTCTGGCATTTTCTCCAAGAGCATCAACATCGCAAGATTCAATCAATTCTAATCCACCCTCACCGCCAAACCTAGTTCGATATGAAACAACATTTCCGCCATCTCTAGCAGTTACCATACCATTAATCAAGGACCGTTGAAAACTCCAAGTTCTATTCATTCCTTCACTGCTCAAAAATTCTGTATGAATATTTTCATCATGCCAACCACAGGTGACTGATACTATATTTTCATGTTCTGAAGCGGATGAATTCATTAACTTCATATGTTCAAGACGTTGGGATAATTCAGTATTCCTAACATCTTTTTTGGGTACCCAATGCATACTGTCTTCAATTATTGGCACCTCTGCTAATTTGATTGGTCTGTCTTTGGCAGACCTTCTTGCAGCAACAGATTGAGCCAGTTTCAAAGTAGGTGACATTTGTTCCTGCAATGATGATATGTCGGTAGTTGAATGAACCCCCCAGGCACCATCTGCTAGGACCCTGATTGTTGCGCCAATTTCTTGACCTGGAATTGCCCTTTCCAATTTGCCATCACGCATGGCCACAGAATAATCATTCAAAGCAACTAATCTAACTTCCGCATATGTTGCACCGTTACTAGTTACCAAGTCTAAACTTTTGTTGATTTTATCTACATCGAGATATCTATTGTCGTTTCGGGAGACCATTGAATCAGGAGTCTTAGCGAGCACCATAAACAACCCAACAAGCGGTGGTGTTTGAATACTTCTTTCAAATGACTCAAGAGTTTAGGTCTGCAGAGATAATATGTCCAATTATTGTATCTATTACATTAAATCTAGATTCCGGTACCGGGATGCCCATTTCTTCGATACCCTTTAGATTTATTTCAGGCTTGCCTGCTATGATTTTTAAGTCTAGCATTTGTACTATAGATTGTACTCCTAGATTGAATTGATCTACAGAAAAGGATGGCTTTATTTCGTCTAAATCCACTATATGCTCTGGTAAAAATACCAGCCAAGCAGTATCGTCATGATCTTTAATTCCTACTTTTTTTAAGGCGTCAGAGACATGATGAGTTCCGGCAATATATCTCAAAAATTCTGCGTCTAATGACCTTGCAAGTGCTTTATTATTGGAAAATGCTCGTTTTGCCAAAAGCCAAGCTGTCCACAATTGTTGTTGACCTTGGGCAGCATAATGCGACATAAGTAGCCAACTTTCATCATCTCTCTGCTTGATAAAATCTCCAATAAGATTACTGCTGTGATTAGAGATATCCAACTTAACACAAGGGAATTCTGGCATCTCCATAGCAAAGGGTAGATGAATTGGCTTTTCAACAATCCGCTCAAATCTCATCATCTAAAGGTATGTCATCAAGACGAACCTTCTTCTTCATTTGTTTTGAAGGCTCAATGACTTTAACCACTTCAAGCATTATCTTATCCAGTAATTGGGGACCCCACCCACGTATTTTTAAAATTTGATCAATTTGTTTCTTGGTCATATTTGCCACATCATGAGGAGTTCTGATATTGATTTTTGATAACTCACGGGCCCTAAATCTACCGACATTAGGGATATTTACTAAGGTGAGTAAATCTTCTTTACAGCCATGTCTAACCCTCAACCTTAACACATCTAATTGTTTGATTAGTTCAGCAATCTGCGGCATATGTTCGTCAGAAAACACATCATCGGTCAAAATTATTTCTCTAGAGGAATGAATAAGCCAAGCCATGATATCAACTCGATAGTTAATATCACCAGGGTTGACATCCAAATCTTTCTCTATAGAACGTATGTTATCTTCTTCACACCACATTTCAACCATCCAAGCTGATTTAACATTTGAAAGCAGCATCTCATCATAACTAGAGTCAGATAATAATTCGTCTTCTACGGAATTTGTTTTTATCCATAGTTTGGAATTAGGTTCCATTTCTGAATTTTTAGCCCATAATGAAGTGAAATCTGGGGTTGAGGTCGCCAAATGTAAAAGTCCAAAATTGGTCACTGGAGCAATATTCTTTACAATTCTTCTTATGGCCCTTCTTAGGCCTGTTCTAATGATAGACGCAGATAATGGATCAAGATAAAGTTGAGTTATTCTCTCACCCATCATCGTAGCCTCATATTTCATACCTGAAAATTCATCCAATTCATTTGAATGCCATGCTCCTACTGAACTTAATTCAGATGCCAAATTAAAGCCTAGTGCTGGTTTATTATGGGCAGTGGATTTGTTAGCGCCACTAGAACTAGTCTCATTGTTCAACTCCACACCTTGAGTAGACTTCGCAACCATCGCCCAAGCAGGTACATTATCATCCCAATCGTCAGAATCTACAATTTTATCTGCACGTGCTTCAGAATACGATCTGTCAACACCAATTTTCCTGATAAACCGTTCCTCAGTTAACCACGTAAGAGTTTGATCAATCTTTTCTTTCAGGATATGTTTTGGGGTTGAAAAACCAAGGAATGTTGCAGACAAGAAATCTCCTATCTCACCTCTGTGCTGGATTCCTCCTGTCGATATGATTGATAGAATGTGGGTGCGCAACGCAGGCTCCCCTGCTAGCTTGGAATTTATTGGCTCTACATCTCCAAAAAAGTATTTTTCACTAACCATATCTGCAACTTCCCAGCCATCGGTACCTTTGCATAGAACCCAAGCTTCCCCGAAATTGTCATATTTCGGCCTACCTGCTCTGCCTAACATTTGCCTAACCTCCATAACAGGCAAAGGTCGACTCATTCCATCATCCCATCTTTTAATATCTCTTACAAGTACCCTTCTTGCTGGAAGGTTTACCCCAGCAGCCAAGGTAGGAGTAGCAGATAAACAAGTCAAAATACCTTCTTTGAAGGCATTTTCAACCACTTTCCTTTGATTGTGAGTTAAGCCCGCATGGTGAAATGCGGTCCCACCTCGAATACATTGCACTAGTTTCTCCCCCATTGCCGATTGACGGCCTCCATCTATAGAAGATGCTACTTGGCTCAATCTTGCCATTCTTTCACTATCTTCTGCGGAAAGTTTTTTTGACACCCTTTTAGCCAATTTAACCGCCTCAGATTCAGCACTTTTCCTCGTGCCCACGAAGATTAGTAGCTGGCCGCCAGAATCTATTGAATCATTCAAAACTACCCATGTTGGTTGAGATTTTGGACCTTCCAAATCCCGGGGGGGGTTGAGTAAATCTGCATTGTCTGATAAATTAGCCGACTGCACCATCCGAGGCTCCAAATGTAGATCGTGAAATGTGCTATATTCTAAAGCAACAGGACGCCAATCAGAAATTATCAATTCTGCATCAAGCCAACTAGCAAGTTGCTCACAATTTCCAACCGTAGCCGAAAGGGCAATGATTTGAGCATTAGGCCTCAAGTAACGCAGTTTTGTTAGATTAATTTCCAAAGTAGGACCTCTAGTTGCATCATTTAACAGATGAAATTCATCTGATATTATAATCGAAACATTTGCCATAGATTCTGAACGATTTCTAATTATTGAATCTAATTTTTCGGAAGTGCATACAAGAATGTCACATTCATCAATCTTTTTTGCTTCCGATGTCGAATCACCAATTCCAAGACCAATAGACAAATTTAATGCTTTGCCAAGCGCTTTGAAATCGTCAAATTTCTCTGACGCTAAAGCTTTGAGAGGTACAATATAGATGGCTTTTGAACCAATATCTTCGAGTAGCAGTTTACGGAGGATTGCGATATAAGCAATTAGCGACTTACCGCTTGCAGTTGGTATGGCAATTAAGGCACTACGGTTGGAAAAGATTGCCTCCATAGATTGCGCTTGAGGGGGATGTAGATTGTTAATCCCCCATTCTTCTATGAAGAATTTCTTAGCCTTGTCCGGCAAAACTAAGTTATCAATCGACGCAACTTGGTCTGCCATGTGGTGACTGTGATGTCAATAGTCCAAAAGGACAACGCATGAAATTATAATTCCGACATCAATAAAACCCCCCGGTTACTGCATAACTAACATGAGCGACGATATGGATTCAATAATTGAAGAAAGATTATCAGTTTTTGATGATGAACCAGATCTAAATGATTGGGTTGAAGTTATGTGTGGGGCCGCTATGGCAGTTCTAGGGATTTTTCACTTAATCGAGCCTGGAGATTTAGTTGACCAGAGCATCATGCGATGGTTTGCCGCTGCGGTTGTTGCAGCTGGCGCAGTATGGGCTGGACATGGGCTAAAAGATATGGCAGTCAAGGAGGTTAGACGCTCAATTGCTATATTAGATATGTCAGATTCGATTGATACCTCGCCAAATCATGGATTAATTAGAGATGTTTTGCTTAATCCAGAAGCGTACAAGGAATTCCTTCTGGAGGCTTACGAAACAGCATGGTCTGATGGTGTAATCACTGAAGAAGAACTCCAAGACTTGAAATCTTTCCAAGCCGCTTTGGGCATTTCTGATGAAGATGCCGCACGAATGAACCTAGAGGCTGCAGTCAAATCTGCAGCAAAAGATGGTGAAATTTCCGAATCGGAAAAATCTACCATCAAGAAGGCTGCTAATGAAGCGGACATGGACGCTGAAGAAATGATAGAAAAGGCTGAACAGAAAGCCAAAAAGGGCAAAGGAAAGAAAAAGTAATCAAGTTTGAACATCGGTAAGGATTGTTGAGCATTTACGACATCTATATTTGCCTTTACTGGGTTTTTTTCGCGGGAAACTTTTGGAACAGGTCAAACATTTCCACAACCATTTAGCTGATTTTCTACGTAAAAACTCTGTAAAATCTGGACCAATTACGCCTGCTTCAACTCCGGGCCAAGAATATTCTAAATGTCTAAATTCTGAATCATGGTTGAGGAATCCCAAAGCATGAATAAACTCATGATGCAGTACGAAAGCAGCATAAGCATTCCAATCTCCGGACAATAACTCTGGATGCAATTCTATTACTTCCACAAATTCTAGACCAAGTTGTGCTCTAGAGATACCTCGCTGCCATTTAGTTGCACCATGACGTTGGGTTGCGTTTTTCTTTAGCACTGCAAGTGGTATATTATATAGTAAATCTAGATTAAACTTTTGCCATATTGCCATATCTTTCATTAATTCGATAACTATCACTCTTAGATTCGATAGTTGCTCTACTTGTAGTTTAGAGGGTTTAGCCATTAACTTAATTCCACCTATGATATGCTGGATGACCTTCTTTAACCGCCACAAAGAGTCCTTCTCCCGTTGCACAAATTTTACCGTTAGCCTCTAGTAATAAGTCGACTTTTACTTTATTTCCATCTAGTTCCAAGATTTGACTAGTAACGATAAGTTTGGATCCAGTCGGTGTTGGCCTTCTCAGATTTACTGAATACGAGGCAGTCACAGTACAAGGCGGTTCTTCTAGAGAATTGTGATCCATAAGGGCTACTGCTGCAGTCCAATTACCATGACAATCCAGCAAAGTTCCAATAATTCCGCCATTTATCATGCCTGGAAATGCTTGATGGAAGTCACTGGGCTCAAATTCCATAGTCAAGCCGTTATCAATTCTATGACTAGAAATTCTTAGCCCTTGCTCATTTGCCGGGCCACAACCAAAACAAATGGAATTTGGGGCATAAGTTTGCTGAACTCCTAGGTCCGCCATGGACTAACCAAGCATTAGACGTCCTTGTTTATTGCGACTATGATTAAGCAGTACAATTCATTGATAATGACTGATTGGGTTATCCATGGGCAAAGGTAAAAAGGTCAAGAAGACCAAAGTAAGAGTTGCCCATGAATTGCCAAAACTTCGCAAAATGGCAATCCAAGAAGCGTTAGCAGCACATCAAACTGAAGACCGTCCTGAATGGGACCGTGGAGCAGAATGGAGCAACATTAGACTATTTCGTAAAATAGTCAAACCAGGAACAATAAGAACTATTCCAGTCCCACTTCTTGAGGTCGATTTAGGCGACCCATGGCCAATACCTGTTACCGTAATACATGGAATAAGACCAGGACCAACAATCACAGTACTAGGAGGCATTCACGGAGATGAATTAACTGGTGCTTCAGCCTGCACGCACCTTTTGTCAAATGCATTTACGGATATTGGCAAGTCATTAGATCCAACTCAAATGGCAGGAACTTTGAGAATAGTTCCAGTAGTCAATCTACCAGGATATAGAAGTAAGTCGAGATACTTTCCAGATGGAAGAGATCTAAACAGGAATTTCCCTGGAGATTTCAAAGGCTCTACAACAAAGCGGGTAGCCGCACAAGTATGGAAACACTTACTAAACGACAGTGACGCAATTATTGACTTACATAGTGCGGCAAAAGGTCGATCAAATATGCCGCAAATTAGAGTTGATTTGGCTCATGCTGGCTCAAACATACTAGCAAAAGCCTTCGGGATTGAAATCCTACTTGACTCCAAACCGCCAAAGGGGTCACTTAGAAAAGCAGCAAATGAACAAGATATACCAGCAATTACCTATGAGGGTGGCGGAGCAAATTTGATTGATAATACCACTGTAAAGGTAGCAATAAATGGCGTCATGAACATACTTAGGTCGTTAAGAATGGTGCCAGGAACTCCAAATAGGCCAAGGTTTAGAATGCTTGCAAGCGGTTCAAAATGGCTTAGAGCTAGTGAGGGAGGGTTGCTCGATATGTTTGTGTCATCAGGATCTGTTATGAGAGAAGGAGAAGTTATCGCAACTATATCTGATCCAGCAACACCAGGACTTACTGTGGATATTGTTGCCCCAGAGGATGGATTACTAGTTGGGGCTGCGACTAATCCATTTACCGCTTCTGGAATGCCTGTTGGTCACTTTTTACCCGTTGCTAAACACATATTATTGCTTGAACAGCAGATCGATAAAAATGGCTATTTCATTGTATGTGGTTCGGATGAAGAACCATCTTGGAGAGATGAAGTTGATATCGACGAAGTTGCGGTAGATGGAGAATGGAGTAGCGGAGGAGTCGATAGCGAATGGGTTAATTCCAATTCTAACCAAGCTAATCCTGATACTTACCGAGAGTTTGAATAATCAATTATTCAAATATTGAGAAACTTCAGATTCAATCTCTTCGTCAGTCATATTCCTACTTTGCTTTTTGGCAACCTCAAACATGTGCGCTACTAGTTCATCTGTCACTTCATAGCCGTTTTGTTCAAGCCACCAAACTATGTTTGAGCGACCTGCCATGTGACCAATACGGATTACCTGCTTGAGGCCGAAATCACCAGCAGGCACACCTGAATAAACCCTGTCTGCAAGCCAATCGTCACCTTTACGCATTGCCTTGATAACAGCTGAAGCATGAACACCTGTGCCAGTTTCAAAAGCATCGGCACCAAATATTGGATAATTTCGCGGCAATGGAACTTCAATGTACTCATTTGCCATTCTGGTATATTCATCGAGTAAGGTCAAATCGTTGTCTATTACTCCCATCAATTTGAGATTTACCAAAGTTTGATCCATTGGCGCATTTCCCGCCCTTTCTCCTACGCCAAGAGCCGTTCCATGAATCACATCTGCACCAGCCTCTACTGCAGCGATATTGTTTGCAACTCCAAGACCACGATCTTGGTGACCATGCCAATTAACCTCGATTTGATTTCTTTGATAACCGCCGTCTTTGATAACTTCTTCATCAATAAAATTCAGTAATTTCTTGACACCATTTGGAGTTACGTGACCACAAGTATCACAAACACAAAGCCTTCTGACACCCAATTCCATAGCTCTTTGATAGATTGCTTTCACGTCTTCAGGTTTTGACCGTGTTGTGTCTTCGGTAACAAACATGACAGGAACTTCATTTTCTACTGCAAATGATACTGCTTTTTCCATTGTGGAGATTAATTTCTCCATAGTCCATCCTTCAGTGTATTGTCTAATCGGGCTAGTACCTAAAAATGCAGATGCTTGTATTTCCATTCCATGCTTATGTTGCATCTCGACAAGCGGTTCAATGTCATGCATTAATGTTCTAACCGCAGCACCAGGTCTAATTTGGTAATCATTAGCAGAGATATGTGAAAGCATTGCACTAATGTGCTCTAGATGAAATGGTCCTGCTCCTGGAAGCCCTAAATCAACTTTTTGAATACCCAATCTTTCCATATAAGAAAGTAGTTCAATCTTTTGTTCTATAGAGGGATTCCTAGCACTTGGGCTTTGTAATCCATCTCTCAATGTTTCGTCATCAAACCAAACATCGTGAGGGTGATTTGCTGGATTACGATTAATATCATAATCGATAACATTCCAATCATAAATTAATTTATTTGTATTCATGGGTATCACCTCTAGACACTCGGGTATGTCAACCACAGGCGTTATTCAATTTGAAGTCGTCGATTTATCACTCACTCTTCTTCATTTAGAGTATCGCCGGATTGTTCTGAGTCAAACTCATCTTCATCTTCAATCAAATCAGCAGGTAACCTAGCGACAAAAATAATTTCATCGGTAAATCCAGATTTACCCTTATTCCTCAACTCCATAATCCTAGTTCCTTTAGATTTCTTAGATTTGGTCTCTTTAGTTTGATTTGCCCGAAGTCTGATCATCATACCTTTCTTGGTTAATACAAACAGGTTATCTTCTAAATCCGGAATATGCCTAGCAGCAATAATTTCGTCATTCTCGTCCTTATTGATGTTCATGGTAAATGCTCCTTTTGCCCCAGGATTAGTCTTCCTGTAGCCATCGTTACGCTCCATCAATTCGCCAGTGTCTTTATCCACTTTCTGAACTCCATCAGCGTCTAAGTATGGTATTTTTTCTGCCGTACCCAATCTACTTCTCTTTGCCATCCCATTCTTTGAGATTGTCAAGATTTGGGTTTCGGTATTTTCTGTTGCTATCATGCCAACAACGTGCCCGCCGTCTGCACCTTTTCTAGTACCGGTTTTGATACCATAAACGCCGGCTGAAACTCTTCCAGATGCCCTTATTTTACTGCAAGCAAATCTACTTGCAAATCCAGTACTAGAAATCATGACGATATCTGAATTGTCAGTACCACACCTAACGTTGACTAAACTGTCTCCGTCAAGTTTGAATCTCAGAGCATATTTCCCATTGCGATTGATTTTAACATATTCTTCTAATCGAGTTTTCTTTATCAAGCCCAATCTAGTAGCAAATAGTAGATAGTTGCCTTCTGCATTTTCCAACTGCTCTCTTGAGATAGGAAGAATTGTCACTATGTTTTCATCATCTCTGAGACTTTCCAATAGATTCCTAATATGGCCGCCTCTGGAATGTCTACTACCAAGAGGGGTTTCCCAAGCCTTTAGTCCATAAACACGACCTTGGTCAGTAAATATTAGTAATCTGTCCTTACTGAAACATGTAATGATTAGTTGTGGTGTATCTTCAGCCTTGGTAGCAACTCCCTTGAGACCTTTGCCTCCCCTATTTTGAACTCTGAATGATTCAACTGGTAAATGTCTGATATAATTGTCCTCACTAAGAGTAATAGCAATAGCTCGCTCTTCAATTAAATCTTCTCGGTCCATTGAAAGTGGCATTGGGTCGATGTAAGAACGCCTATCATCACCATGCTTCTCAACCATTTCATTAAGCTCACTGAGCAGTATGTTTAATCTTCGAAGCCTAGAAGAAATAATATCACTGAGATCGGCTATCTTGAGTTGTAACTCAGAATACTCATTTTGTACTTTCTCTACATCAAGTCTGCTCAATTGATACAGTCTTCTCTCAGCTATTGCTTTGGCTTGTGGTTCACTAAAATCAAACCTTTCTATACCACTCATTATTTCGTCGCCTCGCAATATAGTTTCAAATTGTTCACGGCTAGCACTTGCTTTTCCTACCGCAATAACATCATCAATTCTATCTTGTGCTTTGACTAGACCTTCTAAAATATGGGCTCTCGATTCGGCTTTTTCCAATTCATAAATAGCTCGTCGCTCAATTACTAATTCTCTATGCCCAACGTAAGTATGCAAAATAACTGGTAATGTAAGTAACACTGGTCTGCCATCAAGTATTCCCATCATGTTAGCAGAGTAGGATTCTTGTAATCGACTTGATTTGTACAATTGGTTCAATACGGCATGGGGGTCAGCGTTGTTCTTAACTTCAATAACTACCCTAATTCCTTCTTTAGATGATTCATCCCTAATATCTCGGATGCCAACAACAGTGCCTTTGCTAACTAGCTCAGCGATATGCACAAGCATATCAGCTTTTTTGACTTGATAAGGTATCTCATGGATTATAATTCTCTTACCTTTTTGGTCATCCATTACATCGCACTTTGAACGGACATGAAACCTACCTTTTCCAGTCGAGTACATATCGAAAATACCATCAACACCGTGTATTCCTGCACCTGTTGGAAAATCAGGACCTTTTACGTGCTGCATATATTCTTCTATAGAAATATTTGGCGTTTTATTTTCGTCTACCCCTTCTTCAATAATGGTCTCAATATGCAAATTAATAGCACCTGACACCTCTGTTAAATTATGCGGCGGTATTCTAGTAGCCATACCAACTGCAATTCCATCGCTACCGTTTAATATCAAATTAGGAAGTCTTGAAGGAAGTACGGTAGGTTCGCTTTCTGAATCATCAAAGTTAGGTTGGAAGTCGACAGTATTCTTGTCAATATCTTCTAGCATGTGCTTTGAAATCTTATCTAGCCTGCTCTCGGTATATCGCATAGCAGCTGGCGGATCTCCATCGATAGAACCAAAATTACCTTGACCATCAACTAACGGATATCTTAAAGAGAAATCTTGTGCCATTCTAACCATTGTATCATAGATAGATTGGTCACCATGTGGGTGGTACTTACCCATTACCTCTCCCACTGATCTTGCAGATTTGCTAAATTTCTTCTCAGATGTATGTCCACCTTCATGCATACCATATAGTACTCTTCTATGTACAGGTTTGAGTCCATCCCTAGCATCTGGTAACGCTCTTCCGATAATTACTGACATAGCATAGTTGATGTATGAAGTCTTCATTTCTTCTTCAAGTGGTTGATTCAAGATATTTCCTTTAGGAACATTATCTTGTTCCTCCTCAATGTTTTCGCTGTTTTCTTCTTCAGATGTCAAGGTTAGTCACCTCCTTTGCATGCATTTCGATAAACGCCCTTCGATCAGGCACGTCTTCTCCCATTAGAATTTCAAATAGCCGATCTGATTCTTCCGCATCCCTGATGGTAACTTTTAGCATGGTTCTTGTTTCAGGATCCATGGTAGTCTCCCACAATTGTTCTGGATTCATTTCTCCCAGACCCTTGTATCGCTGTACTCCGATTTTAGCAGATGGATTGCCTGCGCGTAACTCATCAATTATTGAATCTCTTTCTTCGTCACTAAATGCATACTTGCTAACTCTACCCTTGGAAAGTTGGTACAATGGAGGTTGCGCAATGTAAACATGCCCTTCGGTAATTGCTGGTCGCATAAATCTCCACAAAAAGGTCAACATAAGGGTTCTAATGTGAGCCCCGTCGATATCTGCATCGGTCATAATTATTATTTTGGAATAACGTAATTTTTCTGGGTTGAAAGAACCCTCATCATCGGGATTATTTCCAACTCCGGCACCTAATGCTCTAATCATAGTTTGAATCTCTTGATTTTGGAATACTTTCACAAGATTCCTCTTTTGTCTTTCTACATTGAGTATCTTACCTCTCAATGGAAGAATTGCTTGTATCCTGCGGTCTCTGCCAGTCTTAGCAGAACCACCGGCAGAATCACCCTCTACCAAATATACTTCACATTCAGATGGGTCCCTAGATTGGCAATCCGCTAGCTTACCCGGCAGACCACCACCTTCTAGAACACCTTTCCTTCGAGTCAAATCTCTAGCTTTTTGGGCCGCTTTTCTAGCCTTAGAGGCCAATAAAGCCTTTTCAATGACGATTTTAGCAACCGAGGGGTTTTCTTCAAAGAATTCCCCAAGTTTTTCATAAACAACAGTTTGGACGATACCTGTCACCTCACTGCTGACTAATTTGTCTTTAGTCTGGGAAGAAAATGAAGGATCAGGGTGCTTTACACTGACCACTGCAGTAAGACCTTCTCTGACGTCATCTCCTGAAAGACTCTCGCCTTTCAATAAATTCTTTTTCTTGGCATATGAATTCAAGCCACTAGTTAGAGCTGTCCTAAGTCCCGACATATGGGTACCCCCATCTTTGTTACGGATGATATTAGTATAGCATCTAATGGATTCGCTAAAAGCGTTTGACCATTGTAAAGCAAGGTCAACTGTCACGGTGCCTATTTCAAGCTCTTTATCACCTGAAATAACAATTACCTCTTGATGCATAGCCTCTCTTGAAATATTTAGTTGGGAGACGAATTCACTTATACCTCCTTCATAAAGATGTTTTACTGTGTGATGTTCTTCTTCTCTTTCATCAGAAATTACAATCTCAAGTCCGGCATTCAAGAAAGCTGTTTCCTTCAACCTAGTATCTACTTGGTCGAATTCGAATTCAACGATTTCGGTAAATATTGACAAATCTGGCTTAAATGCGATGATAGTCCCTGTATCTTCACAATCTCCAACTACCTCTAGCGGCGCCAGCGGGACGCCAGCGTTGTACATTTGTTGATACACCTTGCCGTCCCTGTGGATGGTAACTTCCATCCACTCTGAAACGGCATTCACTGCAGATACTCCTACACCATGAAGCCCCCCAGATACTTTGTATGAGCTGTTATCAAATTTACCACCGGCGTGTAATTTAGTCATTATCACTTCTGCAGCCGATATGCCGAACTCATCGTGGATGCCGACCGGTATGCCACGGCCAAAGTCCCTAACTGAAAGAACTCCGTTTGGTTTTATTGACACTTCAATCTTGTCATTGTATCCGGCAAGATGTTCGTCCACGGAGTTGTCGACGACTTCCCAAATACAGTGATGTAAGGCAGAACCGTCATGCGGATCGCCGATATACATCCCCGGGCGTTTTCTAACGGCCTCGAGGCCTTCCAATACTTGTATGCTTGATGCACTATAATCGTCACTCATTGTTGATTCACCTCATGGTAAAGAATTGAATAAATTCATTTCGTATTTTGTAGGGATATGTTTTTCGATTTTTTGGCTAAAAATTAGCCGCTGTCTAACGAATTCTACTTGTCCCCTCCCCTACCAATTGGAATCGGAGAAGGGGGTACTTTAAGGTACTGCAATTGGTGTGTTTTTAGTGGTCGTTATTACGGAAAAATAACTACTTCAGTATGACGAAATGGAATCTTTTGGAAAGAATTTCCAGCCGTGAGCATTAATAACGACTCCTATTTGGCCAATACATGGCTGAACCGAAAGTGTGTGTCTCGCTTGAAGCAATCTCTGTTGAAGATATGATTGATGAAGCAACTAGAGCAAATATAGCAGGTGCAGATTATGTTGAAGTCCGGTTTGATAAATTATACTTGAATAAACCAGAACCAATAATCACCACCAATGACGATGGTGAAGAAATATCAAAAATACCGCCCATCGAAGAATGGGGAGTCAAAGATTTCTCAGAAATTGATATTGATGCTTCGATTTTGAAATTAAAGGATGGAATCCCCGTACCTGTTGTATTCACAGTAAGGTCAGTCCGAGAAGGTGGTTTCTTTGCTGGAAACGAGTCTGAAAGGCTGGAAATTTTGCAAAAAGCAATCGACTCAGAAGTAACATTTGTCGATATTGAATTATCAATAGATGCTAAGAATCGAAGTAAATTAATGAAATCTGCAAAAAAATCTAACTCAAAGGTAATCGCCTCTATCCATGAAACAAAATCAACACCTAATGCTGAAGAGATTGTTACTTTAGTAAAAGACAACAAGGCTAACGGAGATATTGTAAAATTCTGCTCATCCGTAGGCAACCATAGAGATGCACTACAAATTTTCGAAGCAGCAAACTCATTGGTTGGCGAGGACTCAAATCACTGCTTAATGGGGCTAGGAAATGGAGGCGATTGGGTACGCCTTCATGCACCAGTACTTGATCAACAAATTGTCTATGCAACAATGCAGAATAGTTTTCGACTCTCCGATAAGGGACTGATAAACGTTAGAGATCTTAGAGACGCTTGGGCACTAATGGAATACTAATCAAGTATCCCTACTAGACTCCAAATCAGGATAGGATTTCTCAACCAACTGGTTCTCATCCCCAGTTATAGGCGGCAATTCCGGTGGCCTCTCCAGAGAAGGCACTAGACCGTCGTTTGGCAAATCTTCCGTTTGTTCTAAGCCTGAACTCATATATCTAGCATTCAAAATAAACGGGAATATCGCCACACCAATCATCAATACCAAAAAGGCCAATGCAACTGTAAAGTTCGGTAGAATAAATGAACGCTCAGTTGTGATTATAGTGACGTCTGCAGCAGTAACTACACCAGGCGCTGATGAATCGCTGTCATGATTGTTATCCCAAGTATCTATTACGATGTAGAAATTTTGCCACTCCTCAGATCCAAACAGCGGCGTATAAGATTCAGGACCATCCAAACTTAATGCGAAATTAACCTCATTGACGGATTCATATTGGTGTGCATCTCGGTAAGTTCGCCAGCCAGTGAAATCCATGCCCCTCCATTCAGGAGAGACATCACTTAATGAGTCAGCTATATCCCGATAAAAACTATTTTTAGAATGATAAGAATAATACAATTCAGTATAACGTTCATATTCTGATGTGGTCATCAAATAAACATCGGCTGAATAGTCATTATCTGTTTCATTTAGAGATTGTAGGGAAATACAGATAGTGGTACGGTGCTGTGCAGATAAATTGATTCTCAAAGCGCCTATACTATCATTACCCACCAGCATGGTAGCGTGGTGATTTGAGGTAAGTGGTTGGAGTCGAGAACCTCCATCCCAGTTTCTATACATCCACTCTTCTTCTGGATTTAGTTCAGTGGCTTCCCTTGATTCTGCTGGAAATTGTGGAGAGTCATGTTCTCTGCCCCTTCTACCATCATCATCATCATCATAATCACCAAATCCCCAATACGTGTCATAATAATTGTAATGGGGCACTAAGGCTGACCTTGCAACAGTTTGGTTCCATAACATTGGCTCTATATCGCCATTGCAAGCGTCGGCAGCTGATGCGTTGCTTACTAGGGAATGATTAGGAGCACCGGTAGCAAACATTGGCACCATGAAAATTAGTATCATGAAGATTACTACTCTCCTACTCATGACTTACCACTAATCCTTCCACTACTAACCAGTTATATATTCTAACTATCAAATTCTTCTTCTTAGTGGTCTTACATAACCGCTATCTTCACTTCTACGCTCTTCTTTTGATAATATCCCGGGAGCTGGCGGAGGAGTATGCTGATCCATACCTAATAAGCCTCCTTGGACTTCGACATGTTCTACATCAGTGTATGTTTCAGCAGCTTGTTTAGCTTCATCTTCTAGGTCTGAAGATTCCCTCAACACTAACCAACCTAGAATCAAGGCTACTGAAATTAATGCAATGTATGTAGCAAGGTCTGAGCCCGCATCTTTAACCCATGAAGTCCAATCTTCTAATTCGAAATCAGACAATGATGGTTCAGGGTCTGGTTTAGGAGATACTTGCAAGGTTTCTTCTAATGAAGCACATATTCCTAAGCTGTCACATGCTACAACAATTATTGTGTAACTTCCTGATTCATTCCACAAGCCTGGAATTCGATAACTAATTGCATTTGGTTGAGGGATTATGTAATCATCATCCAAAACCCCATTTTTATTTGAGTCCTTTTTGATGTCTAAATCCCATCTAACTAACAAATCTGGATTTAGTGATTCATCACGGTCAAACAATGAACCATCTTCGATATTTAAGTCTCGATATAATTGGATATTATTGATGGTTTCAAAATCAATTATATTGGCACTCAAATATACTGACTCTTCGATGATAATATCGCCTGGAATCTCAATCTTTTTTATCTCAGGAGGTTCGTCAACAATTATAGTAAAGGTTTGCTTACTTACATCCCCTGTACCGTATGAGTCTCTAACTGTTAGAGTTACTGTGTAAGTACCAGGAGTATCATAATGATGCCATGGAGAAGCTTCTTTTGACAATGGGGTTGCATCGCCAAAATCCCATGTATATTCGACAATGCCGTTCCATTGGTCATTATTTTCATCATTGACGGGAGAATATTTCCCTTCATATCTTCTATCACCGTCTCTTGTGCCCTCAGAATCAAAGAACAACATCAAATCAGGGGCCGTGTAAGTATTTTCTTCCTCATCGAATGTGTGAGTCCAAGTATCTGGCAAAAAGCCTTCTGGACGAGGAGTGTTTTTGTCCATTTGCTGCCCATCAACCCATCCATCTAATATTTTGACTGAGATAATTGGCAGTGGGTTTTGAACTCTTACGATAATTTTCTTAACTGTGCTATCTGCACCTATTTCATCAGTCACAAATAATGAAACTTCATGAATCCCAGGTTCAGTAAAAGTGTAGGTAGTAATTGCATTTTCACGGAATTCCTCACCACCAAAGGACCAGTTGTAAACCAGTCCAGTAGAATCACCCGTAGTCGAATCTATATCGTAAGATGAGATGCCGTCAAATGTGTATGGAACATCGACAAAGCCGTCCTCTGCTCTAAAATCAATAGCTGACGTTTCTCCATTATCGGTAACTCTTACAATAAAGTCAGCCACAGGAATTTGGTTTAGTACATTAACATATAATTGAGCAGTTGATTGGCTACCATCGTCATCAGTTACTGTTAGGAGTACGGTTTTTATCCCCGGTAAATCCCATGAAGGATTAGGATAAGTGTTAGTCGAGGAAGTCTGTAAGAAATCATCATCTTGATCGGTAATACCACCGTTCAAATTTACCCCTTCAGGAAAACTCCACTCATAAGAGACAATTGTCCCATCATCATCCGTAAATACATCAGGCATTGGGACTGAGGTGTAAGTATAGGTTGTCAAATTGTCCGAAAAGATTTGGTATGGAACCCTGTTATTGACAAATACAGTGATTGAGATAACGCCTGTATTAAATCCATCAAAAACAGACAGCGTCAAATTGTAATCTTCTACTTCCTTGTCAATGGGATCCCACTTATGTTGTGCTAAGTATTTACCCGTTTCAAAGTCTAGTGTCCCGTCCCCCCACTCCCATTGGAAGTCTAGATTATTTAGAGGCACGTTGTCTACAGTTCGAGAAGCAGAAAATTGTATTGTTTGGTCGGTCAAAATGCTTATGTTATCAGTAATAACGACGTTATTGACAGTAATTACCGGAATTGGCACAGAATCATCGGTAACATTAATCACAACAACATCTGTTTCTGACCAGGTATTTCCTTGATCCATGATTCGCAAAGTTGCGTTGAACAAGCCAGTCTGTTGATACGAACGTGTTGGAGATTTCAAATTAGAACTAATCGAATCACCGAAATCCCAAGCATAAGCCACAGGTTGGTCTAGGTATGGCAATGTATTGTTATCTAGGGACAAACCCCATGCATCAAATCCATCCCCAACAAACTGAATGTTTTCCCAGGTTTGAGATGCATTAGCGGAAACAGAGGCATTTGCAGTTGGGCGCATGTTGGATAAGTCCCAAGCCTGGGTTGAAACGGTGTCTACTAGAGTCCCAATCATATCATACATCTCAAATTTAACCGTATATTGATTATCCAGCGGAGCGGTAAACCAAATGTTACTATTTGAGTTAGCGCCACCACCGGCAGAAATCCTAGAAGTTCTTTCATCAACAGTATTACCGCTGGAATCCATTATGCTGATATCAACATCTAAATCTTCGAAAAATGCGTTTGAGAAAACATCAAAATTCACCTGTACTGTGTCATCATTACTATCACCATCTCTGTCGGATAAAATCGAGTTATTAATCGTTAAAGTAGCCGGTGATGTTATTCTTGCAGCCTCGACATCTACCGTTCCTTGGGGATAAGATGAGCCACAAGAAGTGTAATCGCAATCAGCTACAGTACTCGCATACCACGTTATGGCCCATACTTCGTCGGTTAAGTTACCAAAACCGGGGACAAGTGCAGTGGCAACATTATTTTGGAAATTTAAGTCTGTTACTGATAATAGCCCATCAACCATTGATTTGCTAACGATAACACCATCGAATTGACTGACATCTGCAGTCAAACGGATTGTTAAAGGTGCAGGAGATGAAGAACCAGGAGTGAATTTGAACCCTCTAAGGCCCCATCCTTCGACACTGTTACCGGTCGAAGACCATGGTGTGCTCCAATCGCTGTTGATTTCGGTTGGTTGAGCACGGCAAAAAGAATTGGAACTGCAAACTGGAGTTAAGTCTAGGTTTGAAAACCCGTAAATACCTTGTTCAGAATCCAAAAATGACGCTACTGAGAAATTAGCAAAAATCTCACCCATGGTCCTGCCAATTGCTCCGGATGAACCAGAAGGAGGTGATAATGCCAAATTTTGAACGCTTACCCCACCTGTTGCAGAGTCTTGGACTAATTGTCTAACAGCTGGACCGCCTCCCAAATGATCTGCCAAATACATTGTGAAAATAAATCCAGCACCGTAATCTGCAAATCTTTGATTCCACCATCGTATTGATAATTCAGGCGCTTCTGTCCATTGATTTAGATGACTAACTAGAGTTGAATCTGGTCCAAAACAGAGATAGATTGCTACGTCAGCATTACCTTCATCAATCCATAGATTTTCGTAAGGGTCTTGAGCATTGTGAAGTAAATGTTGTAATTCGTGTGCAATAATGGACTTCCCCCAGTTTAGAGTTATATCGGCAAAGTCTATGAAAACAGATTCCCTTGCACTAGCAAATGATGGAGCAAAATAGCCGCCTGTATTGAAAGCCCCATCGATATCGTACACTATAATTTGGACTTGACAATTGTTATCTATATCTGGCGCCGCAAGCCCGCGGCCATCGCCGTAATCCTTACCGTAGTAGGTAGTCATTGTGGGGTAGATTGTTGAGTCCCATGAGGATGCGAGATTATTCAACACAGTTGACGATAGAGTCCTACCTGATTGAACAATAAACGCCACGGTGTTGGTAGTTTTGGCAACGTATGCGTCAATGGAACCACCTGAAATCGGAACTGTAAGTGTATCTCCGGTCAAGTGAGGCGTACAGACTCTACCATTTGCTCTACTGTTGGTAACCGGCTCATACTTCATGTCTTGAACTCCAGGTCTGCCAGAATCAATCCACGCTTGTTTCATGAAACCGTATGCTGAGACCACCGGGGTATTCTCTTCAATAAGCAAGTATTCCCGGCCCTCTGCAGGGTTAAAATCTGCTAAATCTCCGATGATAATCCCCGTAGCATCATACTCTTTAGGCTCGCTATCTGCCTGTTCATCAGCGGATGCTGGAGATAAAATCGGGGTCAAAAATGAAATTACCATTATGCCGATTAAAAACAGTGATTTTATAGAGCGTTTTTCCGACATGTTAGAGACCCAACTAAATGCAACCTTGCATTCAAATTGAGCAGTGAAAAAGAAGTATTTAAGTGTCCGTCTGTTAGGAGTCAGTAATGCTCATTGTCAAACCGCTTGCTACTAATTTGAAACTGAGAGTCTTCTCTAGTCTATTTCTGGCTTCCATTATGGTTCTTTCAACTGCTATTTCATCAGACAACTCTCAGCGTATATACCAAGGAAGCGAACCATGTCAAGATATTTCAGAATTACAGTTTAACGGTACTAAAGCCAATCAATCTGTGTCTTGGCAAACCGGTTTAGGCTATCGCCTTCCCGGATCTAACGCCTCTGCAGAACTACGCCAATCCGTCACTGAAAATCTAACACAGTGGTCCTTTACTGAATCTTCTCACCAAAGAGAGAACTTCAACCTAACAAACCTAGTTGGAAGTTTCAGCCCCGAAAATACCTCCGGACAAAATATAATATTTGTAGCTCACTATGATAGTAGATACATCGCAGACAGAGATGCTGATGAATCAAAAAGAGACCAACCAATTTTGGGCGCAAATGATGGAGCTAGTGGCGTTGCTGTATTGATGGAAATCGGGCGAATAATACCATCATTGCAGATTAATCATGATGTGACTCTGTTTTTTACCGATGCTGAGGACCAAGGACAGCCTTTCAAGGCAGATACTTGGTCTTACGGAGCCGATGCATGGGTTAGTAATTTGACCAGCGATTACAAAGATAATATCTCTGCATACATCGTAATTGACATGATAGGTGACTCTTTTCTTGACTTCACAAGAGTAACTAGCACCTCTGATTCCCTGTGGGAGACAATTACGCCAATCGCGGCCGCCCTTGGGATGATTGAGGGTGAGTTAGACTGTGATGGTGAAAACGGCCAAGATATCTACAATCCAGATCCAAATGATGAGAGGGGAGTAATAGACGACCATGTCGCAGCACACAATGCAGGAATTCCAGCAATTAATCTAATTGACATAAATTATGGTGAAAACGCATCTGCTTTTGCAGGCCATTGGCACACACAAAGCGATACTCCAGATAAAGTAAGTTCGGAGTCACTTACCTATATCGGCTATATTCTAGAACTTGGTTTGAGGACTTCTGCTTGGACTTTAGTAGACGACATTACCAGTGAACAAGACCTTAACAGCACTGGCAACAGTAATTCACAGACTGACGAACCGGAAAATCTAGACAAGGCCTCCAAAAGTAATTTAATTGGATATCTAGCAATCATTGTGGTTTCAACTATACTATTACTGATATTAGTGGCAGATATTTCTGTCAAAAGGTGAATGTAAGCGCGGACAAACAGGGGAAGAGGTATTATCCGCGCACACTACCGTAACATCATGGAGGGCATGTAATGGCTGAGAAAACTTATGAGCAACGCAGGTCCGAACTAAGGAAACGTGTTCAATCACAAATTGATTCTCCAAATGAGCAAGTACACTATTCCGATTTTGACCAAAATGATGAAATTATGGAAGAGGAAATCGTCGTCAAGCCTATGATTGATTTAGATTATGATGAACGTTCTAAATTACGCATGATTGCCGCCATTGCAATACTGATAGGTAGTATCTTAGGAATCATTAGTGGTGGAATACTGCTTCAAGGGAACCCGGATGATTTGCTAAATTCTTCGCTATTTAATGAGGCTGAAACAGTAGATTTGACTGGTCAGGTTCTGACTGATGACGGGGTCGCGATAAACAATGCAACTATACAATTGTACGAAGATAATTCAAATTCGGTAATTCAAACAGTCATTACAAATGACAATGGATACTTCCAGTTGGAAGACGTCAAACCGGAAACAATGGTAATTAGGGTTGTGAAAGAAGATTTTAGCAGCCTTGAGCGCACATTTATTGCCGAAGATGGATTAATGAGTCCTTTTACTATGAAGAGTGGCGAATCTTCTACCATAATACAAGAAGACTTTGTTGGCAGTGAAGGCGGATGGACTCTTGAAGCAGCTGTCGCTCTATCCACATTTCTCGGAGTGATGACCATTATCACTGGTTTTGTTGGAATACAAGCATCGGTAGAAACTAGAAGAGCATCGCGATACAGAAGAACACAATACCTTGCTGGAATAAGTTTGTTTAGCCGTGGGCTTATTTGGATAGGACCAATTTTGATTTTGGCTGGGATGGCGTTAAATTCGCTGGTAAAAGACCAGTATGAAGATTATCTTGAGGAATGAAAAATGTACCTCATTTCAGTCGAAGGAGGAGACGGTTCTGGTAAAGGAGAGGCTGCTAGGATAATTGGTGAAATTCTAAATGAGTTCCCATTTCCGAAAATATATTCGACGCACGAACCTAGACGGCATAGTGAATTAGGAAAATTGGCTCTTGAATCAGTAATGAAAGGTGACAAAACCCCTTTACAAGAAGCTGGTTTGTTCGCAGCAGACCGATTAGACCATTCCCATACCATCATCAAACCTTTGCTCGAGAAAGGACAGGTCGTAGTATCGGATCGAAATATACATTCTTCAATGATTTACCAGGGAATTGTTGGAGATCTAGGGATTGAAGACGTTGTAAAAATGAATGCAGCCGCAATGATTCCAGATTTGGTAATTTGGATAGACTGCGACCCTGCAAAGGCCATGAAAAGGATTCGATCTGGAACCTTAAGAATGACTAGTAATAAGCAAGAGTATTTTGAAACTACCGAAATTCAAAAGCAAATACGTAATGGCTTTAGAGATTTATTATCTGGCAAAATTAGCGTCCCAGACCCATTTGATAAATGCCAGGTTGTTGGGCCTATCTTAAATGAATCAGGATTAGATGAATTAAAGAAAAAACTAAGTGATACTCTTAGAACTTTCTTTAACAAGAAACCAGCTCCGTTAAATGTAGATAGCGACAAAGTTGATAGATACTTACTTTCTAAGATGGTTGGTAATTTGGAAACTCAAACAAGACTCCCTGGTGCGCCAAAAAACATGACCGCCATACATGAGGGTTGGTTAGCAAATATTTCTCCTGCGAAATGGATGGAATTTGCAGAAAATAATTGGCCTAAAAAATCAGCTAAGGAGTTTGACGTCCCAATTAATCCATTTTCACTATCTTCTTGGTCAATACTTGGTTCTTTATCCATTATTGGTGGCTCGACTGAGGTGCCGAAGTTGCATAAACTTCTTGGCCCTCACAGAATGATAACAAGAAGACATACACAACGATTAGTTAAGTGGTTAGAAGAAGAAAAGTGGATTAATAAACAATTCAACCACGTACCATTCTCTGATGCGAAAGTGTTCAAACTTAGGGAAGAGCGTCTAGGTTTTGGCAGACTTGCTTTGGCAATGTGGCCCTTAAGGACATCAATATCGTCTTGGCGAAGGGCTAATCCCGGAAGTGGATGGGAGTTTTGTTTAGAAGAAATTATTCAAAATAATCCAGCAAAATTACCTGCTTATCAACTTAAAAAATGTGTTGGAGACGTAATTGCTAGATTAGTAATACTTACCAGCGGACATCTTGAATGTCCCGTGCCTAGTAGTACAGAAGAACTGATCGTTTGGTGGAAAACTCTTCCGCCTTAATCTACTCTTCTTCGACGAGTTGAAACTTCATTCCACCTGGCAAAGCGACATTTGATGCTGATTTGAAATATTTGGACTTAGCAGAATAAGTGGCACTGATTAATACTCCCAAGCCAACACCAAAACCAATGCCCGTGAGCGGACGAGTAATGTTATTTGATTCATAAGAAGTTAGTAATTGAGTGAAACCATCAAGGATTAATGGCAAACAAAGTGCTACACCGCACAAAAGCCAAACTATGGTTCTGCGGTTATTTAGATAAGTACCCTGCAACCAACTATCTGGCAATAAAGAAAGACAAGTATCTTTCACAGTCCAGCGGTTATAGCCTTTCCTCGAAAACCAAAAGCCTCCCATAGCAAGCCCGAAAAAGATACCAACATCTCTGGTACAAACTGGCATTTGATTCTCGTTTATTATCCAAGACCTCTCGTATTTTTGATGACAGTTGAGGTCTCCAAAGCCATAGGCTAAGGCTGAGTAAGGATCTAATTCCGTCCATGCAAAGTCATCCTGCGAATTATCATTTCCTGATGACCAAAGACCGTCACTTGTTGCATAATCAAAAGCATTTGCTCTGGCTTCCAAAGGAGGTACTTCACCAGTGCCAACCAACATCGGGGCCACAAAAAAAGAGATAAGAAAGAAACCTGAGACGTAGAAAACCCAGTTCCCAACCTTCCTCTCACGGTCACGAGAGGTTAATCCGTTCTTGTTCACATACACCCTAACAGGAAACGACTTATAATGAATTCAGGTCAAAGTATTCTTTTATAATCCTGCTTTGGCCGTGATATGGCAGATGAAGTTGGTCAACCCGTTGGACTTACCATGGGCTTCCAAGCCGGTGGATTAATTGGTCTCTATCTCGGTTTTTCTCTTGCCACAATTTCGGTACTTACTGACGCTGAGAATGTTCAAAGAACGATTTCTTTGATGTGCTTCCCCCCATTCATGTTCTCAATCTTGCTTGGACCATTCTTGGCTCGAAGGAAAAAACCAGTAATGCTCACTAAAGAACCTCTTATTGAGGCAAGAGAAAGATTATCCAAGTTCAGTGAAGGGCAAGGTAAATGGCGAACCTTGAGTCATATCTCAAGCGATGGAATGAACCTAAGAATAGATATGCACAATCTTACTAACGTAGAGGGAGTTGTAGATGGGGCTCTAGAAATCGCTGAAACAACTACTGTAAAGTTTATTGTCGGCAGGGGTAATCATAAGAGTTCTTCTCCTGAATTAAGAAATCGGGTTCTAAAAAGGGTTGAAGACAAAGTTGGAGTATTGCGAAGATCACGTAAAGCTAAATCTATAGAAGTCAACCCAATAGCTTCACATGAGTATAATGACTATCAGAATAAATTAAACAGGATATTGTTGATATTACTGCCAATTGTTTCCTTTTTGGCTTGGTTAGAGATGAGAAATTGAGTAAACTAATTTCAACAGATATTATTTATCCGCAGCAAGTAGTACAATCATGCGCGAGGTTACTCTGTTTTGGAAAAGAACTCGTCTTGCCAATTTAGACTTAGGCGGGATTGTCGATATTTTTAACCAACTTGAGTTTATATCTTATGTTAAAAGAGTACCCAAAGATATCCGGATTATTCTAAAGGCTAATTTTTGTGAGGGGCGTTCACCTAAAGACATAGAAGACCTTCATTTCTTGGAACTACTAGAGGTGATTCTTGAACCAAAAGACAACTCGGACAGCTATATCCTTTTGGTTAAATTAAACCACTCGGTATCTAATTTAAATGCTAGAACTAACGGAACAAGCGCTGTACCAGGGTGCAGATTAGATGGTGAAGGACTTACCTATATAATCCAAGGACCGCCGTTGAAATTACGCTTGGTATCGACATTAGCTAGGTTAATTTCTCAACCCGATAGAATTAGCGCTAGAAGTTTAGATTTCAATTCAACTTTAGACCGCTCAGTGCTTAACACAAAACAGTTAAAATTGGCAAAGTTCGCCTATGACAGAGGATATTTTGACATCCCTAAGAGAACAAGGATTTCTGACTTAGCAACTGAGATAGGTTTAGCTAGAGCTACTATTTCTGAACATTTAGCTCGCATTGAATCAATCTTGATGGATGATATGTTCTCATCATTTGATGAAATTTATACCGACCCAAAGGTAGTCAAAAATCTAATCGAAACTGTAGTACTAGAGTCTGAAAGTGAGGAACTGGACATTACAGATAACATGGTCCAATTACTAAACAATATTAAGAAATCAATTAAAACTCAATTAGGTAACCTAAATGAAGATTTGTATGAAGGAATTACCGGGGAAGAAATGATTGAATTAGCTGTCAAAGAGCACCAAGAAAATCTAAGTTATATCGATGATGTAATTGAGGAAAAACTAACATCTTCATCAAACTAATGGGACTATTTACAAGATACGAGGTTATACCAGTTGTATGACCCGGACAGCCGACTTGCTTAGACGCCTGTCCAAAGAGGGCATAGAAGTCCCGAAACACATCCGAAAAGCAATGTTACAAGTTGATTTAGAAGATTTTACTGATTATGATGTATCGCCTTTTTACGCGGACAGACCAGTGCCCTACATAGAATCTAATTCAGGTAATATCAAAACAATCTCTGCACCTCATATGATTATCAGCCTTTTGCACCACATGGAACTAGATACGGACCAAGAAGTAATAGTCATTGGATGCAAGGGTGGATATTTAGCAGCATTAATAGCCACCATAGTCGGTGAAAATGGGCGAGTGAATGTACTAGATCCATCTTCTGAAGTAGTCGATTACACGAAGGAGAGACTCTCACATTGGCCAACGGTTGAGATAAGAAGAATCGAAGATTTATCTGTTGCACCTGTCGCTTTTCCTGGAGAATTTAACCGAGTGATTATGACTGGGCAAATTGATGTGATACCACAATGGGTCAAATCTCGAATCTCTGATGGTGGTTTTATTGTTGCCCCGTTAGGTAATTTAGAATCACAAAAACTTATGAAAATGGAGTACCAAGATAAATATGAACTTGAAACCGATCTAGGTAATGTATGCTTTGGTCCAATTGATGTGGACTCACAAGCAAACCCTCACTTACACCCCAAAGAGTTAGCAGACCTCATTGAATTGTCGATCGAAACTTGTGAAGAACTAGAAATAATTGATTTTGAAGAGATGCAAAGTTTACAAGATTTAGTTGCTAGGTTGAACAATTTACCTGATGACACACCTCCAATAGGAGAAGGTGGTGTGCCGATTTCACAACATCCAATGGTTAAGTTACTATGGCATTATTCTCCATCTTTCCTAAGACTATGGCCAATAATACAAGTTATGTTGCACCCAATGATTGCTAACTTTGAATACAATAATCTGGATGGTTTCGACGAAGATCAAGATATTGACTGGTGATGAAATTGGCCGGTCGTTCCGCAATGGCATTACAACATCTCAAAAGCCGAGATGACCGAAAGAAACGACGTGCTGTAAGAGAACTATTTGAAATCGACAATGAGGAATATTTGGAATCATTCATTCCATTATTGGATGATAAAGACAATTGGTATCGCACAAAGGCATTAGACGCCTTCAAAATTTGGGCCAAGCGAAGGGAACTTGCCACATTAGCAGTATTAATTAATCACAAAAAAATAGCATACAATAGAGTTGCTGCAAATATGCTTTTATCTTTCAAAGCCGATAACTCTAAGTTAGCCGAGGATTTATTTGCTAAGGATGATTTATTGTGTAAAATAAAATCCTGTGAGTTTATTCTTCGATGTGATAACCAGGATGAATTTTTTGAGATGGTGAACAATCATAGCTCCCCAAAAATAAGAATTATTGCACTAAATAGTAAATATGCGGATACAGTTACGATTGAAAAAATGCTTGAAGACGACTCGAACTCAGTTGTCCAAGCTGCGTTAAAAAAATCTCAAGACATTGATGTGAAATTATCCTCTAAATCGATAAAATCAATGCTTCAAAATGGCGTAGATCCAAAATTGATTATCCCCCATGCCATTTCTAATAATCATAATATTGTTGTAACACTGGTTAAATCGCTTGATTCTAACGGCAAAAAAGAATTTGTTAAGTATCTAAGAAAAGGATTTACTGAAATTGAAGATGAGATAATCCAAATTCTAATTACCAATAGCCAATATGAGATTATTGGTCGATGGTTACAAGGGAAAAAGGGAGGGAAGAACGACTCTCTTCGATGGGATATTATTAGTAACGAGGAGGTCGATGAAATCGAGAGATGTCGATTAATTGAACGGCTATTTTCTCGTGCTGATGAACCAGAAATTATTGAACAGGCAAAAAATGTTGCCAATAACTCTGGCAGCGAGTTGATTAGAATTACAGCGCATAACCTTTCAACCGCCGGCTCTTAGCAAGAAATATGACTAACAGTTCAGGACTTACCTATCGACTGGATGCGACAAAAGGAGAAACTCGCTTTCTGAATGTAGAAATAGAGATTGAACCACCTTTTACCAAGAGTAAATTAGAATTAAAATTCCCTCGATGGGTACCGGGTTCTTACTTTATCAGAGAGCCGATGCAATATCTAACTGATATAACATGCATGCAAGGTAAAACCAACTTGAAATTTGTCAGAAAAGGTGTGGATGCAGTTTCTATAAAATCTATCAGCGGTAATCAAAATATCATTGTAAATTACAAAATCCTAGGAATTGAATTATCGGTAAGGTCAACTCATATTGATGATAGTCACTTGCACATGATGCCCCCATTTACTTTCTTACTACCCACATCTGGAATAGAAAAAGCACGAATGAATCTGCCTCATAATATCTCATTACATGCTCCAAGTGGTTGGACTCCTGCAACTCAACTAACGGCAATGGGGAGTAAAGAAAATTGTGTTAGCATCAATTCTGTCAAAGGCGATACTTTCTATTTACAAGCATCAAATCGAGATGAATTATTAGATGGGATTATCGAAATAAATTCTATAGATAATATTCCATTCTCAGTTGACGGCAGGAATCATGTACTGAAATTATGGGATAGTGGAGGTTACCAGCCTGATGAAGAGATGGTAACCCAATTTGTTGATGATATGACCAAAGTCGTAAAAGAATATCATGCACTTTTCGGGAAACCTGATTGGGGTGATTATGTAGTGGTTTTGCAATTGACTGAATCTTCTAGAGGGGGCTTAGAACATCTAAATTCCCAAACTTCAATGCTTCCAAGAAATTGTTTAATCTCAGGACATGAAGATGAGTACAAGGATTTAGTGAGTTTATTTAGCCATGAATATTTACATCAATGGAATGTCAAACGACTTCGACCAAAAAACTTTGTTGACTATGATTTACAACAAGAAGTGCATACTACCCTACTATGGTGGTTTGAGGGATGTACTTCTTGGCTTGGAGATATGTTATGCGTAAGATCTGGAGCATGGTCAGAAAAGGATTGGAGAAAGGACATGGAGAGAAAACTAGGTCGACATACTGTCCGAAACGGTATGACTCATGAATCTCTTGCAGAATCCAGCCATGATGCTTGGATACACCTCTATAGAAGTCATAGCTTCTCGAGAGAAATACAAATATCATATTACTTAGAAGGAGAATTAGCAATATTCTGTATTGATGCAGAGTTGAGAAAGCGTTCAAAAGGGAAATATGGCATTTGTGATCTAATGGTAAGACTGTGCAAAAAATATGCAATTGGTTATCCAAATGTCGAGACGATAGGCATTGATTATCAAGATATTCGTAAAGAATTAGTTTCCATGGAAGGAGGTAGGAATCTCGGTATGCATTTAGATAAACTGATATTTGATAAGGATGTACCTGATTTAGCCCATGCTTTTTCGTTCTACGGGTTAGAACTGGCCTCCAAGAAATCAAAAGATGACAAGGCCTCTACAGCTTGGCTAGGATTAAATCTAGCTATGAAAAATAATCGAATAATTGTGTCATCCCACCAAAATGAATCGCCATTAAGAAATCTTATCATGCCTGGTGATGAATTAATTTCTATCAATAAAATAAGGCTTAAAACCATTAAATCAATGAAGAGTATTTTATCAAATCTAAACCCCGAGAATGTCGAGTTGTGTTATACTCATGAAGGAATTGTAAAGACCGATATGATTAGTCTAAGAATAGAGCCGGATTTGAAAAGTAAGGTAAGTGGAAAGGGTAATAAAAAGTGGCTAGATTACATATCTTCAAGAACCTAACTTAATTCTTTTAAACTAACCATAATAGGCGGAAGGTCATAAATAACCACATGCTTAGTGGTTTTTGGTGGGTATAAGTTATTGCTCAAGCACATCTCTATTACATCGATTTTATTCAATGATTCTATATTCGCATTGGGCCATAATTCTAGCGTAATTATCTCAGAATGGAGATAATCGATACATATGGCCGGAATTAGTTTCAATCCAAGTTCTTGAGCGACTGATAACCTGTGATGTCCATCAAGTAAGGAACCTGTAAGAGTATCTACCAATATTGGTTTGGTAAAGCCACCCCACCTTTGGGTCATGTCAAGGAGTTTGTCGCGAGCCTTAATTTTTATTTCTTCATGCGCCCTAAGCCAATCTACAGGTACCAACTGTACGTCTTCTTCAGTCCACATAGAACTGGGAACAGTATTTCAAGGATAATACTTTGGCAGGAACCAAAGGGAATGGAGATTAGTTTGCAAAATTATGAATTCGGCAAAGAATCTGATTTAGAGGGAATGCCATTAACAGATAGTATCAATCAATTTGTTGACCAATTGCCAAATGAATTGGCCTTTGTCCTCAATAAGATCTCTTTGGCTAGTGGTGGCGCATGGTTGGTAGGCGGAGCTGTTAGAGATGCTGCGCTTGGAATATACCCAAATGATATCGACATTGCTACAGATCTTGAGCCTGAACGGTTACTGTCTATATTCCCCGACTCTATAGAAACGGGTATTGCATTTGGTACAATTACAATAAGATCTGGAGAGTATCATTTTCAAACCACAACGTTAAGATCAGAAGATAATTACTCAGACAACAGAAGACCGAATTCGGTTAATTGGGAAACCTCATTGAAAAGTGATTTGGAAAGGCGAGACTTTACCATAAATGCGATGGCAATTGATGTAGCTAGGCGTATTCTCTACGACCCCCATGATGGGTTGATTGATTTAGAATACAAAATAATTAGATGTGTTGGAATCCCTATGCAAAGGATTTCAGAGGATGCATTAAGAATGCTTAGAGCATACCGATTTTTAGGTCATCGAGGAAATAAAGTATGGCAACTAGAAAGTCAACTTCAAAATGCCATAAAGAATAACTCTTTCTTAATCAAAGGCTTAGCCAGAGAACGCATATGGCAAGAACTCAAAAAAATATTAAATTCAAATGTTGCTTGTGAAATAGTCGGGAAAATGCTTGAAAATGATATTCTCGAGAATATACTTAATTGTAATATTGATAATAAATCACAATTAAAAACGGCATTAAATGACAGCAAACTATTAGATTATATCTCCCTTCTAGTCTTGATTCTTAATCACTTACCAAACTCAGAAATTATCAAAGTATGTCAATCTCTAAAAATACCAAACAAGGACCTAAAAATGGTTCGTAAAACCATAGATTACCAAGGTAAATTGCCAAATATTGCGGTGCCCGAATTGAGAGTGTTCAGATATTTATTATCAGAACGTTGCATGCAACAATTGCAGTATGAGTTAATCATTCGAAAAAATTTGTTAGTAAATACCGAAGAAATAGATTATTTGCACGTTATTTCAATCATTGACGAAATTCAAAAATTAAAGCCCTTGAAAAAAGATCATCAAATAATCGACGGACATTGGTTAATGGCTGCGACAAATTTAGCGCAAGGTGAGCGATTAGGTCGCTTGAAGGAGTGGTTGTATCGACTGCAAATTGAACATGACTTGTCAAATATTCATGAAGTGAGTGAATTACTTTGTAAAATTCAATGGCTAGATGTTGACTTCCAGTCATGGCCAAAATTATCGCTCTTGTGAAGGCACCAAATTGAATAAGAAGAATTGCCACGGTACGCCATGTTCAGTGGGCGAATCTCAGAAATGGTTGCTAAGCAAATTGAAAATAAAATTGCGGAAAGGGGAGATTTAACCTCACTAAGTGACTCAGAATTGTCACAATTAGCAATAGAATTTGTCGGAGATGCACCACCTTCGCATGTTCCCAGAGAAACAGTAATTCAGATTCTATCACAGCAACCTGAAATCACAGCATGGCGTGCTGAAGTAGCAGCTACAGCAAAAAAGGCTGCACAGGAGAAAGTATCTCAAGTAGTTGCTAATGTTGACCCTAGGATGGCTAATATGATAAAACAACAATTTGGCCAATGGTTGCAAAACTCGGGACTTACAACTGCTGAAATAACTTCGAAAATTGACACTAATAGTGACGGTTTGCTAAGCCGTGATGAATTAAATAATTTCATTGAAAATTTATCGGGAAGTCAGCCACCTGAATGGGTTTCTGATACTGTTATTTCAATATTGGATGCTGATGGAAATGGACTAATTGAAGTCCAAGAGCTATGGACATATTTAGAATCTATTGGTTTTGAAAAACCAGTCATAGTCGATCCTGTATTAAAAGAAGAGATAACTGAGGAAGATTTTGAAGAAATGCTAGATGAGATTGAAGTTGCTCCTGTTGAGACAAAGGATGAGATTATTTTAGAAGAAAGTAAGAATCTAAGTGAAATTACTCTTGAACAACCAGAAATTGAACAAGAGACTCCTACTCCCATGGTGACAACTTCTATAGAGCAATTAATAGAAAGCCTGGGCTCAACAAGGCTAAGTAGTGAGGCAAACTCAATCATAGACGCATCTAAACCTAGCAGTTGTTCCATTAGCATTCAAAGGGTTGAGAGAAACCTGATGGTGATGGATCAATATCGCGGAGGGATGACAATAGTTGGACTCTTGGATAATGGACCTTACACTGTAGCCGTATTGTTTGAACCTGAGTATAACAATATTATAGCAAATTCGGAAGGTAAAACAGCCCACTTTAACGGAAAATTGCATGATTGGTCTAGTGGCCTTAGGCAGGCAAAATTGAAGGGCACCGACTTACAAATAAAATAAGTTCATTTCAAGGAGCGAGCAATTACTATTCTCTGTACTTCTTGAGTTCCTTCGTAAATTTGAGTAATTTTGGCATCTCTGAAGAATCTTTCAACTGGGAATTCCTTGGTATATCCGTAACCACCAAGCACTTGTATGGCTCTTTCTGAGACCCACATTGCGGTATCACCAGCGTATAGTTTAGCCATGCTAGCCTCTTGAGTATGTCGTCGCCCACCGTTTTCATAGTGTTCTTGCTTAGCCCAGGATGCTCGATAAACTAGTTGTCTAGCTGCTTCTATTCTTGTTGCCATATCTGCCAAATAAGACATTATCATTTGGTGATGGGCTATTGGTTTACCAAATGCTTCTCTTTCATGAGCGTAATTAAGCGCGGATTCATAAGCCCCTTGGGCGATTCCTAATGCTTGGGCTGCAATACCAATTCTGCTGTTATCCAAAGCATTCATAGCAATCGGAAATCCATTGCCAATTCCCTTCAAGACATTTTCAACAGGCACCTTACAATCATTGAGTACTAAAGTACAGGTGTCTGATGACCTAATTCCCAACTTGTCCTCTTTCTTACCAACGGTGAATCCGTCAAAGGATGATTCAACAATAAACGCAGTTGTTCCACCGTGCCTTTTAACTCCATAATCAGGATGATCAACATCCTTGGCAAAGAGGACCAGTATTTTGGCTTGGGCACCGTTAGTAACCCACATCTTTTCTCCGTTCAAAATGAAGTGTGAACCGTCTTCGGATAATTTAGCCTTACAAATCATTGCTGCTGCATCAGTACCAGCACCTGCTTCGGATAGCGAATAAGCACCCACTTCACCAGCGGCAAGCCTTGGTAAATACTTTGATTTCTGGTGTTCATCACCGTGCAGAGAGATGGTTTTGGCACATAGACCAACATGTACACAAAACATAACTCCAAATGATGGGTCAACTCTTGATAACTCTTCTACGATTATTGATTCTGAGATATCATCGACTGGAGAACCTCCATAATCTTCAGGAATAGTAACTCCTTGGAGCCCGTATTCTAGAAATTGTTGCCATTCTTCTGCTGGTGGTTGTTGATTACTGTCCCTATGTTCGACTGTAGGCGCCAAAACCGTTTCTGCAAAACCCCTTACGAGTTCTCTAATCATTTGTTGTTCATCGCTTTCTGCGTAATTCATGACTCTCCCCAACTTATCCAAAAGGCCAACTCACTTAACCCGTTTGCTTAGTGAAAAATAGCATTTTTCCCAAATTGTTCATATATGATGCCCATGAGCCGCGGTTAGGAGGAATCATTTTGGATGAAGAAACAGTTGAATTTAACGTAGCACACAATAGAAAATACTCTACCGAGCACCTATGGTATCAAGAAAAAGATGACCGCTTGATGATTGGCGTGAGTGAATTCCTAAAATTAGAGATAGGGGAAGTACTGAGAATAATTTTACCGCAAGCTGAGACTGAGGTTGATGAAGGTGATGGCATGTTCTCAATATGGACTGCTGAAGAAAAGAAGCCTTTCGCTGCCCCATTCTCTGGCCTGATAGCCGAAGTTAATGGAGAAGTAGAAATCAATCCAGATTTGGCTAATGACTCTGCCTATGACCTAGGCTGGATTATCATCTTAGAGCCCCATAATTTAGATCTCGAGTTACTATTAGACCCTGATGAATATGTTGAATATCTTGCAGAACTTTGATGGCAAAGGTGACCATCATGAGAGAAATTGAGATTCTAAAAGAGAGTTTAATCAACGCTCCAATTATTTGGAAAGGCGATTATCCATATTTCATCCATCCGATTACTGATGGAGTTCCTAGATTAGAACCAAAAGTTCTCAAAGCGGTTATTGAACTCTCAGTACCACTAATAGATTGGGGAAGTGTCGATATGATTCTTGGAATTGAGGCGATGGGTCTTCCTTTGATGGCGCCACTCTCAATGCGGACTGGAATCCCGATGGTGATTGGGCGAAAACGCCAATATCGCCTTGACGGTGAGATTGAAATTAATCAAGAAACTGGCTATTCCAAAGGAAGCATATTCCTCAACGATATCAAACAGGGTGAAAATTTAGTAATCATAGATGATGTATTATCAACAGGTGGAACTATTAGATCAGTTATTGAAGGTGTTAAGAAAACAGGAGCAATAATTCAAAACATAGTCGTTGTTGTTGAAAAAGGACCGGGTATGGCTACGCTTCAGAAGGATTATCCAGAGATAAGGTTTGATTCCTTGGTAAAATTAGAAATGGATGGCGGAAAGGTCGTCATTCTTGATTGAGGAAGTGATTAATTGGACCTATCTAGACATGACTTTAAACTAAATGACTTAGTTGACAAAATAAAATTAAATGACAATCGGTTAATTGCCTTACAAGTTCCAGAGGGACTAAAAATGCAAGCTCTTGAAATGATGGATGAAATAGAAACCGAAACCAGTGCAAAAGTGATTTTAGCTGCAGACCCGTGTTATGGTGCTTGTGATTTAGTACATGATAAAATGCAAATGATGGGTGTTGAACTAGTAGCTCACATGGGACATTCCCAAATGAACATAGATTCAGGCATGCCAACAGAATTTATCGATGTAACTTATGATGGTGACCCTGAATTGAAACCGGTAATACCTACTCTGAACAAACATCTTGCTATGGCCAGAGAAAGAATGGCGAGTCAGCAAGATAATACTATTCTCTCAGAAGCAGAAGCACAAGAAAAATTCATGGATGCAGTCGGTAGAATGGCACCGCTAACCGATACAAAACTAGGATTAGTCGGATCGATACAGCACTTACACCTACTGCCAGACTTCCACGATAGACTTGAAGCTGCAGGCTATGACGTCACTATTCCAATTGGTGGAGCAAGGTTATCATTCCCGGGCCAAGTACTCGGCTGTAATTACTCTGGAGATGACCCTAGTATTGGGCATTACCTATTTTTGGGGTCTGGAGATTTCCATCCGATAGGCTTAGTCCTACATACTGGAAAACCATTGGCAATGCTTGACCCATACTCAGGAGATGCTCAAGAGATGTCTTTCGAACGGATTGAAAGAATACTTAGGCAAAGGTTTGGCTTGATAATGTCTAGCCAAGACTGTCAGTCTTTTGGCATACTGATTGGTGAAAAGCCAGGGCAAATGAGAAGAACACTTGCTTTGAGAATGAAAAGATTATTGGAAAAGCACGGCAAAAAAGGCTACTTGTTAGCACTTGAGCACATAGGACCCGACCTAATTGATTTTTATCCTGTTGACGCATTTGTCAATACTGCATGCCCGAGGATTGCTATTGATGATGCGGTGAGATACCGAAAACCTCTGATTACTCCGTTTGAATTGGAAGTCGCATTAGGCGAGAAGAAATGGGAAACTGGATATATGTTTGATGAAATACCTTGACTGTCAAAATATCCATTATTACTTATTGTTAAAGCGTATATTCAATAACGGTTGGCGTAACCCTTCCGATGTTATGAGTGGCTATCTAGACCGAATTGGTGCCGGTTACGTAATCCAAGACCCTGGACCTTTGGATTTTGATTATGTGCCTGAGAACATTGTCGGGAGAGAAGAATTTCAAAATAAGTTGGCCGCTAGATTCTCTTCTATAGACCGGCCAGAAACTAGTTGCAGGGCTGTTATTTCCGGTCCCGTAGGAAGTGGTAAAACAGTTTTAGTGAAAACCTTCTGCCGTGATCTTAAGCGACACTTAGCCAGTAGAAGGGAGATTCGTATCGCCCATGTCAACTGCCGCAACGCCTCAACTAGCACTAGGGTTGTTCAACGGATACTGCATGCAATAGACCCTGGCCATCCTGACAGAGGGCTATCTATGGGGGAACTATTACTCAGTTTAAGAAAACTAACTAGGCGGAATTCTGCTCATCTAATTGTAATACTTGACGAAGTCGATCATATGTTGAGAAGATCCGGTGATGATATTCTTTACCAACTACTGCGAATCGATGAAGACCAAGAAGGAAAAGGCACCCTTTCTCTTATCTTGATAAGTCAAGAACAAATTATCGATGTTTTAGAGACTGCAGTACTATCAAGGATGGGCAAGACTAATTTAATGCAAATTCCATCTTACAATGAAGAAGAATTGTACAAAATTAGTAAACAGAGAGCTGATTTAGCGTTAACAATTGGATCATGCTCAGATGACATTGTTAGATTAATAGCACAAAAATCTGCACCACTGGGTGATGCAAGATTAGCCATTGAGTTACTAAAAGCTGCAGCCGAGGCTTGTGAAATAAGACAAGACGATCATACATTTAGGGAAATCAGTGCTGATGATGTGCACTCAAAGGACAAAGAACTCTCAGTTGATATTGTTAGTGAAATCGATTCTTTAGAAAATCTTCAACCTCATGCAATGTTAGTCCTGCTAGCCATCTGTCGAAGACTTAGGAAAGAGAGTTCTATGACCACGGGAGACGTAGAAAATCTATACGCCGTAGTTTGCGAGGAATATGATCAAAAAATGAAGAGTCACACTACACTGTGGAAATATCTCAAGGAACTCGAGAAGCGTCAACTAATCGTCACCAGGATATCTACAGTTATCGGTGGAAGGGGAAGAACCACCCATCTTTCAATGCCCCATTTCTTGCCCAGTGACATTGCTAAAAGATTAGAAATGTTGGTAAAAAAGGAATTGTGACGGCTTCTATGACTCAATGTTTTATGCGGTGAGCATAAATACAGGTCACTGTTCGGCAACCTGTCTTAGAGGCGTTAATATGGCTAGAGGTCAACAAGGAGAACTAGTTGCTGTCGTAAATGACACAAACCCAAAGAGTAATGGCAGAGCCTATTCACTGAAAATAAGTGGTAATAATCATTCACAATTACTTGGTAAGAAAATTGGTGATGTCGTCGATGGTATTTTCGTCGGAGAAGGTGACCAAACTCTTTCTGGCTACAAACTTCAAATTACTGGTGGCTCAGATAAAACCGGAACTCCTCTTAGAAGAGACTTAGAAGGCGGCTCACGCCAATCAATCCTAGTCACGGCTTCAACTGGTTTCAAAGGGCATAGTTTAGTGTTCAAGAATAAAGGCGGAGAGAAAAAGCGATTCCGCTACAAACCAAACGGCCTAAGGATGCGCAGAAACTTCCGTGGCAACACTATCACACAAGATACAAGACAAGTTAACCTCAAAGTTATCGAGTCTGGCAAGAAAGCACTATCTGACATTCTTGCTTCGGAAAGTGAGGAAACATCGGAGTGAATCCCGAGAGGGTTTTCGTAGTAGGGGTTGACGGGAATGGCGAGAAAACTTCCCGAGCAGCCAACTGTAAACATCGGACTAGTTGGTCACGTAGATCACGGTAAAACCACTTTAACAAAAGCTCTTTCAGGAGTTTGGACAGATACTCATTCCGAAGAGAGGAAAAGAGGCATATCGATTAAACTAGGATATGCCGATACTGCATTTTACAAAACTAACGATGGCACTTATTACGCTACTGGAAAACACCCTGAAGGTAAGAAAGATTCCCCTAATGAATTACAAAGAGTAGTTTCATTCGTCGATGCACCTGGCCACGAGACATTAATGGCAATCATGATTACTGGCGCTTCAATTATGGATGGTGCAATGTTAATGGTTGCAGCTAATGAAAAATGCCCACAACCTCAAACTAGAGAACACCTGATGGCATTGAATATGTCTGGTATCAAAAACATTGTAGTTGTTCAAAATAAAATCGATTTAGTTAGTCGAGAGCGTGCGATTGAATCTCATCAAGAAATTAAGGAATTCTTGAGCGGCACGGTGGCAGAAAATGCACCAATTATACCTGTATCTGCTCATCATGACGTTAATCTGGATATTCTTATCGATGCCATAGAGAACACGATTCCAACACCTGAGCGTGATGAAAAGGAAAAGCCATTGATGCATGTTGCAAGATCATTTGACATTAACAGACCTGGAACTAGACCAGCAAAACTGCTCGGCGGAGTGATTGGCGGAAGTATTGTCAGAGGGGAATTTAAAATTGGGGACAAAGTTGTAATTGGCCCTGGAAGGAAAATTGAACAAGGTTCAAAAACTAGATGGGAACCAATCTCTGCTACCGTTACAAGTATGCAGGGCGGTGGTCTAGCGTTAGAAAAAATGCATGCTGGAGGCCTTTGTGGGCTTGCAACTAAACTTGATCCATCAATCACTACTTCAGATAATTTGTCAGGACAAGTTGTCTCACTTGAAGGTGAACTGCCTGAGGTTAGGTCTGCATTAGAAATATCAGTTCACTTGATGGAATCAATGGTTTCTTCGGACCTAGATAAACCGGAGAAAATTCAACCGCTAAGAAACAATGAAATGTTGATGATTAATGTAGCAACTGCAACATCTGTCGGAGTGACTAGAAATGCTGAAAAGACAAGAACTGCTTTAGAATTAAGATTACCAATCTGTGTTGATTCTGGAGAACGTGTTTCTCTTTCAAGAAGAATCGGTTCACGTTGGCGATTAATTGGATACGGCATCATACAATAGGCGGTATAATGACTCAGCAAATCATCATTGATGCGTGTGGCTGGGTCGCCATAATTGATGCTGGAATTAATTTTGAAATTGAATTAGAACATTTATTTGGCACATTTGAATTAATTACTCTTCCTGAAGTAACGGGTGAACTTGAGAAGTTAAACCTTAATCGGGCGAGGAAAAACACCTTACTGCTTGAACTACTAGCCAATAAATCAACCGAGATAACTTACCTTTCAAATGACCTGAGGCACACTGATGATATTATTTATGATTTAGCAGTAAATCAGAAATTAGCTGTTTTGACGGTCGACAAAAATCTAAAGATGCGATTATTCAAATCTGGTATTGATGTAATTGAGGTCGTTCAAAGTAACCATCTAAACCTGATAGAAGGCCTATAGAACGTTCAAGGTAGAGTGAATAATCGGTCATCACCATGGCCATCCAACAATCTTAGTTTTACTCCTGCATCAATCCAAGCATGGGCATAATTTATTGCTCCGTATGCTCTAATGTAATCACCTACCTTCATGAAATGTTGTGCATCACTAGTATAATCATCTGCCATCCTAAGTAACACTGTCAACATATCATCTTGCTCAGTACCCTTTTCATGGATAGGAGTGGCTTTTTTGCGTGCTTCTTTGGTTAAATTCAGGTAATGGATTAGTTTTTCTTCACTGATTTTGTCGTTAATATCGGTCATTCCCCATCCTCCTTCTGCCGCTTTAACAATCGCTTGACATCCTCTTGCCTTCCCAGTGATTGGTATAGTTCAACAGCAAGTGATAACCTTCCTTCATTTTCTGCTTGCTGAGCTCTAGTGAATATTGCCTTACGCTCATCCCAATCTCTGGCTAATGCTGCTTCAGCTGCTGCTTGATAGCGACTTTCACGTTCTGAGTTTGCCAGGTGAGGTGCTTTCCATAGACGAATTAAACCGTTTCTAGTAGCAGTAACCATACTATCATTAGTTATTTTCGACAACAAATCTCCTAAATTCATCTCATTACCTAATTGGCTGCTTTCACCATTAGAGGAATTTGAAAGATGGTATAGTAAGCCTTCAATGCCAAGAATCCACCATCCATCTCCGCAACGAATACCTTCCATTGGTTCCAAGGAATCTGATTGCAATTTTTCAATGTGATCCCAGCCAAATGGATGAGGTATACCTTCCCAAATCTCACCCGAACTAGTCTGAAGTACCAAGCGCCCACTATCTAATCTAGAAACCCAACTCCAAGTTCGGTCTTCCAAACATCTCTTGGCATAATTATTCCCTAATCGACCGCACCACAGCAAGCCATCGTCAGATTGCCAAAGAATGTGTTCTCTGTCCAACCAGCCTACTAATCTTCTAACTTTACCTGTTTCAAATCGCTTAATACCAATTCCCTCATGAGAAAATAAGTGCAGTTGCCCTTCCTTACCTGATAAAATCCAACCCCCACCTGGTCTGCTCATAACATCATTAAAACCACCGTAAGTCGACCTGCCATCATGGATCATACTCCCATCCGTGGTTGAGATTACATAGAATCCATGTGCTGCTAAGGCTGCTAAAATACCGTTATTGTAGTTAATTGAATGAATCTTAAATGGGGTTTTAATTGACCATCTTTTACTTCCATCTGATTCTAAGAGGTATAACTCTAGGCCACTACTTATCACAACCCCGCCTTCAACTGCTGCAATGCAAGAAATTCTCGAAGGTGCTTGCCATGACCATGATATGCTCCATGTCATTATTCATCACCTCCAATAACGCCCCAAGCAATCAATTGCGCTTTTGCTGCTTGGGTAAGTTCAAAGTACCTACTCCGACCTTTCATCCTGACATTTAGGATTCCGGACTTTAGTAACTTATTACTTATTTGAGACAACCTAGGGCGTTTGATCTCCAGATTAGACAATATCTCTTTATCACTAGGAGAATATTTTCTTAGCCTAGCAATAGATAACACATAGGATTCATTAGAGTTCAGGGAAGAGAGTGCTAGTGAATCTAACGGGTAATCTGTTTTTGCTGAAAAGTTTTGATTTGACAGGTCCATTAACGCGCTAACAAATCGATTGGAACTTGTATCTGAAATATCTCCGACGGTATTATTAGCCACCAGTGAGGCTAATAAGACAGCAATTTGATTTGACAATACACCAAGATTTTGATCCGTATCAGAACCATTATTCTCAGGAATATTATGAGATTCTGGCAACTCAAAGAATTCTTCACTTACGTCAATACCGATTTCATCATGAATTAATTCTGCAGATTCTTCGGCAGAAAATTCTATTTTTTCTTCGATTTCCACTAGATCTTTAGACACCCAAAGTTCAGCCCCCTGAGTTTCCATTTCATTTACCATAACCTCGGGTGCAGACTTTTCTTTGTCGTCAAAATCTCTTGTTCGACCTAACAGTCCACCAAATGGTCCTGCATTGATGTAGGGACGTTGTTTTACTGTTTCAGTAATAGTATCATCGTTAGATGGGAAAGCTGAGAATGTGTGCTCCTGTACATCTTCATCGAATTGTTGTGATTCAGATAATTCGTCTAAGTCCAACTCAAAACCAAATGGGTTAATAGTTTCCATTTGTGAAGTCAAATCATCTAATTCATCTCTCTCATCCCAAGGCAGAGATGCATCGATTATTGATTGATCTGGTGTTACAGATTCAATATAATCGATTACTTCCTTTTCATATTCAACTTTTTCAACCAAATTTGGCTCGCTATCTTCGGAATAATGGTTTATCAAATCTTCAATCCCGTCATTCTTCATCATCATATTATCTATCGCATCGCGCATGAATTTGACTATTTTAATTGGAACCCCAGCAGTTTTTTGATGGATTACTCTAGCGTCTTCAAACTTGAGATTGAATGCCTTATTTGTCACGCTTAGAATCCGCCGTTCAACCAATTCTTGCACTTCGTCTACAGTAAGTGAATTAATGCTGACTTCATTAGCAAAGGTGTTCAATAAGTAATCTGGGATGTTCATCCTCTGTTTTGGCTCAACAACTACAACAATTACCGCCTGTAAACGTTCTAGGGACGGCAAAACATCACGGAGTGCAACAGAGAGTACACTTCCCTCAACATTGGGGGTATCAATTACAATTAACGGCAATTTGTGCTTAAAGGACCGAGAAAAATCAACCATTTTATTGACTAATTCAACTGAGTTTTCCGGAATATCATATCCAACTAGGCTAGAATACATTCGATGCAGAAGGCTTTCACCTGGTTTGGATGGCGAAATATGGTCAATATGGACATACACTGGAGCTTCTGCCCCTGCACAACGAAGTAAGGAAGTTCTACCACTACCAAGTTCACCAACCATAAGTATACTACGATTTGATCTAAAAGTGATATTTTGCGAGATTCTTCCTCTTACCCCTCGTCTACCAACATACAAGTCGGATTGGTTACTTTCCAACGGACTAGTCGAGAATGGATTGTATGCTAACTCTGGAATATCAAATTGCAACCCTTCTACACGCATGTGGGCCCATCAACCAATAGGGTATTTGATATTTCACCATAATCAACACCTTTAGAACCCGTTATCTCGCGTCAATCCGTTTATTCAACCGGTTATTATAGCCCAAATAACGCATCATTAACGCACAGTTAACGCGTTAATAAAAGCGTTAATCGCGTTAATCTCACTCACATACAACCCATTCCTTATTTGCAGACTCGACATGGGTAACAACAGTGAGAACATGCCAGTAGAGAATAGTCGATTAAGCGGTTTCTTCAAATTATCTGTAGAAGAACGACGAAAACTGGTTCAGAACCTATCTGGTATTTCTGATGAACATGTAGCAGCATTGGCTAATAATGGTGAATTAGACGACGATGCCGCAGATCGAATGATTGAAAATGTGATTGGAACTATGTCGCTACCAGTAGGAATAGCGACAAATTTTGTTATTGACGGTAAGCATTACCTCATTCCGTTCTGCCTGGAAGAATCTAGCGTTGTTGCTGCAGCATCAAACATGGCCAAAAGATGTTTAGAGAATGGAGGATTTCGAACGCAAAATGATGCCCCTCTAATGATTGGCCAGTTGCAAATTTTAGATGTTGATGATCTTGAAACGGCTATGAAAAGTATACATGAAGAAAAGGATAGCATAATCAATTTATGCAATAGCCTACCTTCTACAATGATAAAACTGGGTGGTGGTTGCAAGAGGATTGAAACTAGAGTCATAGAAACTATGTCAGGCCCCATGCTTATCCTACACATTATTGTTGACTGTAGAGACGCTATGGGAGCTAACGCGGTTAATACAATGGCAGAATTAATTGCACCTGAAATTGAAAGAATGACTGGAGGGAGAGTACATTTGAAAATACTTTCAAACCTAGCTGCCCACAGATTAGCGAGGGTTTCTGCGACCTTCAGTCCCGAAGAGATAGCTAATGACGGCACCAGAGAAAATGGACTTGACGTCATTCAAGGAATAATTGAAGCACATCATTTTGCCGTCAGCGACCCATTTAGAGCTACTACACACAACAAAGGAGTGATGAATGCAATTAGCAGTGTTGCTGTAGCCTGTGGACAAGACTGGCGTGCTATTGAAGCTGGCTGTCATGCTTGGGCATCTTACTCTAGTAACCATTATACTTCAATGACTAATTGGTCAGTCGACAATTCAGGAAACTTAGTTGGAAGTATAGAGACTCCAATGGCAGTTGGGATTGTTGGAGGTGCTTCTAAAGTTCATCCAACAGCAAGAGCAAATCTTGCAATCCTAGGAGCTGAATCGGCAAATGAGCTGGCTGGAATAATCTGTGCCGCCGGACTATCCCAAAACCTTGGAGCCCTTAGAGCACTTGCAACCAATGGCATTCAAGCTGGACACATGAAATTGCATTCTAGAAATATGGCGGTAAGTGCTGGAGCAGAAAATGATGAAATTGAGATTGTTGCTTCAAGGTTACAAGCACTCAGTGGGCCAAAAACTCAAACTGCAGTAAAGAAAATATTAGAAGAGTTAAGAAAAGAATAGTCACTCTTGTTCAAATTCTAATGTCTCTTGAACTGTTCCTTGATAATCGGTTTCACTTTTTAGAACATCCTTTGTTTCTAATTCATCAAGAATACCTGTATTTTGGACTTGTTCTCTGAACCAAGCTTTGACCTTTTTCCTGTCCGTATACGGGCAACCAAAGGCTTCAGAGAATCTTCTTGTAGTAGTTAATCTTCTTGTGTTACCGTCTTTACGGCGGTCAATCATGCCGTATTGGGCCAATTCCCTGACATAATCATACGCTTTCTGACCTAATAATTCAACTAGTCTTGATTGGGACATTGGTTGATGATAAGCGATTAGTGATGCTGCCTTGAGTAACTTTTTTGGCAGATCCGTCTTAGCGCCCTTAGGCAAATGACTAGCTATCTCTGGTTTAACTTCGATTGCCCACCTATCGCCAACTTCGGCGATTTGTAAAGCCCCACCACGACGTCTTTTTAGCGTGGAACGCAACGAAAATAAGCAATCTAACATCTCTTCCTCATCATAGCCTAACAAATGACATAATTCAGCCACAGTCATTGACCTTCCAGCACCAAACAGGGTTGCTTCTAGTAATGTATCAAGTTGTATTTCCGACATGTAATCAAATCCTTACTCTACCAACCATTCATGTTCTGGTAAATCATCTTCAACTGGTGATTGCATTTGCTCTTGCTCTGATTGCTTTTTTGCTTTCTCTTGTTTTATTCGCAATTTTTCAGCTCTACGCTTTGCAAATTGTATTGAACCAGTCTCTTCGTCGTCAAAAGTATTACTTTGAACTTCCTTTTTATCTTCTATGATTTTCTTTATTTCTTTAAATCCTATTACGTTAGGCCACAAATCTTCCAGCATTATGTCGCCATAAGGCACTTCATCTTGACTGATTAAAGCAAATCCTCGATTAGTCAAGAACAAACTAGCAATAAATGAAGCCACTTTGGATTCTTCTTGATAGCCTTGTTCAATATGGCCATTTTCAGCCAACAAGATATCATTTAATTCAGCCATTACTTGAGCTACTTTCACTTTTGAGGAACCCGATTTTTGGCAAGCATTCCTAAGCGCAGACCAGCATCTGTAGATATCACCTTCCAAATCTTCGTTATGCATCCTACTGCCAATGTTGTTTAGATAATCACCTAATTCTGCTTGATGGGCAATTCTGTTTTCTTCACGGATTTTTAATTCTTCAGCGTCCTCAGCAGCATCTTTGAAGGCAGATAGAAGTTCACCCAAAGTCACTGGTCGTCCTTCATCTCTACGTATTCTTTCATCAAATAATGATGGAAGTAATTGTTGTACATCACCCTCTAGAATTGAAGTAGTAAAAAGATAATCTTGGTCATCATAATCCGACTCCCAGCCGAAATCAACATCATCTTCCCAGTCATCTTCTTGGTCCATATTTTGTACCCTGTCAAATAATACGATTGCTTGTTGATTCAATACTTCCCAAGCCATCCTAATCAAACGTCCACATGCTGGTAAATTCAGTTTATCTGATTCCGACCTAACACGCTTGGTAAATACTTTCAAAAAGGTGGACAGGTCTATGTCCCATGGATTGAGTTGTTGATCTTTAACTAAAGATAAAACTAGAGCAACTGACCTGTCAAATGGGTCATCTAGTGATTGATATTCAGACTCTTCTGCCTCAACTACTGGCATAATTCGCTCAGCAAACTTTAGTGCATCTTCTGATTCTTCCCCTGATTCGAGCAACTGATTAATGATGTCTTGCCTTAAGAACCATTTATCCAGTACTGATTGTTTTGTTGACAAGTCCTCACCTCACAATTATTCACTTATTTCCAAGTCGTCTTCTTTTTGTAACTCTTGATTAATTGCTTCTATAGATTCAACTAATTCTTGTCGCTCTTCGATGTCCTCAGTCATCTCACTAGCCCTATCCGCAAGACTTGTTATCGATGAATCTTCACTTGCGTCATCCTCAGTATAGTTCAGCAACCCACCAAGGCTGCTGGGTGGAGGCAAAGGTTCTGGAACTGTTGGCATGTCAGAATCTGCTTCAAGCTGTTTTTCAAGTTTAATGGCATTGATTCTTTCATCAAGCGGATTATCCTTTGCAGATTCAATCTCGCTCAATTCAATGGCTCTTTCCCGATCAAAGTCTACAATTCTTCTACTGCAGCCATCTCCGCCGTGAGTAATACCGATATGGTGGTCTGCAAGCCTCAAAGATACCTTTCTTAGAGTGACCATGATGAATTGTGCTTTCTTACTCCTCTGACGACACATCTTTGCAATTAATTCTGCATTTACCGCATCTAGGTTTTGGTCAACTTCATCAAAGTAGTAAAATGGACTAGGATCATAATCTTGAATGGCAAATATCAATGCCAATGCAGCCATTGATTGTTCTCCACCAGATAGTTGTAAACGATTGACCTTAGATGATTTACCCTTTGGCTTAGCCCACAACTCTAGACCTGCTTTGAATGGTTCATCTGGGTTTTCTAGATACAATTCACCTTTTCCACCATCGCTCAAAACTTTGTATGATTTCTTGAAGTTTTCATTGACTTTATCGAGTACTTTTACTAGTTTTGACTTCCTCTGACTTTCTAGTTGCTCGGTAATATCAACAAGATTTGCTTTTCTGGCTTGTAATTGCTTGAATTCATCCTTCATGGAATTGAGACGTTCTTCGCACTCAGCATACTGTTCTATAGCAAGCATATTTACCGGTCCGTGACGCTCCATTGCTCTTTCAAGTGTCCTAACCTTCTTGTCTGCATCCCCAACTGAGGGTAAAGTAACATCTGATTGGGCTGGTTCTACACCATTAGTTTGCATTTCAAGATATAAGTCATTAATTGCCATTTCTTTGTTAATGACAGATCTTGAAAGTTCATCACTGAGCCTCCGGCGAGATTGCGAATCAGTAGATTTTTGCTGTAACTCAGTTCTTAAGCTTGCTCTTTCGTCGACAAGTTCGAGTCTTTCGTCCTCAAGACCTTTGTTCTCTTCTAGTAGTTGAGTTCTTTCTTCTTCCTTATCTTTTAGTTCAATTGAATCTGTGGCAATTGCAGCTTGTAAATTATCAATCATTTCGCTTCTCTCAATAATTGAATGTTTGATACTGCTGATTCTTGACTCTAAGTCTTGCACTCTTTGGTTTAGCAAATCTTTGTGCTCAGAACCACTCTCTAATGCTGTTAGAGCCTTCGACATGGTGCCTTCAGCGTCAAGACGCTTCATTTGCGCTGCATGCATCCGGTCTTTGAGATGCTCAGGACTTGCAGATTCAAGTTGTGCTCTAGCCTCTACAATTGCAGAATCAAAATCTGCAACGACAGACTGAGCTTCATCTAATTCATCGATATGACTTGCTGCTAATCCTTCAAGATCTAATAACTTCTTTTCAATTGTAGCAATCTCGCCTAATGATTTATTGTAGACTGATTTAGCTTGCTTAAGTTCAGCCCGCCATTCTTGTAATTTTATTGCGTGGTCACTATCAGTCAATTCATTGATTTTTGTACGTAGCCGTTGTTGTTCTCTTCTAGCCTCTAATAATGCTGCGTTGACAGTTTCGGACATAAGTTGTAATTTACTGATTTCTGAAGATAGTTTTTCAACTTCGCTAGCACCTTTTATGCCACCACCAAAAGACACCGACATTTTGCGTTTTGAACCTCCAACCATGGCGCCGCCTGCTTCAGTCACATCACCACGCAGAGTAACTAGTCTTACGCCTCCCATATTACTTCTAGCCGTAGATAATGAGTCAACGATCAAGGTATTCCTGAGAACAAATTTGATTGCTATATCGATTTTAGGATCGTAATCTAATAGTTCATGAGCAAAACCGATTACTCCTGGCTTCTTAGAAACCATTAATGCTTTTCCTGCGGTTCTGTTACTGTTTAATTTATTCAGCGGCAAGAAAGTTGCCCTTCCTGCCCTTCTTTCAGCAAGCCATTTTATTGCCCGTGCTGCGACTTCATCGCTTTGGACAACAATCGAAGTCATTCCACCACCTATTGCTGTGGCTAAGGCACTATCGTGAGACGAATCAACGGGCGCACATAATTCTGCGATGCTACCGATAATACCGGTCAGTTCACCGTTATCTCTAGCGGCAATAATTGCTGCAGCCCCTCCTGCCATCCCTTTAGCCCCTGAAGAGGTTTCCATCTCAGCCCGTAGTCGTTCACGCTTTCTCTCCGATTCTCGGAGTTTATTTTCTATCAATTGAGATTCTTCAACCAGTTTACTTTCACTCCTTTGAGCATTTATCAAATCTTTTGACAACTTATTGCGGTCGACAGTTGAATTAGGGCCGGTGAATTCTTCCCCTTGCAATTCTAATTCTCCAAGTAGCAATCGATTTTCTTCTGACTCTCCTTGCGCATTAGACAATTGTTCAGAGATTATTTCTGCCTGTGCAGCAGTACGATTAACCTCAGTTTGTGCTGCATTTAATTTTTCATTGGCCAAACCTAATTCAGCCAATAGTTTAGTTAGTTGTTGGGAAAACTTTGCGCTCTCATCTCCTGAAGATTCCATTATTTCTTGTACTTTTAATTCTTCAGATTTTGCCTCTTTTAGGGATAATTTAGATGTTTCAAGGTCGGATTGTGCTGAATCTAAGGTTTGAATGAACTCTTCTAATGCAGATGCAGCAATTCCTAATTGTTCATTTAGCCCTGTAAGATCATTCCTATCCTCAAAGTCTTTGCTTTCAGCATCAGAAATACGATCTTTACTGGTATCAATTTTCAAGTGCAGGTCAAAAATTAATTTATTGAGTCCTTTGTTTTCTCCGCCGGTTAATTCTTCTATTTGCCTCTGTAATTCGCCAACTTGGTCGTCTAAAGCAAGCAACTTTTTCGAGCCTTCTTTTACCAGCAAATCCAAGTCATTGGCTTCTTGCAAATACCTGGCTTGTTCATTGACTTGGTATTGCTTTTCCGCTAACTGGCTAGCGTAGTTTGCTTGATAAGCAATAATTCTTGATTGGTTTAATTCCTCAACTAAGTCCTTTACTTTCATTGCGAGGTCTTTTTGCTTTTTGAGATCTTTTAATCTTGACTTTTGACCGTCTTCTAGTAGTTTGATTCTTTCGATGTAATCTTCTACGCTTTGTTTTTGTCGGTCTGCTTTTCTTATCTCATCATCATATAGAGTGACTCCAGCAACACTATCCAGTACTTTCCGGCGCTCCTTAGCAGTCATTTTTGCTAAACTTGTAACATCGCCTTGCAAGACAATGTTATACCCGTCAGGCCTTGCATTTGCTGCCCCAAGAATACGGTGAAACGATTTCTGTGAACTCTCTTCGTCATTGAGGTGATAGTTAGTCACCACATTGCCGCTTTTAGTGAGTCTGATTGAACGAGACATTCTAACTTCATCTAGATTCACTGGTAGTCTTCGACGGCCATTATCCAGTGTCGGATTAGCAAACACTAATGTGACATTACAGGACCTTGCTGGCTTGTTTTTATTGCCGCCATTGAAAATCAGGTCTTTCGAATTTTGGGCTCGGATGGTTTTATTTGACCTAGGCCCTAGTACGAATTGGATTGCATCTCCACAATTCGATTTACCTGAACCATTTGGCCCGGTAATTGCCGTAAATCCCCTCTCTAGAGGAATTGTCACCTCGCCTTTGAATGATTTGAAATTTGAAACTTCGAGTGCTTTTAGATACATACCCAATCCCTCAAGCGGAAATAAATCCCGACCTTGTTCCTTAGAGCGGATTTCTAAAGGTCTTAAACTATACTAGTGTTGAGTACTCAATACTGCGTTTTTGCAGGTTGCTAAATTTATCCGAATAAGTCTAAATTGTGCCAGAAAAATTACAACTTTTACATCCTGCACCTTCGCAATAGGGACAGGTTGCTCTAACCTTGACAGAACTTTTCGAGCGTTGCATTGATAGCTGTGAGTCCCTATGCATTAGTGGTGAACGGGCAACTCGTTGTTGCTTACCATGCAATTCAGGCAACGGCTTGGCAATAGTTCCATACTTAGAACGGAATTTGTCTGCAACTGCACGGCGACTTTCTAGTCTCTTATTGGTCAAATCAACAGCTTCTGCCTCCCAATACTTAGGACCACGCATCATGAATGCACCAATAATCGCCATAGCTATTTGAACAAATAATGGCGAAACTTCTAATGGTATTAAATCAGCAATACCCTCTGAGCCTACTGATCTTGGTAAAATCTCTAATCGATCTAAAATGGCAAGACAAAATAACGAACAACCCCCAATAAATGCCAACCTTCTAAGTCGTTTTGCCCACTTACCTTGCTGGGGAAATTTGAATTTACCAACAAAAACCATGAATACCCCTTCAGCGATCAATAACAAATCAGCGCCATTCCATTCACCGGCATCTGATAAACAGAAACTGTCATTTCCTTCTGCCAATTCTGACTCGATTTCAGAAATAGCACAATGCGGTTCAAGCATTTTTAGCACATCGACCTTTGAAGTATCTGCCCCATCAATGATTTGTGGGGCAACCATGCCAAACTGGACATTCGCAATAACAAAGGCGACCATAGAGAAGCCAACCATGGTCGCGAGATTGCGTCTTATGCTGCCCATGTCAATCCACATTGAATTGATTTGATAGGTCTATCGCTCAAACAATTGAAAAGGAAGCATCATTTCGGTAAGTTTGGTTACCATGTCAGACATTGCGATTATCGGCAGTGGGATTGCTGGATTATTTTCAGCACTCAAATTAGCCAACGCTGGACATGAAGTCACAGTTATTACAAAACAGCGACTGAAGGACTCGTCCACCAATTGGGCACAAGGCGGAATTGCTGGAATCCTAGATAAAACGGATATCGGAGCCAAAGAATCCCATATTGAAGATACCTTGACATCAGGTGATGGATTATGCAATGAAAGCATGGTCAGAGAAGTTATAGAAGGGGCTGCTGAGTGTATATTTGAACTTGTGAATATAGGAGTTCAGTTTGAAAAGAATCAGCAAGGTGATTTTAAATTGGCTAAAGAAGGAGGCCATACTGAACGTCGAATTTTGCATGCCAAAGATGCTACTGGACGGGAAATAGAACGAGCGCTAAGTGAAGCTGCGAAGAACCATAACAACATTACCTTGATGCGAAATACCCTAGCAATAGATTTGATTCAAAGAGATTATGGCAATCCTGAAGAAGGGGTATGTGGAGTTTGGTGCCTAGATCAAAAATCAACAGAAGTGATTACAATCAAGGCAGATAGCGTCATAATAGCAACGGGAGGAGTTGGGCAATTATGGTCTAAAACAACTAATCCTGGAGTCGCCACTGGGGATGGCGTTGCGATGGCTTACCGGTGCGGAGCGGCAGTAAAAGATATGGCTTTTATTCAATTTCACCCTACTGCCTTAACAGTCAAAAATGATCGCCCGTATCTAATAACTGAAGCGCTGCGAGGTGAAGGAGGAGTCATATTAGACAAGCAAGGATTAGCAAAGTGGGAAGACGATTGTCAAACAGCAATTAAGCAAGGAAAAGAACCACCATCACCTAGCGATTATTCATTTACCCTAGAGTTCTCTGAGTTAGGCTCTATGGCAACTCGAGACATCGTTGCTAGAGCAATTGATAATAATCTCAAAAAAACCGGAGGAAAGAATGTGTATTTAGTAACCTCACATTTAGACAAATCAATGCTAAAAGAATCATTTCCGAACATGCAAAATCACTTAGATAAATACAACCTTACACTTGGATATGACCATTTGCCAATATCCCCTGCTGCCCATTACATAGTGGGAGGACTAGATGTTGACCGCTTCGGAAGGCCTAGATTAAGGAATAAAAAATCCCCTATGCCATACCTTTACGCGATTGGTGAAGTTGCATGCACAGGTATGCATGGTGCTAATCGGCTAGCCTCCAATAGCCTCCTAGAAGCCGTTGTTTTTGCCAAAAATACCGCAAATCACATAATCGACAATAGTCCAAAAGGAACTGAAAAAGAATTGCCTGATTGGCGTGCAGATGGATTAAATGAACTTAAGGAACATGCACCAATTATCAATGATTTGACAATGCTAAGAGATACAATGTCAACAGAAGTTGGAATTGTTAGGAACTTCAAGCGTTTGAATCGTGCATCAAGAAGATTACACTTGCTAAACAAAGAAATCGATATGACTTGGAAATCAGCCCTGCCATCTAGGGGAATTATTGAACTACGTAATTTAATCCAAGTGGCAATATTAGTGACTGATGATGCAATTGATAGAAAAGAAAACCGGGGCCTTCATTATAACACAGAATTAGTATGAAGTTATCGACTCCACCAACTTACTCAATAATTGGTTTAGAGGAGTAGAGACGCCATATTTTTCTGCCCTATCAACCACCTGCCGATTAAGATATTGTATCTCAGTACACCTTCCTTCTCTTACATCTTGCAACATACTACATTGATTATTTGATGTCGCTTGTAATACAATTCTAAGGTTATCAATTAGTGTTGCATCATCAAGAGTTGTGATTCCTTCCAATCTAGAGATTTTGGCACCTTCTAACATAACCTCAACGCATGTTTCAAACATCCCATCATCAAGTAATGCCCCATTCCGAAGGCCCGTAATTGCAGCTATTGGATTAATTGCAATATTCAGCAATATCTTTGACCATATCATCCCCATCCCATCATTGTGTAAATTTGGATTCAGACCAGACTTTTCTAACAAGTCGACAAAATCATGAATCTGGGATAACTTTGCCCCATATGGCAACTCTCCCAAATTAATGGCTCCAATACCTGCCCAATTTACGACTCCAGCACTAGGACGCCAAGCACCATGAGTAGTAGTAGCGGCTATGGTACGGTGTGCTCCAAAAGCTTCCTTACATTTCTCGACATGTCCAAGACCATTGCTCAGAACCATGACTTTGGTATCTAAATGACACATTCGTTTTGCAATGTCAAATAAATCCTCAACTTGGTTCGCCTTACTACAGATTAATACGTAGTCTGCTGCTCCATCAAAAACAGCATTTGGCATCACGCCTGCAATTGATATTTCATAATCATCCACCGATATTTCTAGCTCTTGATGCCCAGTTATAGAAATCCCATCCAATGCTAATTTAGCAGCATGTTCGCCTCGAGCATGCACCAATACATCAGCAAGTTTTGAGTTTACCAGTTTTGCTGCTATCAGAGTGCCGATAGATCCCGCACCTAGAACTGCTATTTTCACATTACCACCTACGAATAACTACCCAGATAGATGTAAACTTCTCCGTCTTCAAAGTCGACCCACAATGTTGAGACAATGCTGTTTGGTGGAGTGAATTTAAACTTGTTTTCACCCGGAAGAAGTAGATTTGTCGAATTATCTATTATCCAATCTGTTGATTCATTACCCGAGGTCGTTTGTACAATATTCACTCCAATTGTATCGTTAGTTGGATTATGGAACACAAACTCAGAAAGATTACTGCTAGATAACTGACCATTTACTGATGATGCCCAAATAGAAGTCCATAATCGATGGAAATTACCGTTTCTTTCTAAAATTAGTTCTGGACCGGATTCAACTGATATTTTTAGCGAGGGATCTGGATGCATCTGTTCTGAACAAATCGTTATGTCATCACCCTCTTCAAGTACTACTAGAATTGAATCGTTGTCTTGGATTGCTGGAATAAGCGCAGTATTACGATAATTAGTATTCCAAATCCATTGAGACGAATCGCCAGGCTTTGTTGGAGTGCTGACCTTACTAACTAATTTACAACTAGAATCAGCAACTGAGAGGATGTTGCCTGGTGATATTTCAGAGCCCCAGCCTCTGACCTCTGTTGAATCAATTAATGTACCATTTTCAGGAGATATTAGTTGTAGATTTAACTCTGGCTGATTTGGATAAAATAGATTACCGTCAATCAATATAGCGTCTAATACATATGACCTTAACAATACAACTGGGTCTTGACCTTTTATGCAAATATCAGTAACAGTGTGGGATATTTCAGCAGTTAACCCAGGATTACCTTCCACCCAATACATCCGAGTTTGGAAATCAAAATCGTTGGCAGAATTAGGGAAGGAGACGTTATAATAACCATCTAAGTTAGTAAATACTTGTATACACCTCTTGAGTTCATCTGAACGGTAATCCATGTACCAATAACCATTGGGGTAAACTGGCAAATCAGGAGTCAATTCTATGGCTGAAAAATGCGCATCTCCGTTAATGTAGGTGATTAAATAGACCTCATCTAAATACGGAGTATAGGTATCTGACTTCCATGTCACATTGAGTACAACGGAAGATTTCATACCTGGTTTTATGATATCTCCACAACCCAATTTGGACACGGATGGTCTCTCATCATCACTGCATTGCCAAGTTAAATTCCAGTCGGATGAAACAACACCATCTATTCTAGCCAAGTCAAGTTCCCATTCATGCGAAATTGATGATGGGTTAACAATATCAATTGTCAAACTACCATACCATGATTGATTACCCTCAAAGATGGTGATGAAATCATCATATCGGTACTCAATGTCTTCATCCCAATCTTGATCCATGGCAAATGGTATTTGACTTGGCAGACCAAGTAAAAATATTACAAATAGATACATCCCCATTTTTTTTACGCTGTCTTGTTCAATCCCTTTAGGTTCGTTGAGTATTACCGGAATCCTACGATCAGAACCCAAGAATAATAACAACGGAAATATGACTCCAAGTACAGGTAACCAGATATTGAAACTTCCAAAAGCATTGAACATCCAAGCAAATGCGAGAATTACTGCAAACAAAAATAATTGATTAGTCGAGTTTCTTGCTTCGCTCATACTACTTCTAGCTATTAGCAAACGTCCTCCTGGGAATGTTGGAACTGGTAATAATGAAACCCAACCAAAGAAACTCAGCATTGCTCCTGCCTTAGATAATGGGTGGGCCCAAACTAACTTTGTAGCGATACCATCATCGATAAGTGGGCTCAATATGTTAACCAGAAAAGGCATCTCTGCAACGTATTGCATCGAGGTAACGTCAACTAGATCGGGAGTAAATAACAAACCTAAGATCCACAAAGCCATTCCAGATACAATCAAAATACTCGGCACAATAAGAGCACTCCAGCCTAAAACATCTCGATCTTTCCATGGTCTAGCATCCATCCTTGGAAGTGTGGGTATTATGAGAATACCAAATGGCCAAATAAGCATTGACTTTGACATGAGCCCTATCGAAAATAAACTGATAGATGGCTCTGGTATTGGTGTTAAATGGCCTATTCTTAGACCATGCTTTTGTGCATGATATTTTTGAGCGAAAGAAGCCAGTAAAATTATGGCAAAAACGGGCAACGTGTAGCCGATAAAGGCATCGAGAAATAATGATTCAAAAAACCAACCATCTTGCGGTCTAGAACCATCTATCCAAAACATTCCGGCTAAGGTTGCGGTGAGAATTGAAACTGACCAAAAACCAAGAGTTGTTTTGGAAGCGGGGAATTGTCTTTCTGGAGATGGTATTATCTGCACTAGCCATGGGTCTCCTGCTTCTAATTTAGCTAGCCATCCAAGATCTACTAGATGTGAATTTAGTTGTTCTAAACTTTCGTTAACTTCACCTTCTTCTAACAGTTGTACCTTCCAAACTGGCCACCTTGTACCACCAAGTTCACCGAGCAATTGGAAGTGACGAGAAATTATCCGTTCGAAAAGTTGCTTTTGACTCCACACATCTTTGTGTGCGGGCAATCTCATCAATTTGTCATCAGAAGACGTGGTTTCTTCAGCAACTTCGTCGGCCATAACTGAATCTCACCATCTAAGCGTGTGGTTCTTTCCTACTTTAACCATCGTTGGCTAGTAAGCATCATTTATTCTTGAAACGTTTGAGCCTGAAAGTTTCTTCTCTTTCCATCTCTTCGAGTCTAAGTTGAATAAACACTCTTGCTTCTTCGAGTTCTGGTATGACTTTGAATTCTAAGGCGTTTACTCTTCTTTTGGTTGCTTCTATCTCTTCAAGTAGACGTTTTAGAGTTGCTTCCATTTCACTTGCAGTAACTATTTTTTCGATCAGTTCACTGAATGATTCGCTTGCTTCATCGATGTATGGAGAAGAGCCGATATAACCTACTCCTCGCTCTTTAAATGTTGATTTCAGGTTAGTTCCACTAACACTGGGCACAACTACACCCATGATGTTGCGTCTTTCGACTTCTACTTCGGGGTGAGCACTATTTGCGATAGCTGCTGCTCTGACGGCTAATCCACCATCAATCGCATTGGCCAAATCAATTCTTTGCTTTGCTAATCTGTATGAATCAGTCAGCTCACGCTTGGCTTTTATCATTTCAGACAGGAGTTGCCTAAATTCATGGAAAAGTCCATCTCGCTTCATTTTCAGCAGCTTGTAACCATTTTTGGTTTGCTTAATTCTAGACTTGAGTTTGATCAATTCACTGCGGGTTGGTTTAATGTCCAATGCCATGAATATCTCTCCTGATTCACTCTTTGTTTTCTGGGTGATACTTTTCAATCCACTTTTGGTCTAATCTAACTAGATACTTGGTATCAATAGAGGACATTAGATTCCAACACAGATCAAGTGTTTCTTCAATGGAACGGTCTTCGTCTCTTGTTTGGCGCAGGAATTTATCTTCAAAAACCCCTGAAAAGTCTAATAATTGCTTGTCTCTTTCATTAAGTGCATCTTCGCCAACAATTGCCACTAAACCTCTAAGTTCTCGGCCTTGAGCATACGCAGCATACATTTGGTCGGAAACAGATTTGTGATCCTCTCTAGTGGTCTTTTCACCAATACAGGAACCCATCAATCTGGATAGAGATGGCAAAACGTTGATTGGCGGATAGATACCTTGCTGATGTAATTCCCTTGAGATAACAATTTGTCCTTCAGTGATATATCCCGAAAGATCCGGAATTGGGTGCGTGATATCATCACCAGGCATGGTTAGAATTGGGAATTGAGTAATAGATCCCTTCTTGCCCTTAACAATTCCAGCACGCTCGTATAGCATGGCCAAATCGGTGTACATGTAACCAGGGTAACCACGTCGTCCAGGAACTTCTTCTCGAGCAGCACCAATTTGTCTTAGTGCATCACAATAATTTGTCATGTCAGTATAGATAACAAGTACGTGATAATCTTTCTCGAATGCGAGGTATTCCGCAGCAGTTAGTGCCAACCTAGGCGTAATAATTCGCTCGACTGCAGGGTCGTCTGCAAGGTTAACGAACAGAACCGCATTTTCTAGCGCTCCAGTTCTCTCCAAGTCAGACCTGAAGAAATTGTATTCTTCGGCGGTGATTCCCATAGCACAGAACACAACAATAAATTCTTCATCTGAACCCTTCAACTTTGCTTGACGAGCAATTTGCAGAGCAATGTCATTGTGTGGCAAACCAGACGCTGAGAAAATTGGCAACTTCTGTCCTCTTACCAGAGTTGTACAACAATCAATAGCAGAAATACCGGTTTGGATAAAGTCGTGAGGACTTTGTCGGCTGTATGGATTAATCGCCGCACCAATAATATCTGCATTTTCATCTGCGACAATAGACGGTCCGCCATCTCTTGGCCTACCTGCACCGTCAAGAATTCTACCAATCAGTTCAGTACTGACTGGTAGTTTGAAAACGTCGCCCATGAATGTGACACCAGATTCTCGGTTGATTTTAGCGGTTCCTTCAAACACTTGGACGATAACTAAATCGTCAGAAGTGTCGAGTACTTGTCCGTTCTTCGTCGAACCATCAGCAAGCCTGATAGTTACAATTTCTCCGAATGCCACTGGCTCGGTTTTGTTCAAAAAGACCAGTGGCCCTTTAACGTCGGTAATTGTTCTATATTCTTTTCCACTCATGATAATTCCTCCTAGTTACCCTCCACGGTATTAGCAATTTCGTCAGTCATTGCAGTAACCATGCTATCGATTTCATTAATGTAGCCTTTTTCAAACCGACCTCTCATTAAATCGGTTCTAGCTGGAATATTAACTACGTCATTCAGTTGTGCACCTGATGCCATTGCTGACTTAGCAGCTTCTTGGAAGGAAAGAATTGCTTTAGCCATCTTATATTGCAAATTTATGTCACAATATGCATCGACTTCGTGGAATCCGTTTTGCTGTAAGAAAAATTCTCTGATCATTCTAGCGACTTCAAGAGTAAGTTGCTGATCTACTGGTAGTGCGTCAGAACCGACTAATTGAACAATTTCTTGCAATTCTGATTCAATTTGTAGTAGACCACTGATCTGAGTTCTAATCTCGGGGAAGTCTTGTGAAATATTATCTCTAAACCATTGGTCTAGACTTTGTGGGTAAAGTGAATATGAATTCAGCCAGTTGATAGCCGGGAAGTGACGTTGTCTTGCCAAACCAGCATCAAGACCCCAGAAAACCTTAACAATTCTTAGGGTACCTTGAGATACTGGTTCTGAAATATCTCCACCGGGTGGAGAAACCGCACCAATTACGGTAACTGAACCATCGTCGCCATTGAGCGTCTCAACACGTCCTGCACGTTCATAGAACTCTGCAATACGTGATGAAAGATATGCTGGATATCCTTCTTCACCAGGCATCTCTTCTAGACGGGATGAAATTTCACGCATTGCTTCAGCCCAACGAGATGTTGAGTCAGCCATCAATGCAACATCGTAACCCATATCTCTGAAATACTCAGCAATGGTAATTCCTGTGTAAACTGACGCTTCACGGGCAGCTACAGGCATGTTTGAAGTGTTGGCAATCATAACGGTTCTGTTCATCAATGGCTTACCGGTGTTTGGATCAATTAGATGCGGAAATTCATCAAGAACTTCAGTCATCTCGTTTCCTCTTTCACCACATCCAATATAGACAACAAGTTGAGCGTCTGAATACTTAGCAAGCGATTGTTGAGTAACTGTCTTTCCAGAGCCAAATGGACCAGGAATACCGGCAGCTCCACCTTTTGCTAGGGGGAATAAGAAATCTAGAATTCTCATACCTGTAACTAGAGGAGTGTCTGGTGCATACTTTTGGCGGAATGGTCTAGGAGACCTAACCGGCCACTTTTGCATCATTTGAAGGTCTGAGCCATCATCAAGAGTACAGACAGTTTCAGTGACATTGAAGTCACCTGATTTAATTGACTTTACTTTACCACTTTTACCCGGAGGCACCATGATTTTGTGAACAATTGTTTCAGTCTCTTGTACGTGCCCAATTACTTGACCACTAGCAACGTCGTCACCTTTGGCAACAACTGCTTCAAAAGTCCATTTCTTTTCCAAATCAAAAGCATCAGCATCAACACCTCTGGTGATGAATACGCCCATTACTTCCTCAAGTGTCGCCAAAGGCCTTTGAATCCCATCATAAATTTGGGTCAAAAGACCGGGGCCCAGTGATACTGAGAGTGTTTCCTCGGTATTCAAAACTGGCTCGCCAGGACGTATTCCAGACGTATCTTCGTAAACTTGGATTACAGCCTTATCGCCGTGAAGTTCGATAACTTCACCCATCAGACCTTCATCTCCAACTCTGACCACGTCGTACATAGCTGCATTCATTCCAGTAGCGGTCACCACAGGACCGGATATTCGGTATATTACTCCTTCATTACTCATATTTGTTCCTCCTTGTTGGAATTTATTTCCATAAATCGACTCCTATTGCTTTACGAATTGTGTCTCGCAAAGTAGTATCCTCTTCTGTTCCAATTCCTAGAACAGTAGGGGTTACTGATGTAGAGAGTTGATTTCTCAATCTCTCAGGCAGGGTTGGTATTATCGCGGAGTCGACCACGATAATCCCTACATCTTTTGAATTTAATAGAGATTTTAGCTGAGATATCATCTCATCTTCTGTCTCTGGGTTGAAAGTGTTTGAAATTCCTGCAAGTTGGAACCCCAAAGTGAATTCTTGTGAACCTACTACTGAAAATTCCATAATTACACCTCACAGTATGTGCGCCTCGAGCACTTCCGGTGGCAGACCGGCAAATCTTCCTCTTACAATAATTCTCAAATCTGCTACTTCTTGCACTTTCATAGCAACATAGTAAACGATTGGTAATGCAGAAATGGGGTGGAGATAACTCATCTTTTTCATGAACTTATATTCCCTTTCTTTAAACCAGGTAACTACTGAATCTAAACTTCTTGATTTAGAAACTTCTTCAAGAAGTGTTTCAAAGTGCGTGATATCAAATTTTGAGGAGGCCCTTAGCACATCCATTAGAGCTGAGCGACCTCCAGCTGCTATTGTTGAAAATGACCTAGTTGGCAGTATTTTACCACCAGGGATTAGCATACTAGCTGTTTCTTCCGGCGTTATACCGATTGAGTCTGCTTCAAGTACATTCAGCATATTCCTGTGATCAATTTCCATTGCTAGGTAATCTCTCAAGTATCTAGTAGGTGGGTTATTTGTCTTCAATGACATAATCGCAGATTTGTAGTAATGACGGTCTAACGCATCCTCGTAATCTGATAATCTAGAATCTTCTGATAATGACTTAAGATCAGAGCCAAACGATTTTCTGCGCATTTGTAATACCGCAGAACGTAAGTCATCAGAATTTTCAATGATTTTCAACCAAGGGGTATTGATCTCATTCAAATCAGGTAAGATTGAATTTGAAACCTTATCCAATGAGACTTTGTTGACTACTGACCTTAGTACTACCTTTGCGTTTTGGTATTCGAATCTTGATGAGTAAATTTCTACTACGTCACGAATCTTTCCATTGCACATGGATAGTATATTATTTAGTTCAGATTCTAAATTATGTGTCAAGGCAGCTTCGACTAAATCTGCGCCAGTCAATTTACCGGCATATAGATTCACCTCATCTGAATAACCCATATTGCTTACTGATGATGTAAGTTGGTCTGTTGATTGGTTGATTAATTGACGCATACGCGACAAATCTGCAAGTTTCTTTCTTCGAGATTTAGCTCTCGAAGCAACATATGCAGTATTACCAGCCAACTTTTTCACCTCATCCAAACAATATTTTGTTAACTTCAGACAAAGAATTTGCCCAGGTTGAGTCTAGCAGTGTATCAAACCTCATGTCATATGACACAGAACTATCTGCGGCTTCGAGAATGAAACCACCAAGTCCTTCAACTGATTCACCAACCTTTCTTTTACCTTTCAAATCACTAAGTGCTTTTTTATCTACTTCAACAGGCCTGATTACAAAGTCTGCAGATGCTAATTTATTTGCTTTTGACATCAATGATTTCAGCATACTTGCTCGTCCTTTAAAACCAGGGTCTGCAAGTTTTTCTTTGATTTCTGCGTAGGTACTATCCATTGCTTCTCTTTTAGCAATTAATATTGCTTTTTGATTTGCTTGTCTAGCACTAGCAACAACTTCTCTAGAAATCTGTGATGCTTCTCTTTCTGCACGTGAATTAGCTTCATCTGTTATCCCAGAGGCTTTGGTCTCTGCGTCATTGATAATCTGCTTTGCTTCAGCTTTGGCCTCTTTCAGTATTGCATCAACATCTGCTTTAGCAGATGCTGCAATGTCTTTAGCCAATGTTTCGAGCGTCATACTTATTCCTCCATTTTCTCCAACAGTAATCTAAACTGTCAAAGTTAAATGTTCACTGTAGGAACAATGGCAATGCGCCCAAGATAACGATAGATTCCGGTAGAGCAGTAAAGATAAGTGCTACACCGAATTTGCTTCCGTCTTCTGCTAGCATGCCAACAGCGGCACTACCGATTGCTGCTTGCGAGTAACCGGCACCGATGGCCGCAAGACCAAGTGCTAGACCGACACCTATCATGCCGATATCTCCGTTTATGTCGTTATCATCTTCAGCTGCTGCATCTTGTGCTGCAACACCTTGGGCAACCAGGGTTACTACCAACAATACGATCAGTGTTCTTAGGCTCATTTTCAGGGTATTTTTATTCATTTATTGCTACCTCCATTTTGTCCGATGGACTATGATTCACTCTCCACGTGAAGAGTGCGACCGCCAAGTGGGGAGAATGCCTTCCCACTTCCGTCGTAAAATTTGCCCATCCATTCTACAAAGTGTAGACGAACGGCGTGAATTGTAGGTGATAATATACCCAAGGCAATGGCAAAGAGTTGGATTAGTATGAACAAAACTAATCCCAACACTATAGTTAAAATGTCACCAGAGTCGATGGCAGGTCCGATTTTCTCCCAACCCATGGTGATTGATACTTCAGCGATTTTGACTCCTGCCACACCGACTCCCATTATTCTAAGGTAAGAAAGAGTGTTGGCTAGCAAACCAAATGTTTCAATTGGTCCCATGATGATGCCTCCGACCCAGCCGAACTTCTCAAATATAGCCAGACCGATAATCAGACTAATCAGTCCAATAATTATCAAGAATGACCACACTTGAATTTCGAACAAATCGTTGTAACCCATAACCATATTCCTAGCTTGCATAGTACCTCCAGTTAGAATTAGAATCCACGAACCCTTCTCAAAGTATGCAGCCGCTGCTCCATGTGCTTTGTAAACAGTGAATAGGCCAATTACTAATCCGAGGAATATGTGTGCGACTCCAACATAAACAGATAGTACCACGTATTCTTGCAGGCCACCACCTACTGTTGCTCTGTGGAACGGGACATGAAGACCGCCCATGCCAAGTAAATCTGCTAAAGCACCAGGAACGTGGATGTTGCTGTAAGTCCAAGCATATATTCCGGCAAATGGTGAGGAGGAGCCCAGTTGACCTGTGTCATCCCATACGAAGCCAAACCCTTCAGCAAAAATCAATCCCCAAATAATACACCAAATCCCCATCCATCTAAGGATAGTCAATCCGTTTTTAGCAAGTGGGTCTGCTGCGAAGGGCTTACTGCCGAGATAAGCTGCTAAAGCGCACAACACTAGTCCATATCCCCAATCACCCAATATCATTCCATAGAATAGTGGGAATGTTATCGTCATCAGTAGAGTTGGGTCAAATGTGCCATATTTTGGCCTGCCGACTAAATCCACTAATAATTCAAATGGCTCAGATATATCTCCGTTTTCAAATTTAATCGGAGGCTGTGCATCATCATGATGTTCGTCTAAATGGTGTTTTCCAGCTCTGATTGTGCCAATTGCTAAATCTAATTCTGGTAGGTTAATCTTCCCGTCTCTATTAAGATCGATTGCAGCAAGGAATTTTGCCATATTTAGAGGTGGCATATCTGGGATGTCGGCCTTTTTCATAGCAGATTCAATTTCTCTGAATTCCAGTTCACCTGAGTCATCTAAATCCATGCTCCTGAAAAACTGGAATACCGAAATATTCTTTTCGGCAAGATAATCTGAAAGCATAACCAGTTCTTTGGGTACATCTTTGGATTCATGTGCGTCATCACTACCATGCCCATGGCCGTGGTGAGGTGCTTCATATTTTTCTATAGAAACGTGGGATGCTTGCCCCTCAAGGGCCTTCATCACCGTGTTTTTGTCGCTAGTGGGAACCCACCCGTCTAGGACAAAGGCTTGGTTACTAACCGCAAGTAGTGTTGGAGCAGTGTAGATTGATTCTTCTCTTTCCAGATGTTCGAGCAAGATGACTAAATCACTACCGTTGGAATTACTCCATGCAGTCAAATTTTCCTCGCAAGTTGTTATGGTTGATTCTAATTCCGAGATTTTTGCTTCCGCACTGGCAATCATTTCGCTTGGAGAACCTTCTCCGGCGGGTATTTGGATTGGTTTCGCACCCAACTCACCTAGACCGATTTGCACAGCTGCGCCATCTGATTTTTTGCATGCGACGGCTATGATTCCCGACGATGTTTGCAATTCTATATCAGAACTCATGTCAGCGAACACAGCATGTGCTTTGGAAGACTTCGCCGACTCAGCAATATAAATCTCCAATTCTTCAAACCCGCTCATTAACTCAAGTGGTATCCCAAGTGGTTCGACTCTACTCAAGGCTCTTATTCTCTCATCTAGATTGGAAATTTCAGATTGTGCATCTCGAATTTGATCGACCATTGAGAGTGCTGATTCTACTTTTTCTGGCATTGATTCGGTCAATTTATTTGCTTCAATGGCAGATTTGGCCCCGCCTGTATTGTTAGCGTTTAATTCTGATTGAAGCGCTCTTGCCTTGGTAAGCAACTGGCTAATACGTCCTGAATTATCGGTATTGATTGATTTACCGACTCCAATTCCATCCTCAAAGTTGCCATATTCCTCAATATGGACGCATCCAAGACCTGCACATGTTCGAAGAACGTGTTCGAGTTTACCAACTGGTGCCGCAACGGTAAGTCGGGACATCTCAGCAGTTTCAAACATTTAAAAAACCTACAACGAAGACATTGATTTCAACAAATGATCTACTGCTTTGGATTGATTCTTTCCGGCTGCTGACGTAATAGAGTCAACTGCTGTTGAACCGTCTTGTATGACCTTTTCAGCCGCTTTTGAAGCTTTACTTCTTGCTTCATCAAGAGTAGATTGGGTGTTTGTTACTGAATCGTCAGCAGATTTATTGACTATTTCAGTAGATTTTTTTCTCGCATCAGACACTATTTTGTTAGCGTCGTCCTTCGCTGAAGACAGTTGTCTTGCAGCCTCTCTCTCGGTTTGCTTGATTTTGCGTAGAACCTCAGCCATACTCAACTTCATCACCTGTAGAAAAGGCCAATTAGAGGGGGTTTATGAGTGTAATGATTTAGTTAGTGGTCAAAATTTATGCAAAAAGGCCCACTGAACTATTTTTCTGCCTTCCATCCGCGAAATCTACTAGCCATGCCAAAGGGCAGTAACAGTCTGCCCTGAACTTTCTGAAAGCCAACTTTTTTCATTACATTGCGATAATAACGGTTAGTGCCGTAATGAGAGTAAGTTTTAGCTAACCCTTTCCAAGGATGATCCTTCTTCTTAGTGACATAACGCGCCATTAATTGAACGACGGTTGACATCCAAATTCTTCCAGCAAAACCATGCAACCAATTGGCTTTCCCTGCATCACAAATGACTAATTGTCCGCCAGGCTTTAAAACTCTTAAAATTTCTTCAAGACCTTTTTCCTTGTCTTGAAAATCACGGAATGAAAATAAACAAAAAACTCTGTCGTAGGTATTATCTGGCAAAGGTATTGCCTCTGCGATCGCCTGTACGTAATCAGCAGGGGATTCTCCTCGGGAATTTCTTGCTGAATCAACTCTTCTTTTTGCCACCTTAAGCATCTCTGGAGAAGGATCAAGACAAGTTAAATCAACACCAGTTATGTCCTCAGCAAAAGAACCAGGGCCACAGCCAACTTCCAATACCTTCATTCCCGGTTCTGCATGTTCTCTAACATTTTTTCGCCAAACTTTGTCTTGCCCAAAAGTCATCAGACGGTTGACACGGTCGTAGTTTGGAATTGATTCCTCAAGTTGAGATTCCAAAATCTCCCACTCATCAAGGTCAATACCAGACGGGTCATAGCCACCTGTAGCATTTCTGCTTGCCATGTCATGCCCTCAAGCCCGTCCTCTTTGGACATATCGTTGGAATCTCAAGCGATACGCTCGACAGTTTCTGGGGTAATTCCTTCTTCTGGAGTCACTCTGAAAACTAAAATTTTCAAGTTTTCTGGTGCGTTTCTAAACTTTGATACAATCATTGAGGTCTCAAAATCAGTACCAACAGTCCTTACTTGAAATGATAATACCATGTCTGCTATTGAGGACAATTCTTGCTTTACTTTTGGTGAAAGTCCGTCAGTGGATACAGAGATAAACAACAAGCCACGATACAATTGGGCGTGTGCTTGAAGCATTCTAACCATGGCGATGACTCTTGCTGGGTCATCTCTTTGCAAGAAAAAGTCCAAACTGTCTAGAACTGCTCTAAAGTAAGGCCCCAACGCCATCACTTCATTGGTAACTTCAGTGAGATAATCTTGATTACTTTCCTCAACAAATCTTGTTTGTGCAAGTCTCTGAACATCTTCTAACCTAAAACCTTCGAGACGGTATCTGCTTGCTAAGAGCTCTTTTTCTAAAACATTAGAATTATATTCTTCTCCTATCGTTCTAACATTGATATCCAATGGCCAATCGTATTTTTTGAAAACACGGACTATTTCCGCTTGACCTTCATTGGTTGAAATGTATATAGTATTCTCTGCTTCCTCTGCTGGTGAAACAAATTGCTTGGCGAATAACTCACTTCCAGAGCCAATATCAGTAAAGGCAATCATGGTAAAACCCCTGGGTACGCCACCACGCATTTCGTTATCGAATTTTGGCACACCAAAGGAACCAACGCTGCTAAAGAATTCCTCATCTTCGGAGGTAAATTGTACGTCTTTAGCCATATTTCCACACTCAATGAATTACTACTTGGCCTCTATCTACTAAATCTGTGCAATATAGATCTAGATTTGACAATACCAGCGGAGGTGTCTGATCGGGTACATTCAATATTACTGAAAGAACATCTTGTTGCCTAAAAGTGTTAATGAAGGTGTGGAGGTACTCCGCTAGCATTCTATCTTCGTTGTAGATAGCAAGGGCATTAACGCTATCAATAAAAACAAAATTTCGTTCGGACTGATTGGTCTTGAGAATATATAGAGTCCTAAGCAGGATTGATTCAAGCATTATCGGGCTATCAACAAAATGGACATTGTTGTAAGGGATGTTAGTGCCACCCAAGATTCCAGAAGAGACCAAGTCAATGAATTGAATTTGAGAAACGTCAATACCAACTGACTCAAAGCCTTGGATTACTTCGGCTGCACCTCGGCTTGCCGAGATGTAAACGCCTTTCATCTCAAACATTTGTAACAGAGGAATTAGAGTACTAGCAGTGACCATGAAAGAATTTGAGTTGCCGCACCTAACTTGAACTGAACTGTTCAGCGATACTTCAGTTAACTGATCGGCGATTCCTTGATCTAATTCGAACATCTCACGAACCCCATCTATTCAAATTGTCACTTATTGCGCCCCACTTGAGCATCGGAGTTAGCATAACACCCAAAGGTGTTAGTTCAATTGCATGTTTTGCCCTACTGTGAGATGTACCTCGCATTTTAACTACCTGTAGGAATCTTAGCAGGTGACCCATGCGCTCGACGTCTCCAAGAACAATAATTCCATCACAGATCGCTTCCTCAACGCCAAATGATGACCAGTGAGCATTTTCTGTGGCAGAAGTGATTTCCGCGATAAGTATTGTTGTGCAACCAAGTGTTGCGAGTTTCTTACCAAGAGTAAACAAGAAATCTCGAATTAGTTGTTCAGATTTGATTTTGTAACACAGTGTAGTAACCGAGTCGATTACCAGCCTTGTCACTCCAATAGTATTGACAATGTCCACGATCGACTTGATCAGCGAGTGAACGTCATCCAAGTCAAATGATGCTTTTTCCAATCCAAGCCATGAATACAGTACGTCCATGTCAAATACATTGATTAGGCCTGTATCAACCATTTTCATGTCGAAAAAGCCGAATTGTCGTATATTTTCCAATAATTTTACTGATGGCTCTGTTGCGGTGAAATGGGCACATGCTTCTCCAGCATTGGCGCCACGAACAAGGAATTCCATCCCCAACGTTGTTTTTCCCGAACCGCATGTTCCGGCGGCAAGAACGGTAGACCCATAGGGAATTCCACCACGTAAAATCTCATCTAACCCGTGGACCCCTGTTACACATCGGTCACGAGAGTACATACCAACTGGTTGCATGGGAACGACACTCCTAACGCGCTGAGGTTCATGAAGCATCCGATTATCTAGACGGCATCACCATCTAAAATCAAAGTATATTGACAATCCCTGGGGTCGGCGAAGATGATATCTGCCAGTCTACTTGTGCGGGGGGGAAGTTTGGTGGAACATATTCTAATGACTGGCTTGGAGTTAAGAAAAACCCAGTATCTCCACCCCATTCTACCCTCATCACCTCAAACGGTTGGAATTCGCTTAATTGAGTATAACTTAGGATGACAACACCTCCCCCATCATCAAGTAAATTCAATTGACCGACTCCCAAGAAACCCTCGCCACCTAAATCAATCACATGGTCGGCCAAACCGACGTCTTGTGAATTAGGGTCACCGGTCATAATTGTTGTAGATAGTCCTGACACCACACCTTCTGTTAGCAACAGATTACTGTTAAGGTTTGGAGATATGTGAGACATACTCCATCCCTTGAGATCTATTGCAAAGTCATTTGGATTATATAATTCAATCCATTCAGGGCTACCAGATACTGAACGAGGACTAATCTCGGTGAGCATCAAATCATTAGCACTCCTACCACCATTGTGGACCTCTAAGATGATCAAAACCTTTTCTGAGCCGGTTTGTAATTCTTTGAACGCTGTAGAAGATGCCGAGGCAGTACCTCTTTCGGTACCACCAGAAAATAATAATAATCCATTTCTTAGAACATCGGCACTTTCAGTTATTTTTATACTCAAGTGTAGACTAAATGATTCATCTAAACCCAAACCCGCCAACAGGCTACTTTCGGTAACATTGTGCAAAGCAGACACTCTAAGAAAATCTATAGAATATCCATCTATTAGCCCTGCCATTACAATTCCGGAGTTTAGCTCCTCAAGTGATTTCAAGTGCCATTGTGATGTTGAATTTTGATAATCGTAATCTCCGTCCTCAAAGACAGGAACATACCAACCACCGTCGGAGGTAAGTCGGTCCATACCTTGTGCAGCAGAACGATCTAATCGATCTATTGAAGTATCATTGGAACCCATTTCTAATTGAGCAAGTGATAAAAAAGCGGTCAATATCATCAAAAATAAGGTGAATGCAGATAGAAATTCAATGACTGCAGTCATGCCGTCTTCATCTTTTCTAATTGATGAAGCTGGACGTGAGACCATGTATACGCCAGCAACAACAGACTCAAGAGTTTGCCGGATGGGATTTCCACAAATCCTTAATTTTCGACATTTTTAGGGTTCTTGGAGCGATGAGTCTTTGAATAACAAATGCAAGGGAGAGATATGACAGTGTTGGTTACTGGTGGAAATAGTAAGAAAATTTCCAGCATATTCATTGTCGCAATAATATTCTTTTCAACACTAGCATCTGTCAAATTAGTAGACGAAGTCGAGGCATCCACTACGGGAAACCTATCTATTACCAATTCATCTCCATCGCAAAATGAATTCATTCCTGCATATGTAGCAACATACTTTGAAGCAACTATTGAAAACAATCACAACCTAATGTCGCCCGTGAGAAACATTGATTGGTTTGTTTGCCTTGGAGAGCGAGTAGCAAATAACTGTATTAGTAACAGCTTCGACTCTGGAGAGATTCTGATCCCTAATATGTTGCCTGGAGTGAATGAAACCTTTGTCTCGCAAGATCCTTTCTATCCGAACGGATTGAATGAAACACTAACCATAGTCTATCAATTTGATGAACTAGATTCTAACCCTTCAGATGATTTGTTTACATTTCAAATCAATGCAAGTTTATTATTTAGCGATATAAAATTAGATTATGATGAAGACATTATTGATAATATTCCAACCCTTGTTGAAAGGGACAATAAAAGAATATTCAACAACAACACAATCTATACCATTCCTTTTTCTGCATCTGCAAATTTATGTAGCACATGCGTAGTAAATGCTACAGTTGGATGGCAGTTATGGAATCATGACGAAAGCGAGATGCTGAAAGAATCATACCGATATTCAACGAGCTTCCCCGCATATTCTTTCTACAAGACATTTACCATGAACCTACCTGACTTTTCCTTCGAAGAAGACGGAGAATTCACATTATTGTATGGCATCTTCAATTCAACAGGAGACCCGTATGGGGATATGTTTGAGAGCAACAACCTGCATAGTACTCAGATATCCATCAATTCAGATATGAATATCGAGATTGATTCTTTATCCCCAAGCCATAACCCTTCTTCAACCACATACTACTACGGCATGGACATGGTAACTGTCACACTCACAAACAGTGGTAATAACACTGCTTTGAATTTCACCCTTGAACTCATAATTGACAACGATATAGGCAACATACAATCATGCTTCATAACGACATTATCACCTGACCAGCAACGTTCTTGCAGTTTCAACATGCCAGTTGAAGGTGAGGCTGTAGAAATTGAAGCTCGTTTACCTTTCCAATTTATTGGAATTAATGACTTTGCGCCCAGTGATAATATTTTACACGAAACTGCTAATGTTATTGTACCCCAAATTAGTAGTTCGATTGACATTGTGAATCAGAAAGAATGGTACACTGATAATGAGTTGGTTTCAATAGACGCCATAACAAATCCGTTCGCTGCCGCACCAGTGATTATTAGCTGGTGGTATAGCGGCATTATCAATATTGGTCAAGGCGACAATATTGTAATTAATACTTCAGATTATGGGCTGGGCAGTCACAATTTCAAGATGATTGCTTCTGATTCTTTTGGCAATAGCGAAAGTATCTACTTTAACCTCTTTGTATATAGAGCGATAGAAATAGATAACCTACCATATTATGATGCTAGTGCAATATCTTCCAGCAATACTGTTACCATTTCTCATCAGAGTGCATATCCTGAACCTTATGAAACCTACAGCATTGGAAACGGAAAAAGCCCACTATTGTTGGTTGGTTTTGATTTGTTAGATTTGACAAATGATGAATCCGCATTTGATGGACAGAATTGGGTAGACATAAATCTGTATTTGAATGATTTATTACCATCAAATGTAGACCTAGAATCGATTGAAGTAAGGAAATTAAATTCTTTTGGGGACAAAAATTGGGAATTATTTAATTCCGAGGACTACTCTTACAGCACTAATTCAGACTTAAGTGTAAGAATATTTGAATCTTCAGTTATCCTGTTGATTGGCACATTAGGCGAACCAAATATAGAAGCTAGAAACTTTACGACCTCGCTAGTCGCAAATGGGAATTTCTTATTGACTTGGGATTCTGTAGGTGAAACAGATAGTGTATACAATCTTGGGTACAATATTTACCAAAGACTAGTTCCTGATTTTGGTGGTACTATTTTCCCCTCACCAAACGAAGAATTTGATGAATTACTATGGAACGATTTGACTGATAATACCTTTAGAACATTTGTCACCATTGAAGAAAATTCTTGGGCTGATTTACAAACCATACCAGACGGCTTTTGCGCTTCCTATGCAATAGTCCCCGTCGACAGAAAGGGTGATTCGTACAACAGATTGGCCAATGTAACAATGGATGATACTGGAAACAGCACCTTCATTTGTGGAGACTCAAGTCCGCCTTCAACATCACTAATAGATCTAAATCACAATTGGGAATTCACTAATGATTCGGATTGCTTCAACACATTAAAAGACTGGAATATTTGTTATGAAATAACTCTATCATGGATATGGCCAGATGGTGAAAATAACGAGACTTGGAACCTGTATCGGATAGAACAAAACCCTAACGGAATTGACTTAACACTAATCAGTCCTGTTTTACAAAACTTAGAATATGTCGCAGGCGAAAGTTATTCATACACTCAGAGAGGTATTGATGATGAACAGATAAGACCAATGAAAACATTTTATTATATTCTAACTCCAATTGATGAATTTGGCAATGAAAGAACAGTTGCTATTTACCCTTCAGAAAATGTCGAAAGAGTGCACATTCAAGACGATTGGTGGTCATACAACCAACACATAATCCCAGAACCTGAACCCGAGACTGAACCGCCTCTTGGCAACGATTGGTTAGGAGATTTTTCGGATAATATGGAGCAACAAGAATTCAAAGTAGCAGGTTCAGTAACCCTAGTCATAGTGTGCTTGGGAATTATTATGCTTGCATTGATCGCTAAACGCCTCAGAAGACTTCGAAAGGTAGTTGGCGCTCGTAAGAGAAGACAGGCTGCTGATTCAATGGCTAATGAATTTGACGAATTCTTCGAATGATGGCGCGGCAGGGGAGATTCGAACTCCCGAGGTGAGACACCACTGGATTAGCAATCCAGCGCAATGGCCAGGCTATGCGACTGCCGCAATTGGTCTTCCCAATTTAGAACTAGTCATGAATATGACGGTTGAGTAACAAGGTCTAATTTTGTGACAATGGACCAAGATATCCCAAAGATTCAGGAGGAATTGCACATATTAAGACTAATAACAAAAACATCCAGCCCAAATAATAGAGCGACCTAAAAAATGACTTTGCTGCTTTAGGCATTCTCCCATTTGCATCAAATGGCTCATCAGGGTCAATTGCCCAAACGGAAACAGAATACCAGAGAGTTAACCCCCCAGCAACAAAGGCCCATAGCAAAGGTAATCCGGAATCAGGCCAAAAGCAAGGCACTGAGCCAAGCATAAGTAACAGGATACAATAAATTTTAGATTGTTTGATGGTGTATTTTGCACCTTTGACTTCATTCATCATTGGAACTTTAGCCTTAGCATATTCACCTGAACGATAAAGCGCTAAAGCCCAAAAATGGGGAGGAGTCCAAAGGAAAATCAAGGCAAAAAGCATCCAAGGAATGGGCGAGCCTAAGTCTAACGGATTCAAGTTGTTAGTATAATCTGCCGCCGCTACTGCCCAACCAATTAGTGGTGGAGTTGAGCCAGCAATACCACCTATCACAATATTTTGTGGTGTTCTTCTCTTTAGCCACATAGTGTAAACTAAGACATAGAAAGCCACAGAAAAAAAGGACCAAAAAGCTGCTTTCCAACTAATAAGGAAAAATATTGATGAACCAGTGATTGCTATTATCAGACCGAATATTAGTGCCCCCTTAGGTGTAATGTGCCCCTGTGGCACTGGGCGTTGTTGAGTCCTGCGCATGTGTTGATCTATATCAGAATCAAACCACATGTTAATCGAGTTTGATCCTCCTGCCGAAAGTGTGCCTCCAACGACCGTAATTATGCAAGCATAGAGTGTGTCGTACCAAGTGCGATCTACATCAATTAATCCGTGTCTTGCTAACATATCATGCACTAATACCGCACAGATTGCTGTAATTTGTAACAATACTATAACTCTTAATTTCATCAATTGAATAAAAACCGTAAACCATCCTGGATGAGAGTTGAGAGAATCTTTGTCATCTCCCATTTAATCACTCATCACACTCTGCTTCCTTGTATTGTGTGAGCCTAAACATCATTGGCCCACTTGCAGCTACGAGGAATGTTGTGACGCCACCAAGCAAGTGTAATAGAGATATCCATTCAGGGAATTCACCAATTTCTGCCTTTATCAAGTAAGAGGCCCCGATTAGTAAGTTACTGAACCAAAAAATAGTCGTAAACAGCATTGCTTTGTAATATGGCTCACTATTATCATAATTATCTTTCTGTTGATTTAGTTTGAGCAATGACATTAACAAAATAATGCCGACTAATAGAGCCCCTATTCTGTGAATCATTTGAACTAATATTCCTGAATTGTCCAAAGACGGGAGAACTTCACCATTACATTGAGGCCATGCATCTGGAAACCCAACCGAGCATGACTGATTGTATTGGCCACCTGCAGTTGATGATACCCAAGCGCCTAAGACTAACAAAATTAAGACTGATATTGCTATGAGATCAAACTTTTTCTTGTAATTATCGACAAATTTTGTTGAGGCTTGGATGAAGGACCAATTTGCTCCTTCAACAACTCTTGTCAACTTGTATTGCCATAATATTGCTGCAGTAAATATTGAAGCAAGTGAAAGGTGTAATGCTACTGACCAGTCAGCGTTGTCATAAAACACAGTAACAGCTCCAGCAATTGCTTGTATCAGTAACATCACAGAGATAAACACAGAGGAATAAAAATTGTTCTTCCCGTATTTGTCAATACCTTTTTTTGAGACGTATAAATTGAGTAATACAGGAACAGCGATAACTCCAACTAAAAATCTATGAAACCATTCGAGGAATATCTCGAAGACGGTATATCTATGTTCTACACCTCTAGAATCTATTTCATCTGGATTCTCTTCCCAATACGTCTCCTGTTCCGCTTCTGAAATATCAAAACCGTAGGTTCCAAAACACTTGGGCCAATCTGGGCAAGATTCTCCTGCATCATGGATTCTTATGGCTCCACCAAACGAAATAATCAAGATAGCAAAAACCAACATCATCAACGGCAAGGTTGAAGGGCGTCGCCACCAAGCGGGTTCCATGATTCATTGGAGTAGAGTGCCCCTTTTGAACACATGCCTTGCACTCTCTAAGCCAATAAGACATGATAAATCTGCGTCAATTGCAGTACTCCTCATTATGATGCTATGCTGTTTTAATAGCATGGTAACAGTCCAAGGTCAAGAACAAGTAACTACCCAACAGGAAACTATTTTTGGCCACACAATGGACGTCATGGTAATTGACTCAGAGTGCTTAGGTGAACAGTTATGCCATGCTTGGCGGCCATTACACCTAATCGAGTACTACGGTGCCGATTGGTGTGAACCTTGTTTAGATGTCGAATTATCATTGGAAAATATTGACACAACTAAATATGCAGTTATCCAACATCACCCATCAGTGCTTGATTCTAGTTATTTGAATTTGTCTAATCAGCGCTATGAAACAGATTTTAGATTAATCTTCATACCATCCATAGTGATTGACGGAGAAGGTTTGCTAACTGGTACCAAACAGGCTAATGAATTGAATCAAAGTTTGCCAAACAATCAAACTGAGTTTTTTGGAATAAATGAATTAAATATAACTAACTCGATACTCAGTTGGAAT
>Ga0209374_1000050_pt1 | contig 122911 bp, 98 predicted proteins | sample SaaInlLV_DNA_10m_FD_184683 | JGI IMG/M metagenome (GOLD analysis project Ga0209374, IMG submission 184683) | Marine microbial communities from expanding oxygen minimum zones in the Saanich Inlet - SI075_LV_DNA_10m (SPAdes) (version 2) | ecosystem: Environmental > Aquatic > Marine > Unclassified... | reverse complement strand
ACCAGCACCAATGATGGCTGCGACAGATGTTATTTCTATTTATAGTGATAGTTATACAGACATTGCCACGAACTACAGTCCTGATTGGGGCCAACAACCTGTTGTTAACCCAACATATCTAACAGCGGGTGATGCTGCAAATAATGTGTTGGCTTATACTGGTTTCACTTTTCAAGGCACAGAGTTAACAGCAACAGATGCATCTTCTATGGATTTCTTACATATAGATGTATGGGTTGCCGCCGGTACAGATAGATTATTAAAAGTGTCACCGTTAAATAATGCAACAGGTGGAACAGGTGTAGTTGAAATCTTAGTCAATGTTCCATTAACACCTGGTGCTTGGAACAGTATAGATATTCCAAAGTCTGATTTTACAGGAATGACTTGGGATAATGTTTTCCAGCTTAAGTTTGATGGTCAGTTCAATGGCGACGGATCCGCGAACACAACAGGTTATGATGTCTATTTAGATAATATTTATTTCTGGGATGTATACGTTCCCGATGCGCCAGTAGTGATTCATGATTTTAACACACCAGAAGGAGCGACTTCAGTTGCTTCTGGTGGAGAGTGGACTCAGTTTGATGAAACAGATAATACAGCAAACTATATTAGTCTTGCTCAGTTATCAGCTGCTGACGCTCCTGGAGTAGATTCACCAGTTATGAGTGCAGACTATGGTGTCATTGGTATGATTGATGCTAATGGTGAATCACAATGGGGTGGTTATACTGCAATGCAGGATAAGTTTGAAACGGTACAAGATCTTACTGGATATACGCACTTATCTTTCAAGTTTTACAATAACATGCCTCCGACAGGAAGCGTAGGGGATTCATTAGAGCTGCGAGTCGTTTTATGGGATGTGAGTAATGTTACAGGTGATTATTCTACTAGAGCAGATGTAGAAACATGGTATGCGTTTTTCAAAACAGGCATAGGTGAAAGTCCATTTCAAAATGCAACAGCTGATGGCTGGGTTGAATATAAAATACCGCTACTAAATAATGGCTCAACAGGTGACAACATGGGATATCGAAACGGATTTTCATTTCCAGGTGTAGGTTGGGGAATTTCACAGGCAGGGAATAGTCAACTTGATTTAGACAAGATTGGTGGTATGCACTTTGAGCTTCTTATTGTTGGCGATGGAGAAACTGCTCAGGGGAATTTCTTAATTGAAGATATTCAAGCAATTTATAGTAATGAAATCCCAGGGTGTATGAACATGACTTCTTGTAATTACAACCCGGAAGCGACTGTTGATGATGGGTCTTGCTACGATTGTGTTGATGTTACTTTTAACCTTGATATGAAAAATGTAATTGGATATACTGAAAACGATCAGCCGTATTTAGCGGGAGGAACTTTCGGTGCACCAGGTAGTCCTGATGCTGCTCTTACATATAATGCCGATCTAAGTCAGAATGGGCATTTAGTTTTTAGTAAGGTAGTTCAGTTTAGAGAAAATCAGACATTTACATATACTTACTCTAAAAACAATGATCCTAATTGGGGCGGAAAAGAAAATATTGCAGACCAAGACTGTGCTGTTGGGACTTACAATGATCGAAGTCTTACAACAACATCAGTAGACTCTGTTATAAATGCTTGTTACGGAAACTGTACTGACAATGCATTTTGTCCTGCGGTTGATATAGTTAATGTCACCTTCAGCGTTAACATGGCTGATGTTCCAAATCACCTAGCACCGACTATAGCTGGGGCAAGTTTTCCAGCTCCTGGTATAACAATGACAGATGCTGATAATGATGGTATCTATGTAACAACGGTACAAAAAAATGAAGGAGAACTCCTCATCTATAAGTTTGCAAATGGACCAGCGCCTGTTTTTGATACAGCACCATGGGAAACAGTTCCTACTGAATGTAGCTATGGTACTTATGGGGACAGAAATTACACTGTGCCAATGTCTGTAGCAGATGCAGTTGTAGACACAGTCTGTTTCAGTAGTTGTACAAATTGTATTGAGGATTATCCAGTTGATGTTACATTTAATTTGGATATGAGAGGCGTCGAAGGTTTTGATGGCTCACAAGCTCCATATGTTTTTGGTTCATATCAACAATGGAATCCGCAAGGCGGAGATCTTTTAACCGATACAGATGGTGATACTATTTATTCTGGAACGGTTTCTGGGTTTATGTTTCAGGATTCTGTAACGATACTATTTGGTTATGGTTCAGTAACAGAGGTAGTTCCGGCTACTTGTTCAATTGAAGATGCTAGTTTAACGATGAATGTTAGAGAGCTCCCCCTAAGAGATGCAGAAGGGTTACCTGCTTTAGTTTTACCTACTGTAGGTTTTGGAAAATGTCCTGTTGACTTAAGCGTACCTTCAAGTGTGCCACCTACGCCAACTTTAGCTGCCGCAGATGTCATATCTATTTTTAGTGATGCATATACAAGTATGGCCACTAATCATAATCCAAGTTGGGGTCAGTCAGGATCAGTAAACACGACGTTTGATCCGGTAGGTGATGGTGCAAATCATGTGCTAGCATACACTAACTTTAATTATCAAGGTACTGAAATGACAGCTACAGATGCTTCAGCTATGGATTATCTACATATAGATATCTGGGTTGAGTTAGGCACCGATAGAATGGTTAAGGTCACCCCTGTTAATAACAACGCTGCTGGAGGAACAGGAGTTGTAGACATATTGGTTAATGTTCCACTAACACCTGGTGCCTGGAACAGTGTAGATATACCAATGTCTGACTTTACAGGCATGACCTGTGATAATGTTCATCAGATTAAGTTTGATGGTCAGTTCAATGGTGACGGATCTGCCCAAAACAATGTTGGTTTTGATATTTATCTAGACAATATATACTTCTGGAAAGATATGACAACTGCTAGCAATGAAGTTGTTGACCTTTTACCAACAGAATTTTCTAGCAAAGCATATCCTAACCCATTTAACCCTTATGTGAACATATCTTATGCATTACCCACAACGGAAAATGTAAAGATTGACATTGTAAACTTATTAGGACAAAACGTGAAAACGCTTGTTAATACAATGCAAACGCCTGGTTCGTATACATATAGGTGGAACGGTAAGGATGAAAATGGAATAGACCTAAACTCTGGAATGTACTTTGCGATTATTAACCGTGAATCAGGTAGGAATATTCTCAAGATTACTTACTTGAAATAGAGTAGCTATATTGAATAGAAAAGGGGGTATTTTTACCCCCTTTTTTAGTTTAAAATCTTGTACTGTTTAACCTTAATGTTAAAAATGAAAAAGCTCACAATATCTGTATCATTTTATTTATTATCTACCCTATTTGGTCAGACATCTGGTAAAATATCAGGGAAAATAATTGATGCCTCAACTGAAACCCCTATGGTTGGAGCAAATATTATCATTGTCCAAACGCAAGCTGGAATTAGTGCAGATGAAAACGGTTACTTCAATTTAATAAATGTGTCACCCGGTAAATATTCAGTAAAAGCAATGATGATTGGTTATGAAACCGTGAATATTGAAAACGTTGTCGTTTCTGTAAATAGAACAACATCGCTTGATATTAAAATGAAACAAAGCGTGGTTGAAGGTCAAGAGGTTATCATTTATGCAAGCAAATTAAGTCGTAAAAAAGATCAAACTAGTACGGTTAAAAACATTTCATCTGAAGAAATGGCTATTTTACCTGTAGAAAATTTAAGTGCTGTTGTTAATATGCAAGCAGGTGTTGTCGCTGGTCACTTTCGTGGTGGTAGGAGTGATGAAGTGAGTTATATGATTGATGGTATTCCTGTAAATGATTCTTTTGGTGGTGTTGCTGCAGTATCTTCATTAGAAGTTGAGGCAGTTAAAGATTTGGAAGTTATTACTGGTACATTCAATGCTGAATATGGTAATGCTATGAGTGGAGTTGTGAATGCAGTTACGAAGGACGGAAGCAACGAATATGTTGGCAGCTTTAATACTGGATACTCTACCTACATCACAGGTAATGAAAAAAACAACGAAGAAATTTTTATTGGATTAGACCCTTTTGGTAAAAACGCGAATACAGATTTAAAAATAAATTTTAGTGGTCCAATCATCAAAGATAAACTGTTTTTCTTTTCAAATTATAGAAGTCAAAATTCAAACGGGCATTTAAATGGTATAAGAAGGTTTGAGGTGTGGGACTTGAGCAATTTTTATGACCAAGACTCTACAAAGTGGTTGAGTGAAAACACTGGCGACAGTGCATATGTCCCAATGAGCACTGGCGAAAATTCATCTTTTATGGGCAAAGTTTCTTACAATCTTGGAAATATCAAATTGGCTTTAATGATTAATCAAAATAATTCTCTATCTCAAGGATATAATCATGTTTATAAATATAATCCTGATGGTAGGGGATTTCAGGATTCAAAAACAACGTTATCTATGTTTCAATTAAATCATTTTATGAATAGTAAGATGTTTTATGACTTTAAGTTTTCAAGAACCAAAAACGACTACGGGTTCTATGTATTCGAAGATTATGATAGTTATTCAATTGTTTCAGAGGATGGGAATTACAAAGGTCTCGATCTTTTAGCCGGTGATACTCTATACAATTATGTCAATGATAAATATATGACAGCGTTTGGAACTGGATTTTTCACCGGGGGGCAAGATAAGGGTCATCTAAAAAGAACACTAATTACAAATAATATAAAATTTGATTTTACGATTCAGGCCAATAGCGCTCACAGCATCAAAACAGGTTTTTCTTTTATAAACTATGAGTTAGATAATGCTGGAAAATCAATTCGCAATGCATATACTGGAACACCTCTTGAAGGGGATAGCTATAAACCAATTACACTTCCTGACAGTACTGTATTTTCTGATATTTATAATGTAAAACCAAAAGAGGGTTCTTTTTATTTGCAGGATAAATATGAAAGAGATGAAATGGTAATCAATTTTGGATTAAGGTATGATTATTTTGACGCAAACACTTCTTATCCCAGTCAGAGAAGAAATCCAATAAATGCTTCTACATATTTTTTACAAACGGAGAGTGGTGAAGACTCACTAGACAATAATGGGAATCTCATGATAGACCAAAGCAGAATGAGCTCCCAAGTTCAATCGAAGATATCGTCTCAGATTTCTCCTAGGTTGGGATTTGCATATCAACTTGGTGGCCTGGCAGTACTTCATTTTAGTTATGGTCACTTTATTCAAATGCCACCAATGTACTCAATATTTTCAAACCACTCATCTATCATAGGACCCAGTGATTACTCTACAACTGTTGGAAATGCAAATTTAGCGTCTGATAGTTTAGGGCTAAATGCTCAAAAGACTGTTAGTTATGAAATAGGCCTTTGGCAAGAGTTAGGAAAAAACACAAGTTTTGAGGTTAATTTATATTATAGAGATATTTATGATCTGTTGAGCTTAGCCGTAGTAAGTACTTATAATCAGGTTGAGTATGGTATATATACGAATAAAGATTATGGTAATGTCAGAGGACTAGAATTAAAACTCGATTACAGTTATAATAATTTATTTTTACAATCAAATTACACGTATCAGTTTACTCGTGGTAATGCTGACAATCCTTCTCAAACCTTTAACCGTCAAGGTTCAAGCATTGATGAAGTAATTAGGCTCATTCCTATGAGTTGGGATCAAAGGCATACCTTTAATTTATCGGTTGGGTATAATACTGAAAAGTTTGGCGTGACCACTACGGGTTATTACAATTCAGGTACACCTTATACGTTTACACCGCAAGGTGAAAGCAATCTCGCGCTTCTTAATCTTTATCCAAATAATGATTTCAAACCTTCAAATTATCATGCTGACTTATCGGGATATATTAAACTGCCTATTATTTTTGGTGTAAAACCAAAACTAGATTTTATTGTGTATAATTTATTAGATAGGTACAATGAATATGGGGTGAGTCCAGAAACAGGGCGTTCATATACTGCTGTTGTTAGTGAAACAGAATTATTAAGCCATAGAAGTAATTTTAATACATATGATGATAGATACAAAGACCCATCAATGTTTTCAGCGCCTCGTCACGTAAAAGTAGGGTTAACAATTCCGTTTTAATTATGATAAAAATATTTTTTAAATTCCTTTTATTGTGTTCTATTATCTTGTCTCAGGGTACGGATTATGCGGGCCCTGATGATCCAGCTGGAGACATTGAAGCCGAGCGTGAAGGATACATGAATGGTAATAGGGTTTACTTATATTATCGAAATACAACAGAGTTATCAGATTGGCCAAAACCCAATGTTTCAAAATGGCCCAATAATCCCGATGGTACAAAAATGTTGGATGGCATTGGTCTGTTAGTTGGTGGAAGAGTATATATTGAAGATGACCTTGATCCAAGCACTGTAGATACTATACCAATTACTGACTTAAATGAACTTGAAAACAAAAATTATCATATTCTTCATTATCTTCAAACCAGTTACAGAGAAGAAATGGATACAGACCCAACGGGACAAATTGAATGGGGGTTTTATCCTGTATTTGGTTATTTTAATGAAAACAATGAATACCCAGCATTAAGCAGATTGCCTGACTCTTGGCCTTCTGGCGGTTGGCCATCAGCGCAAGGTCCAATTTGGCCAGGTGAATGGAATGGCAGATTTGGGCGTGGTGTAAAATACGCTGATCTTGAAACATATTTTGTTGTCAATGATGCTCATGATTTAGAATACCTTGGCGAAGATGATATGGTAAAATACTTTCCCAAGCATAGTTCTACGCGAATAGATGAAACTTCATCTATTCAAAGTGGCGAACCGTGGGGAGGTCTTGGAATACGTGTTGAAGCAAGAGGGTTTCAATGGAATAACCCACAAGCTAGAGACGCAATATTTTGGGAATACAATATTTCAAATACGTCAAAATACGATTTACCAGAAGTGTGTTTTGGATATTGGGTTGATAATGCAATAGGTGGCGATGGTGCAGATGACGAACTAGGATTTTTTGATGATTTATTAGATATATCATACTCTTGGGACCAAAATGGAATTGGTGTATCGGGGTTACTGCCTGGGATTATGGGTTTTGCATATTTAGAAAGCCCGGGTATAGCTTATGATGGTGTTGATAATGATGACGATGGAATAGTTGATGAAAAAAGAGATAATCAAGCTACATCAATAGTTGGCCCCACTGATGGAATTGATGACCTTGCCAAATTTTTAGACTTTTATAAATTAAACGTTTCGGATCTCAAAAACCATTGGGATGCTGATGAAGATCAGGACTGGAGTGATGGTGATGATACAAACGGAGATGGTATCTATCAGGCGAATGAAAATGCTGGAGATGATGTTGGACTTGATGGCGTAGGTCCCCTTGAGCTTAATTACAATGGACCTGATGAAGGTGAGGGTAATCACAGACCTGATTTTGTTGAATCAGTTGGTTGCGAACCAAACTTTGCATCTACTGATGTCTCAGAGTCGGACATGATTGGATTAACTTCTTTTCAATTGTTTCCAATATTTGATCAACATCCAGCTCCCCCAGGAAGTCCTTGGTTTAGAAACGATGATACAATGTGGGATTTGGTTTCAGCGGATTCTTTAACAGAATATTATGGAACGGTTGCAAATCTCGTTGAGTTATTTGCTTCTGGTCCTTTTCCTCTTTATCAGGGAAAAACTGAAAGAGTTTCAATGGCTGAGATTCATTCTTATGACCCCCTAGAGGGTTTAAACTCATCTGAACACATTGCTCCAGCTTTGTTCAAATTAAAAGAAATTGTTCAGGTTATTTACGAGAAGGATTATAGGTTTGCACAGCCGCCAAAAACACCTACGCTAACAGCATCACCTGGTGACGGATATGTAATGCTTTCGTGGAATGACGATGCTGACAAACTAACACGAGATCCGTTTATTGGTAATGTTAATGATTTTGAAGGTTATAAATTATTCAGGTCAACAGATAAATATTTTTCTGACTCTGAAGTGATTACTGATGGGTACGGAACACCTATGTTTTTAAAGCCAATTTATCAATGTGATTTGGTGAATGATAATAGTGGGTTTACAGATTTTGGTTTAGTTAATGGAGCTTCTTACAACTTAGGCGACAACACAGGAATAAAACATTATTTTAAAGATGAAAACGTAGAAAATGGACGCACATATTATTATGCAATTGTTGCTTATGATTATGGTGCGCCAGAGATTGGACCAGGTATTTCTCCATCAGAAAATAACACAGTAATCGATGTAGATGAATTTGATAACATTAGAGGCATTGGCTTAAATGTAGCAATTGTTATTCCACGAGCTGATGCTGCTTCTTACTCAGACCCAGATATTATTCTAGACTCGCTTAACAATCTAATGATTGGAACAGGAACTATAACTCCTAATGTTGTTTCAAGAGAGCAATTAAAACCCGGGAATGAGTACCATGTAACTTTTAATTTTGATACAGTTTTTAATGAATTATTAAGACCGGCATACCATAATAATCCTGGATATAAAGTTTTTAATAAAACTGAAGGTGTTGAGGTGTACAATGAAAGCCCAACTTACAACTTAACAGGTCAGCCAAATTTTAGTGGTTCAAATCTAGTATATAACGAAGAAAATGATCATTGGGCTATGAACAATAATATAGTTTCGGATGTGTTTGATGGGCTGCAACTAGATATTTCACAATTATATACTACACCAAACATTGACACTGCCAATACTGGGTGGATTGGAGAAGGCTATGGAGAGGTAAACATAGCTATTACCTCAAGGGAGTCAAAATTAGTTCCATGGGATTGTGAAATTGTTTTTACTGAAAATAATAGCTACACATCAAAAGTAGAAAATGCTTTTGGTATTTATGATGAATTTGATAACAGGTTGTGGTTCCCCAATAGAATTATACTGAATCAATCTTTTGATTTTTATGTGGTAAATAAAAATAAGCTTGACGAAAACGGCAATTATGTTTTAATGGATTTAGTTGCTAAAGATCAAATTGGTTCTACATGGGGTTATGATGGTGAATATAATAAATTTAACGACAGAGTTTTGGTTGGTGAAATTGATAGTTTAAACAATTGGAAAGGGACTGCTTTTGTAATTGATTTTTTAAATATAGATAGCCTATTTCTACCTCAACCTGGTTCTAGGTATGCAATTAGCTATGACAGAAATTTTTGGAATACAGACACCTTTAAATTTTCTGTAGATAGCTTAAAGCCAATACTTGTAGATAATTTAAAAAATAGTATTGATGACATTAGAGTGGTCCCCAACCCCTACGTAGGTACAAACGGCATGGAAGAGGCTGTAATTAATCCATTTCTTAACCAGCCAAGAAGAATAATGTTCACAAACTTACCAGCAAATTGTATTATTTCAATCTTTACCCCTAGTGGTGTAAAAGTAAAAACAATTAATAAAAATGATAGCTTTGATAATGGGATGGCTTATTGGGATTTGCTTAATGAGGAGGGTTTGGAAATTGCTGCTGGAATGTATTTATATCATGTGAGGCCTAATTTTTCAGATAATTCATTAAATGGTCTAGAGTTCACCGGAAAATTTGCGGTGATTAAATGAAAAATTTATTCATCGCTAGTTTAATTTTTATTTCATTAGCAAATAGTCAGTATAGGTATGGTACTACCGCAGCTAACTTTCTTGAAATAGGTACAAGTAGTAGAGCGGTATCTATGGGCGAAGCATTTGTTTCTTTGGCTGATGATGTAAACTCTGCATATTGGAATCCTGCCGGATTAGCCTATGTTAATGGTCTGGAGTTTGGTGTCTCCTCGCAAGACTGGGTGGTTGGTATTACACATTCAACTTTTGCTGCAGCAATTGATATGGGTAGTTATGGAACAATTAGTGCTTGGTTTACAGACTTTGACTATGGTTCGACTGAAGTGACTAATTTATTAAATCAAAACGGAACGGGTGAGTTTTATAGTGCAAACGAAATCGCGGCATCTTTATCTTACGGAAGAACTTTAGTGGATTGGTTTGCCTTCGGAGCTTCACTTAAAACGATTAGCTCAAATATTTGGCACTCAACTGCGCGTGCATTTGCTCTTGATCTTGGTGTAATCGTAAAAACCAATTTCTTTTCATCAACCAATAATAGAAAGGATGGTATGAGTATTGGTATGAGCATTTCGAACTACGGATCAAAAATGCGTTATGACGGTATTGATTTAATAAATCCAATTGATATTTTAGAAAACGAAAATGGAAATTATGAAAATGTTATTGGCCAATTTCGGACAGAATATTGGGAGCTCCCTTTGATTTTTAGACTTGGTACTTCTTTTAAACCTGTTTTAAACGAAGTACAACAACTCATTGTTTCTATTGATGTACTTCACCCAAACAATAATAGTGAATCACTAAATTTTGGATCAGAATATCAACATAAATTTATTGGCGGGCACACAATCTGCCTAAGAGGCGGTGTAAAAGGAGTCGGTATTAAACAGGAAAATGAAACGGAGTTGTTTAGTTTAATTGATCTTCCATTTTTAACAACAACTTATGGTATAGGTTATGAAAAAGCATTACCAAATAGGAAGAGTATTTCTATTGATTACAGTTATCAATCTATAGGTGTTTTAGGGGATGTTTCACTATTAACAATGCGATTTAAATTATTTTAACTTGAGTTATGAAAAGGTATCTATTGGCACCTTTCTTGGTTTTATTTATTTTATCTTGCTCAGATAAAAGCCAATCCACATTCGAACCCAGTCTAAATATTTTAGCAACCATTGGTGATAAAAGTATCACAGTTAATGATTTTATAAAAAGATGTGAATATGTTCCTCGCCCTAACTATTGCAAGAACAATAATTACATTCACAAAAAAATAGCACTTAATTCTTTAATTGCTGAAAAGATATTATCCACTGAATTTGAAAAAAAACGACTTACTTATACATCTGCTCAAGAAAGTTTAATTAATGGACAAAAAGAGCAAGCTATGAGACAAATGATGTTGAAAATCCATGGCTTTGAAAAAGTAGTATTAGATTCAAAACAAGTTTATGTTTCTTCAAAATTGATAAATAGGACTTATGATGTATCTTTTGTTTTGATAAATGATAATCAAAAAGAAAGAGTTAATCAAAATAGTATCCGAACAGTAATTGATATTAAAAACTTATTAAAAAACGGTGTTGGGTTATCCCAAAAAACAATCTCAATTAATGATAAAATGCCAATTGAAATAAAAAGAATGTTGTTTTTTTCCAACCCCAAAAAAGGAGAACTGTTTGGCCCTATACATATTAGCAATAATAAAAACATGTATTTTGAAATACAAAAATGGAATACAAAAGTTTTAGTTACAGAAAAAGAAAAAGAACAATCTCTTTTTGACTCTAGAAAAATGTACCATGAATTATACGCTCTCAAAAAATATGAAAAATATGTAGCAAGTTTAATGAGCAACAAATCCATAAATTTCCAAGCAGATATTTTTTCAAGTTTTTCAAACAAACTCTCTCAAATTTTTTTAATTGAAAGAGAAAAGAAAGAGTCGGTGATTCAAGGTAGTATTTGGAGAGAGTCGAAAGAAACAGATGTTGTATCATTTGATGATTTGAATGAAATCAAAAAAGATGTTCTTTTAACCTTTGACAATGAACTTTTCACAGTTGCTGACGTTTTGAAAATGATTAAAAAGCATCCACTAGTTTTTAGAAATAAAGACATTATACCATCAATGTTTTCTAATGAATTAAAATATGCGCTTGTAGACTTATTTAGAGATAATGAAATTACGAAGGAAGCTTACAAAAACGGTTTAGATAAAATGTTTGACATATCTCAAGTAGAAAGAAAATGGAAGGATCACATTGCTGCATCTATTATTAAAACCCAACTGAATAAAAAAACTTTAAATAAAGATGAATTTTTTAGGATTCTAATTACTAAAATTGATTCCCTTCAAAAACAATATTCAAATATTATAAAAATTGACACTGATAAGTTTGAAAAAATTAAAATTACTAATATTGATATGAATGTGGTTTTTACAAATCAAGCGTACCCTATCTTTGAACCTGCATTTCCTATTCTCACTGACGATCACATACTAGATTATGGACAAAAGTATAATTTTAATTAGTTTCATTTTACTTATCACTTCTTGCACAAATAATGGAAAGGATGAAGAGGTAGAAGTTCTCGGTTGTATGGATGTTAATTCTTTGAATTATAATGAGGAAGCAACGGAAGACGATGGGAGCTGTTCATATTATGGATGTACTGATCCAAGCGCTATCAATTATAATAGTCAAGCTACAATAGATGATGGGAATTGTTTATCAGAAGAAAATTCTGTTCCAGGGTTTAGTTTATTTTGGAATGATGAGTTCAATGCTGATACTCTTAATTTACAATTTTGGAATATAGAAAGATTCAGTAAGGGGACTTTTAATAATGAAAGTCAAAGCTATGTAGATAGTAAAGATAATATCATACTTATTGATGGAAAGTTATATATCAGAGCAAAGAAAGAAAGCCCTTTTGATCCTAATAACCCAGTTTATACTTCTGGAAGAATTAATACTAAAAATAAAGTTGAAGTACAGTATGGTTATTGGGAAGTTAGAGCAAAACTTCCAACGGGAGTTGGAACGTGGCCCGCTATTTGGATGTTAAATTCGAAAATCGACTCAATTGGTTGGCCTAATTGCGGCGAAATAGATATTATGGAACATGTAGGTTATGATTCAAGCAGAGCTTTTTTCAGTATACATAATGCAAATATACATGGTGATGTTGGAGGTACTAATCAGCAAGGTATTTATGATTTTGATGATAATGAAAATGACTTTAATACGTATGCTGTTGAGTGGGGAGAGACATATATTAAAGGCTACGTAAATGGGAGTTTGTATTTTAACTTTTATAAATCATCAGAACTGTTTAATGACTGGCCTTATGATAATCCTTTTTTTCTAATTATTAATTTAGCCATTGGTGGTGATTGGGGTGGTGTCGAAGGAATCGACACTTCAATTTTTCCAGCATCATTTATCATTGATTATGTACGTATGCATGTAAAGTCGTAAAAACTCAAGTTAATGATAATTTTATAATAACAGGACAAATCTTGCTTACGTAATATATGACATGATAAAAATTTCTCTTTTAATAGTTTCCTTGATTAGTTTTTCTTTTGCAAAAAAGGAATTGTCGACCGACCTAGCATATCAATTAGTCTTAGAAAAAATAAATAAAAAAATAGTTCCTGTCGCTTTTATAGATAATGTATTTAAAAACCCAAAAATTGAATTACATGCAAAAATACCAGAGCGCTTCGCTAGACCGTACGAAAAAAAATCATGGGAGCAGTATAAAAAATTATTTATAAAAGAGTCTCGTATTGTAGCAGGTGTCAAATTTTACAGCAAAAATAAAGATTTAATATTAAAAGTTTCAAAAAAGTACGGCGTAGACCCATTTATAATTTTAAGTATTGCAGGAATCGAGAGTAATTACGGTAAGCATTACAAAGGATTTACTGTTTTTAATTCATTATATACACAAATTCATGAGATGCCTAAAAGAGCAAAGTGGGCTTCTAAAGAATTGGCTTCCTATCTAGAATATTGTTACCAAGACAATGTCGATCCGCAAAGTATTGAGGGCTCGTATGCCGGGGCCTTTGGCTTTGGACAGTTTATCCCATCAAGTTTCAACAGATATTCGGTAGACTTCGATAATGACGGTGTCAGAAGACCCCATGATTGGCCTGATGTTTTAGGAAGTATTGCTAACTACCTTATCAAAAATGGTTATAATTCTGGGAGTACGAATTATGAAAAAAAAGGAGATATCTGGAAATCTGTTTATGCATATAACCATTCAGAAAATTATGTGATGGCAGTGCTTGGCCTAACCGAAAAAATTAGAGAAAGATCAAGTTATCTACACTCAAATGTTGAAAATAGATTAAACTATGTTATTGAAACCTTTGATCCATTAGATAATAGATCTGTTAGTGATTTGCAAAAAGTTTTAAACGCGAATGGCTATGATCTAGAAACAGATGGAAGACTTGGTAGAAGAACTTTAGATGCTCTTAGAGATGCTCAGTTAAAGCGAAATTAGTAGCCTAAGCTAAAACCGTATAGTTAACATAATTATTCTTCCATCTCTTTTGATATCTATTGGAACACTTTGTCCTTTTTTAAAATCTTTTATCCTCTTCATGTATTCATAAATATCTTTCACCGGCTTTTTATCAATAGATTTTATTATATCACCCGATCTAATCCCGGCTCTAGCAGCAGGTCCGTTAGGATCATATATTTTATCAATTTTTAACCCGTCAATTGTTCCGCCATAATGTGGTATAATACCTAACTTTATTTTATTGTTGTTTCTTTGTGTTTTTTGTTTTTTTGGCCCAGCCAAAGTAAACGATGGCTTTAGATTTTGTCTACTTATGTCAATAACTAGGTTGTGAATTACGCTAAGTATTTGTCTCTCTCCTTTTAAATTAATGGATTGCCAATCATCTTCTGGTAAATGATAATTATTATCATAATCACCAGTAAAAAAGAACAGAACTGGAATGTCTTCAGAGTAAAAACTAGCATGATCGCTTGGACCATATCCAGCCTGGTCAAATTCGAATTTTAAACCAGAGTCCATAGATAGGCTATCTAATATTTTTTCAAATATTGGCGATGTTCCTACACCACCAATGACAACTGTTGAATCCTTCATTTTACCTATCATATCCATATTGATCATTGTAACAATATTACTTTTTTCAACGGTTGGATTTTGAATGAAATATTTAGACCCTAATAATCCCTTCTCTTCTGCATCAAACCCAATTAAAAGGACACTCCTTTTGAGTAATTGTCTATTGTTTTGGAGTTTGTGAGCTAGCTCTAGTAACCCAGCTGTGCCAGAAGCGTTATCATTTGCGCCATTGTGTATAGCGTTAGTATCCGGCTTTAGTGAGCCGGATCCAGCTCCTCCATATCCTAGGTGATCAAAGTGTGCGCCTATGACGATATACTCATCGCGATATTTATGATTCCTGCTTACAATTTTTCCAATAACGTTTGCTGCTCGTGAATAAATATTTTTCAATTCAACATTAGCTGATATTTTAATGTCAGAGATTTTGAAGCTTTCGGGTTTGAGATTATTATTCATTTTATCTTGTATTATCTTTCTAGAACTCCCAATAGAGTTAAGAATATCATCAGCAACTTCATTATTTATTTGAATTGCAGGTATACCAGATTTTGAATATCCCGGTATGTATTTAAATGGTATTAAGGTTGAATCTTCAACCTGTGATATGAAAATAATACCAACGGCACCTCGATCTCTTGCTTCTATCATTTTTTTATGAAGATCAGAATGTGGTGCATATACACTATGTGGATTTTCTCTTTCAGGGCTATGTCTCATAACCATTACCCATTTACCGTCAACATTCAGATCTTTATAATCATTCCAAACTAAAGAATCGGTTATTAGATTTATACCATATCCAGCGAAAACGACTTCGGCTGATACACTTGAGTTACCTGAAAACCAAAGGGGGATGTAATCTTTTTCAATATTTAAAGGGCGGTCATTTATTTTTAACGAATTATTTCTTCCAATTTTTACACTATCTAGAATACTGAAAGTCTGTTTAAAAGAAGAACCTTCGCCAGCAGGCTGAACACCATAACTTTTTAACTGATTAATTAAGTAAGCAATTACATCTTTAGATCCTCGTGTTCCTGGGTAGCGACCAGCTCTTTTGTCATCTGACAAGAAGCGTATGTGCTTCACAATGTCTTTTTCTGAAATATCTGAGGTTCCATTTAAACCAGGTCCTGCTTGACGAAACCAGAAAAAACAAAGTCCGACAATTATAATTACTAAAATAGTTGATAATAAGCTTTTGTTTTCTGTCATAATAAATTTTTCTTAGCTTAATTTAATACCCTTGAATTTATGTCTATAAAAAACAATAATATTAGTATTAAAGTACATTCAAACTTTATCCGAGATCGTTCATTCCCCCAAAATTCGATTTTTTTATTTTCATATGATGTTGTTATTAAAAATCACAATCTTTTTGATGTTCAGCTTTTATCAAGGTATTGGCATATCCAAGATGGAAACGGGGTGGTTGAAGAAGTCCGCGGTCCTGGTGTGATTGGGTTAAAACCAGTCATAAAATCAGACGGAACATTTAAATATTCTAGCTTCTGCCCTATCAAAACGCCGCTTGGAGCAATGAAAGGTTCTTATAAAATGAGAAGTACTAAAGAGGAAGTTTTTGAAGCTAAAATAGCGACATTTACTTTACGTGCTAATGAATACGTTAATTAGATTTTTCAGAAAAAAGAAAACTAAAAAAACCAACACAAACCATTTGCCATACAGACCTAAAACATGAATTGGTTTCAGGCGTTTCCTATAATTTGTCATATCGCCTTTAAAGGGGGTTGATTCATCGCTAATAGGTTTTGAACTATATTGCCAAAGATTATAACCAAAAGTTTTTACAATATCTATATGGCTAGTTTCAAAAGATTCACTTGAATATAAATTTTTATATTTTTCTACTGGAAGTATGTAATCACCGGCATCTAATACATTCATACAAATGTTATTAAAATATTTTTTTTCAATTACTGCCGGTTCTATTCCTATAATTTTACCGCTACTCTTTAAAACTCTATGAAATTCTTTGAAAATAAGTTTGCAAGTTTTTGCATTAATATGATGAAGGCACAATGAAACAAAAATTAGATCAAAAGAATCTTTTTCCCATGGAAGTTGTTCCTTAGCAGAGTGTATTATTGGAATTTTTTCAAAAGTGTATTTAACATACTTTTCTCTTGAACTTTGGACTCTGCTCATGTCTACTTCAGCTCCAATATAGTCCTCAGCGTGAAATAGTTTTGAATTAGATCCTGTTCCACAACCGAAATCGAGTGTTTTCATACCTTTTTTATAATGATTTTCAACAAAATCAAAAGTTGCTTTTCCTTGAAGAGGAACAACAATATTACGATAGGCGAAGGTTTCTAATTTTGAAAAAATATCCAAATTTTAATTCCTATATAATGAAAAAACCCAAGAGGTCTCTTCCTTAGTGATTCTTTCACCTAGTTCTCCTGCTGCTGCTGCTTGAGATTCGTTTCTTTGACCTAATAGAGCGCACCCTGTAGGATTATCAAATAAGATTGATCCAAGCAATGCATGCATTATTGCATTTTCTCCAAAATGAGAAAATTTTCCATCTACTTTTTTTCTATTTATCTGCATCTTTTTTATAAAATCGATATCTTGGAACTCTTTTATTGACTTTCTGAAATCACCTTTTGGAAAATCGGTTATTGAATTATACTTCCCCGTAAGTATACCATGTTTTATAGGTGAAAAAAAACACACTCCTAGATTATTAGTTTTGATATAGTCTTTTAGTCCCGATGTCTCATATTCGATATCCAAGACATTATAAAGAGTTTGTATTACGTCAGGATCTACGAATTTAATAAATTTCATAATTCTTGCTGAGGACCAATCTGACAAACCAATAAAACGTATTTTACCATCTTCTTTAAATTGGTTAATTATTTCTAGGGCGCCTTCAAGCATTTCATCATTATTCCCAAAATTGCAGTGATGTAAATAAAGAAGGTCAATATAATCAGTTCTAAGGTTTTGAAGAGACTGTTCAACTTTTTCTTTGATATAACTGGGTTCATACCATTGTTTATATGGCCCTTTATCCCAACCCACTTTGGTAGCAAGAAATATGCTTTCTCTTGAAATTTCTTTCCACATTGATCCGATAATTTTTTCTGAGTGCCCTTCGCCGTAAACATCAGCTGTATCCCAATGGTTTAAGCCCAATGAAAATGATTTTTTCAAGGCATTTATTGAGTCTAAATCAGATTGGTTTGACCAGCCGACATTATGACCGCCACTAGTGTTTTGTTTACCATGTGACCATGCTCCGAGACTGATTATAGACACATCTTCATTTGTCCGACCTAAGGTAATTTTTTTCATAATATAATTAAATAAATTGGATAGATAGTTAGCCAGAAAATATTATAATTTTTACATTATGCAGCAACAATATTTGAAAGTATTAGATATAGGTCACAGCGGAAAATCACCTGATGAGGCAATGATGATTCTCGAGACAACAGTTAGTCAGTGTTCTTTTGAAAATAGGGTTAAAGCTATAAAAGTCATTACCGGCCATGGTTCTGGGAAATTACGAAATATTGTGAGGGCATGGTGTAATGATCAAGAGGGTCGGTTTAACAAAGTAATATATGGTGAAGACTATGATATGTTTAATAAGGATGCCGTTAATATGAGGAGCGATTGCAACCAGCCACTTGATAATGATTTTGGTAGGAAAAATGCAGCAATAACATATATTTGGTTGAGGTAACATGGTAAAAGCAAAACAGTTTAAACCTATTCTATTAATGATCGCGGGGATTCATTTATTTAATTGTTCAGGAATAAATTATAAAAAAATGAGTATTGATGACCCCGGTTCACTTTTAGCGATTCAAGATTCATTAATACTTAATAACAAAAACAATCAAAACATTATGGATGCTTTAACGGCAGCTAATAATAATATGGGTAAAAACTATCTTATTAAAGGGGAGTTGTCTTTAGCTATTGATCATTTTAAAAAAGCTGCTTCTTTAAATAGTGAAAATAAATTCTCTAAATACAGTTTGTTAATTGCTGAGGGACAGTTATTGATAAAAAAAGGGAATAAAAATGGCATTTGGGATGCTATTGAAAAGTTTTCAAAAGCTTCAAATTTTTTCCCAAATAATGGAGAGCCTTTTTACTGGATGGCTATTTCATATACAAAACTAGGCGATACTGAATTTGATTTAATTCTTGAATCTTACGAAAAATCTTTATCTTTGGAATTAAGTGAAAATATTAAGAGCGAGGTTGAAAAAAAGTATGAAAAAGCGAAAATGCGAAAACAAAAACTTGATTCATTTTGGAAATAATGCTGTGGCTTCCTCGTCGATTATACATAAATATTTAGAGTAATTAATAATTTCTTGACACGTGATTGATTATTAAGTAAGATTGCTCCCACTCTGTATTGTAAGATGCAAAGTGACTTAAAATATCCGAGGTAAGATATGAGATCACAATTGAGCTTTATAAGGCGAGTTGTAAGCTCGCTGTACGTTCTATTGCTTTTAGGGCATTCTGTGTCTTTAGCTGCAAAGTACGACTTAAAAGGCACGGTAATAGGTGCTGATGGAAAAGTAAAAGTCGAATTAGCAGGCACAAAAAAGGATGCGCGGACTAAAAAAGATGGTGCGTTTAAATTAAGTAATGTTCCTGAAGGGGAATATACACTTCAGGTTTTTCAGGATAAGAAAGTTATCCACGAACAATCTATTAATGTAACGGAAGATGATGACAATTTAGAAGTAAAAATTGGGGCTTCATCCATTGCTCCTGTTGAAAAAACTGTTTCATCACTAGCACCAGCTTCAGTAGCAACATCTGTAAATCCAGTTGCCGAAAGTTCGCCAATTCCGCAAACCGCTGAATCTTCTGGCGGAGCTTCAAACGACTTTATTGTAAATGAACTTAATTTTGAGATTAAAAAATTAACAGCTGAATTCAAACACCTTAGTAGGGAGATGGATGACCTTAAAGCTCTAAGTAAAATGTGGATTAATCCGTTAACTATTTATTCTAAAGAAATAATTTTAAAAAATGGTAGTACTGTTTTTGGTAAAATTGTTTATCAAGACGATAAATCCTTAAAAGTTGAAACTTTAGTAGGTTATCTTATTATAAAGCGTGATGAGGTTGTCCGTATTGTAGATAATGTGATTACTGAAGATCAGCAAGAATATGTTCCGGAGCAAATTAGAGAAAGTTATGCGCCGCCACCCATGCCAAAATTAACAGTTCCAAAGTATACTTCATCAAGTATGTCAAATAGGGATGCTGGCCAAAAATTTTCAGCTAACTGTGTCCTCATGGGAAACATTACTGAAAAGAAAGACAGCCAAGGTAATATTGTTTTTAATGGTGAAATTAAAAACATCGGTGGAAGAAGAGCTGATTTTGTTAAAATGGATTTTGTTTTTAGAAAAAATTGGAGCGGTGAAACACGGACGCTCACTACTTTCATTCAAGGTTCGTATAATACTTTTGACAGCGGTATTGTTTCTGATGCGAGTTTACTTCCAGGTGCTCTCGGGAAATTTGAATTATATGTTCCACAAGATTTTGGATCATTCATAGGATATTCCTACGTTATTGATTGGGAAGAATATCAATAAAAACATTCCAAATATGTTTAAATACTTTTACATAATATTATTTTTCTTAATGTCTATGGCGGTTTGTCAAAATGACGCTGGCGATACATTCTTCTTAGATATGGGCGTTGTTATCAAATCAGAAAACAAGGGCATAGCATTACCTGACTTGTCTTCTCCAACACCTAAACTAAAATCAAATAATATTGTCAAAACAATAGAATCTAGTTCTGTTTACATGGCGACAACGTCTGATATGATTTCATCCCTAGATAGAATCACATCTCAGGTTACAGATATTGAAAAAGATTTTGAATCGAAACTAGACATGCTAGAAATCGAAAATTCTAATTTGAGAAATCAAATTACTGGACTCAAAAAAAGGTTGAACGCCGAAATTTTAGATGCAAGCCTTATTGATGTTAATTTAGAAAAACCGCAAAAAGAATCGTCGCTTCCTTATGAGAATATCTCAAAAAATTTAGAAATGACTGAAGTTGTTGCGCATTCAAAAGATATTTTAAATAAAAGATCGGTTTTGCAAAGGTTTGATTTTGATATTTTCACTGAAGGCGTCATTCATTATAATAATGAAAAATACTACGATTGCATTAATAGCCTTAGCGTACTGCCTGTAAATGATGATAGTAATAAAAACGCTAGTAAAGCTTTATTTCTATTAGCTGATTCGTATGAAAGCATAGGAAGATATAAACAAGCTCTTAATCATTTAGATAGATTGTCATTAGCTAATAATGATGAGTATTCAGATTTAATTTTATTTAAAAAAGGTATAATTTTTAGAAACATTGGCATGGTGATGCAAGCGCAGAAAGCGTTTCAAGAGCTAGTTGAATTATTTCCTAATAGTGAATTTAAAATCTTCGCTGAAGAAGAAATTCAAAACATATAATGAGAAATACTAAAAACATCATAATCTTTTTTGTTATTGCTGTGAGTATGATTTTCGCATCTGCCAGGGTTGCATATACTCGACCAGGCCTTATGATGCGAATTCCAACATCAAGTATTCAAAAAGCTCCGTATATATTTAGAACGGGTTTTGGTGTTGAGTTGCATAATTTTGATCCAATAAATACCGCAAAAGGTGTTTATTTTGACATGGAATTTGGCAAGGGTTTTTCAGCTGGTTTTTCAGCTGTACAAGGAGGTGACACTACTTCGTTAGACCTGATTTCAGAATCTCAATATTCTCCACAAGTAGAATTTGGGTTTCATTTTCAACAAAGAGTTTTTGTTTACAATGATATTTCTCTATCTGCTGGATTGCAAGATATTGTTTTTCAAAACAACCAAGATGACGAACAAGTTTTAAGTTTAAATACTGATCTATTGTCTTTTTTTCTCGTTTTAGCTAGTGAAAAAGACCTAGGTGATTATAAAATGAGCACTTTCATGGGCTTCGGTACAGGAGGCCTTGGTCCAATGGATAGTGTCAAAGTAATAAGTGATTCAACACAAACGGCAAATGCGGGTGTCTTTGTTGGATTCTTATTGAAAACACCCTACTTCGGTAGAAATGGTGGAATGGATATTGTGGGTGAATTCGATGGAACAGGTGTCAATGTGGGACTCCGCATCCCCCTTACCTCGGATTACCGCCTGAACCTTGGGTTCACCCACATAGAGCGTTTACCAAGTTGGAAAACGCGATACTGGACAGGGCACCCTGCTTTCACAATTGGTTTTGATATGGCGGTCCCTAGAATAGGAGGTAGTTCGAGGTCTTCAGCTAGTGGGCCATCAAACCAGCCTCTATCAACAGCAAACTTGGCATTTTCTAATGATGGTACTGTGCCTGCATACATGGATTCAACTATTGCTATGGCAGATTTCACAGTTATGTCTCTAAGGGATTCAATGCTGATGATGAATAATGAAATGCGAAACTTAATGGTTCAACTCTCCGCATTAGAGCAGGAGTCACAGTTTCTTGTTGACTCATTGAAACAATTAAAACTTGGCAAAAATGTACAAGAAAAAAATATGAATGAATCAATGAGACATCTTTCACGAAGTCTTCGCTTCTTTTATGCTGGTGATTTTCGTGAAGCATTGAAAGAAGTTGATTTATCATTGGAACTGAAACCTGATTTAGCTCTAGCTTACGCTAGGCGTGGTTCTATATATTACAAACTAGGTGATGTTCAAAGAGCCACAATTAATTGGAATTTAGCCCTTAGGTTAGATCCCGAATATGATGATGTAAGAAATATTCTGAAGGCGCTTCATGAGAACCGTCTCAAAGATGCTAATTTATTTGAGGAGTAATTTATGGATATTGCATTAATTATAGGTGTTGTACTCGGTTTAGCTGCTATGATTGGTAGTATTGCTTATGCTCTATTTGTTGAAGGATCAGCAGGGGGTTTTGGTAATTTTCTATCAGCACCTAGTTTTGGAATTGTATTTGGAGGTATGATAGCTTCTATTTTTGTTGCTTTCCCTATGCCACATGTGGTTGCTCTAGGAAAAGCTATCGGAGCAGTGCTTAAGCCAGCAGATGATAAAATGGGTGGATTAGTTGACGAGGCGGTTGAAGTTGCAGATGTGGGTCGAAAGGGAGCAGCTGATCTTGAAAAATCAGTTGATAGTATTAAGAATTATTTTTTTAAAGATGGTGTCCAAATGGTTGTTGATGGCTACTCTTTAGATGAAATCACAGAAATCATGGAAACCAGAATCGAATATAGAGAGAAAAGAGAAAATGTTCAGAAGTCTATGTTAAAATCTATGGGAGACCTTGCTCCTGCTTGGGGTATGGTAGGAACTCTAATTGGTTTAGTACTTATGTTAGCTGGTTTTGGTGGAGAAGGTGGAGCAGATAACCTTGGTGGTGGTATGGCGGCAGCGCTCATTACGACTCTTTATGGAGCTGTATTTGCCAACTTGTTTTTCCTTCCAATGGCAGATAAAATGGGTAATAAAACCACTCAAACATCTATGTCAGCAGCGCTTTTAGTAGAGGCTGCTCGGTTGATACATCAAAAAAAGCACCCACTAATCGTGCGAGAAAAATTAAACTCTTTCATTCCTCCTGGAGAGTGGAAATCAGAAGGCTAAGGTTTTCTTATGGCTGGAGCAGAATTCAAAAAAGGTTATAATAAAGGTTTCGCAGCCGGGGCGGACTCTGTTGAAGAGGGGCTTCCTGGATGGTTTGGGACTTTTGCAGACATGATGACTCTATTGTTTGCTTTTTTTGTATTATTAGCTGCTATTTCAACAATGGATCCTGTAAAATTACAAGAGATGTCTAATTCTGAGGGCAAATCTCTTGGTAGTAAAATCAAATCTTCTGGAAAAGCTGAACTCGAAGGAGAGTTTGAGCCAATTAAAAATTTAGCTGCCATGAAAAAAGAAATGGAAGAAACCATTGAAGAAATGAAAAAAGAAAGCCCTAAAGGAGATCCTCCCATTGATATTCAAACTAGTTCAAAAGGGCTAATAGTGAATATTAAAGGTGATTACGCTTTCCCGATTGGTAAGGCATCAATGAAAGAGGAGTTAAAAGGACTTTTAGATGAAGAAATAATACCTAAAATCCAAAATAGTCCATTCCAGGTAGAGGTCGCTGGGCATTCGGATTCTGATAGAATGCCTAAAAAATGGAGAAAAACCTTTGCAACTAACTGGGAACTTTCTGCAGCAAGAGGTGCGAGTGTTGTAAGATATATGATAGATAAAGGTATACCCGCTCCAAGGTTATTAGCCGCGGGATACGGACCTTGGGCTCCTCATGGACTGGATAGTGTAAAAAAACAAAATCCGATGTGGAACCCGTTAACCTTGACTTGGAAAGAGGCCGTTTTAACTAAAGATGGTAAAGAAATGCCTACGGTTTTGGGCCTTAATAAAAATGAAAAAATGAAATCTAAAAATAGAAGAATTCAAATTACTTTTTTAAATCCGCCGCATCATGGTAAGGGGCGGTCAGCAACTAGTTATGATGAATAAATACATACCGAGGAGTATTTCATGATAAAAACAGTTTTAAATCTCAAGAAGAAGTTAGCAGTATTTATGCTAGCTGGTCTTTTAGTCGGGCAAGGTTCTGGCTATTTAGCACAGAAACTAATGGTTGAAAATAATATTAGAGAGAGAGTTAAAGATGCTCTATCTAAAATTATAGATAATAATAAATATGTCATTAATGTTGATATAGATTTAGAAATAAGCGATGAAGTCGAAGAACAGATTACAGTACTGGCAGAAAGAGAATCAAGCCGTTCAATAGTTAAAAACTTAAGTGAAGAAACAGAAACTGAGAAGTCATTATCTAGTATTCAACAATCTATAGAATCAGAAGAAACATCTGAAACTTCTAGTTATTCTGTAGGATTGCCTATCCCAGGGTTTGAGATGGATTTTACTAATTCAAATAAAAGTAATAAAAAAGCTCAAGAGCCGAAACCACCTGTGATGTCTGCTGAAACTAAAAAACCTCTTCAGGTTTCTAGTGTTGATAGTGACCCTAGCAAACCGAGAGTTGATAAAGTTTTGTCTAGAACTCGTCCTTCAAGAGCAGAAATTAAAAAAATGTATATAAGTTTAATTTTGCAAGAAGGTGCTGCACCAGAACTAATTGAAAATATTCGTCAATTGACAATGGCTGCCGCAAAATTTGATAGAAACAGAGGTGATAAACTTACTATCATGACAGCAAGCTTTAGAGAAAAGAGAGATCAGCGTTCTGCCGAACAGATTATGTTGAAAAACATTGCTGAAAAAATTGAATTGTTGGAGCAAAAAAGAGAGTATGAAGAAAACACGCAAGATGCAACATGGAAAGATGAGCTAACTAGATACAGAGATGAAGAAACTGCTAGGCGAGAAGATGATAGAAAATTTTTCGAAGGACAAATATCTCAATTAGAACAACAAGCTAAAAACAGAGCTTATAATCAAGAAAAACAAGATATGCTTTTAAGAGATTCTTTAAAGTTAAAAAAATTGAATGATGAGATTATGGCTCTTAAATCCATGTTAAAGTCTTCTGAAAGAAGAGATAGCTTAAAAACAATCAGTAAGCAAGAACGGATTGATTCTCTAAGGTATGTTAGTCTTAGTAGTGAATTAGATGACCTAGCCAAATCGCTTCAAGTAGCGGTAACAACGAAATCAAAAGATGAGGAGGTTATAGCAAAGCGTAAGATTCAATTAGAGATGGATGAAAGAGAAAAGCAAAAAGAAGAAAGAGAAAAAGAAATTTCTGATAAGATTCGTGAGCTTGATAACGTCCAAGAAGAGCTTGATCAGCTTCATCAAAATATGGAAAAAGAGAGCGGAAATACGTTTATTATTTTAATTGCTTTAGGGGCCATAGTCTTTTTCTTAATAATTGCATTAATCTTTGTTTTATTAAAAAATAATAACAGGCAAGCCCCTGTTCCTCCTTGGATGATGCCTCCGCCTCCTCGTAAACCTAGAAGAAGAAAAAGAGAATCTCCAAAAGAAAAGAAACCTGTTGAAATTAAAAAAGTTGAAGAACCAGTAGTAGAGGCAAAAGAACCTGCAGCTGTAGTACTTGAATCAGAACCTAAACAAGCAACTCAAGCTGCTGAAAATGCTTCTCCACAAGAAAGTTCTTTACCGTCAAGTGATGATGATCCTGATGTTGTTCGTAGCGAAATAAATGACATTCGGAAATCAGTTGTATCTATGAGTGTTGGTCAGCCAGATAGAACGACAACTATTGTTAAGGAATGGTTAGAGCAGCCAGAGCCTACACCGCCAGCAGAGCCTGAGCAAGAAGCTGCTGAAGACCCAGCAGACGGTAGTGATTCTGAAGAGAAAGAAAAGTAAGGATTAGAGGTAAGATATGATTACAGATTATAATCGCCTATCAGGGCTTCATAAAGTTGCAATTCTTTTTTCAGTGCTTGGTGAGAGTCTTGCTATGTCTCTTATTAAAGGTTTGTCTCGCACAGAAGTTAGAAAAATACGAGCAACTATTCGCGAAATGGGGAATGTTTCTTTTACTCTAAAAAGACGAGTTATGGAAGAATTTTATTTTGGGTTTCTGAGCGAACAATTTTCTGATGAAAATGATAGTGATGAAGACGAGGGACCTATTAAGCCTTTTGAGTTTTTAACTGAAATGACAGACGAGCAACTTATTGCATTATTAGCAAATGAAGATGTCCCAGTTGTAGGAATTGCATTGGCTCAATTAGATGCAGCTAAAAGAATGACGATTTTAGAGCGAATGAAGCCTGAACAAAAAGGTAAAGTCCTCATTGAACTTGGTAGCTTACAAGAAATTCCATTAGAAGCTATTGTAGAAGTAGCCGGGAAGCTTAAAGAAAAAGCATCTTATCTACCGAAACCAGTAGAGTTTTCTAGAGGGGGAGCGAAAGAAATTGCTGACTTAATAGGAGAGATGGATGCTGACGAAGGTGAAAGATATATGCAAACTCTTCAAAATGAAAATTCAGAGCTTTACAAGTCTGTAAAAATGCTTGTTCTAACGTTTGAAGATATTTTAGATAATTTTCCTGATGGAATTTTAAGAGATCTTTGTAATAGTGTTGAGCTTGATGCTTTGTCCATGGCCATGAAAGGTATAGACCAAGAGATTGTAGACAGAGTAGTGGGTAATTTGCCCCAAAAGAAACAAGCCATGTTTGAACCGGTAGAGGGGCCTAAACCAAAAAGAGAAGTCGATGATGCTAGAAAAATTATTGTTTCTGCAGCGAAAGAGATGGAAAAAGAAGGAGCTTTTAATTTAGCTGATATGATGGGCGGCGGAGAGATGGTAGAGTAAAGTAGTATTACTTTTCTACAATTATTTGTTTAAAAAAAGCCCCGATTAATCGGGGCTTTTTTTATTACATCAAACTAATTCAGCTTGTGCTGCTGAAAGTCTTGCGATAGGAACGCGGTATGGTGAGCAGCTAACATAATCTAATCCATTATTCCTGCAGAAATGAACGGAATCTGGGTCGCCACCATGTTCACCACATATACCAATTTTTAAAGATGGGTTAACTTTTCTACCGTACTCTACTGCCATTGTTACTAATTTACCGACACCTTTAACATCTAAACTTTGAAAAGGGTCTCCTGGTAAGATATTTCGATCTAAGTATTCAGGTAAAAAAGATCCTATATCATCTCTACTAAAACCATACGTGGTTTGAGTTAGATCATTGGTTCCAAAACTAAAAAACTCTGCATGCTCAGCAATTTCATCTGCAGTCAAGCATGCTCTAGGTAGTTCAATCATCGTACCAACTAAATAGTTCAGTTTTAAATTAAATTTACTTTCAACCTCTGAAGCTACATTGCGAATTATTTTTTCTTGATCTATATACTCTGTTACAGTTCCTATTAAAGGTATCATTATTTCTGGTAAAACATTCAGACCTTCGTTTAATAGCTCTGCCGTTGCTTCTAAGATAGCGCGTGCTTGCATTTCAGTTATAGCAGGATAAGCAATTCCTAATCTGCATCCACGGTGGCCAAGCATTGGGTTTAATTCATGAAGACTTGCTATACGCTGGCTTATAACTGATCTGTCAATTCCTATATTGTTTGCTAATTCTGTTATTTGGTTATCATCTAAAGTAATAAATTCATGAAGGGGAGGGTCTAATAGTCTAATTGTTACTGGCATTCCTTCCATCGCTTTTAAAATTTCTTTAAAATCTTCTTTTTGAAATGGCAATAGTCCCATTACAGCTTTTCTTCTGTTTTCATCATTTTCTGATAGTATCATCTTTCTCATAGCAAGAATTCTTTTTTCATCAAAAAACATATGTTCAGTCCTACAAAGGCCAATTCCTTCAGCACCAAACTTTATTGCTTGTTGAGCATCTTCAGGGCTTTCAGCATTCGTTCTTATTTTTAACTTTCTATATTCATCTGCCCAAATCATTAATTCTTTATATTCATTGTTTTTATCTGGATCTGCAGGGATGAGGTCTAATTGTCCAAGGTAAACTATACCCAACGTTCCATTCATTGTTATCCAATCACCCTCATTTATTACTTTACTTCCGACCGTCAAAGTCTTTTTTTCTACAGATATATTGATTTCATTACAGCCTACAATACAGCATTTCCCCCAACCTCTTGCAACCAATGCAGCGTGAGATGTCATGCCTCCTCTAGCCGTTAAGATTGCTTCAGCTGCATGCATTCCATGAACATCTTCTGGTGAGGTCTCTTCTCTAACAAGAATTACTTTTTCACCTTTAGCATTCCATTCTTCGGCATCATCAGCTGTAAAAACCACTCTTCCTTTTGCACCACCTGGTCCTGCTGGAAGACCTTTTGTCAATTTTGTAGCTTTATCTTCACTAGCCTTATCTAGAGTTGGGTGCAGTAATTCATCAAGTTGATTTGGGTTGACTCTCATTAGAGCAACTTTTTTATCAATCATCTTTTCTTTATGCATTTCAACAGCTATTTTTATTGCAGCTACGCCATTACGTTTTCCTACTCTGGTTTGTAGCATCCATAATTTCCCCTCTTCTATCGTAAACTCAATATCTTGCATGTCAGAGTAATGTTGCTCAAGTCTATTTTTTATATTAAAAAGCTCTTCATATATTTTTGGCATTGAATCTTCTAAAGAAGGCAGGTGATTTGTTCCTTCTGTTTTTGTGTCTTCATTTAATGGGTTAGGCGTCCTGAGTCCAGCCACTACATCTTCACCTTGCGCATTAGTAAGCCATTCGCCAAAGAATTCATTTTTTCCTGTAGCGGGGTTTCTTGTAAAAGCAACACCAGTTGCTGATTCTTCACCTGTATTTCCAAAAACCATAGTTTGAACATTTACAGCTGTTCCCCATTTTTCTGGTATATTTTCAATTTTTCTATAACTAATTGCTCTAGAACCATTCCAACTTTTAAAAACAGCTTCTATTCCGCCCCACAATTGATCTTCAGCATTATCCGGAAATTCTGATCCTAGGGATGTCTTTATCTCATTTTTAAATATTTCTATAACGTTTTTCCAATCATTTTCAGATAAGTCAGTATCATTTTCTAAATCATTGTTAGATTTATAAGTGGATAGATGATGTTCGAGTTTATGTCTAATGCCTTTATCTCCATCTGGTTCGATACCTGCAGCTTTTTCCATTACGACATCAGAATACATTGTTATAAGTCTTCTATATGCATCATAAACAAATCTAGGGTTATTAGTTTTTTCAATAAGCCCAGGGATTGTATCACTCGTTAATCCAATATTTAGTACTGTTTCCATCATACCCGGCATGGATTGTCTTGCTCCAGATCTTACTGATAAAAGTAATGGGTTGTCTGCATCGCCAAATTTTGTGCCCATTATTGATTCAACTCCAGATAATGATTTTTTCACTTCACTAGCTAGGCTTTCCGGAAACGACTTATTGTTATTATAATATTCTGTACAAACTTCTGTAGTAAGAGTAAATCCCGGGGGAACAGGTATGTCTAGCAAATTCATTTCTGCTAGATTTGCACCCTTTCCTCCAAGTAAATTTTTCATATCTGCTTTACCATCTGCCTTACCATCACCAAAATTATATACATACTTCATTTGCTTAATCTTTCTTTTATTTTTTCTATTAATGTTAGTTGAATCATTTATAAATATTTGAAATCCAAGGGTTAAACTTAAATTCTTTTTTAAGTCTTATGGAAACTTGCTTTGCGACAGAAATCATTTTGTATTCACCCTGCTGAACTCTGAACCAAGTTTTCTCTTCCACCCAAGCTTCTGTTACTTTTGAGGGATAACCCAAATTTGTCATTTTCTTTGCTAGATTTTCTGCTGCCTTTTTATTTTCAAAAGAGCTTAGTTGAATTGTGTAATACTCGGTTTTTCCTTTTTTGTCTTTTTTTAATATTTTGGGAGAAGGCGATGTTTTGACTTGATTATTAAATTTAATAATAGGTTTTAAACCTGGCTTCTTTTTTTTAATCGTCTTTATGATGTTTATAGCTTCGGCCTTATTGATATAGCCGCTTGAAATTAACTTATAGAAATAGCTTCCCTCTGAAGATTTAATTTTTTCTAAAGACAATGAAATAGTACTTAAACTAAGGTCTTTAAATAAATTTTTTGCGTTATTCTCATTTCGGAAAGATGCTATTTGCACATAGTAGTTTCCACTACTTGTAGTTTTTGAAATAACTCGTTTTTCTTCTAAAGGTCTGTTTACTTTTGTTGCGGGTATTTCTTTTAGCTTTTTAATAATAATATTTTTTTTATTGTTATCCTTTTTTATATCAGCTAAATATATGTCTTCTAACCAACCTTCTTTATTATTGAAAATAGTTTTGTAGTACACTTTTTCAGTGTCTGTCGCGCTTACTACTATTTTTTCCAGTGCATTTACTTTGATGAAAGCAGGAATTTCATCAATTATATCTTTATTGAGAACATCTCCATACAAACTTGCATCTTGTTTGGTTACAAATGTTATTTCAACTGTTTCTTGTGATAATATTTCATTTTGATTACTACATGCATAGTTGGATGTGAATGCGACTAAGAGGAAGAGAATAACTATGAAATATTGAAGGCATATTTTATAGTTTATATTTTTTAAATGATTATATCTCACAAGATTGCGACTAATTGTTAGTAAGATAATATTAATAAAAGTAATTAAAAAACAGGGGAGAAGTATCTTATTTCTTTTAAATTTCCTTTATTATTGTAAAAATACCATTTATCAACCATTTTTCCGCTTTTATATGCGCCCTGCATTTCTTTGCGTGTCTTATCATAATCCCGCCAACTGGTCCAGGTGCCATCTTTTTTGCCATCTAGATATTCACCCTCAGTAAGTTTTCCATCTTCAAAGTATGCTATCCATTTTCCATTTTTGAGACCTTCGTTAAAAAGGCCTTCTTGAGTTTTTTCACCGCTCTCATTATAAAACACCCATTTACTATGCGCATTACCATTTTTCAGGGTACCTTCTTTTTCTTTTTCTCCATTTTTATAATAAAATGTCCATTTACCATTGTAAATACCATTTTCATAGGTACCAATATCTTTTATTTGTTGGTTAGAGTAGTATGTTGTCCATAAGCCGTGTTTTTTGCCATCTTTATATGCTCCTAAGGTTTCTTTTCCACCGCTCCATGTTCCTCTAGGTTGAGGCTCTGGAACAGGCATTAAAACCACTTCAGGAACTTTTTTGCTTTCGTACCACCTAATCCAAGGTCCATCTTTTTTACCATTCAGCAATTTGCCTAAAAATAAATATTCTTCTTCTTTGTTTTCGTCCGCGATTACACCGGTAAACGGTTTGGTATTATCATTAATTTTATAGAGCAGCTCCGTTTCATCAATTTTGGATAAATCTTTAAATTTTACATGGTCAAGGTTCTTTCCGTAGTCAAAAGTAAAATCTACTTGTCTATCTTTATTCCAGTAAGTCCAAACACCTTCGGGTTTAGAAATCTTTTTTTCAATATTGGCAGATAAATTGCCTTCTTTTTTCTTATTACCATTTTTATAAAAATAAGTAGTCAATCCATCTCTAGTATTATTTTTATGGAAACCTTGTTCCATAATTTGATCGCTATTTAAATACCAAGTTACCCAGGGGCCATTTGCTATCTCTTCTCCTGTTTCAGATTCTCCTTTATAGGTAATCATTTTTGACCTAAAACCATCAATCCAAGACGTAGCAGGGCCGTTAAGCTCTCCGTTTTTCCAAAATTTCTCGTATTCTTTTCCTAAACTATCCGACGAAGAGATAACCCATTTAGTTTCTCTTCCATTTAAAAGGTCATTTGAATAAGTAAGTTCTTGAGTTACAGCTCCATCTTTATTGTAATAAAGCCAGAGTCCAGATCTTTCATTTTTTGAAAATGTGCCCTCACTGCTCTTTATTCCCGTTGGAAACCACGAAAACCAAGCGCCCTCTTTTAAACCCTCAATATAGTATCCCTCTTCTTCTTTATTGTCATTTAAATACCACCACCAGCTCCACAATTCATTACTTTCATCTTTATAGACACCGTCTTTGTATTCCCAGTTCCCATTTTCTACATATTTAAGAGTAGGGTCTTCTTTATACCATTTTGTCCATCTGCCATGCGGGAGTCCTTTTTTATATCGCTGCTCTTCCTTTAGATGCCCATTATCAAACCAATATTTATATAAGCTATCAACTTTTCCGAAACTAAAAGTCCCTTGCTCTTTTGATTTACCATTATTGTACCAAAGAGACCATTCCCCGTGTTTTTTCCCTCTATAATATTCACCTTGTACTTCAACTTGTCCATTATCATACCACTGAACCCATTTACCATCTCTCGCGCCATCTAAAAACCTTCCAAGAAGTTTATATCCTCTTTTGCCACCAATTTCTTCAACTATCCCGATATAGGGTTCATATTTACCAATCTTGTAAGTAATACCATCACGTTCTTCAATTTCACCTAAAGTGACTCTTTCTAAACCATCGCCGTAATCAAATTTTAACCACCTTTTTCCACCTTTTTCCCAATAAGTCCATTCGCCTTCTCTTTCTTTACCTCTCATAACGCCTTGTCTATCAATATCGCCCTCTTTATACCACTTGGTCACACTACCGTCGATTATATCATTTACAAAAGTTTCTTCATGGAGTTTATGATATGCAGTTCCAGAAGAATCATTCCAAACTGTCCAAACACCATGTTTTTTTTCTTTTTTGTAGAAGCCTTCTTTGTCTTTGAGTCCATTACTTCTCCACCAAACCCAATGACCGTCTTTTTTACCCTCAAGGTAGCTAGATTTTAGGGAGTCTACTCCGGTTGTATACCAATAGTGCCAAGCACCATCTTTCTCACCATTTTTAAAGTTTTTATGAAATTTTTTGTGCTGATCACTTGAATCGCCAAACCATTTAATATGCGGTCCATTTTGAATACCAGTATTATAGTTTATTTCTTCACTCTTTTGTCCGTTTTTAGCCCAAAAAACCCATCTGTTGTGTTTTTTGTTATTTGTGTAATCTCCATCTTGCTCTTTAATTATTCCACCTTGGTACCAACGAGTGTATTTACCATTTAGTTTTCCATCACTGTAAGTAGCAAGAAATCTTTTATTCCCATTTTCATACCAAGTATTCCAAGTGCTATCTCTTTCCCCATTTTTAAAATTTCTTTCTCTTCTTTTTTGGCCATCTTCAAACCATTCTGTCCACAAACCTTCTTGAACACCATCGATATAAAAGGTTTCTTCTTTTTTAATTCCAGTTTCTTCAAAATAGATCGTCCACAATCCTTGCTGCTTTCCATTAATATAGTTTTTTTCTTCTATTTTATTACCATTAGAGCTCCAGTAAGATTGTAGTCCGCTAAACTTACCGTTAGAATAATTTAGTTCAGTTTTTCTTTTTCCATCCTTAAAAAATTCGGTCCATGTTCCGTCTCGGTTACCATTTAGGTAATTACCTTGAAGTTTTAATTTTGGTTTAAATTCTGGGATAACTACTTCGATTGAGTCCCACCGTCCATTATTTTCTAGTGTGTCTTTAGTATTGGCTTCACCATCTTCACCGTAATCATACCACCATACTTCTTGCCAATATTCCGCCCAAGCACCATTTCGAACACCGTTAGCATAATTACCTTCTACCTTCAGTCCACCATCAGGATATTTAGTAACAACTAAACCATTGTTCTGCGCCCACATAGCAGATAGCAGTAAAACCGCAGTAAGTAACTGTTTCATAGTTTTTATATACATTTTTTATACAAATGGAAGGAAAGCAAATATATTTTCACCTCCCCTCGGATTCCTTTTGTATTATAAATTTAAAACAACAATACCACAAAGTCAAAAAATGAATGAAAAATTAATTTTTCTTATTTAACCTAATCCAGAAGCTTTGCCCAAATTTGTCGTTTAGGTTTATTAGGCCTTCGTTTGCGTTATTAGTTCCTAGAAAAACGGTTTCCGTTTCAAACTTATTGTTTGTTCTTAAGTACCCACCGCCATCAGAAGCGTTACCAATGAATGTAGTTAGTTTACCAAACCTATTATATGTTCTAAAATAACCACTGCCTAGAAAAGATCCAGTTTCCCCAGAATTATCATAAATTCTAATTTGACCAGAGCTATCTGCTCCTGTCCCGACATAAATACTTTCTTGCCCGCTAAAATTATATGTCCTTAGGTATCCACCGCCATTTGTGCCAGTACCTAGGAATATAGTTCTTTCTCCAAATTGATTATAAGCTTGAAGATACCCATCGCCAATGTAAGATCTTGTTTCTCCTAGCTTATCGTAGATACGCAATTGGCCAGAATTATCAGAGCCAGTGCCAAGGTAAGAAGTTTCTCGACCTGAATTATTATAAGTTCTTATGTATCCACCACCCATTCTTCCTGTTCCAACATAGGCAGATTCATCTCCCTCTCCATTATACGCTCTAAGGTATCCACCACCATCTTTTCCAGTGCCCACAAATAACGTAGGCTCACCAAAAGTGTTATAAGTTTGCATATAGCCATTTCCCATATAGCCCATGACCACACCGCGATCATCTTCAACCGTAATGCTTTTTACTACCAGATGCCCAAGTTCATCGGTCTCAGGTCTAAATCCAAAGATGGATAGAAAAAGTAGAGTAATTAAAACTCCAATTATAGTACTTTTTACATCAATGAATCTCATTGTACCTCCTGAAATTAAATTTCATCAAAATTATAAAGTTTAATTTAATCATATTCATAAGTAATAATATTAATTAGTATTGGTTTGCCCTGTTCAGATGGTTTAAGCATATCATAGTCATGGACTCTTGCTATGTTTCCATATTTATCATAACCCATTGTCTTTTTTTGAATTAATCTACTTTTATCATCAAAGGTAGCCTGAATAATTTTTTTATTGAGGCTATTAATTCTGTATTCAATTCTACGAATGAGCTTCTTAGAAGCATCTGTAATTATTTTTGTTTCTCTTCCTAGTTTTTCATCATACAAGTTAGTAATAGTTTTTTCGAGGTTTCCATCCATATTATAATGTATTATGCGGCTAACTCTTCCAGCTACATCATATTCAAATTTTTCAGAACCTATTGAATAGCCTCTTCTTGAGCTTATTATTTGGTCAACATTACCATCATCGTTATAAGAATACGTAATTTTTTTCATTATGGAAGGATCAAAATTTTCTTCTTTTACAAATATATTTCCACTGCTGTCATTATCGTAAACAGTGTGCTCAATGATAAAGCCAGCATAAAATTCTTTATGTTCTTTAATCTTGCCATCATCATTGTAATCAAAACTTTCGCCCCAAGGCATGTTCTCACTATCTGTGTTTAAGTCATCTAGTTTATTAGACATATTTACTTTTGATGGATCAAATCTTATTATCTTCCATAAATTGCCGTTGCTGTAATATTTATAAAATTCTCGCCACTTTAAAGAATCGTCATTAGCACTGTATAGGTGTTTAGTTACTAGTTTCCCGCCAATATTGTAATCATATTTAAAATGCATTAAGCGTTCAATGCCTTCGAGTTTTTGAAGTGATTGTCTATTTTTATAATCGATGTAGCTATATTTTTTTGATAACGGAATGTTATGTATATATATAGTGCTATCTAATATTTGGCGTTTCGAATTATATCGAACAATAGTGGATTGAGAAAGCTCTCTTGTTTCTGTACCAAAGTTCTGTGAGATGCTATAGCTTTTGATTATTTTTGTATTATTTCTACCAAATACAATAAAGCTTGGTACTAATAACAATAGTAAAAATTGATTTACAGCATTGTTCATAATTTTTTGCATATGTAGTACTTTTAAAATTTTTTTTAATTATTCAATTACTAATCGAAAAGGATTACTCAATCTAAAAAGCTTTTTAAAGCTGTTTAAGATTACTATTAAAAATTTAATAAAATCACAAAATTTTCACACTTAAAGTAATTGATTAAATAGCTTATTTTTCTATAAGTCCATATATAATAGGTATTTAAAGAATTTTAATTTATTGTTGACATTAGATTAAATAATGTTTTAATATTAATTCATAGCGGAGTCCAATATGTTAAAAAATATAAAACATATCATTATAGGTGTGTCCCTAATTGTATCGGGGGCCCTGGCGTCAGAACTTAAAGATATTAAGTATGATCCTAAGAGCAATGGTCTTATGATTAGTATTGAATATTCTGAGCCTATACCTGATGATAATATAATAGGTTGGAAGTCAGATAGAAATTGGCTTTATATTACACTCTTGGGTGTGAAACACGTAAACGAGATTAATCCAAAGGCTGACCCAAATAACTTAATTAAAGAACTAGTCATCGACAGCTTTGACGAATCTGTTCAAATAGCAATTCTTCTTACAAAAAAAATTCATTGGTATGACATTATTAATAGTGAGGGAAATTCATCAGCTGTTGTTTTTATTCATACAGAGATGAAAAACAGTCTTCAAGCGAATTTAAAAGAGCATTTAGATAAGAAAGGAAAATCTGTTTTTTCTGTTATTTCTCAGAAAGGTTTCCCTACCTACAATACTAGCTTTCAAGCGGCATTTAACAAAGCTAGAGAGGAACTTGGTTCTAATGCTATTTTTAGATTTAAGGGAAAGCTGTACCACACAAACCACCCTGGTGAAGGTTCTGTTAATATAGCTTCAAACATAATTGAAAAAAATAAAGCAGAAAATATAAATGATATCTTTTCTAACTACGCTTCAGCTTCAAAGGATTTTAATCGTTCTGATTCAAAACCTATTAAATCTGATGAAAAAGTTTATCAATCAATTGATGAATATTTTATTGAAGAAAATTCTGGGGAGGAGTTGGCAGAATGGTCTGATTTAGCAGAAAGTTCTTCCGATGATTCTCCTTCAAAAAGTAGTCTTTCTTTCTGGGATAAAATGACTGCTGCTAGGGAAGATGATGAAAAAGCGAAGTTATTTGATAATTTAGAATCTTCGAAAGGTCAATTAATTGAAGAGCTAGCAGATCATTCAATAATAAATGATGATTTAGATGGTAGAATTGTAAAAGTTCCAAAAACTTCTTGGTGGCAGAAACTACCTTTTGTGTCGATCACAAAAAGTAGATTTGGTTCTATCAAAAAGAACAGAACTAACGATGATTTATTACTTGGACAATCTGCAATCAGGGTTGATGCAAATTTAGAAGGAGTTCCAATTTACATTGATGGTAGATATGTAGGACATACTCCGTTAAGAACGCCTATTCGTGTTGAGCCAGGTTGGCACCAAGTTAGTGGGTTTTCACCTCAATACTTAATGTATTTAAATACTGGTACTGTTGATTATGTATCAAATGATCCAATGTTGAAAAATCAAATTTTTGGAACAGAGACGATATACGTTGAGGGTGGTAAGATTGCCAGGTCTGAAATGAGATTTGATTATGTTGGGCCATCGCTCCCAGTAAAGAAAAAAGATGGTGGCTGGATGGTTGGCTTTCCTATTTTATTATCTTTTTTCTCATTAATCGCTTGGGGAGTAGCATAAAAGATATTTTATCTTTTCATTTCTTCATTAATTAATTTTTTCCCAGTCTTAGATATTCCTTTTGTCAGTTAAAGAACAATTAAAATCATATATTTTATCCAAAAGTATTTCTAGTGAAGAAAGAAAATTGGGTATAGAGGTTGAATGCTTTATTTTCGACAAGAATAATAACAGGATACCTGTTAATAAAGGTAGTTCTTTTTCTGCTTCTGATCTTTTAAAAGAGCTTGAATCCTCATCTAATGGAAACTACTCTTTGGAGCCTGGAGGGCAAATTGAATGGTCTAGTCCGCCTTCATACCGATTAAAAGATATAGAAAGAGATTTGCTTGAATACAAAGATTCTCTTGATAAAATACTAAATAGAGAAGGGTTCAAATCTTTATACATAGGGGTCGATCCCTTTAATAATCCTAGAGAAATTGATTTAATAGCGCAAAAAAAATATTTGCTTATGAATGATAATATGGATAAAAAAGGTTCGCTAGGCAAATGGATGATGAGGAACACTTGTAGTATTCAAATCAATTATGATATCATAGATGAACCGGATTTAGAAGAGTTAACTTTCATATTAGACTGTATACATCCTGTAACATCTTACTTATTTTCAAATAGTCCTTTCATAGAAAAAAAACCAAACGGCAATCTAAATTTAAGAAATCACATCTGGGAAAATACTGATAGTGACAGGTGTAGATCTTTAGTCGATCATGGGATTTTTAAACTGAAAGATTTGTTAGAGCTCTATTTAGAATTTGCTTTACAAGTGCCTTCTATTTTTAAACTAGATGACGATTTTAATATTCAGAGCTCTCAGTCTGCGCTTGGAGATGATTTAAAGTCTAGATTTGATAAAGGTTTGTTAAGGCCTGAGGACATACAAGCTGCATTGCATCAAATATTCACAAATGTTCGTTTAAAAAATTTAATTGAAGTTCGAGATATAGATTGTTTGCCTTTTGAGCACATTATGGCTCCAGTTGCATTCGTTACTGGGTTAATAACTAATAAAAAAATCAGAAAAGAATTACTTCTTATATTTGAAAACTGGTCATATGGAGATAGGTCTTCTTGGAATGAATTAGGCTCTTCTTTAGATGGTAGCTTAATGGGGCCAAATAAAAAAACATTTTTACAGTGGATAGATTTTGTCGGTAAACTATCCTTAAAAGGTCTTAAAAGCCGGAATCTTGGAGAAGAAAAATATTTTTCCGAATTTTTCGAGTTTATTAAGTCTAAGGGACCGATAAGTAAGCAAAGGCAAGATAGTTTTACACTATCTGATCAATCTTTAAACAAATTTATTTTTAGATAAAATTATTTATACTTGATGAAATAAAAAGTAAATGAGTTTAATTTTTGACTCATTATGAATGCTAGTTGTATCATTCTTACTAATCAAAAATTATGAAATTATATTTTAACTCAAAAATTTTTCAAAAAGCATTAGCTGGTTTGTCCGGAGGGTTTCTTGTCGTGTTCTTAATCGGGCACTTAGCTGGGAATCTGCAATTATTTATTCCTGGGGAATTGGGTCAAAAACAGTTCAACGCTTATGCCTTATTCATGACGACAAACCCTGCAGTGATTGCTCTCTCATATATTACATACACAACGATTATTTTACATTCGATAGTAACCATATATTTAGTTTTTAAGTCAAAGCTTGCTAGACCAATTAAATATCATGTGAGTTCAGGTAATAGTAATAGTACTTGGGCTTCAAGAAATATGGCTTTTTTAGGCACAATGATATTAATATTTCTTGTTATTCATCTTAGGAGCTTTTGGTATGAGATGCATTTTGGTAATATTGGACTCGATAAATGGGGTAATAAAGATTTGCATACTGTAACTGTTACTGCGTTTCAAAATGTTTTTTACACAGCATTTTACCTTTTATCAATGTTGATGCTCGCTTTTCATTTATCGCATGGAGTTGGATCTGCATTTCAAACTCTTGGCTTGAATACTTCAAAATATAAAAAGTCAATTACATATATAGGAAAAGGAGTTGCAATTTTAATACCATTAATTTTCGCAAGTATACCAATCACATTATATGTTAGATAGCAGAATACCCCCAGGAGATTTATCTAGTAAATGGTCAGACTTTAAGTCAAAAGTACCACTTGTTAGTCCAGCAAATAAGCAAAATTTAGATATTATTATAATTGGTACAGGTTTAGCAGGGGCTTCCGCTGCGTCTTCTTTAGCTGAAATGGGATACAATGTTAAAGCTTTTTGTTTTCAAGACAGTCCTCGGAGAGCTCACTCAATTGCAGCTCAAGGGGGGATTAATGCTGCGAAAAATTATCAAAATGACGGCGATAGCGTTTACAGGTTGTTTTATGATACTATCAAGGGCGGTGACTATAGATCTCGTGAAGCAAATGTACATAGACTAGCTGAAGTTAGTACAAACATTATAGATCAGTGTGTAGCTCAAGGAGTGCCATTTGCCAGAGAGTATGGAGGTACGCTTGACAATCGCTCATTCGGCGGGGTTCAAGTCTCTAGAACGTTTTATGCGAGAGGTCAGACTGGTCAACAGCTTTTATTGGGTGCTTACAGTGCTCTTAGTAGACAAATAAGCAAAGGTTCTGTTCAAATGTATAATAGACATGAGATGCTTGATGTTGTTATGATTGATGGTGTAGCGAGGGGAATTATTGCTAGGAATTTACTTACTGGTCAGTATGAAAGGCATTTTGGGCATGCAGTTGTTTTAGCTACTGGTGGATATGGTAACGTATTTTACCTTTCAACTAATGCGATGGGAAGTAACGTTACAGCGGCTTGGAAAGCATACAAAAAAGGTGCAATGTTTGGAAATCCCTGTTTTACTCAAATTCATCCTACTTGCATCCCAGTGTCTGGCGATTATCAGTCTAAGTTAACTTTAATGTCAGAATCACTTAGAAATGATGGAAGAATTTGGGTCCCTATCAAAAAAGGTGATACTAGAGATCCAAAAGATATACCAGAAGATGAAAGAGATTATTATCTTGAGCGACGATACCCAGCTTTTGGAAACCTTGTTCCACGAGATATTGCCTCAAGAGCAGCTAAAGAAAGATGTGATGAGGGTTATGGTGTTGGTTCGACCAAAATGGCTGTTTATTTAGATTTTAAAGATGCAATTAGTAGCATGGGTGAAGATACTGTTAGGTCTCGTTATGGAAATCTCTTTCAAATGTATAATAAAATTACAGGAGATGATCCTTATCATACTCCAATGAGAATATATCCTGCTGTACACTATACTATGGGGGGTCTATGGGTTGATTATAACTTAATGACATCAGTTCCAGGTTTATATTCAATAGGAGAATCTAATTTTTCTGATCATGGTGCAAACAGATTGGGTGCGTCAGCTTTGATGCAAGGCCTGGCGGATGGTTATTTTGTTTTACCTTATACAATTGGAGAGTTTCTATCTAAGGACATAAGAACAGAGAGAATTTCCACTGACGATGAACATTTTGTTAAAGCTGAAAAAAAAGCTAGAAAAAGAAACGAAACACTACTAGAAATTAAGGGTACAAAAAGCGTAGAAAGTTTACACAGAGAATTAGGTAAGATTATGTGGGACAATTGTGGAATGTCCCGAAATGAAAAAGATTTAAAAAAGGCATTAGTACAGATTAAAAATTTAAAAAATAGTTTTTGGAGTGATGTATTTGTTCCTGGTTCTGATAATGAGCTTAACACTGAACTTGAAAAAGCTGGTAGAGTAGCAGACTTCATTGAATTAGGTGAACTCATGATATATGATGCTCTTGATAGAAATGAATCATGCGGTGGTCACTTTCGCGAAGAATATCAAACTGAGGAAGGAGAAGCTTTTAGAGATGATGAAAATTATACATTCGTTTCTGCCTGGGAATTCAAAGGGAAAGATAAAGAGCCTAAACTGCACAAAGAAGATTTAGATTATAAAGAGGTAACCCCAACCCAGAGGAGTTATAAGTAAGTGGAAAATTTTTCAATTAAATTAAAAGTCTGGCGTCAAAAAAATAATAAATCTCAGGGAAAATTTGTTGATTATGATATTGATGATTTAAATGAGCACATGTCATTTTTAGAGATGTTAGATGTTTTGAATGAGCGATTGATTTCTTCTCGAGAAGAACCCATTGCTTTTGAGCATGACTGTAGAGAGGGAATCTGTGGTAGTTGTTCTATGGTCATTAACGGTAAACCTCATGGGCCGCTTAAAGGAACAACAACATGTCAATTGCACATGTACCATTTTAATGATGGCGATAACATAACGATAGAACCTTGGCGCGCAAAATCATTCCCAGTAATTAAAGATCTCGTTGTTGATAGGACGCCTTTTGATAGAATTATACAATCAGGTGGTTATATTTCCGTAAATACTGGTAGTGCACCTGACGGGAATGCGATACCAATTTCTCAAGAAGATGCTTTGTATGCGTTTGATGCAGCTGCATGCATAGGTTGTGGTGCCTGTGTTGCTGCTTGTAAAAATGCATCTGCAAGTTTATTTGTTTCTGCAAAAATATCGCAATTAGCCTCTTTGCCTCAGGGCCAGCCTGAAAGAGATAAAAGGGTTGTCGCCATGGTAGATCAAATGGAAGCAGAAGGATTTGGTCACTGTACTAATACTGGAGCATGTGAAGCAGAATGCCCAAAAGAAATTTCACAAGAATATATTAGAAAAATGAACTGGGAATATCACAGAGCTAACATCAAAGGCTAGCTAATAACTTTTATTTTAATCTGAAATTTACTGGGATTGATATCCAAACCCCGACTGCTCTCTCTCTCTGCTTTGCGGGTCTAAATCTTGTTTTTCTTATCGCGTCCATTGCCGCTTCATCTAGTCCTGTGTTCGGTATTCCTTTTAAAATAATTGTCTCTTTTACTCGCCCTCTATCATCTATAAAGGCTTGCACAACAACAACACCTTCAATACCTGCTTCTTGTGCTATCTCAGGGTATATTGGCCTTATAGCACTTATAGGCTTCGGTGGATCATCATAAGGAATAAATTTTACTTTGGGTCCGCTAGGAGCTGGAGGAGCATCCCAAGCTTCAAAATCATCAAAATCTAAATCATCCAATGTTACATCATCTGCAATATCTTCATCGTCTGTAGGAACAGGGATTGATGGTCTAGCAGGAGGCGGAGTATTGTCGATTTGTTGTGTCTGTGGGATGTCTATATTTTCAATGGCAATTTGTTCTACGTTTCCAAACTCAGATTTAGAAACAAACCTAGGAAATATTAAAAATATAAAAACTAGACTAAATATTCCACAAAGACCAGCGAGTCTTACTACGATAGGATATTTTCCTTTTAGTGGGTTTGTATTAAGCTTCATTAACGAACAAGTGTTTTTGTAGAGTAGTTAAGTTTTAGAGCATCAGCTTCACGCAACTCTTCATGAATAGATGATATAAGTTCCATTTTTGCTTCTTCATCAGCTTTTAGAGAGACAATTAACTGAGGATCTGATACTCTTTTTTCATACATTATTTTTGCTACATCTTGAACAGCAAACAACCTATCATTTATTGAAACTAATCCTTCTTTAGATATCCAAATATGAGCAGTATGTCGTTTTCCTTTTAGTTTTTCGATTTTTTCTGCTTTTGGAATATTTACAGGTAAACCCGAGTACTCACGCAAAACGGTTGTTACCATAAAAAATATTAGAAGCATGAAAATAATATCAGGCATTGAAGAAGTTGGTATCTCACTTGAGATTTTTGTTTTTCTTGAAAAGTTCATTAGTTTGAGTTAGCTATGGATATCTTTTTCGCATTAGCAATTTTTAGCTGGTCAAGAACGCGTATATAATCGCTGTAGTCTGTTTTTGGATGCGCTTTAACCGAAACAATTAATAGAGGATTTTTTGCTAATCTTTTTTTAATTATTCTTCCGATTTGTTCAACATTGGTAGGTTCTTCATCTAGAAGGACTTTCCCTTGAGAGTTAATTAAGCAGTTTATGATATTCTTTTTCTGAATTTCGATTTCTACATCGCCTGCTGGAGGTAGGACGATTCCAAGACCTTTATCAGTGTCTATTGTAGTTGTAACAAGAAAAAAAACGAGTAATAAAAAGGCAATGTCTGCCATAGAACCCGTAGGGATTTCCCCACCCTTAAATCGACGATTTCTAATCATTTAAAAAGAATTATTTTGTGTTCTGTAGATACTCAACAATCTTAATAGACTGTTCTTCCATATCTAAAATAAGCTTATCAATCATGGATACAAAAAAGTTCTGAGAGACTTGCATTATCATAGCAACAATTAATCCAAAAGCAGTAGTTAAAAGTGCTTGGGATATACCTCCCGCAACTACTGCTGGAGAGATATCATTCGCCATTTTAATATCTTCAAATGCTTTAATCATTCCAACAACTGTTCCGGTAAATCCAAGCATTGGAGCAATGGTTATTACAGAATTAATCCAGATCATGTTTTTCTCAAGAAATGCCATTTCAAGTCCACCAGCATTTTGAACAGCTTTTTCGATTTCTTCTTTTTGCTTACCCATTTTAGATAGGCCCGCGTAAAAGATAGATGCAACAGGACCAGGTGCGCTTTCACAAAACTCTATTGCTTTCTCTTTGCCAGAATCATCGTATGTTGTTTTTACATCTTCAAAAAACTTATCGGTGTCAGAACTTGAGTTAATTAGTGAATATGCTCTCTCTCCAACTACAGCAAGGCCAAAGAGTAGTGCGATGAGAATCGGCCACATAAAACCACCACCTTGTACAAAAAAATCAACCATGTAATACCTCCATTAATTATGAAACAATTTATTTTTTAAAAATCTATATAAGCAATTCAATTTATAAACAGCTTATAATTTAATTACGGTAACCCAAGAAAGCATCAGCTTCGTTAAAATATTTTAACGAAGCTGAAACTTGATTATCAAGAAAAAGCCTGATGCTCGCTGACTCGTCTTTTCCCCATATTGTACCAGCAATTTCACTTTTAATTCTATTATATATGAAAGATTGATCAACTATAAGGGAATCAGAATTAAAAGAAATTGAATCACTTTCTAAATAATCTAAAAACTGTGAATATACAGATTGGTTTACGTTCCAGTTATCTTTAAAGTTTTTAAAATTTTTGTAACCTAAATCGTTCTGGTTAGCATATGTTGAAGAAAAATTAAAAATAGGTCTTTCTGGGTTTCTTAAAAGTTTTTGAGTCATTTTTGTTAATTTATTTTTGTAAGGAACATATATATCTGGGGTTATTCCTCCTCCACCATAAACAGTTCGCCCTTGTCTAGTCTGATACTTTGGCCTTAGTTTTTTTAAACTATCTAAAACAGACTCTCTATCATTCGCATATAATTCTTTATAATATGTTAAGTCATCACCCTCTTCATAAGGACGTTGTATTAGTCTCCCGCTTGGAGTAAAATACCTCGCCATTGTTATTCTTATTGCGGCACCGCCTTCCAAAGGGAGCTGCCTCTGAACTAATCCTTTTCCAAAACTAGTTTCTCCAATTATTAGGCCTCTATCAAGATCTTGGACTGCTCCAGAAACGATTTCACTAGCGCTAGCGGAACCCCTATTTATTAAAACAATTAAAGAGAAATCATTTCGTCCTTTTTGAGGGTCTGATATAAATGCTTGGTTTGAATCTGATATTTTACCTTTAGTATAAACTAAAGTATCTCTTGTGGAAATAAACAAGTTAGAAACTGCTGCTGCTTGTTCTAGATACCCACCACTATTACCTCGAAGATCAAACACTAGTTTTTTAAAATTTTGCTTATCTAATTTATCTATAGCTTTATTTACTTCATCAATGGTCGTTGCTGAAAATCTTCTTAGTAATATGTATCCAGTTTCTTCGTCAAGCATAGTGGCAGCTCCTACGCTGTATATTGGGATATCGTCTCTAATGATTGTAACATCAAAAGGTTCTTCCAGTCCTATGCGTTGAATAGTAATGTCTACTTTAGTACCTTTTTTACCTCGTAGTTTTTTAACAACTTCATCTTTTGTTATTTTGTATGCATCATTCCCATTTATAGCAATAATTTTGTCTCCAGATTGAAGGCCTGCATAATCAGAAGGGCTGTCGGGGACTGGTGATATTACTGTTATGTAGCCATGAAGGATATCAAATTCAATTCCTATTCCTTGGAAATTCCCTCTAAATAATTCGTCAATGTTTTCTTGATCTTTAGCTGGTATGTACGTTGAGTGAGGGTCTAATTCTTCCATTAATCCATGGAATGCACCATCCATAATTTTATCCATGTCGACATCATCAAAATAAAAATGATCAACATAAGAAATAATTTGTTGCATCACCATTATCTTACCCTTTAGGACCCTGTAAATATTTTTATTTTTTGAGTAAGCCTCTGGCATGAAAATTAATATTGCAAAAACAAAGCCAAATAGTGCAGATGTCACCATAGGCCAGATGCGAGTGACTTTTTTTTCGGACATTATATTAAAGAATAGTTTGAGGGCGCTATAGACCTAGATATAACATTGTTCTGAATGTTACACCTCTGAGAGTATATTCTTCTGAGTCTCCAATTAGATATCTACTATTAAGTTTCCAGCGACCTTGGCCTATTGTGCCTTTATTAAACCCAGCACTAATCCTTAAGCCGACCCTATCAAGAAGTTGCCATTTAACAGCAACGTACGGTTGAAAATTAAAAAATGTTCCGCTTAGGTCAGACATAACGCCAGGAGCGTTTGCAGCATTAAAACCTGCAATAGGGGTTCCAGTGTTATCCACAGCATAATAGTACATTAAGGTAGAATCGGTTCCATCAGCGTTTGCTTCCCATTTTTTTGATCCGTAAGAAAAATCAAACATTTCACCCCATTTAGGATTGGCAGCATATTGATCGATAGATAAATTTAATCGTCCAAGGCCCATCATCGCGCCGGCAGATATTTCAAGATCCTGGAAAACAGGCATCACGTATTCAATGGATGCTGCACCTAAAGCAACAGTTATTTTTGCTTCAATTGATGGATTAAAATTTCCATCATAAGGCACTTTGGTTTCGTCTTGATATCCAGGCTCTCCAGTATCTACATATAATTGAACATTAGTTACTGTGCTAATACTTGAGCTACCTACACCAGCATAACTTCCAATTCTCCATTTTCCAGTCATATGAGCGAACCCTTCTCCCCCATGAACCACAAAAGGGGTATCAAATTGATTAGGGTTTAACCCAAGACTCTTTAATAAGTCTGTAGCTGGGAATTTTTCGATATTTATATACATCGGACTATATCCAATGCCGCCACCAAAAAAATCTGTAACTGGATATAAATCAAATTGACTATGTCCAGTTGATAATAAGATTGTAATATATGTAAGTATTTTTTTCACAGTATAAGACCTCTCCGCACGTAATTGAAATCTAACCAATTTATGTACTATAGACTAAATACAAAAGGAATTATATATCAAATTTGTTGAATAAAATGCCTAAACGAATTTTTGGGCTTTTTCTTGGAAAAAACGGTGCTTTAACCTATATTTTTTGCTAGAGTAAACGAGGTAAGGGAGTTTATTTCTATATTCTCCTGTGAAACAGACATGTTTTGACCTAAATAATGGTTAACACAGAAAGTATAATTATGCGGAAAAATAATAATATTTTTGGTAACTGCGGGTATTTGTTAGTACTGGTTTTGTGCTACGAGTTTTTATCTGGCGGCCAATTAAATAGAACTAGTGGTCTCTACGACCTTGATGGCGATGGTCGTAAAGAGGTCCTTGTCATTAATAGTTCTGATAGAAGAGCATCATTGATTGAGTTTCAAGGTGAAGTGATAAGTGACACTTTATGGACTTTTATGCTACCAGTTGGAACTTATTTTACGGACGTTGCAGTATTAGACATTGATAAGAATGGGCAGCCTGATTTAGTAGCAACTTCTAAAATTAATGCAGACAGTAACAATGATGGATGGTTGTATGTATTCCAAGGAACCCTAAGCGGTTTTTCAGATGATCCACTTATTTCAGAATCATCTGGACTCAAATTAAAAAACATTCGACCTCTTAATCTTTCAAAGGTTTATGGGATGTCAAATTATCTTTCTGTGTCTTTTGGGACGCCAGTACGGAAGACATTGATTTTTCAACCTCAAATACAAAATAATCGGTTAAATATTAAAAACCCTAAGATGCTTTCAGACCCTTTAATTCAAAATGGGTATGGGCATATGTTCTCTGGTGGGTTTAGTTCATACGGAGGTAATTATGTCGCACAATTTTCAGCGGAACTCAATACCTTAAAGGTCTCCATTTTTAATTCGAACAATAATTTTAAGCATATTAATACTGAAATTTTAAGCCTTGGTAAAGCTCGCGGTATTATTGGAGCGGAAGTACAGGCTTATAATAATTTGAAAAAAGGTGAAGAAGGCCTACTTATCCCTTTTAGAACTGGAGAGGTTAAAATTCTTAATTTCCAAAATGGTAAGATTAGTTTAGTAGACTCTGAATTTTCCCATGAAGAATTATTTTTAGAAATGGAAAACCCTAATAAATATGAAATCCTAGATTTAGTTAGCTCAAGAATTGAATCTGGTTTTTATAATAAAACAATTACAAAAGATGACTACAGTCAAAATAAAAAAGATAAAAGCTCTGGAATTTATAGAAAGCCTATAGATGGGCCAACTTTAGTCGACTACCTTAATGAAGCTGGAATTGTTAAAAAGTCTAGATTACAAGATAAGGTTGACATTCCCAATCAAAGTGCTGATATGAATAGTAAAATATGGGCGGCAAAAGCATCTGTAAAAGTAGAGCAAATAGATTCTACTTTATTATCATTAACGGATTCTGTTTTTACAAACCCAATCCCAGATGAAGACAAAGAAATTGCTTTTCATAAGACTGTATTTGGAGCTTCTGATTCGGTTACTATTACAGAAACTTGGGAAGATACACTACGAAATGTTTTAGTGCCTGAATCAATAAATGTAATACAAGAAGATGAGGATGAAAAAAACATTGATCTTTATTATGTTATGGCGATGACTCCATCAAAAGGGAGTCAAGACAGATATGTTTTTGATGGAGAGGCGCCATTTGGAATAAATGTAACACAAATTCCGCCTATGGGTGAAGCAACGCATTTTCAGCATAGTGTATCTGCAAATACGAATTTTTTACGTAGAGGGAACGATTATGACTTTGCTTATACTTTAAAAGAGCAAGTCTCTGATAGTGTAACGACACTTACAATGGTGCATGATATGCAAACTAATATAATATTTATGTCTATTTCACCTGAGGTCGATTCTATTTCTCAATCTTATCAACCAGAGGCATTTGATCCTAAATTATTTGAATTCCCTGATTATTTTTTCGAAGGGTTTCCAACTAGTTTAGGGATGGACTTTAAAGATAAACTTATAAAATTTTCATTTGATGATTCTGGAGATAGTGTTAATTATCAAGGTCTATACTTATCCTCAACTACGCCATCAATACCATCTCAATCATTAGCAGTGTTTTTAAATGAGGGAACACTCCAAGCAATTAGAGGAGAAGTAAAAGTTCGTGAAAATGGTTCAAAAAAAATAACTACTCAATTTGATATAGCTGGATATCTACAACCAGCAGCAATGTTCTCGAGGCTTATTCAGGAAGAGTTTTCAGATTCGCTTAAAACAAACTTATTACAAGGTGCTTATCTTGAAGAGCCCCTTTTTGGCCCAAATGGGAGGCTACCGAAGGTTTCTCATGAACGAAGACTTCCTGAAGCACAATTTGACCAAAAAAACCCAAAAATTCCTGTAGAGCCACTTAAAGGGATTTACCCTGAGGGTCAAGGCGTAACCACAAACTCTAAGGCAAAAACAGAGATTGCGGTACCCGATCCTCAAGAGGCAGTTGATGTGCCAGCATCTACAGATATAGAAAATTTAAATGTGGAAACGATATCTGATACTTTGAAAATGGAGAGTGCTAAGATTGTACCAGATTCTTTAAGCAAAAATAATGTTGGTAACGATAACCTACCTGAATCGGTAGATCCTGACACTAATAATTCTGGAATTGAAAAATAAATATTTTTGTAAAATGAATAGTACTTTTCAAAAAATAAAAAAACTAGTTCTAGTTGTTTGCTTTTTTAGTCTAATCTTTTCTCAAAAAATTGTTCATATGGATGGTTCATTTGACCTAGATGGGGATAATCTATTAGAATTTATTTCATTGGAATTAGACCCTGATAAAAATGTGTTTCCAACGATGGTTAAATACAATGAGATAGATAGCGATGGGTATCAAACAGCTATTTGGGAGTTTGATGCTCCTAAAGAATTAGATGGTTATTTTGTAGATGCAAAAATAGGTGATTTAGATGGTGACGGGATACCAGATTTAATAATCGTCATGAATCTATCAAGGTTTGGCACTAACTCTACTCCACATGTTTTTGTCGCGGTATATAGCTGGGAGGAAGATTCGTTTTCCGAGTTGCCATCAGTTACTTTAGATATTGGTAAACAGGATAGGTCATTAAGATGTAATAATTTTTCAATGCTAGATCAAGATGCCGATGGTGATCAAGAATTGGTTTTATCATTGGGCAGCCCTTATAGAGGATTTGCATTTTTAGATTTAGATAATCAAGGAAGGTTGGTAATAACAAAAAAAATTAGACCAGATGAATTACTTGTTGGATCAGGGTTGCTCTACTCTGCAATTGTTGATTATGATAATGATGGTTACGAAGATTTATTAGCTATTAGTCCGGAAGGAAATACAATCAAGGCGCAACCTTTTTATAATATTGGAGGTATATTTGATTCAGGTCCTCTGATAAGAAAAAATTTTAATGGTATCAGTGGTATTTTACATAATTCTTTTCAACTTACTGATTGGGATGCTGATGGATTTAAAGATGTATTAGCATCATTTAGATCAGGAGATATAATTGCGTTAACTCTCACTCCAGCTACATTGGTTATTGAAAGGGTACCAGTGCAACCCGGACCCTTAACTCAAATTGAAATCGCAGACTTTAACCAAGACTCTTACAAAGACTTACTTATGCTTTCATCAGATATTAACGCTTTAACAATGGTTTCGGGCGAAGATGGTGGAATGGAAAGTGTTCGAAATGTTATGTCAAAAGTGCCAGAAGAGATGCAAGTGTTTTCAATGTTGCCTCTTACTAAATTAGGAAAGTATACAGGAAATGTAATTGTTTCCGGGTGGAATGGTAACGAAAATTCTATATATATTTTAGACTTTGGTAAAAAATCAGCAGAGTATGACCAAGGGTTTTTATTAAGCACTGATTTTATTTCGGAGCAGTTACCCGATTTACTTTCAAATATTGAAGATGTTCAGCCAGAAGTTCCAGAAATTTATGTAGAAGTAATACCTGAGCAGTTTCCTCAACTTCCTCAGCCAGAAAAAGAGGTTATTGCAGAAATGGGCGAACAAAGAATTGCTAGTGTTCCGCAAGCATTGGACCCATCTGTTGTTGAAGGAGAAGTCCTAAAAGAACAGCCAAAATCTGTTCCACCTAAAAAAGTCATTCGAACTCTAGAAAGTCCTAAAAGTCTAAAAGAGGAAGAGACGATAGGGCAGCGCTTGCCTAAACATGTTTTACCCCAATATATATTGACACTAAATCAGCCTTTTGAATATATGCTTTTGAGGGATACAACAGAGTCTTTTCATAGTTTTAGATGGCAAGTTTCTCCTCCAAAAGGAATGTTTTTTCATTATGAAAGTCAAACAATTAGATGGGTGCCAAACCAAGAGCAATTAGATGCTTTTCCAGTTTCTTATTTAGTTAGGGTAAAAGTTGATGAGATAATGGAATCATTGTCCTCATCAGGTAGTAAAAACCAAGAATATAAAACTGTTCCAGTGTTAGAGAGCAGGGATGAACAAGTTTGGATCTATGTTAACGATCCACCGCGTTTTTTAACTCAGCCTCTTGGAACTGAATTTGTTGCTGGAGGGACATTTCAATATGAACCAATTGTTCGAGATAGAAATAAAGACGCATCCTTACAATTCTTTTTAGAAATTGCACCTCCTGGAATGACGATAAATGAGGGTGTTTTATACTGGAGATCTGATAGTATCAATGCAGAACAATATGACGTTAGATTAGTCGTCTCTGATGGATTTGAGAGAGATGTTCAAGAATTCCAATTATCTGCAAGGTCTGGAATTAGAATATTATCGAAAGCACCCGCAATCGCAACTGTTGGCGAAAAATATGATTATGATGTTAAAGTCTGGAGACAGCGAACTAGTCAAGAAGCTAATTATAAACTATTTTTTGGACCTAGTGGGATGAGGGTTGATAAAAATTCTGGATTACTTACTTGGGTTCCAAATGAAACACAAATAGATACTGTTGAATACGCACTGGTCTCTACTCATGGAGTTGCTTCAGATACTCAGTTTGTAAAGGTATTTGTTAATCATCCACCTATTATTCAAACAGCGCCTGCTCCAATGACAAAAGTCAATGTAGGTGCAATTTGGGATTTTGATTTAAAAGTACAAGACCCCAACAGAGGTGACAAATTAATTTATACAGCCCATGTCCTGCCAGATGGAATGCGAATGGATGCACATTCGGGCCGTTTACATTGGGAACCATCAACTGCTCAAGTTGATTTTCACAAGTTAAGAATTGAAGTCTCTGATGGGTACCTTAGTAAGTTTATAGAATCAGAATTTTTTGTAAATGCACCAATAAAAATTGTCTCTGTGCCAACGATGACAGCAACGGTTGGGGATGAGTACAGTTACAAATTAATAACTGTTGATAGGAACAAAGGAGCCTTACTTCCTTTTGATAAAGTTGTAAAAGTTGAAGATGTAAGTAACACAAAGATTTATAGTATCAACATATCTGATGATGTAGTTATTCAAAACATTGATAGATTTTTAGGAGATTGGTATAATGCAAAAGAAGTATACTATGTGAACCCCAAATATCCTGCTGATACTTTAGTGTCAAGAGTAAACCTTAAAAGATACGTCCAAGCAGTATTTTATGAAGACAATCGTTTATGGGTAATTGCTTCTACCTTAAATGGAAGAACAATTAAAATAAAAGATTTTCTTTGGGAATTTTTTCAAGGAAATAAAGGAAAACCTCCTCGCTTACTTGTAGAGAGGGTCAACCCGGTTCGTTTTACTCTTACAGAGTTCCCTGAGGGCATGGAAGTTGACGAGTCTCTAGGAGCGATAAAATGGACACCCAAAAAAGCTCAGACAGATATGCATAGAATATCTGTAATGGTATCAGATGGATATACTAAAGATGAGCAAGTGTACGAAGTTTATTCAAATCACTTACCAACTATTATATCAAACACTCCAAGGATGGCATTGGTTGGAGAATTATTTAAATATCAAATTAGAGTTGAAGATTTAAATGAAAGTGCTAACCTAAAATATAGCCTTATAAAAGGGCCACATGGAATGCAACTAGATAAAAGTGGTAAACTTTTATGGGTGCCTAAGGCTGCACAAATAAATTATAATGATTTTGAAGTTTCCGTAACAGATGGTTATGGAACAGATATTCAATCAGGAAAAATATTTATAAATAATCCACCTTCTATTATATCTACTCCGAAACCTGTTGGGTTAACGGGGCACACTTGGAGATATAAATTAACCACTGAAGATTTAAATGGAGACAGGGTAACTTATCGTGCTGTTAGATTACCTAAATTTGCCAAATTCGATAGACGAACTGCTACTCTAGAATGGACACCTAGAAAAAATCAAGATGGGGTTAATGACTTTATTTTAATGGCAGTTGATGAGCATGGAGCAACAACAACACATGATTTCCAAGTACACGTATTTTATGATCCAAGTGCAAAGCAATTAGTTAATAGCGGATGGCCTCTTATGTTAACATTTGTTGGGGTTGTGTTTGCTTGGGGTGCTGGACAAATGAACTAGTTAAAAAGATTATTAACGTATCTTTTTAATTTTTCTTCAGGAGAAAATTTTAGTACCATTTGTACAGCGTAAACATCTATTGATGTTTTAAAGTCTTTTATTTTAACCATATCTTTTTCCGTAGTAATTATGAATTTAGCTTTATTTTTAACGGCTAATTCTTGTATCTTTTTCAAATCATAATCTTTATATCTATGATGATCTGGATATATGTGGTGCCCCACGATATTACAGCCAATTTTACTTATTGATTTTTTAAACCCTTCATTATCACCTAGAGCTGAAAATAGATACACATCTTGAGATTCGACTTCAGACGTTTTTATCTCAGTATTATTTTTATTTTTAAGTACATTACTTAACTCAACTAAACTTTTAATTTTATCAGTTTTAGTATTATTAAATTTTTCAAAAATATAGTCATTTTTATCATGAATATTTGTTTTTGTGAAAACTAATAAATCTGCTCTTTTTAAATTTCTTAAATGCTCTCTCAAAAGGCCTAATGGAATTAGTCGATGAGTCATCAACGTATCTTTACTGTTTATAAGAACAATATCTAGGTCTCTGTAAAGAGACCGATGCTGAAAACCATCATCCACAATGATAACATCTATATTAAAATTATTAACCATTTTTAAACCAGCTTGGTATTTAGATCTACCAACTATAATTGGAATGTCATCTAGTTTATTTGAAAGTAGAAATGCTTCATCACCATATTTTCCCCAAGTTAGTGGCTTAGTTATGCCATCTGTTACAACGACAACATCTTTTGATACCCGGCCATACCCTCTACTTATAATTCCGACGTTTTTGCCAATAGATTTTAAGTAATGAGCTAAAAATTCTACCGCAGGAGTCTTGCCAGAACCACCCGTAGTTATATTACCGACACTAATCACTTTACATACCAAGTGTTTGGGCTTAATAATATTTGCATCATACAAATAATTTCTCATTGTAGAAACCAACCCATATAAGATGGATAAAGGGAACGCGATGATTTTGAAAAAATAATTATCAATTATTTTTTTTAACATATTCTCTGTTTTCTTTTTCTGCGTTGTCCATCGCTTTAATTAAAGAATTTTTACACAAATCAAAATCATCATCAATTTTGAATGTTATCGGTTTTCCATATTTGAGATATATTTTACCAAATGGTTTTTCTAAAAAAAAAGTATGCCAGTTAATAAATTTCCAATTCCTTGTAGAAATTGATGAAACAGGTATAATTATGGCGCCAGTTTTTTGAGCAGCTTTAATTACACCTGCCTTGGGTATTCTTTCAGGACCCCTAGGTCCATCAGGGGTAATACCAATTAAAGTTGAAGGCTGCCGCAAAATTTTCACTATCTCAATAAATATTCTAGACCCACCTTTTGAACTAGATCCTCGAAGAATTTTCCAGCCCAATTGAGTTCCCACTTTAGATATTAATTCACCATCGCGATTTAACCCAGCAAGGCCATAATGTTTTTTTTTTGCTAAATGCATAAATGGAGTGAGTAGTTGACCGTGCCATGTTGATATTATTACGCTTTTCTTATTACTTAGCGCTATTTCAAAATTCTCTGACCCCCTTATATCCCATCTGTTTGTTTTATAAATGAGTAGCAACAACCATTTTGCTAAAACTGCTTGGCATGTAATCAGTAAATTATCATAGTTATTTTTCATCGATTTAAACCATGAATAATCGTATTTGCTACCCTATCGAAGACGCCAGTTGGGCCTAATTGTTCACTCAAAATTTTATAGTTTTCTAAAACTGTTTTTCTTTCTTTAGAATCCTTGTTGATAAAAGGCATAATATTATCGAATAAATTTTTTGGAGTCATATTACTTTGTATTAACTCTGGTACGATATTTTTTTCAGCAATCAAGTTCACTATTGAAATAAAATTTATTTTCCCAAAAAAATTAAAAAGTATATAATTAATAAATGATGTCTTGTAGCAAACAATTATTGGCAATTTCGCTAATGCACATTCTAAGGTAACAGTACCAGATGAGCTAATAGCCGCAGTTCCGTACTTTAATGCTGAAGAGGAGGATCTTTCAGTTTTTATAAACGTTGGGACATCGGATATTTTTATATTATCTGACTTTACAACAAGAAATTGTACGTCAGGGATCTTATTAGTTATTAATGCAATAGTTTTTAAAAAAATAGGCCAATGATAATCAATCTCTTGTTGTCTGCTTCCAGGGAGTAAAATTAATAAAGCTTTGTTTTTATCTAGGTTATGTTTTTTAAAAAAATCTTTTTTATTATCTCCACTATACGTTTTTTCTATAAAGGGGTGTCCTAAATAAAGTGTTTTTAGCCCTTTAGAATTATACCAATTCGCTTCAAAAGGGAAAATGGAAATGAATTCATTTATATGTTTTTTCATAAAATAAATCCGATTCTCTTTCCATGCCCAAGTTTGAGGTAGTATAAAATATGTAATAGGAATTCCAAGATGTTTTATCTTATTAACTAATCTAAGATTAAAACCTGGATAATCTATAAGTATGATTTTATCGGGTTTACTGGATATGATACGTTCAACGGTGCTATCTAGAATCTTGAACAAGCTCGGCAGTTTCTTTATGACTTCCGTAAAGCCCATAACTGACATTTGATTAATATGGTTACATATCTTTACCCCTGCGTTAGCCATCTTATCTCCGCCATTACCAATTAGATTGATGTTGGGAGAAGTATTTTTTAAGGACAAAACTAGTTTTGCTGCATGAAGGTCTCCTGAGGGCTCTCCGGCAGAAATAAAAACAGTACTCATTTTATTTTTCATAAAAAATAGAAGAGAGCTATAATCTTGTTTTTGAAAATGATCACAGAGGAAACAAAGAATATATTTTGCAATGTTCGTTTTTCAGTTTTAATTGTGCTGAATATTTCTTTAGGAGTTGTTTTATTTCCACCTTCCCATGGTGCTATTCTAGGTAAAAGTTTTGGTACATTTTCAGTGTAGGTTTTATATTGATTTTTAAATTTTAATCTTAGAGTCTCTTCTTCAAGAGATATAATATAATAATATTGAATGATAAAGAATATCCCTACAAGGGAAAAAAGTTCCCACATAATTATACCCCCTCCTAATAATGCTACTCCTAGATATATAATTATATTGCCCCAGTATAATGGATTCCTTGTTTTGGAATAAGGGCCAGATGTACATAAAAAAGGAGCTCCCACTTTTCTAGTTCTGGTTGCTCCACCTGCAAAGCGGACAGCATTTATTCGAATGATTTCACCTATAATTATTAACCCGAACCCAATGAAAGCAAAAGGTGAGTAAGGGTCGCTAAAGTATATTATTGTCAACGCTATTGGAATAGGTGTGTAACTTCTAAATTTGAAAAATATATTTCTTATATCCATTATTTTATATCCTCAAGAATCATATTATTTATTTTTATAACTACATCAAGTGCATCGCGAGCATCATAACCACTTACTATGGGTTTTTCAATTTTGAGTATTGAGTTTACGAAATTATCAAGTTCCATGCGTAATGGGTCATAATCTTCTACCGAGGGTTTTTCATAAGTAATAAATTTATCTTTATTATCGTGTGAAAAAGGTTCTGTTCTTAAAGCGTTTTTAATTTTTTTTGAATCTTGAGTAATATTATAAATTTCTGTCTGGCCAATTAATAAATCTATTGTTGAATATAGGTTATCCTGAAATATTTTTATTTTTCGAACTTTATCTTTTGATATTCTGCTAGATGTAATGCTTGATACTGTACCATTAGAAAATCGTATTCTTGCATGGGCAATATCAATGGAGTCAGTGAGTATAGAAACACCGCTAGCATGAATACTTTCAACCTCAGATTTTACTAATGACAATAATATATCTATATCATGAATCATTAGATCAAGGACAACAGGGACATCAGTTCCTCTTGTGGTATATGGCGCGAGTCTTTGAATTTCAATAAATTTTGGATTTAAATCATATTGTTGAAAGGCTTTGAGAGCAGGGTTTAATCTTTCAATATGCCCAACTTGAATAATTAAGTTATTGTTTTTTGCAATTTTAATTAAATCATTTGCTTGGTCAACTGTTTTAGTAATTGGTTTTTCTATAAAGACATTACAATTGAATTCTTTTAATGCTCTTTTTGCAACCTCATAGTGAACAATTGTTGGTGTGACTATTGATACCCCATCGCATGCTTTCATAAGTGATGATGCCTTTTTATGAAACTTAACGCCATATTGTTTTGCTATTTCTAAACCCCTATTAGGGTCACTATCATGCAAGCCTAAGAAGTTAATGTTTTTCATCTGGGCATAATGTTTGACATGGTATTGCCCTAAATGACCTACTCCAATTACTCCAATATTTATTTTTTTTGAATTCATAAAATTAAATAATTCTTTAATTAAGTGCCTTTCAAAGTTGTTAATTAATTAGTGAAATCTCTATAAAAATAATTGAGTAAAAAAACTTGCATTTAGTATCTATATAAATCAATTTTAGGCGTAATTCGTAGGTAAAATCGGAGTTTCGTTATGAGGAACGATATTAAATCCGGGATTGGGTATATAATACCATTTGGAGCTGTTATTGGTTTTTTTACTGCTCTCTTTCTTGGTCAGTTTTTAATTAGTATTATTATTGCCATAGCAGGTATTTTGGTATGGTTTTTATATATGGTGATAATGGAGTCTTCTCCACCATCAAACTTGGGTAACTTGATAATATTTTTTGGTGTGCTTCTTTCAGTCGGTGTTTTTATGGGCTTCGGGGTATCTCAAAATATGTGGGGAGGTGTAGAGTTTGTTTCAGAAGGGTCATTATTTGCTCTCGTGATACTTTTCTTTTCGATTCTAACAGGTATGCTTTTTAGGGGCCAGCCGTTTATCCAACAACCTGCATCGTCATATGATTTAAATGCTCAAGAAAAAAAATGGGTTGAAAATGCACTGCAAAGTGAAAACCAGCCTAGTAGTTCAACAGAACCAAAAGTTATCGTTGTAAAACAAGAGAGTAAGTCAAGTGATGAAAGTGTTAATCAGAACAAAGCATCAAATGCAAACCCTGAATCTGATCAATATAATAATCCATATGTATACGCATATCCGCCAGAATATTACTATGATGAAGATGATGACTATGAAGATGACTATGAAGATGGAGATGAAGATGAAGATGATTACGAAGAGTAATCATAGGAAAGTAAGTTTTATTTTTTAGACATTGAATTTAAAGAAGATGCAATCACCATCTTTTACGATATACTCTTTTCCTTCAGTTCTTTTTAATCCGAGATTGGATAATGCACTTTCTGAACCATGGGTAATTAAATCTGAATAGCTAAAGACTTCAGCTTTAATAAAACCTCTCTCAAAATCGCTGTGTATTACACCAGCCGATTGTTTCGCAGTTAACCCTTTCAGTATCGTCCATGCTCTTACTTCAGATGGGCCACCTGTGAAATAAGTTTGCAATCCTAGAAGATCAAAACTGGTTTTTACTACTTTATTCAAACCTGACTCATTCAAATTATACTCTTTTAAAAAAACTTTTTCTTCTTCTTTAGACAATGTTGATATTTCTTGCTCAATAGATGCGCAAACCTTTATAACAGTACTATTTTTGGTTGAAGTGTATTTGACTAGTTCGTCTAAGTATTGATTTGTTGAGTCGTTAATTATATCATCTTCGCTAATATTTGCTACGTATAATATTGGTTTATTCGTAAGTAGGTGAAATGATTTTGAAACCTCAAATTCTTCAGGCGAGTATTCTATACTATTAGCCAAAAGTCCATCACCACAATGTTTTACAAGTTTTTCTAGTAGTTCAACTTCAAAGTTTAGTTTTTTGTCACCGCCCCTAGCGAGCTTTTTTGTTTTATCAAGTTTTTTTTCAAGAGCATCTAAATCAGCAAGTAATAATTCAGTTTCGATAATTTCAGCATCTCTTACAGGATTTACTTTACCGTTTACATGAACAATATCAGGGTCATCAAAACACCTAACAACATGAATAATAGCAGATGTTTCTCTAATTTGACCTAAAAATTTATTTCCTAACCCCTCTCCTTTATTTGCGCCCTGAACGAGCCCAGCAATATCAATAAATTCAACTGTTGCAGGTACAACTTTCTCTGGGTTGTAGATATTTTTTAATTTATCTAAACGTTCATCTGGCAAATTAACAATACCAACATGGGGGTCGATTGTGCAAAAAGGAAAATTTTCAGCTGGTGCACTTGATTTTGTTAAGGCATTAAAAAGCGTTGATTTGCCTACGTTGGGAAGTCCAACTATTCCACACTGTAATGCCATTAAAATGAATCCAGAGAAGGATCTTTGCCAAAATCATATACTAGATTATCAAAAATCCCTACTTGTAAGTTTTTTGCTGTATATATTTTTTTATTATCAGCTTGCATTTCAGCATCGGCCCATATCATTGATTTAGATTTTGTAATTAGTTTTTTAATAGAAACATTGTAAACTATTTTTTTATGATAAGGTCTTACTTGCCCTCGAAACTTAACATCGCCTACTCCCAAGGCTCTGCCTTTGCCTTTTGCGCCGCTCCAGGTAAGGAAAAAGCCAACTAATTGCCACATACCATCTAGTCCTAGACAACCCGGCATTACAGGATCGCCTTTGAAATGACAATGAAAAAACCAAGATTCATCAGTTATATCCATTTCAGCGATAATTGAACCTTTATCATAAGTTCCACCGTTGTTTTTAATGCTTAATATTCTGTCAATCATTAGCATCGGGTCTTGAGGAAGTTTAGCATTGCTTTGACCAAACATGTCTCCATTCGCCATTGATAATAAATCTTCCTTATTGTAGGAGTTTTTCTGACTCATATAATTAAATTCCCTTTATTATGCTTTTTATTGAAGTGAGATATTATTACCAAATTGCGAAATATACATTTGAATCTATTTAATAATTAAAATTTTGGTAATTTATTATCTAAATATATGGAGGAATTATGTCTAAATGGGCTTTAATACTTGGTGCATCAACAGGACATGGCGGCGCTACTGCAATTAGTCTTGCTGAAAAAGGATATGGGATTATAGGTTTTCACTTTGACAGAGGTGAAACAAAAAAAGAAGCAGAAAAAACAATTTCAAAAGTAAATGAATTAAATGGAGGTTTATGCCATTATTGGAATACAAATGCAGCCTCTGAGCAGGCAATGGATAAATATATTCCTGAAATTAAAAAAATAGTTGGTGATGGTCATCTTAAATTGTTTTTACACTCAATTGCATTTGGTACAACAACTAATTTTTTTGGTGAAACCCCGGTAACTCAGCGACAAATGGACATGACTGTTCACGTCATGGGGAATTCTCTACTCTATTGGACCCAAAAATTATTTGAACAAAAATTAATAGGCGAAGGTTCAAGAATTTTAGGGTTGACTAGCGAAGGTAATTATCTCGCTATGGAGGGTTATGGTCCTGTTAGTGTTGCGAAAGTAGCTATGGAGGCAATCATTAGGCAAATTGGTTGGGAATTAGGAGAATTTGGAGTTACAGCAAATGCAATTCAAGCAGGAATAACGCCAACCCGTGCATTAACCAAGATTACTGATCGATGGGAAACTTGGGTTGAAAATACAAAAAAAAGGAACCCCATGCGTCGAACTACAACACCGAATGATGTTGCAAATACTGTTAAGCTTCTATTAGAAACAGAAGCTGATTTTATTAATTGTTCAATTATTTATTGCGATGGAGGAGAGCATAGATCTGGCTCCTTTTAGAGAAATAGAATAAGTTTTAACTTGGTTCGTTTTTATTTTGAAGAGTTATTTTCTCTTTAATTAGTTCAACTAGTTGATGAGTGTCTGGGGATGGTGATAAATCAAAGCTGTTTTCAGCTTCTCTTAAAGCATATTCCCACCAACCTTTTTTTGTGTATGAGAGAGCTAGTTTGAAGTGCGCTGTCCCTAAAATTTTAAATTGTTCTCTGTCTAGCTTGCTATGATCGGGGGGAAGCAATCGACTAACTTCACGGTATTCTGTAATAGCATCGTCGATTAGTCCTTTTTGGAGATACCAATTTCCTAGTTCAAGGTGTTGTTCTGGATCTTTCTCGCAAGCGAATAGAAACATCATAGCTAGCGTTGTAAGAGCTTGTAGTACGTATTGTTTATATAATTTCATAATATTTAACTATGAATATTGATGTGCATGCGTTCTAAAATCAAGTACAAAATAAATTAAGCAGCTATTTTCTTAAGTTTTGGGTCCTTTACAAAAAAATAAAGAATTAGCAATGCAATAAGTAAGCAAAACCCGATAATACAGAAAGATAAAACAAACTGATTTTTGGTTATTAAAAACCCAATTCCCACTAAAAACATTAAGGAAAAAGGCGCTAAAAAAGAATCTATTAAAGCCATGTATGTTTTTTTATCTTCTAAATCAGCAAAGTCATAAATTAAATTCATTGCTGATGGCATAAAAGCACCTTGTCCAGCACCTATCGATATAAAAATACAATACACCCAAAACATATTTTTTGATAGCAACGCTAGGATTACTGCTATTAAATGAAATGAATAAGCTATTAGCATACCGATTTTGTGACCATGTTTATCTCCCAAATATCCAGATATATAACTAGATATTCCCATAGAAATAACATTTAAAACTGTGAATAATCCAATTTCACTAATATTGAATCCAAATTTTTTTTGACAAAAAACTGCATATAGACCTAATGCTGGTAGCGTAGCGCAATAAAATATTCTAGAAAAGAGATATCGATGAAAATTGGGACGGTTTTTAATGATTTGTTTTGTTTCTATTTTAAATTGATTGAAAGAGGTGTTACTTTTATTTTGTTTTTTTTCCTTATAGAAAGCGAAGAAAAAAGTGCCAATGGATAAACAAAAGAACAAAATAATAAAACCATAGCCAAAGTTTTTTGGGAAAGGAATACTTGTTTCTAGTAAAAACTTTAGCAGTATACCTCCTCCAAATGCGCCTAGACTATTAAAAGCAAATCCCACTCCAAAAAACTTCCCTCTCAAAGATCTTTTTGTCGTTTTTTCTAAGAAGTCTGCCCAGATAGGAACAATTATTCCAATAGAAAGAGAATAGATAATAAAAAGGATGAAGTATATTTTCCAGGCGATGAGAGATTTTCCTATACCAGAAAAAGTAAAAATATACCCTAAAAAAAATGTAACAATTAAAATTGTACAATGTGCGCTTATCACCATTTTTTTCATATTGGTAACATTTCTTGTCAATGCGGCTGTAAAAAGCATAGGCATAGCTATAATAATCGAAAACAATCCAGCAGATGAAGTTGCGATTACATTGGGCGCTCCCAGTTCCTTTAAAAATAATGGTACAACAGCATACACAGTGTGAAATGCGGTTCCAAAGCCCCAAAAAAATTCATGTAAATTATTAAATTTTTGGTTTTTATAATGGTCTTTTAGGCTTAAGCCCGTCATTTGATTTTTCTTGTGTTAAAATTGTAACAGATGATAAAAGCATTACCGCTCCAAAAAGTTGGAATGATGTAAGAGGGTTGTCATTTTTTATCCAATCTATGATAACTGCAGATAGGGGCCAGAAAAGTTCAAATAAAGTTGTATGAGAAGCGGGAAGCTTATTTAAGCCATAGTAGTAAATAAAAAGAGCAAAAGTACCCGTAGATAGAACAATAATTAATAAAACCTGCCATTGCTTATACGTTACACTGCTATTTAATATGTTCCAGTCTAGAACAAAGATGAGAGCGAGGCCAGTTATAGTTGTCATTACTAGCCTCAAAGCTGTGACAGCGCTATAATGTAAATTTGCTAAAGCTTTTTTGCCAATAACTGTTGAACTCCCCCAGCAAAAAGCAGCTAAGAGTGCAAACAAAGCAGCAATTAAAGTGTTCTCATCCCAGCTAGATATAGGATTGTTTCCAAAGGTGATTAAGTAACCTCCCAATATTGATATTGCTGCTAACAGCATATATCTATTTGTCAATTTTTCTTTTAAAATAATTGTTGCTAATGACATCGCAAATAAAGGTTGGAATTTTTGTAAAAGGACAACGATCGATAGGTCTATATAACCGACATAACTCAATGCTTTTGTATAAAAATAAGTACCACAAATACCTCCGAAAAATGATATCCATATAATAGAAAACCATCCAGATTGATTTAAATTTTTGATATCTTGCCAAAAATTTTTTAAAAAAGGGAAGAAGATTAAACTGCCAATACCATGCTCAATGGTTACTACTAACAGCGGAGACAGTATATACAATGACTGCCGAAGAAAAGCATCAAGGCTCCAAAGTAAAGCAGCAAAAATGATTGCAAAGTAAGGTAAATATTTTTTCATTAAAGCGTTTAGCTGACCCCTGAATTATTGGTGATGTCATTAACTTCAATGCCTAATGAATGAGTTGCGATAAGCCAAATATGCTCTGCCTCATTTTCAAAAATTAAGTTTGACGTTGCTTTTTGTATAAGCCAGTCACCATTTTCAATCTCTCGCTCAAGTTGTCCTTGGCTCCAACCAGCATGTCCGAAAAACAGTTTGTGCTTCACATTACTTGACTTCGCAATGGATATTAATGATATGATATCACTAGAAATCGAAATTTTCTCATTAAGTAGAAGAGATTTATTATCAGTATCACCATTATGCAAAAATAACATTTTGTTGGTTAGGACTGGTCCACCAATATATAATTTATTATTAGCAATGTAATCGGCGAATTTAATTTTTTGGTTAGATCCAGGACTAAAGTTAACGAATATACTATCTTTATTGATTTCTTTATTTATGATTAACCCCATTGCTCCCTGTTCATCATGTTCGCATAAAAGTACAACTGATTTTTCAAATAATGGATCTTTCATATGCGGTATTGAAATAAGGAAATGATTTTTAAGTGTGTTCATTTGTATGTCGGGTTGATTGAAAAATTGAACCTAAGGGTTTTGGTGCTAGGCTATAATTGGGCGTAATATAAAGGATGCCTAAAATTAATAAAATAAATGATAACGAAAAATCTTTAACGCAAATTGTTGTGAAAGGTGCGCGTCAACATAATCTTAAAGATATTGACATTAGTATACCTCGAGACAAATTAGTTGTAATTACAGGTCTATCTGGTTCCGGCAAATCCTCGTTAGCATTTGATACTATTTATGCTGAGGGGCAGCGTCGATATGTTGAATCATTATCAACATATGCAAGACAATTTCTAGGCCTTATGGAGAAGCCAGATATGGATACTATCGAAGGCTTATCGCCTGCGATTAGCATTGAGCAAAAAGCTAGCGCTAGAAATCCAAGAAGTACGGTTGGTACTGTCACCGAAATCCATGATTATTTAAGATTACTTTACGCTCATGTAGGGCAACCAGTTTGTTGGAAATGTAATGACCCCATTGAAAAACAATCAGTACAACAAATAGTTGACACTATATTTAAAATTAAACAGAAAACTAAATTTTACATTTTAGCTCCTGTTATCAGAAGCAAGAAAGGTCAGCACAAAAACTTAATCAAACAAATCCAAAAAAAAGGGTTTCTGCGAGTAAGGGTCGATGGAATTACTTATAAGGTAGATGACATAATCGATCTGGATAAAAACAAAAAACATACGATTGAGATTTTAGTAGATAGATTAATAGTAGAAGATGCTATGCATGAAAGAATTACTGAGTCTGTAGAATTAGCTCTAAAGCTAGGAGAAGGATTAATTGTTGTACATGAGTTAAAGGGCGAAGATCACATATTTAGTGAAAATTTTGCTTGTGCTAAATGCGAAGTTAGCCTTGAAGAGTTAACCCCTAGAATGTTTTCATTTAACTCTCCATTTGGTGCATGTAAAAAATGTGAAGGTATCGGTACGCACATGGAGGTTAACCCAGATTTAGTAGTCCCTGATAAAAATAAGTCACTAGTGCAAGGCGCAATTGTTTCACTTGGTGAGCAGCCTAGGGGTAATTGGTATGGAAGTATTTTAAAGAGCTTGTCAAAACATTTAAACTTTAGCTTTTCTACTCCATGGATAAAGCTTGATAAAGATACTCGTTATGAACTTTTATATGGTTCAGGTAAGACAGAATACCAAATGCAATACAGTTCAGATAGGTGGTCAGGCACGTACAGCGGCGGTTGGGAAGGTGCAATCCCAAATCTAATGCGAAGATATAAACAAACAAAATCCAATGGGGTAAGGGAGTGGATAGAACAGTTTATGAGTATGCGAGATTGCTCTAATTGTAATGGGACGAGACTTAAAAAAGAGAGTAGGTCAGTGCTCATTGATGGGAAAAACCTTGGTGAGATTTCCTCGTTATCAGTAAAAAACTTACAAGTTTTTTTTAATAAAATTAAACTCTCTAAAAAAGAAGAACAGATTGCGGATCAAATTTTAAAAGAAATTAACCAGCGATTGTCTTTTTTAAATAATGTAGGTCTAGGATATTTATCATTGAGTAGGTCTGCCGCCACCTTATCTGGTGGAGAGTCTCAAAGGATTCGTCTCGCAACGCAAATTGGTTCACAATTAATGGGCGTATTATACATACTTGATGAACCTTCTATAGGCTTGCATTCAAGGGACAATGCAAGATTACTTTCAACATTAAAAACATTAAGAGATATAGGAAACTCCATACTTGTTGTTGAGCATGATCAAGAGACGATGGAATCATCAGATTATATTATAGATATTGGACCAAAAGCAGGAAAGCTTGGAGGTGAAGTTGTTTTTGCTGGAGAGCCTAAAGAAATATATAAGTCAAAAAAATCGCTAACGGGAAAATATTTATCAGGGCAAAGATCTATTGAAATCCCAAAAAATAGAAGGCTAAGTAAAACGTCATCAATTAAGCTTACTGGAGCTAGAGGAAATAATTTAAAAGACATAGATGTAGAGTTTCCATTGGGAAAATTAATATCAATCTCTGGTGTTTCAGGAAGCGGTAAAAGCACATTAATTAATGAAACTTTATATCCAATAATTACTCAGCATATAAATAGATCTAGGGTCTACCCACTAGAGTATTCATCTATTGAAGGATTAAAGTTCATCGACAAAGTTATTCAGATTGATCAAAAACCAATTGGTAGGACACCTCGATCAAACCCTGCTACATATACGGGTCTTTTTACTTTTGTTCGAGATCTTTTTGCTAAATTGCCTGATTCAAAAATTAAAGGCTATAAGCCTGGTAGATTTTCTTTTAATGTTAAAGGCGGGAGATGTGAATCTTGCGAAGGTGATGGGATTATAAAGATAGAAATGAATTTTTTACCTGATGTCTATGTAACGTGTGAAATATGTAATGGGAAGAGATACAATAGAGAAACCTTAGAAATAAAATATAAAGGTAAATCTATATCAAATGTATTAGATATGGATGTGGATGAAGCGATTGGCTTTTTTGAAAATATTCCAGCAGTCACGAAAAAATTACAAACTCTGAAGGATGTAGGTTTAGGATATATACATTTAGGGCAGCAAGCTACTACTCTTTCTGGGGGAGAAGCTCAAAGAGTCAAGTTATCAACCGAACTTTCAAAAATGAACACACGTAAAACTTTATATATTCTTGATGAACCCACTACGGGGTTACACTTTGAGGATATAAGAATACTTCTTAAAGTACTACAGCAATTAGTTGATCGTGGGAACACAGTTTTAATTATTGAACATAATATGGATGTAATAAAATCATCAGATTGGGTAATCGATCTTGGGCCTGAGGGGGGGGATGAAGGTGGAGAGATTATTACATGCGGAACACCGGAAATGGTAGCAGAGAATAAAAAGTCATATACTGGTCATTTTTTAAAAGATATGTTAAAATAATTACAATTAGAATTAGTCTTCTTGGTGTCTGACGCTTGAATTCGTAATTTTAGTATATATTAGAATAATTTTAGTTTCATTATATGACAGATATATTTATTACAGATCCGAGTCCCTTTGAAGAAGATATAATTTTAGAGAAATCACTTAGGCCTGTTAAGTTTGATGAATTTATTGGTCAGAAAAAATTAGTTGATAACTTAAAGTTATATATTGAAGCTGCAAATGGAAGAGAAGAAGCACTGGACCATGTTTTATTATTTGGACCTCCAGGTCTAGGTAAAACGACATTAGCTAATATCATTTCCAAGGAGCTAAATGTGAGCATTAAGCAAGCCTCTGGCCCTGTAATCGATCGAGCCGGAGATTTAGCTGGTATGTTGACCAACATACAGTATAGAGATGTTTTTTTTATAGATGAAATCCACAGATTGAATAGCGTTGTTGAAGAATATTTGTACTCAGCAATGGAAGATTTTAAAATTGATATCATGATTGACAAAGGCCCAAGTGCTCGAAGTGTGCAACTAGACGTAGATCCTTTTACCTTAGTTGGTGCAACAACTAGGTTGGGAAACTTAACCTCCCCATTAAGAGATAGGTTCGGCATTGTTTTGAGAGTAGATTATTATGGTGCCGAGGATTTATTCCATATAATTAGCAGATCTGCAGAAATATTAGAAGTAAAAATAGATGACAAGGGCGCGATGGAACTCGCGAAAAGAAGCAGAGGTACCCCTAGAGTAGCGAATCGAATACTTCGAAGAGCAAGGGACTATGCCCAAGTAAAAGCAAGTGGGGAAATTACTTATGAGGTCGCAAATAAAGCGTTAAACCGTCTAGGCGTTGATAAATTTGGACTAGACATAATGGATAGAAATATTTTAGAAGTATTAATAGATAAATTTTCAGGGGGGCCCGTAGGCATAAAATCATTAGGCGTTGCAGTAGGAGAAGACCCTGCAACTATAGAGGATGTTTATGAGCCATATCTAATTAAGCAAGGATTCATGCAAAGAACTTCAAGGGGAAGAATTGCTCAAGAATCAGCATATGAACTACTTGAAAAAACAATAAACAAAAATAACCAAAAGGATTTATTCAATGATTGAAAAAAAGAAAAAATTTAAACTTGGAGATTTCGATTACCCATTGCCAAAAAAGTACATTGCCCAGTACCCAGTTGAAAAGAGAGACCAGTCTAAACTAATGGTCGTCGATAGGGAGAAAAAAACTATTGAGCATAAAAAATTTAGCAATATTGTAGATCACTTAAGAAAAAATGATTTATTAATCTTAAATAACACAAAGGTATTCCCAGCTAGGTTATTTGCAACTAAGGATAGAACAGATGCTAAGGTAGAAGTGTTTCTTTTGAGAGAGCTTGCTCAAAATTTATGGGAAGTAATGGTTCGTCCGGCAAGAAAAGTTAGGATAGGAAATAAATTAGTTTTCACACCGAAACTAATGTGTGATGTGATTGATAATACTGTTTCAGGTGGAAGGGTCGTTCGATTTGAATCTGAAAGTCAAGAAGAACTTCATAAAATAATCGACAAAATAGGTACCTCTCCATTGCCACCATACATTACTAGAGATCCAGAGCCTAGTGATAAGAAGAGATATCAAACAGTATATGCATCTGAACGCGGTGCTGTAGCTGCTCCTACTGCGGGTCTTCATTTCACAAATGATTTAATAAAAAAACTTGAAAAAAAAGGTGTAAAAATAGAATATATTACACTCCATATCGGCCTTGGAACCTTCAGACCTGTTCAAGTTGAAGATTTAAATAGGCATCAGATGGATTCCGAATATTTCGAGGTTTCACCAAAAACAGCTATGGCAATAAATGATGCTAGAAAGAGACACCGGAAAATTGTAGCAGTTGGGACTTCGACGATTAGAGCATTAGAAACTGTGGTCGTCTCGGGTTTTATGGTATCACCAAAACGAGGTTGGACAGATAAGTTCATTTATCCTCCTTATGACTATAAAATGGTTGATTCAATGATTACCAATTTTCATACTCCAAAGTCTACATTAATGATGATGGTTAGTGCCTTTGCTGATATTGATTTATTGAAAAAAGCCTATCGTGAAGCAAAAAAACATGATTATAATTTCCTTAGTTATGGCGACGCGATGATTATCGTATAGCATTGTAAAAGAGATTTGAATAAAGTTTCTGCTATAATTCTTGCTGCTGGTTCTGGCACTAGATTTGGAGAGAAAAAACAATTTAAAAAGCTTAATGGTGAGCCAATATGGTCTTACTCTTTAAAAACGTTTGTTCAATCAGAATATATAGGGGAAGTAATTCTGGTTATCCCTCAAGAGTTTGTGTCAGAAATTCAGAGCTCTCGAACGGTTGATAAGTTTTCTAATCAAATTGATATAAAAATCGTTAAAGGAGGTAAGTCGAGACAAAATTCAGTAATGAATGGGTTAAGTGCCGTCGAAAATAAATACAATCTTGTTTGCATTCACGATGCAGCCAGGCCTTTTGTGAGATCTTCATATATAAAAAAAACTATTGAAGCTTGTTCTGAATTTGATAGTTCAATTGTAGCAGTTGCGGCCACAGACACCATTAAAAAAGTTGAAAATGAAATAATTAAAAAGACGATAGATAGAAATTATATCTGGATGGCTCAGACACCACAAACTTTTCAAAAAGAAAAACTCTTAAAGGCATTTAAACTATTTCCTCAGGTCAATATTACTGATGAAAGTATGATTATGGAACTAGCTGGTTTTACAACAAAAATAATAGAAGGAGATGCAAATAATTTAAAGATTACTCAAGCCCTTGATTGGGAATTAGTAAAATTAATAGGGGGTAAAACATAAAAATGGTCCGATCGGGAATAGGTTTTGATGTGCATCAATTAAAAAGTGGGCTTGATCTATATGTAGGGGGAATAAAAATTAAATCTGATTTTGGATCTTTAGGGCATTCTGACGGAGACGCTTTAATTCACGCTATTGTTGATGCCTTGCTTGGTGCGGCATGTCTTGGCGATATAGGTAAATATTTTCCCAGCAATCAGAAAAGGTGGAAAGGTGTTAAAAGCGAACTATTTTTATTTGAAACAAAGAAGCTTTTATCCAATCATGGGGCTCAAATATCAAATATCGATAGTACAATCATATTACAAAAACCGAGAATAGAAAACTATCTTCCTGAAATTCGAAAAAATATATCCAACATATTAGAAATTGATGATAAAGTCGTTTCTATTAAAGCCACTACTACTGATTATTTAGGGTATGTTGGAAAATCAAAAGGTTGGAGTGTAATGTCAATTGCCACAATCAATGATTCAAATGAAATCAATTAATATAAATTCTTATGCCAAAGTAAATATTGGACTTAAGATTTTAAATAAAAGAAGCGATGGATATCATAATATCAGTACTGTTTTTCAAGAAATTGATTTATTTGATAGTATAACTATTTCAAAATCTGACGGTCCTCTAAAATTCAGTTCAAATGTAGAGTGGTTACAAAATGACCAAAATAATCTTTGTGTAATAGCATATAACTATATTAAAAATATATATAAGATTGGTGGCGCAAACATTGTTTTAAAAAAAAACATTTCAAGGGGTAGTGGACTTGGAAGTGGTTCATCAAATGCAGCGGCCACAATGAAAGGACTTCGAGAAATTTATAATTTGGAGGTGGCAGATAGCGAACTTATAAAAATTGGTTCGAAAATAGGCGCTGATGTACCATTTTTTATTAATGGTTCTACTCAAGTTGGTGAAGGGATTGGTGAGAAGTTAACAAGTATAAGGTCTTTAATGGATGCTCAATATTTAATAGTTACACCTAACATACCAATTGATACAAAATGGGCATATTCGCAATTTAAAAACAATTTGGATAACTGTTCTTCACCTGCTAAGTTTTCTGACTCATTTCGTGGCAAGACAATTAATCTTGATACGTTGAAGTTTTTTGAGAATGATTTTGAATCTGTTGTTTTTCCAACATATCCAGAGATTGGTGCAATAAAAAATAAGCTAATTGCTCTAGGAGCAAAGTTTGCCAGTCTGTCGGGTTCTGGCTCGACTGTGTATGGGATTTTCGATGATGATGCTAATATTGATAAAGCATTTTCTCATTTTTTTCCAAGACACAAGACATTTATCGCACATCCTGTTTAATTAGTTGGTAAAATAAAAAATTGGGGCGTCGTCTAATGGTAGGACACCTGGTTTTGGTCCAGGCAGTAGGGGTTCGACTCCCTTCGCCCCAGCAACTAATGTAAAAATGAAAAGAGAATTAAAAATATTTAGCGGTAGGAGTAACCCTGCTTTAGCTTTGAAAATTGCTGAGTCAGCTGGTTGCAACCTAGGTGATATGTCAATAAAGACATTTTCTGATGGTGAAATTTGGGTTAAATATGAAGAAAATATTCGGGGGCAAGATGTTTTTTTAATTCAATCTACGAACGCCCCTTCTGAAAATATTATAGAATTAGCACTTATGACGGACGCTGCAGTTCGAGCGTCTGCGAGTACTGTAAATATCATTGTTCCTTATTTTGGCTACGGCCGACAGGATAGAAAAGACCAACCACGAGTTCCGATATCATCGAGAGTAATGATTGACATTTTAACTAGTGCCGGAGCAGATAGAATAGTCACAATGGACTTGCATTCAACTCAAATCCAAGGTTTTGCAAAAATCCCATTTGACCACCTTTATAGTAGAATGGTTTTAATGGATGCAATATCTCAATTAAAATTGAATCCTAAAAATTCAACTGTTTTATCTCCTGATGTCGGCTCTGCCGCGATGAGTCAGGCTTACGCAAAGCGGTTGGGTATGCATTTTGCTCTTATTGATAAAAGGAGATTCGCGCCTAACCAGGCTAAAGTCAGTCATCTAATCGGTGAGCTTGAGGGGATGGATGTACTTATAATTGACGATATGATTGATACCGCAGGTACAACTGTAGGTGCGGCAGAAGCAGCGATGAAAAAAGGTGCTAAATCTGTTTCTGCAATAGCTACTCATGGAGTTTTATCTGGGCCTGCAATCAAAAGGCTGCAAGAATCTCCAATAAAAAACTTAGTTGTGACAGACACAATTTTTATCCCAGAACAAAAAAGATTAAGTAATATGAAAATTGTAACAGTTGCTAACGTATTTGGTGCGGCTATAAATCGCATACACAACGGTGAATCCGTTAGTGCATTATTTGAATTTTAAAAAGGAGAAATAGAGATGGGTACATCTTATTATAAGTTAGATATTGAAAACAGAGATTCAGTTGGTAAAAAAGCAACAAAAGAAATGCGAAGAGCAGGCATGGTCCCAAGTACACTTTATTTTAAAGGGGAAAAACCGGAGAGCATTGCTGTTGAAAAATTAAAGCTATATCAAGCTCTTAAATCTGATCAGCGTATTTATGAAATAGAATTAGAAGGCGAGTCTCAGTACGTTATGGTAAAAGCAGTTCAGTATCATCCTGTTACTGATGAAATATTGCATTTAGATTTTATGCGAGTGCGAAGATCAGAAAAGATGACGATATCTGTTCCTCTTGTACTCGTTGGTAAGCCAATTGGTGTTACAGAGGGTGGTATTTTATCTCAAGCGCTTAATCAGATTGAAATAAGTTGTTTCCCGACAAATGTTCCTGAACAAATAGAAGTTAATATTGATGATATGGAGCTTAATTCTTCTATTAGTATTGCAGATGTCTCATATGATGATGAAGAAGTGGATATAATTAGCGCTGAAGATATAAATGTAGCTTCAATTACGGCTCCTGTAGCGGAAGAAGAAATTACCGAAGCTGATGTTGATGATTCTGTTGATGATTCTGCAGACGGCGGTGAAAAAGACGAAAAATCTGAAGATAGTAGTGATCAAAAAGAATCTTCTGAATAATAAAGTCAGAATTAGCTTTGATTGCATTTATAGGATTGGGGAATGTTGGTGATAAGTATAAAGAAACAAAACATAACGCTGGATTTTGGGTAATTGATGAGATGGCAAAGAGGAATAATGTCTCTTTCAAACCGGGGAAAGGTGATTACGTGATAGCAGCAAAGACAAACAAGTTTTTTCTTGTAAAACCTACTTCAGGTATGAACCGCAGTGGAAACGCTGTTAAGCAAATAATAGATTCAAAAAAGTTGCTAGCAGAACAAATTTGTATAATTGTAGACGATGTGGATCTTCCTTTGGGTAAAATACGGATTAAGCCAAAAGGTGGTGATGGTTCTCATAGGGGTTTAGAAAACATTATATATACATTGAGAACTGATAGATTCCCACGCCTTAGGTATGGTATTGGTACTGACGAGCAAATGCGGCCTGCAGAAAACTATGTGTTGAAGCCGTTTAAAAACGAAAAAGAAAAATCTTTTTCTATTGAAGTCATTAAAAAAGCAGCAGACGCGTTGGATAGCTTTATTTTTAATGGTTTAAATAAGACAATGAATACTTATAATTCTTAATAATGGAGATAAAAATAAATAATGCAAAATGAAAATAATTATATTTTGTTTGTGATATTATCTGGAGTGATAGCCATGGCATTTGCTTTTTGGAAAACTTCTTGGATAAACAGACAAAAAGAAGGAAATGAGAGAATGCAATCCATAGGTAAAAGTATTGCGGATGGAGCGATGGCATTTTTACGTGCAGAGTATAGGATTCTAGCAGTTTTTGTTGTAGCAGTTGCTTTTATTCTTGGGTATGCGAATTCAGGAAGAGCCGACTCGAGCGCGCTCATATCTCTTTCTTTTATTGTTGGTGCTTCTGCATCAGGTTTAGCTGGTTTTTTAGGTATGAGAGTTGCTACAAAAGCTAACAATAGAACCACGCATGCTGCTGAAACAAGTTTAGCTAAGGCTCTAAACGTTGCCTTTAGTGGTGGTGCTGTTATGGGTTTGAGCGTTGTTGGGCTAGGTGTTTTAGGTCTGGGTATTCTATTCTATAGTTATAGGTCTATGGCAATTTTTAATAATGATACTTCAATGATTTTAAATGTTTTATCAGGTTTTTCATTAGGAGCTTCTTCGATTGCGCTCTTTGCAAGAGTTGGTGGTGGCATTTACACCAAAGCAGCTGATGTTGGGGCAGATTTAGTTGGGAAAGTTGAATCTGGCATACCAGAAGATCATCCGCTAAATCCTGCTACAATAGCAGATAATGTTGGTGACAATGTTGGTGATGTAGCTGGAATGGGAGCAGATCTATTTGAATCATATGTTGGTTCGATTATTGGGTCAATGGTTCTAGGTTCAACTCTTTTTGCATACGGAGCAGGGTTTGACATAAGTTTTGTTATTTTACCTCTAGTTATAGCCGGAGCAGGGATAATAGTTTCTATAATTGGTACCTTCATGGTTTCTGTGAAAGACGGAGGAGACCCTCAAAAGGGGTTAAATCAAGGTGAGTTCGGTAGCGGTATCATAATGGTAGTAGTTATTTATTTTTTAATAACAAGCTTGTTGCCAGAAAAGTTTACAACCCAGGAGGGTGCTGGAATCACATATGATAGCTTAGGTGTTTTCTATGCTACTATTATTGGTCTGTTTGGTGGCTTAGGTATTGGTAAAATAACAGAGTACTATACTGGAACGGGAACAAAACCTGTAATGTCTATAACCAAACAATCTATGACCGGACCAGCCACTAACATAATTGCTGGCCTAGGTATAGGAATGGAGTCCACGGCAGTTCCAATAATAATTATATCAGGAAGTATTATGGGAGCCTATCACTTTGCTGGTTTATATGGTATTGCAATGGCCGCATTAGGAATGCTAGCTAACACAGGTATCCAGCTAGCAGTTGATGCTTATGGTCCAATTTCTGATAATGCCGGAGGCATCGCAGAAATGGCTGAGCTTCCTAAGGAAGTTCGTGAGAGGACTGATAAACTTGATGCTGTAGGGAATACTACTGCTGCTATTGGAAAAGGGTTTGCTATTGGTTCTGCTGCTTTAACAGCGTTAGCTCTGTTTGCTGCGTTTAAAGTTAAAACGGGGATTGAAATAATTAATATTTCTGATCCGATGGTGATGGCTGGATTGTTCATTGGTGGAATGTTACCTTTTCTTTTTTCTTCAATGGCGATGGGTGCTGTTGGGAGAGCTGCTATGGCAATGATTGAAGAAGTACGTCGTCAGTTTAAAGAAATTCCTGAATTAAAAAAGGCTCTAGAAATAATGAATCTCAAGAAGAGGGAAGATTGGTCTGAAAAAGATAATAAAGTTTATAATGATGCTCTTGGTAAGGCAGAACATGGAAAGTGCGTAGAGATTTCAACTGAATCCGCAATAAGAGAAATGCTTCTCCCTGGTCTTTTAGCTGTTGTTACACCAGTACTGGTAGGTTTTGCACCAAGGATGTTTGGCAGTAATCAAGGTCCTGAAATCCTTGGCGGATTACTTGCTGGGGTTACTGTTACTGGTGTCTGCCTGGCAATTTTTCAATCAAATTCAGGAGGGGCTTGGGACAATGCTAAAAAAATGATTGAGGAAGGTGTAGAGATAGACGGGCAAAAATTAAGCAAGGGTTCTGAGGCGCACAAAGCTGCTGTTGTGGGTGATACAGTCGGAGATCCTTTTAAGGACACTTCTGGACCTTCATTGAATATTTTGATAAAACTAATGTCAGTAGTGTCATTAGTAATTGCACCGTTAATAAAATAAAATTTAAGGAGATTATATGCGATATTACGAATTAATATATATTGTCAGTTCAAATGTTGAACGGAAAAAAAATGACCAAGCCATGAAAGAAATTGGTGAAAAAATACAAGAAACAGGGTCAAAAATCATTAATCATATTGTTTGGGGAAAGAAAAAACTAGCTTATCCAATCAAAAATAATACCTATGGAACTTACATGCTTGCTCATTATGAAGGCGGTGATAATGATAAGCTTCGTGAGTTTGACTCTTGGTTAAAGCTTAGTGATTTAGCTATTCGACATATGATTGTAAAGCTAGATGGAAAACCTGACATTGTAGAAAGTCTTGAAGAAGATAAGTCTGAAAACGATACTGCTGAAAAGGGAGAAGACAAAAGCTCAGATGAAAAAAATCTAAAAAAAGAAAAAAATAAAGATGAAGAAAACAAGGAGGCTGAATAATGGCTTTTCAAACAAGAAGAAAATATTGCTTTTTCAAAGAAAATAATATCACAGCTGTGGATTATAAAGATGTTAAATTGTTGAAAAGGTTTACTAATGACAACGGTAAAATTATGCCACGTAGGGTAACCGGCACTAGTGCAAAAATGCATCGAAAAGTTGTTAGTGCTATTAAAAGAGCTAGAACTATTGGTCTAATGCCATTTGTTGATAGCGGTTCTGAATAAAAATACGGAGATTATATCATGAAAGTTATTTTACTTAACGATGTCGAAAACTTAGGACTAGCTGGGGATGTTATAACCGTAAAGCCGGGGCATGCTAGGAATAGACTAATACCCCAAGGCCTAGCATTAAGAGCTTCTACTAAAAACGTCGCTGTTGCAAGTGAACGCAAGAAAGTTGCTGACACCAAACTCGAGCGTGAAAATAGCGCTTTACAGAATTTAGCTAAAAAGCTCAGCAAGGTAGAAATCACTATTGAAGTAAACGTTGGCGAAGAAGAAAAAATGTTTGGTTCTATTACAAATATAGATATTCATAAAGAATTAGCTGCTAAGGGTTTTGATTTAGATAAAAATCAAATAACTATTAAAGATCCTATTAAGGCATTGGGTATATATCATGCAACTGTTGAAGTAGCAAAAAATATAAAATCTGATATTAAACTATATGTAATTAAGGGTTAGCGCTCTAATATTTTATAATGTTTGCAGAGGTATCGTTACCAATATCTTCATTCCAAACATTTACATATTTAGTTCCTGAAAATCTAGAGAGCCAATCTTTAATTGGCTCAAGAGTTACCGTCCCCTTTGGTAATAGAAAAGTAAGTGGAGTCATAGTATCATTAATGGACAGCACTTCTTTTAGTGGTGAAGTTAAATCAATTTCTAGGTTTGATGATGATGCTCCGATTATTTCTCAAAATTTATGGAAGTTGGTTAGATGGATAAGCCATTATTATATCACACCAATTGGAGTGGTATATAATACTGTGCTCTCATTTAACATATCAAAAAATTATATACCTCGTCAATCATGGTTCGTGAAAAATATTAGTGAAGATATAGATCTTTTATTAAAAAAAACATCTCCTAAGCAGTACCTTGTTTACAAAGCTATTCAACTATCTTCTCAGAAATATATTAAAGTATCTTCTTTTAAAAATATAAGCTCTAATCCTTTATCAATTTGTAAAGCACTCCAAAGCAAAGGGTGTATTGAGTTAGTAAAAAAAGATGATAGTCAAGGTGGGAATAGATTAACGTTTAATCCTGTAAAGAAAAAAATTTCTTATAATGAAGACCAGCTTAAGGTTATTGATAATATAAAATCTACTCTTAGGACTAAAAAGTTCAAATCAAATTTGTTGCATGGAGTCACAGGTAGCGGTAAGACAGAAATTTTTATTGAAGTCATTAAAACTGTAATCAAAATGAAAAGATCAGCCATTATTTTAATTCCGGAAATTTCATTAACCCCTCAAATCGCAGGTAGATTTAAAGATGTATTCGGTCAGGACATTGCCTTGTGGCATTCTCAATTAACAAAATCTCAAAGGGCAAAAACTTGGAATGAAATAAATAATGGTGATTGTAAAATTGTCATAGGAGCTAGGAGTGCAGTTTTTTCACCAATAAAAAAATTAGGTTTAATTATCGTTGATGAGGAGCACGATTCCTCTTTCAAACAAGATTCTCCTTCGCCTAGATATCACGCGAGAGATGTTGCTATCATGCGAGCAAAAATCGAAGAGTGCGCTGTTATATTATCTAGCGCTACACCTAGTTTGGAAACATTTTATAATTATAAAAATTCCAAACATAGGTATTTAAGTTTGCCAAAGAGATATGGCAAAGCTGTATATCCCACTGTAAAAGTTGTGGACTTAATTGATGAAAGTAAAGAAACGGGGAAATTCAATATAGTTATATCTGGAACATTACAACGAAAAATAGAAGAAAAATTAAAAAACAAGGAGCAAGTATTGTTAATCCAGAATAGAAGAGGTCATTCCCCAACTATTAAATGTTCCGATTGTGGATCTATTGTTATGTGTTCTGCTTGTAAAACACCACTCACTTTTCATAAGTATGATAACAAACTGAAATGTCATATATGTGGATTTATAAGTAAAAAGATTTTAGATACTTGCAAAGATTGTATGAGCCAAAATTTTTTATATGTTGGAACTGGGACACAAAAAGTAGAGGACATTTTACAAGAAACCTTCCCAAATGCTAAAATATCAAGAGTCGATCATGATAGCACTAAAAAAGATGCGTCTGCAATGAAAATACTGCAATCATTTCTTGATGGGAAGGTCGATATATTAATAGGTACTCAAATGATAGCGAAAGGTTTAGATTTCCCAGGTATTACCTTAGTTGGAATAATTAATGCGGACCTAGGTCTTCATCTTCCTGACTTCAGATCTAGTGAGAGAACTTTTCAATTGATATATCAAGCGTCAGGGAGAGCAGGAAGAGGTCAAAAAAAAGGAGAGGTCATTATTCAGACATACGATAAAGACAACGCAGTTATCCAAGCGGCATCTAGACTCAATTTAGAAAAATATTATGAGGACATGTTAGATGATAGGCAGTCGCTTAACTATCCACCTTATAGTTGGGTTGCAAAAATTGAATTTATTGGATCAAATCCAAAAGCTGTTTTTTCATTATCAAATAAAATCCGTAATAATTTAATGAATCCATATAAAGGGCTTGAAATATTAGGCCCCGCACCCTGTTTCAAAGAAAAAGTAAATAATAAGTATAGATTTCAAATTATATTAAAATCATCGAAAAAGTATGATGTAAATAGCAATAAGCTACATTCTTTTGTTAGTCAAAACTTTGTCAAGTATAACAAAACAATTCCAGGTTCAAATAAAATTCACATTCATATTGACCCAATTACAATGATATGAAAATAGCGCTAGGATTGATATTAATAGCATCTTTATTTGCGAATGAAAATCGACCTGGTTTGTCTACCTGGTTTTCTGCCTCTGAACTATCTCGTGCTGGAGGGGGTAAGTTTTTAATGACGCCAAACTCAAGAAATGTAAATATGATAGCGTCTGTTAAAAATCAATCTTTCTCAACTTCATTTATTTTTTATCCAGCGGGTATTCAAGCACAATCTGCTTCATTGATTTACCCAAAGAATGATAAAATTATGATTACATCAATAAACCATATATCCTACGGAACTTTCAATGGTTATGATGAAAATGCTCAAAAAACAGAAAACTACACTGCTAGCGATACATGGATTAGGTTAGGCTATTCAAAGGCATCAAAATCAATACCAGTAAGTTTTGGTATTTCAAACCAGATATATATTTCTAAACTCGAAAACCATAATTCTACTTCAGTATACTCCTCTTTTGGTATTATTTGGAATTTGGATAAATACAATTTAGATATTGGAGGAAGGATTAAAGACATCCTTTTAATTCACAAAAGTACAGATATACGTGCTAGCGATAATTCGTTAGAGATAGAAATGGGATTTTGTAAAAAGTTAACCTACCTACCTTTAAAGCTTTCAATAGATTGTATAATTAGCAATGATTTAAGACCTAAAGATTATTTTATAAGTGGAGTTTTTACAATTTCTAAAAATATTTATTTGACTATAGGTACATCTACAAGAAAATATAGCCAAAACACAGAGCAAAACCTAACAAGCACAATTTTTGGCTCAAGCGGTCTTGGAGTCAATTATAAAAACAAAGATCTTACAATAGGATATGGTTTGTATTTCTATGGTACGGGAGGTTTCTCAAATGGATTAGATTTAACTATAAATTTTTAATGAAAAAAATTATAGTTTATCTAATCCTCAGTAATATTTTATTTGCTCAAAATAAATACCCCATAGTTTTAATTCATGGCTTTTTTGGCTGGGGCAATAATGAAATGGGAGATTATCGATATTGGGGTGGTAAAAAAGACATTCAAAAAATGTTAGAGGAGAAAGGGTTTAAGGTATTTAATGTTTCAGTTGGCCCAATATCTTCAAACTGGGATAGAGCCGTGGAGGTGTATTATCAGTTAAAAGGTGGGCAAGTAGATTATGGGCTTAATCATTCTAAAAAATATGGTCTTGAACAAAGGCCAATAGATAAAATTTACAATGGCTTATATCCTGAATGGAGCAGTGAAAATCCGGTTCATCTAGTTGGACATAGTATGGGAGGGCAGACAGCAAGAATGCTTCAATATTTATTAGAAAATGAAATTTTTATTGACGATAGTTTGGCTTTTATAGAGGACTCAGACTTGTTGGGCAAGTCTAAAGAAGGTTGGGTGTCTAGCATTACTTCTTTGGCAACGCCACACGATGGAAGTACTTTGACCGATATAGTTACGAAGACTTTTCCTTTTATTCAGTATTTCATTGGTGTTGCTGGAGTGGTTGGAACAAATTTTTATGATTTTGATCTTAGTCAGTGGAACATAAATCGAAAAGATAATGAAAACTGGTATAATTATGTTCAAAGAATGCGGAGTCATAATGCATGGGGCACAAAGAATATAAGCTCTTGGGATTTAAGTTTAGATGGCGCCTCAGAACTAAACAGTTTTTTAAATGCGAGCCCAGATGTTTATTATTTCTCTTATTCATTTTCAGCTACTTCTAAAGATGAAGAAACGGGTTATCATGTACCAAATAAAGATGTTTTCCTATTAATTCGTTCAAGAGCTAAACTTTTAGGCTCAAGAGTAGTATTTACTAGCAATGGAAATGAAACAGATTCTACGTGGTGGGAGAATGATGGTATAGTTAATTCCAGATCTATGAACGGGCCAACCACTGGACAAAATGGTGCAGATACAATAGTTAATTATGATCAATCCGTTCCTATTATTCAAGGGCAGTGGTATACCTTCGAACCAATAAATTTAGACCACTATCAAAGTGTTGGGCATATGCTTCCTAAAGGGAAAAGAAAATTTTTAGATTCTATCTATATTAATCATGCACAGTTATTATGGTCTCTCCCCGAATACTAGTGTGCTTATAATTTATTTTTATTTGTAATATACAACTATGAATCATGGTGAATTTCTTATATCGTTTTTGATCGACCTTCAACGAATTTTTAGAACAGAAGTTGTCCCTAAAGATTTGCCATATAGTCAAGTGCAGGCAATTGTCATAATCCCTAGCGACGGTATTGAAATGTCAGAATTATCGTGGACATTGGGTTTAGATAATAGTACTGTCACTAGATTGATTGAGCGATTAGAGGTCAAGGGTTTTGTTAAAAGAACAAAAAACAAGTCTGACAAGCGGTCAATTATTGTATCTTTAAAAAGGAAAGGGATGAGTGTCCAAAAAAATGTTGAAAAAAAATTAGAGGAAATTGGGAAACAAATATTTTATGAAACTAGCCAAAGTCAAAAAGAAATTTCTTTAGAAAATTTATCATCTTTTCAATGGGAATTGCGAAAAACTTTCTTAAAAAGGTAAAAATTAATATGTCAGAATTATCCACACTATTGCTTGAGTGGTTTGATTTAAATAAGAGAGGATTGCCTTTTCGAAAAAACAATAAACCCTATGATGTTTGGGTTTCAGAAATAATGTTACAACAAACTAAAGTTGATACCGTCATCCCCTATTACAATGCTTGGATGAAAAAATTTCCTAATATCGAATCTGTTTCTGAGGCTTCTGAAGAAAGTGTTTTAAAGTCATGGGAAGGGTTAGGCTATTATTCAAGATCTAGAAATTTTCATAAAGCAGCAAAAATCATTATAAAGAATTTTAATTCAAAAATACCTGAGTCATGGGATGACTTTAGACTTCTTCCTGGAGTTGGAGATTATACAGCAGGTGCAGTTCTTTCGATTGCATTTAATAAATCTTATGTGGCTGTTGATGGTAATGTTAAAAGAGTTATGGCTAGGCTCACATCTAGGAAAAAACTAAGTCAACATAATTTGAGATTTATTAAGTCTAAGCTTTTAAAATTTATGGACAAAAATCGTGCGGGAGATTTCAATCAAGCAATGATGGAACTAGGCGCATGCGTCTGTTTACCAAGAAATCCAAAATGTGAACAGTGTCCAATAAATAAAATTTGCAATGCATATATATCTGGGAAACCAACTGAATACCCTGCTAAAGTAGTAAAAAAAACGATTCCTTCTCATTTTTTTGTTGGAGGTCTAATTAGAGTTGGCAATAAAATTCTAATCCAAAAAAGAGAAGAAAAAATGCTAAACGGGTTATGGGAAATACCGATGAAAAAAATTAATGATCAAAAAAATTTAACAAAAGATTTTAAAAACTTCATCTTTAATAAATATGGTATAACAGTAAAAATAAATAAAGTCTTTTCAGCGATAAAGCACTCTTATTCACATTTTAATATGAAATTAATTGTTATTGATTGTGAAAAAACTACCAGTATTGTGAAAAAAAAGAACATGTATTCTTGGATTGAAAAAAACCAAATTAATAATTATCCTTTTCATAAAGTGAATCATAAAGTTTTCTCATTATTCAAAAAAAAAACTTGGAATGTTTAGAACGGTAGTTTCGTTAATTCTTTGGCCGATATGGTTTTTGTACTTAATTGCTATTCTTCCTATTTTTCTACTATTTACTTTAATTTCTGATAGAAAGTATTTTCATTATTTTTTAAGGCCAATGTGTTATTTCTTTTGTCTTCTTGGAGGTCAGTTAGTTAAAAGAACAGGGTCTATTCCAGATGCTAAAAATGGACCTTATTTATATTTAATTAATCATCAATCTCTTTTTGACCACTTTGTGATAGGATGTTATATCAATCATTATGTTACGGCCATTGCTAAACAAGAACATTTTTCGTACCCCCTTTGGGGTCAGGTTGCGAAATCATATGGAATAATTCCGATAAACAGAAAAAACATCAAAAAAGCATTATCCAGTTTAAAGGTCGCGGAAGATGCAATTTTAAAAGATAAAGTATCTATCTTGATGTTCCCTGAAGGCACGAGATCTATTGATGGGAACTTAGGTGTTTTTAAAAAAGGCGCATTTCATATAGCCAAGAATACGGGAGTTAAAATTGTACCTGTAATTATTGATGGCGCGTATAAGGCAAAAAGTAAATCTGATTGGAGATTAAGCTTAGGAACAATTAATATCCATTTTTCTAATATTATTAATAACGATAGATATAACGATATTACCGTAGAAGGCATAAGAGATTACACGCGAAATAAATTTGAAGAATATGTAGATTAGTTACATTATGAATTTACTGAATTTTAGTAATATCCAAATAAGTCAGATTTTAGTATCAATTTATTTTTCCATAGTATTTTATCAATCAAGCATCGATAAAATTATTGATAAGGAAAATAATATTATTTTCTTTAATGAGCATTTTAAAAACACCTTCATTAAGAATTTTATTCCTATGCTATTAACTAGCCTGGGATTATTTGAGTTTTTTGTTGCATCACTAAATACGTTTGGTATTTTTTATAGCTTGATTTATTCGGATTTAACTTTCATTTTTTATGGACTGCTTTCGTGCAGTGTCGTATTGCTGATGTTGCTGTTTGGACAACGTCTAGCTAAAGATTATGTTGGTGCTGCTGACATTACTATATATTTTATTTTGTGTATTATTACTATAATGAGTTTTTAGATAAGGATAATTAAAATGAATAAATCACTCACTTTAAAGATGATTGAGTCATATCAGCAGAGCTGCGAAACTGATTCAAAACTAAAACTATCTCGCAATGCAGCTACTCAGAACGAGATTACAGATTTAGCAATGGATTGGAATCAGTTTAGAAAAATAGACCATTCTTTTTCAAATACAATCTCTGGTGAAATGAAAATAACAAACCAAAAATCAAGTGGTCGATGTTGGGGGTTTGCGGGTTTAAATCTTTTCAGAATTTATTTGGGAAGGAAACACAATATTCGCAATTTCGAATTTTCTCAAACATATTTTATGTTTTGGGATAAATTAGAAAAATCTAATTATTTTTTGAACAGCATAATTCAGACTGCTGAAAGTTCATCTGATAGTCGCATAATAATGCATCTTTTAGAAAGTCCAATTCAAGATGGTGGGCAATGGGATATGTGGGTAAATCTAATAAATAAGTATGGTGTAGTTCCAAAATCTGAGATGCCAGAGACTTATCAATCTAGTCAATCGATGAGGATGAATCGTATGATTACTAGAAAACTTAGAGAGTTCGCAAAAGAATTAAGATATTTAATTAAAAACAATATTAATAATGAAGACTTATATGAATTAAAGAATCAAATGATTTCAACAGTATATAAGATGTTAGTAATTCATTTAGGAGAACCTCCAAATAATTTTAATTGGCAGACTAGAGATAAAAAGAAAAATTTTATGCGATTTGAAGATTTAACACCACAATCATTCTTTAAAGATCATGTTTCTATCGACCTTAGTAATTTGATTTGTTTAATTAATTGTCCGATGTCAGATAAAAAGTATAAAGATATTTATAGTGTTAAATATCTTGGTAATGTTATTGAAGGTCAGCCCATAAGATATCTAAATGTTGAAATAGACATTTTAAAAAAGGCTGCCATTGAATCAATTAAAAATGATGACCCAGTATGGTTTGGTTGTGATGTGGGTAAATATTTACATCGGTCACATGGTGTAATGGATACTAATTTATTCGATTTTGATCTGTTTTACGGGACAAAATTTTCTCTGGATAAAGCTAGCCGATTAGAATATGGTGAGAGCAAAATGACTCACGCAATGTTATTCACCGGCGTAGACCTAGACTCAAAAGGAGTACCTCAAAAATGGAGAGTTGAAAACAGTTGGGGCGATAGAAATGGAGAAAAAGGGTTTTATATAATGTCTGACGAATGGTTTGATGAATACCTATATGAAATCGTCGTAAATAAAAGATATTTACAAGATGAATACGTAAAACTTTATGAAGAAAAAGAAGCCAAACTATTGCCGCCATGGGATCCTATGGGCGCTTTAGCAAAATAACGAATTATTATGGATATAAAAATATATTGGCTTTTAGCATTTGTTGGGCTTTATTGGTCTTATTGTATTTTCTGGGGGATTAAAGGTGCTCTCACTTCTAAAACATCTGAAGACTATTTTGTTGCTGGGCGATCAATTGGAACCTGGGTTTTTGTCCTTGCTGCAACAGCAACTAGTTTTTCAGGCTGGACTTTTGTTGGGCATCCCGGGAAGATACTTACAGATGGGCTTCCTTACGCATTTGCTTCTTTTTATGCACTAACGATCCCTCTTACTGGCGTTTTATTTTTAAGGCGGCAATGGGTTCTAGGTAGAGTTTACAATTATGTAACTCCTGGTGAAATGTACTCAGATTATTACGGGGGAAACTCAATAAGAATATTAACTGTATTAGTCGCTTTTTTATTTTCAGTGCCTTATCTTGGAATTCAGCTTCGAGCTTCCGGAGCATTATTTGATGTTTTAACAGATGGTTTAATCTCTACTAATTTAGGGATGATTCTTTTGTCAACAGTTGTAGTCATTTATGTGGCTTCAGGAGGATTAAGGTCTGTCGCTTATGTTGATTGTGCTCAGGCTGTTTTATTAGCAGTTGGAATTATTATCTTAGGTGTTATCACGTTGAAATGGATAGGCGGATGGGAATTGTTTACGCAGGGAATAGGCGTACTGGTCAAAAATGATTTAGTTGTTGGAAACCGTTTAACTGCGGATGGGTTTTCTAATAGAGTTGCAATGCCTGGTCCAATTCAACTTGTATCCTCCGGATCAAACGCAATTGGTGGTGTATGGACAGGAATGATGTGCATGACATATATGTTCGCATTAATGGGTATACAATCTTCTCCTGCCTTCTCAATGTGGGCATATGCAAATAAAACATCTGAACCATTTCGCTGGCAACAAGTGATTGCTTCTTCTGTAGTTATAGGAATAATATTATTTTCCTTTACTATTATACAAGGTATGGGAGCAGATGTCTTAGTCCTAAATGGTGTCTTCGATACTATATCTGATAGTACGCTTGTGCCAAACCTAATTGATTTAATGTCTGAATCTGCTCCTTGGCTTGTAGGTTTATTAGCTGTATGTGCACTTGCGGCAATGCAAAGTACCGGTTCTGCTTATATGTCAACATTTAGTGCAATGATTACTAGAGATATATATAAAAATTTTTATGATGAAGATGTGACGGAAAACAAGCAAAAGTTTATCGGTCGTATATTTGTAATTGTTGTTGCTTTAGCAGCACTGCTAGTTGCTATTTTTTCAACTGATGCTTTAGTAATGTTAGGCGGGCTAGCAGTCGCATATGGGTTTCAAATGTACCCAGCACTTTTTGGCAACCTCTATTATAAAAGAATTTCTAAAACTGGAGTTACATTAGGTTTAATTGCAGGACTAATTGCAGTCACTTTCACAGATAAAATGGCTAGTTTGTTTTCACTCCCCTGGGGCGCATATCCACTTACTATACATTCAGCAGGATGGGGAATATTTTTTAATATAATATTTACAGGTATTGGGTCTTATTTTTTCCCAGATAGTATTGAAAGGAAAAAAATCAAAGAAAAGAGACATGCTTTTTTATCAGAAGTAGCAGGGGTTCCTAAAGAAAAGAAAAAATTAATACCTTTAGCTTATGGGATGGTTTTAGTTTGGTTCCTCTTTGGGTTTGGCCCTTTTGCCGTTATTGGAAATACTTTTTTTTCAGACCCTAGCAATCCATCCAGTTGGGCACCCTTTAATTTGCCGTCAATATGGGTTTGGCAAATAGTATTTTTACTTTTTGGAATTTTTGTTATGTGGTTTTTAGCTTTCTATATGGGTTTCTCACAACCTATTTCAGCAGAAAAATTAGAAAAATCTCATAAAAAATATTTTTAATGGAATCTTCAATTTTACAATTTCTTTCATTGTTTAAAAAAGAATAAATATATTTAGGGCAATGGATACAAATAAAAAAGCAGAAATTAAATTTTCTTCAATTGATGATATAGATAAAAAAATCCACGCAAATCAAGTTTTGTATGACCAACTTCATCAATCTTTGGTAGACGAAATTGTATCAAAAGATGATGAAGCTCAAAAAAAAGAAAAGTCAAGAAAATCTGATGTTTCTAAAACAAGAAATTTTCTTTTAAAATTTTCTGATTATTACCAATCTAATGAATTATTTAGATATGCTCTTTGGGGTTTTGTAGCTGTATTTTTTTCAACTACAATTTTAACTATTATTGAATATCCTCTTTTTAGTGGTAGTGTAAAAGATGACGTTGGTGATGGATTTATGTTTGGTGGGGACGAACCCAATTGGGTCGATACATTTTTTCATACTTTTTGGTGGGCTGTTGTAACATTTACTACCGTTGGCTATGGTGATGTAAGCCCAGAAACACATTTAGGTAAATTATTAACGATAATAATAATGATTTTAAATCTAGGCATTGTGACAATGCTTACAGGTGCTGTTTCCTCTGTTTTGGTTGCAGCTAGATTAAAAGGAGATGATACATTGGACGAAACTAAGTTTTATGGACATTTAATTATCGCAGGTTGGAATCCTGCGGTTCAGTCAGCATTAAGACTCATTGAGGCTAACGAAGATTCAGCTTCAGTTGTGATTCTTATAAATGAAACTGAAGAAGAAATAATCAAGCGAGCTGTTTCTGGATTTGATCGATTAGATATAACTCATTTATCAGAAAATTTCACTCAAGAGGGAGTACTCAAAAAAGCTTTTATTGAAGAATGCGGAACTTTTATGATTGTTCCAGATGAATCTGGTCTGCTTCCAAATGAGAAACCTGATGAAGATAAAACGGTTCTAACTGCGCTTACGGCAAAATCAATCTTAGAAGATATTCAAGTTGTCGCATACATTTTAGATGAAGAATATATTTCTCACTTGCATAGAGCTAATGTAAATGAGATTGTCTTTCCTGATGAGCATATACCGCATATGTTAGCGAAACATGTCACAGACCCAGGTGTGCCTCAATTATTTGATGAGTTGATTACCCAAGAAAAGCAGGATAAGGGTATTCAAGTTGTTTCTATACCTAAAGGTTTAGTAGGACTAACCCACAATAAAGTTTCAGCATATTATAAATTTAAAAATAAGTGGCTATTGGTTGGCTATGCAATTAAAAAAGCTGGATTTAGTTTGGAAGAACAAATGGGAGAAAGCGGCAGTCCTATCATTCGTGATATGATTAAAGAACAATTAGATGGTGCTGGAATAAAATTATCAAGCGATGAACACGTCATAGTTGAGATTAATCCAGATGATGAATACATTATTGATGGTAAACATAAAGCTTTGGTATTGAGGTAAAATTATGGGTGTTAACGCAAAACAAATTCAAAAAATAAACTATTTTAGTAAAGTCTCCGAAGACCTTTGTTCTGAAATTGCTAAGGTAGTAAAACAAAAAAAATGTTCTCCAAAAACCACTCTGCTTAAAGAAGGCGAAGCTGGAGATACTATGCTACTTATTTTTCAAGGTCAAGTTGAGGTATCTAAGAACATGATGGTTAAAACTTCTAGCGGGTTTACTATGTCGACTAAGTCTATTATTAGATTAGAAACTACAGACCCATCACCAGCAAATAAGCCGATAACCGAGCCAACAGTTTCAGTTGTAAAAGCGCCTGCTTTTGGTATAGGAGAATTTTCTCTTGTCCTTGATAATGCTAAAAGAACATCGCATGTTACTGCTATGACAGACATTAATTACGGGATTATAAAATTAGAAGATTTTTCGAATATAGTAGATAAACACCCGTCTATAGGTGGTTCTGTTTATTTTGAAGTTGCAAAATCAGCTGTAAATAATTTAGCCACTGCAACACAAGATATATCTAATCTTACTCAAGCATTCTTTTTTGCATTAGCTAAATAATATTTAACTTTTAAAAAATGTTTTTCTTCGAGTGTTTATTTTACTTTCGAGATCAACAATTTTTTCTTTTTCTATTGCGGTCTGGTCTTTTTTTGAATTTAGCTTATCTAGCTCTAGTCTTAAAAATTGAACATCCCGATCAAGTTTTTCGAGGCGCCCTTTCATTTGCTTAGATAAGATTTTTTTAAAATCATCTATTTTATCACTGTCTGGTGTATAGTATATATTTGTATTCCCTCGATCCGTATCTTCCCAGAATGTAGGTCCACTGAATCTAATTCTGTTATAAAGACCCTCCATAAGTTTAAGGTATGTCTGGTTATCAAAAAATGCTAAATCATCAAGGACATCAGAAACGATTGTTTCAGCAAAATTAATATTATTAATTTTTATAAAATGTAAAGCAAGTCCAATTTGTAAAACTCTTACTCCGTTGTTTACACTTTGATCTAGTTCTTCTTTTGAATAGTCTGGCGGGTTATCAAGCTGTAAAATTTCTTTTAATAGGTGTTCTTGAAGTTGATTATCCCAAGTTTCTTCCGATATTAAAATAGTAATCTTTTTTAGCTCAGCTGTTAGTACATCAACAATGAAATATAATGAAGGATTTTTAGCGGCCTGTTTATAAATCTCATTACTGTAGAACTTAAAATAAAAATAACTCTGCTTTAGTAAATCCTCTTTATTATGATCAACGTATCCTTTTAAAAGTGCAGAATAATGAAATGCAAGGTTGTATAAATTTCTAGGTTCATTATTACGGACAGCGTGTTTAATAGCAAATCGCATAAAAGTATTAAACCTTATATTAATATCCACTATCAAGCTGTGTTGTTTTAAATCTAAGGCTAGTAATCCAATTGATGAGACTTCGCTGGCGATTAGAGATGCGAGCTCATATTCTCCGTTTTCCATTTTTCGAATATATGCATTACCCATCATTTTAAATGCTTTAACTTCGTAAAAGGTTTTTCTTTCTTCTAAATCTTTATATTGATGTTCAACATATGTTCTGAAAGTGGGATTATTTCTAATTGTGTCTGTGGCAGCAAAAAAGCGAGAGTCATAAAAACTTTTATTTCGCATGTACGCTCTTACGGTGTCACCAACTCTACGTATTATTTCAGTTTGCGCTTCTTTAAAAGAAATGTATTCTAATAAATCATCAAACTGATCAATAGTAGACATCAATTGATATTGGTAGTGTTCAACATTTTTAATATCGTCCATTGATAAGTGCACAGATTTATTTTTCAACCTATTTATATCTTCAATATTTAGTGTATATAATTTTTTGATTACATTGTCTGTTTTAGAGTAGAGAAGTATATAAAAAATATAAGGCAGCGATAGCATGGATGAAGCTGGCAGATAAACATATGTATTTAGCATCACACTAGATAGCCTTTCCATCGGTCCGAAATAATACATTATCACTGTAGCGTGAATTGATGCTAAAATTAAAAACCAAATAAAAATAAGACTTACCCAATCTTTAACAAATAAATCCATCAGTTTAGGAGTGGATTCAGCTGCAATTGCTATTACAATAATTAATGTACCTAGTACTGTGGCTAAAACTCCGCCCCAAATTTCTGGTGCAAAGGTAAGGTCTATTGCATCGTGAGTTTCTTTGCCTAAACCAAATAATTTATCTAAAAGTAATACAATATCAGAGTAAAAATAATGAAACGTGAAATCGGTGCCAAGGACTACGAAAAAAACGAAAAAAAGAGAGGCTAATGATCTATTTTTATTAATTAGCCCTAAAATTTTACTAAAGAATATGGTTAGTTTATCATTCATCATTTGTCAAGTACTAAAACAACTTGGCTAGAAAATACGATTAAGAGGGTAATTTTTCAATATTGAAGAATAGTATTCAATATTTTATATTGAATAGGTATCAAGTAAAATTTAAAAAAATTGAAATCAATCGGTTTTTATTGTTCTTCACACGTACAGATGATAAATTCTTTTGAGCTCTTTTAAGTTTATTAGTTCATTGACTTAAGTATGAGCAATAAATGTAAATTAATTATAACGAGGTGTTTATGTCAGATTGGACAAATAGTCATGATTTAGTATACGCATTTGTTTGTGTTTCTTTTCTCGCAGACGGAGAAGTTGATGAGTCTGAGAAAGAAGCAATGCGTGGGAATGTTAAAGTTATGCTTCCTGATATGGGGGATGACGAGTATCACCAGGTTGAAAAAGAAGTTATTGATAAGTTCATTGCATTAGGTGATGAAACTTCTCGTTTTGGCCAGTACGGTTCTTCTCTTAGCGCAATCAAAGAAATGTTTTTATCCGATGATGATAGGTATAAGGTTATAAAAAACCTTGCTTATATTGCTAGAGCAGATCAATTCATTCATGAAAATGAAATGAAAATGGTTGAGCAAGCGGTTACTGATTTAGATATGGAAGATAAAGTAAGCTTAGTTAAAACGGAGTCAACTCTTTTCGTTGATTTCAAATCGTAGCTTTTTATTTTAAATAAAGCATATTAGTTAGTGCCCGATATTCATTATTGGGCACTAACATTTTTAAGATTAAATGGGGTAAGAAATAATGTCGGAAAAAAGAACGCATAGTAATGATAGAAGAAACGAAAGTAGAAGATCAGAGGATCGTAGGAAAGACTCTTTATCAGTAGAAAAAGAGAGGAGAGAGAGTAACAGAAGATCTGACGAACGCCGATCTAAAGAAGAGCGGCGCTCATAAGAACTTAATTCCTTTTTAGCAGTATACTCTTTCCATACCAGATAAAAAGTTGTTTAGTGAAGATAAAGCTAAATCAATAGATTCTAGAGCTTCTTCTTTTTTCAAATCAGAATCACAAACTTCACCCAACAAATCTTTAATTACTTGTCTATGAATAATATCAGCAGACTTGTGCACTTCAAAAAACTTTAGTGTTTCATCACCTTTTTCTGCGCCATAATATTTTTTTAATCCATCAATTTTATTTTCAGCTATTTCAGGTATCATGGACTCATAGCAATAAAGCGCACTAAAACCTTTATGATACTTCTCGTCTTTAGATAATTTCATAAAATTAGTTACTAGCTCTTCGGTCTCTTTGATAGCAGTGGTTTTTTCTACGCTATCCCTATTTTTACCCATTCCTTCAGCAAACCGCATCCATAATTCAGGATGGTTTTCTTCACCACGTTCTTCATCAATAAGGTTTTCAAGAATCTCTTGTCTTACTTTAATATCATCACAATTCGAATGAATTGATGACAGGTATCTCGGGAAGGCAGATACATGTTTAAAATATTGAGCTGCATATTCTTGGATTACAGATTTATTTAATTCACCAGCATTCCAGGCCTTATAGAATGAATGATTAAGAAGGTGATGTTTTTCAATTTTTCTTTCTATCGTATTTAGAAAGTCAGATTTGTTCATAGATTACTCCGAAGTTTAGTTTATTGATTTAACCAAGCCATATTCCGGCACAGAAAAATAACCCCGTTAAGAAGTGTAATCCAATAGTTCCTGCATTAGCTGGTTGTAATAATCTATTATCGTAGTGCTTGTAGAGGGTTTTTATCGTGAATATGCTGTAAACAGATGTTATTAGTGAAATTAGCGATAGTGTAGGAAATGTAGTTGGTCTAGTCCAAGCTAATGCTATGATACTAACAAATGCACCAACAACAAGAGCGACATACCCTATTCTAGCTTTTTCTGGTCCAAAAACTACTACCAGATTATTTTTGCCTGTTGCTTTATCACCATCATGATCTGGAAACTGATTAACAAAAACGATTGCTGCAACTAAAAGTCCAATTGGAATTCCAGCAAGAATGGCATCGTTTATGTGTATCATTTCTCCACCAGTCTGGACTAAAAAACTCCCCGCAACCATTAATGGCCCAAAGTTAAGGCCAATCAACAACTCGCCCAGACCTTTCCGTGATGCAAATCGGAATGGTGGTGCAGTATAGAAGAAACCTGATAAGAATCCGATGATTCCTAAGTAAAGAATGTTAATACCAGCTTTGTATATAAGTGGTATTCCTACTAATGCACTAAGAGCAAATGTTACTATAGCGACGGTAAGCATACCTTTAGGTGTTATTAAACCCATTTGAATGCTTCTGCTTCCGCCAGAAAACGGGACCATATAATTATAGTTTGCTTCATCAGTACCACTAATATGATCATAATAATCATTAGATGTATTGGTACCAATATGTAGAAAAAAGCCGCCTAACATTGTCAGTGTAAAATAAAACCAATCAATATTTACAAATTTACTTGCGACCGCGGCTCCTAATAAAATTGGAACGACGGTTGCTGTCAAAAATGGTAACCGCATTATTACCATCCAACTAAATAGTTTTGTTGCAAAATTTATTTTTGGTCGAACATCTTCTGGGGTTTTATCATGAAGAGGAGATGTGACACCGCAATATCCAATATGATTTCCATCTCTGTCTTTTGTCGGTGTTATTTTTATTTTACATGGCATTTCATGACCATCTTTGTGTAAAAAAACTGTGTTCCCTTCCCAAGCGCCTTTTTCAACTGATTCAGCTAGCCAATTTACGACGTGACCCAAAACTATTTGGCCAGCGCTAAAATCGCTGACGCGACCTTTACCAATTATTTCATCTTCTGTGTATCCGAACATATCTTGTGCGCCAGAACTAAATGTCTCAATTTTTCCATCTAAGTCACATGTGATTACACTTTTTAAATCTTTGCTCATATCTTAATTATTCCTTCTATTATACGAAATACTAATATTATAAATTTAGCTATCATAATTTTCTAAGAACGAAACAAATTTTAAAAAAAATAATGGGAACACCTGCAAAAAAAATAGCTTTTCATACGTTGGGATGTAAACTCAATTTTTCTGAAACATCTTCTCTGTCAAGAGATTCATTAAAATATGGTTATGAGAATGTAAATTCAAAAGAATATGCAGATATATATGTTTTTAACACTTGTTCTGTAACAGAAAATGCAAATAAGGAAACAAAAAAACTGATAAGAAGGAGCAAGCGAATTAATCCTAAAGCTTTCATTGCTTTGATAGGGTGTTATGCTCAATTAAAGCCAGAAGAATTAATAAATATTGATGATGTAAATATGGTTTTAGGTACTGCTGAAAAATTTGAGTTATTAAATCATTTAGATAAAGCAAAAATTTCAAATGATATAAAAGTTGTATTGAATAATGATATAAATGAGATTAGCTCATTCAATCCATCGTACTCTGGAGATGATAGAACTAGAGCTTTTTTAAAAGTTCAAGATGGTTGTGATTATAGCTGTACGTTTTGTACAATTCCTAGGGCTAGAGGAAAAAGTAGAAGCGCTTCAATCAACCAAACAGTTAATCTTGCAAAAAAAATATCAAAATCTAAAACAAAAGAAATAGTTCTTACAGGAGTAAACATAGGAGACTTTGGTGTATATAATAATGAATCATTTTTGGAACTAATAAAAGAAATAGATTCACAAGTGGATATCGATAGAGTTCGAATTTCATCTATAGAGCCAAATCTTCTCTCAAATGAAATAATCGAATTTTGTTTTAATTCAGAAAAATTTATGCCACATTTTCATATTCCACTACAATCAGGTTCAAATAAAATTCTTAAATCAATGAGGAGAAGATATAAAGTTGAAGAATTTAAAAGTCGTATTAATACAATTAAAAATTTAGATAGTCATGCCTGCATAGGCGTAGATGTAATTGTTGGTTACCCATCAGAAACTGAGGAAGATTTTATGGAAACATATGAGTTTTTAAAAAATCAAGATGTTTCATATTTACATGTTTTTACCTATTCTGAAAGAGAAAATACTAAAGCCACAGATCTTAAACCTGCAGTCCCTTTTAAAGAAAGATCTAACAGATCTAAATTATTGCGTGAGCTTTCAGATCAAAAAAAAGCTCAATTTTATAAAAAATCAATTGGGGCTAGTAGGCCTTTACTTGTTGAAAATAATAAAAATGGTATCTTATTTGGATATACGGATAACTATATAAAAGTAAAGATTAGTTCAGAGAGTTCTATTGAAAACACTATTCAAATGGTAAAGATTTTAGATTTTAGAGGTGAATACATGCTTGGTGAAATTATAGCCTCAGGTTAGTTTTTTTCTATTTCAGATAAAATTTCATTCCAAAACTTAATTCTGGATTTCATTACATCTTTACCACATTTAATGCATTCCTTCCATTTTATTTCATCATCCCCACAAATCTCTTTAATCATCTTTAATGCTAAGGGTGTATGCTCATCTTCATCTAAACCAATGTGCCTATCTAAGTAGTAGATAAATGATTTAAGGTTTGTACTAGAATTATTATTTAAATCATAGACTAATTCTCGAAACATATCAGGAATTATTTCCTCCCTACCCAAAGTAAAAATTGTTGCTGTTAAGTGTGGTAAACCTGATTCTATATATTTAAATGTATCTAGAACAAAATTTTTAGCTGGTTTAGGTGCATTGGAAGTTATCAAAGAAGAGGGTACATCTTGAGTATCAAGTTCTTTTAAAAAGTTTTCTATGCTTGTAGTATTTGCACCAGCTTCTTTCATAGCATGATAATATATTTCAAAATGACTTAGGTGTTGTCCATAACGATCAATATCTGATTCTTCTGCAAGAACTATTTCATTTAAAAGCCTTGATAAGTTGCCATTATTTTTCGGTCTCCAAGGTATTTCTACGCAGGTAAAGTCTCTTTGTAGTGATTTAAGCACTGACATAAAGTCCCACACCGCGTAAACATGATTCTGCATAAAAATGTGTAAGTGTTTTTGTGTTTTTATAGAACTATATAAAGGATGCATTTTTAGTATAGTCCTTTCTTGTTGGGTTTCATCAAGAATGTTTAACAGATTGTTTTTCAGTAGTCTGAACATTACTTTTTATAATCATCGATTGAGGGGCACGTGCAAACAAGATTTCTATCTCCAAATGCATTATCTATTCGTCCAACAGGCGGCCAATATTTATGCTCTTTTTGATATTCTGTTGGGTATGCTGCAACACTTCTTGAATATTTATGGTTCCAAGAATCTGAAGAAATATAAAGAGCTGTGTGAGGAGCATTTTTTAATGGATTATCAGACGAGTTAGCATTTTCTATGATTTCTCTTTTTATCGATATAAGCGCATCGCAAAATTGATCAAGTTCATCTTTAGATTCACTTTCTGTTGGTTCAATCATCATCGTTCCAGGAACCGGCCATGACATTGTTGGTGCGTGGTAACCATAATCCATCAATCGTTTTGCAACGTCTTCTTCGCTTATTCCAAATTCTTTTTTTATAGGTCTAATATCAATAATAAACTCATGAGCATTATATCCATCTTTTTCTCTAAATAATATTTCATAATGAGGACTAAGTTTTTCAGCCATGTAATTAGCATTCAATATTGCAACTTTTGTTGCCTTTATTAAGCCTTTGGTATTTAATAGGGCAATATAAATCCAAGAGATGAGCAAAATACTGCTGCTCCCAAACGGAGCGGAAGAGACAGGACTAATAGCATTTTTACCTTTGTTTTCTAGATACGGGTGGCTTGGTAAAAATTCAGAAAGGTGTTCTTTGCAGACAATTGGTCCCATACCAGGACCGCCACCACCATGAGGTATGCAAAAGGTTTTATGAAGATTAATATGCATCACATCTCCTCCGAACTCGCCAGGTTTGCAAATACCTACCATCGCATTTAAGTTTGCACCATCTACATAAACTTGCCCACCATGATGATGAACTATTTCACATGCTTCTCTAATTTCACTTTCAAAGATACCATGCGTAGATGGATAGGTTAACATAATACAGGATAAATTTTCTGAATGCAATTCTGCCTTTTCCTTGAGATTTTGTAAATCAATATTCCCATTTTCATCACAGGATATTATCTCTACTGACATACCTGCCATTATTGCACTAGCGGGGTTTGTACCGTGGGCTGAATCTGGGACAAAGCATATGTTTCGATGCTTATTACCACAACTATTGTGGTAAGCTCGTATTACAAGAAGTCCTGTGTATTCTCCTTGTGCTCCAGAATTGGGTTGTAGAGAACAGTCATTAAAACCAGTCAATTTTGATAACCAACTTTTCAAATCTTTAAATAATGTTAAATATCCTTTAACTTGTCCCAATGGTGCAAAAGGATGGATATCACTAAATTCAGGCCATGTTACTGGGACCATTTCCGTTGTAGCATTTAATTTCATAGTGCAAGATCCAAGAGGAATCATGCTTGTGTTTAGCGATAAATCTTTTGTTTCTAATTTATGAATGTATCTCAACATTTCTGTCTCTGAATGATATTTGTTAAAGACATCATGTTCTAAATAACTAGAATTTCTTTTTAATTGTTCAGGAAAATCATAATATGAGGTCTCATTAGTTTTTAAAACACCAAATATGTCACAAATTTTATCGATGTCTTTCTGATCTGTAGTTTCATCAATAGAAATACCAATGCTTCCATCTTTATAGATTCTAAAATTATAATTTCCATCATGGGCTAATTTCTCCCAATCATTATTAGGCTTAAATCGAATGGTATCAAAAAAATTATTATAGAAAACTTTAATTCCTCCATCTTTTAGCGACGATGATAGCTGGTGACATAAATTCTTGATATTATTTGCTATGGCTCTAATATTATTAGGTCCATGATATACAGCATACATTGATGACATAATTGCCAACAAGACTTGGGATGTGCAAATATTTGAAGTTGCTTTTTCTCTCCTAATATGTTGTTCTCTGGTCTGTAACGCCATTCGCAAGGCTCTGTTGCCATATTTATCGGTCGAAACACCTATTATCCTACCCGGAATTTTTCTTTTAAATTTTTCTGTTGTTGAAAAGAAAGCAGCATGGGGGCCACCAAAACCAAAAGGAACACCAAATCTTTGTGCGTTTCCAACACATACATCAGCGCCCAGTGTTCTTGGCGTTTTTAATATGCTCAGTGCGAGTAGGTCGCTAGCAAGACATGTAAAAATTTTATGATTTTTTGCGTCGGCGATTAAATTTGAGTAATCGTTAATATTTCCATCAGTAGAAGGATACTGAAGTAGCATGCCAAAAATAGAGTTATCAAAAATGAATTCAGTTTCATTTTCAATAATTAATTCTATCCCCAGAGGTTCAGCTCTGGTTTTAAGAACTTCTATTGTTTGAGGGTGACATCCCGTTGAAACTAAAAACTTACTTTTTTCTTGTGCGTTTGTGGCATTATAGAACATTGCCATTGCTTCAGCAGCTGCGGTCCCTTCATCTAGGAGAGAGGCATTAGAAATTGGCAAACCTGTAGAACTAGAAACCAGGGTTTGAAAATTTAGCAATGCTTCTAAGCGGCCCTGGCTTATTTCTGCTTGATATGGAGTATATTGAGTATACCAACCGGGATTTTCAAAAATATTTCTTTTAATAACGTTTGGAATAATTGTACCATAATACCCCTGCCCTATAAAAGATTTTAAAACGGTGTTTTCTTGAGCATATTTTTTAAGTTTTTTTAAAACTTCGTCTTCTGAATAGTTAGTATTAATTAAATTTTCATTAAGAGGGGAATAAATATCTCTTGGCACTGTTTTCTCAATTAGGTCATCAATGTTTTTGAGCTTCATTGATTTAAGCATGTCCTTAATATCGGATTCTCTTGGACCGATGTGTCTATTTAAAAAAGTAAATTTATTATTTTTCATAAGGTTTCTTATTTAATGATTAGCAATTCGAAGAGCAAATTTATGTCAATATATGTTTTAATTTCGAAACATATAATCTTAAAATTATATTTTATAATATAGTTTTTAATTAGATAACTTATGAAGACGAATTACATAGAATAAACTCTCTCATTGTATTTACATGAAAGTGTCCATGAAAAATAAAATTATAAAGCAGGGGAAAGAATGCCAATAACCAGACTTGTTGAATTACAAGATATAGATTCTCAATTAGAAGATTTGAACAGCTTATTAGGAGACTTACCTAAAATGGTTGATGAGTTGAACGAAAAAGAAAATAGTATAAAAAATAAAGTTGAAGCAGATAAAACAAGCTTAAAAGATATTAGTCTGAATACTAGTAAGTCTGAAACTGCAAACCTAGATATACAAAGCAAAATAGATAAACTCACTGACCAGCTATTTTTGGTTACGAACAATAAACAATATGATGCATTAACTAGTGAAATTGAGCACCTAAAAGCACAAAAAGAAGAACATGAAACGCTATTAATTACGTATTTAGAAGACAAAGAAACTTTAGAAGAAAATGTAAAAAATAACGAATCTTCTTTAGAAGAATTAAAAACTGATTTAGAGTCTAGACGAAATAAATTAGATAAAGCACTATCAGAGACATCTGAAGAAAAAAAATCTCTCGAGAACTCTCGCCAAAAACAAATTGTAGAAATTGATGAAAAGATTATGTTTACATATAACAAAGTAATCTCAGCCAGGTCTGGTGTTGCTGTTGTTCCCCTATCTGGAGGTTCCTGTGGCGGTTGTGGTGCTGCATTGCCCCCGCAAAAAGCATCAGAAATTAAAGCGGGAGATTTACACAATTGTGATAGCTGTGGGCGGTTTGTATACAGTAAAAAGAATTAATTGAGTTAGTTGGATGATTGCTCCATCAAAAATAAATTTTAATGGAGAGGAAAGTCCGGGCACCGCAGAACATAAAGCCTTTTAACAAAAGGAATCCGTAAGGATATGGAAAGTGCAGCAGAAAATAAACCGCCTGTCAAAAGGCAAGGGTGAAAAGGTGGTGTAAGAGACCACCAGTCTTTCTTTAAATAGATTGAGCTTGTAAACCCCTTTAGGTGCAAGGTTGAATAGTTTCAAAGATGTTGTTCGCATCATTTGATGAACGGGTAAATCGCTTCAGCTTAATGGCAACACTAAGCGCAGACAAATGATCATCTATCCCTTTTTGGGTGGACAGGACTCGGCTTATAGACTAACTCAAAATTTAATTTACAGAGAGAACATTTATGGAGAAAAATAACTTACCATTTTTCTTGTTAAGCAAGGAAATTCAATTTTTTCAACAAAACTTCAAACAAGTTGGAATTATTTTCGTGCTAGTATTATTAATTTCATTTTTATTTCCTGGTGGAAAAACTCTACAATATTCTTATAAAATCAATGATATTACTAGGGAGCCGATAATCGCACCCTTTACTTTCCCTATATTGAAAACATCCGAAAATTATGAAAAGGATAAAAAAGAAGAAAAAAAATCTGTTGCTTATATTTTTAACAGAAATCAAGAAGTTGTAAATAACCAATTAACTGAATTAAATGATTTTTTTGGTTCATTAAATGATTTAAGATCGTCAAAGTGGAGATTTAATCAATCAAAGCAATTATATTATGAAAGGAAATACCATGCCACCGCTGAGAAAGCAAAAAATGAATTTATAGCAGATAGTGCAAGTCTTGAGATAATTTCGAATGATTTTCAAAGCAAATACCCGTTTACGGCTTTAAAAGATTCATCATGGAATAAATATTTAACAACAAATGAGGACCCAAGAAAATTGAAAGATTGGGTTTTACATAAAAACATTGTTAGTCAAATTTGTAAAAATAGATGGTCCGAAGGTATTTATGATATACCAATAGATAGTATAATAAGTAATAAAGTAAAGATAAATCAAGGTAATGTCCCTATTTTAGCAGAAAAACTTGATTTTAACAGTTTAGAAGTAGCCTGGATAAAAGCAAAAGAAGAGTATATAAATAAGATCTCTGGAGAAGTTTTTTTCTTTGATATTGGATATGATATAATTGTTGAGCATATGAAACCAAATTTATTATTTAACAGAAAATTAACAATATCGAATCAAAGGCTTAGTATAAAGCAAGTTCCAAGAAGTAAAGGAGTTGTTTTAGAAAACGAATTAATTGTTGATGCAAACATTAGAATAACAGAAGGTGTCATACAAAAATTAAATTCACTATCTTTTTCAATCGCGCAATTGAATCAGGATAAGCCTTTAGATAATATTTGGAACTACTTAGGCAGAATTATTCTTTTATCTATTGTAATCTCTCTATTCTTTACATTTTTGTATATGTATAGAATAGATGTCTTTTCTGATTGGAAAATGATTTTACTGATGTCTATTATCATGTTAATTCAAATGCTTCTAGCGTACTTAATTATTAATTATTTTCAATTCTCAGAGTATTTAGTTCCTGTTTCTGTGGGGGCACTAACATTGACTATTTTATTTGATGCTAGAATTGGTTTTATGTCGACAGTTGCTGTATCAATTTTAGTAGGTTTAATGATGGGACAAAATATTGATTTTGTTATTTCATCTTTGTTTATTTCAACAGTTGGGGTGTATAACATTCGTGAATTGCGTAAAAGGAGCCAGCTTTTTACAACAATGTTCGCATTGATTGGGGCCAGCATCATTGTGATAATTGCTATAGGATTATTTAAAGAACATTCTTGGGCAAAAATTATTTTTGATATACAAATATTAACATTAAATAGTTTTTTAGCCCCAATTGTTACTTATGGTTTAATAGGTTTAACTGAAATGGTATTTGAAGTCACCACCGATTTAACTTTAATTGAATTACTCGATTACGACAGGCCATTATTAAAAAGAGCCCAAAGAGAAACTAATGGAACATTTAATCATAGCATTGTTGTTGGAAATTTAGCGGAAGCTTGTGCTACTTCAATTGGAGCACATTCATTATTATGCAGAGTTGGAGCCTATTATCATGACATAGGTAAGATGATAAAACCAGATTATTTTATTGAAAACCAGTATGCCACTGACAACAAACATGATGTATTAAAACCGACAATGAGTGCAAAAATTATTAGAAGTCATGTTAATAACGGGTTGCAACTTGCCAAAGAATATGGGTTGCCTAAAATTGTTTCTGATTTCATTCCAATGCATCATGGCACTACTAGAGTAGAATACTTTTATAGACAAGCACTAGAAGCTGTTAATGGAGATGAAACAAAAATTGATGAAAGCCAATTCAGGTATCCTGGTCCAAAACCAGATACTAAAGAAACGGGAATTTTAATGATATGTGAAGCTATTGAAGCGGCAGTACGTTCAATTAAGAACCCAGACATCATGAAAATCGAAAATATGATTGATAAAATAATAAAGCAAAGAGTTGATGATGGTCAGTTAAGTGATTGTCCATTAACACTAAATGAATTAGATAAAATTAAAGGTACTGTTGATGGGAATACAGGAATGCTTCATGTTTTAAGGGGTATTTATCATATTCGAATAGAATATCCTGATGATAAAAACCTTTAAACAATCCTTTTTATGTAATGAAAAATATTAATGTCTTCACTGATCCTAATTATAATGAGCCAAATAAAAGATTATGTATTTCAATAGTTGAAAATATTTTAGCGCATCATAGCATGTATAATTATGATATTAATATAATTTTTACTTCAGATACTCATGTAAGTGATTTAAAAAAACAGTTTTTTTCAACAGACCAGTGGACGGATGTAATAGCGTTCCCATTAAACTCAGAAAATAAAAACACTATTGAAGGCGAAATATATATTAGCATTCCAACAGCAAAGGAAAATGCAGATTTATTTAATCAACATTATAATAAAGAACTCACAAGGTTAATTGTACATGGGACATTGCATTTAATCGGGCATGAGGATAATACAATAGAAAAAAAGAAAGAGATGGTTAAAAAAGAGGATTTTTTTTTAAAAAATATTGTTTGGAGAAAATTATTTGAGTAACAAAAATAATAACGAAACCAACTTAAAACTTGAGGAGCTTGTCAATATTGTAAAAACCTTAAGAAGTCCAAAAGGTTGTGAGTGGGATAATGTTCAGACGAGTAGTTCATTGATCCCTTTTTTTATAGAGGAAGTATATGAATTAATTGAAGGGATAGATAAAAAAGATAACAAAAACATTCGAGAAGAACTTGGTGATGTTCTGCTACACATAGTTTTTCAATCTCAGATTGCATCGGAAGAAATGGGCTTTAATATCAATAATGTTATTGATGACCTAAATATTAAACTTATTAATAGGCACCCTCACATATTTGAAAATTTTGATGATAAAATAGTTTCTTCAAAGATGAGATCTTGGGAAAAACAAAAACAAAAACAAAAAGGAAGGAATTCAAGGTTAGATGGTGTTCCTACTATTTTACCATCTATTGTATCATCTCAAAGAATCCAGGATAAAGCATCTTCTACTGGTTTTGACTGGGATAAGATTAGCGAAGTTTGGGAAAAATTAGATGAAGAATTAATTGAGCTGAAAGAGGCACAAAGTCTGAATAATTTTGATAATATTGAATCGGAAATAGGTGATGTTTTATTTACAATAGTTAATTTAAGCCGTTTTTTTGGTATATCAGCAGAAAATGCTCTAAGGAAGTCAAATAAAAAGTTTATAAATCGTTTTCAAAACCTTGAGAAAAAAATAAATCAATCAAACAAAAAAATAGAAGATCATTCAAAAAGAGAGCTAAATGATATTTGGAATGAAGTTAAAAAGAGCTGAATTGTTCACCGTTCATTGTAGCCGTAATATTCCTTTCACTAGCGTTATTTCGATGCTCACACAAGTAAACCCCTTGCCACACACCTAATTTCAGGTTCCCGTTTTTAATTGGTATAGATAAAGAATTGCCAAGTATGGATGTTTTTAAATGCGCTGGCATATCATCTTCACCTTCGATTGTATGTGTGTAATATTGATTCCCCTCAGGTACCATTTTATTAAAATGATATTCAAAATCATTTCTAACGCTAGCTTCTGTATTCTCATTTATAGTTAAAGATGCTGATGTATGTCTAATGAAAAGTTGTAATACTCCAATGTTAAAATTTTTTATCTCTGGAAGAGATTTTACTATATCATCAGTTATTAAATGAAAACCTCTAATTTTATTATATATAGTAATATCTTTTTGTACCCACATATTCATTGTACGTATTATGTCTTTTTTTCTTTTTTTCTTGCTGCTGGGAAGAGAATATTATTTAATATTAACCTGTACCCCGGCGAGTTCCTATGAAGAGATAAATCTGTAGGGGGGTCGCCAACAAAATGTTGATAATCTTCTGGATCATGGCCGCCATAAAAAGTGTAGGTACCTTTACCGAAATTGCCATGGAGATATTTGGCCTGAACAGAAGCAGGGTCTTCGCCCAAAATAATCACATGATTTTTAATCATATTTTTGTTAAAACCCGTAGTTTGCCCCATAAAACCTTTGACAATAGGAACATGATTTTGAGTTAACATTGTTGGCACAGGATCGTATTTAGCTGAAAATTCAAATAAAGAAAAATAGTCGGCTTCAGCACCTCTAGTTATTGGATTGTGGCTAGGGGGATAGTCTATGTCTGAAAATTCGTAAACCATCGGGTCTGAATAGATTGAAAAATCTTTAAAAGCTAAAGTTTTAGAAAAATCTATTTTTTCGGGGAGATTTTTGTCTACTGGAGTACCATCAAATACGCTATGAACTCCATCAATATCTTCTAATGATAGTGCTATGTCATAAGAATCAGTTGCTGAACACATGGCAAATAAAAACCCTCCATTTGATATGTAATTTTTGATTATTCTAGATATTGTCTTTTTTTCTTCATGGACACTAACTATTCCATATTTTTTAGCTAACAATTCAAATCTATTTTTCTGTTCAACATACCATGGAGCATTATGATAATTACGGTAAAATTTTCCATACTGCCCTGTAAAATCTTCATGATGAAGGTGAAGCCAGTCATAATCTTCTAAACCATTGTTCAAGACTTCTTCATCCCATAATGTTTCATAATCTACTTCAGCATAAGTTAGAGCGAGGGTAACTGCATCATCCCAAGGTTGTTTATTTGGGGGAGTGTAGATAGCAATCTTGGGCGCTTTTTCTAAGATCACAATATCCATATTATTTTTTTCTATTGTAGAGTAGATATCAACAATTTCATTATTTATTTCTATGTAAGAAACTCCTCTAATTTTACATTCAGTTTTAATTGAGGACTGGGCTTCAATTAAAAAAGCTCCACCTTGAAAATTTAATAACCATTCTACATTTATATTTCTTTTTAATGCATAGAATGCTATGCCATAAGACTTAAGATGATCATTTTGAGTTTGATCCATTGGGATAAGAATTTTTTGGCAAAAAATAGTTCCCGTTATAAATAAGTACGTTATTAAACTTTTATTAAATTTTTTCATCGCTTTTAAGCTTTCTTATATGGTATCTAATTGGTTCAGAAAAAATTGAATTTGGGAATTCGTTAATTACTTTCATAAAGTGTCTCATTGCTATTTCTTTATCATTATATATCTGTTCGTATATTTGTCCAGACATCACTTCACCTCTATCTGAGTAAATTGTATTTTTTAATTTTGTGAGTAAGTCTAAGGCCTCATTATATTTATTTAATTTTGTTAAAATAATGGCTCTCCTTAAGCAAAGTAACGGGAAGAGCTTTTGTTCTTCATTTTGTTTAATTATGTATTTAAGTAATTGGTTCGCTTCAGAAATTTTTCTTTGCTTTAATAATGATTCTGATTTCAAGTAGTTTATAAAACCTTCCTTGCTTTTTTCATCAACCTCGACATAATAAAAATTTATTAGATCTCTTAATTCCATTAGATCATTGAAAAATTTATTTGTTGGCATTATTGTTAAAAATATTTCATTAATCATTATCAATGCTGTATCTGGTTTTCCTGAAAATAGATGCATTTCAACTAATTTATTTTTTATTTCTAATGTTTGATGAGTATTATACATTGAGTCTAAAAATGAGATTGAACTAGTAAAGTCGCCTTTTGCTCTTAGGACATCTGCAATCCTCAGTATAATCTGTTGCTCGAGTGTTTTTGTTAATGATTTTGATAGAGCTGATTTATATAAAATGTATGCTTTATCAAAGTCTTCAATTACTCTATATTGTATTTCGGCTAGACGAAACTCCGCTTCTGAAGCTAAAGAAGATCCTGGTATTGATGTTAAAATTGAATCATAAATTGAAAGACTTGAAGTCAAGTTTTCTGAAGAAATATTTGTGGTCAGTTGAAATAAGTCTTCAAAGAAAATATTATCATTATAAAAATAGGGTATTAAATCGTTGCTTTTAGTTGGCAAAATTTGATCCTCAAACGTTTTTGCTAAACCTAATAATCCTTCACCATATTGATATCCTTTTAGGTTGTTTTTCAAGGTAAGCTGATATGCTTTGATTGACAGAAAATATTCATTTTCTTTTCTCAAATTATTTCCAAAAGAAAGCCATTTTTTTGCATTAAATGGTTCGCTTTTACTTAGTTCTATTAATGCATTAAAAGATTTCTGGAACTCACGGTGTTTAAAATAGTGGTTAGAGAGTATAGGTAGAGCAATCGAAGGTTGTCTTAGACTTGTTTCTAATAACTTCATTTCAATAGTGTTTTTTGAATTAAGATCATCGCTCATTACTAGAATTTTTCGTGCGACTGTAGAAGATCTACCGGGATTAGATAATAATGAAGTAATATACTCTTCGATTGCCTTATCATATTCGTTTCTTTTCTGATAATAATTTCCTAATTCTATTGATAAAAAACCTTTATCAAAGTTATTTCTTCCTGATTCTATCAGTTGAAAAATTTCAGTACTTAAATTATATTTATCATAAATAGAAAATAATAACCTATGAAAAGACCGGTTATTTTTAAAAAGAATTAACCCTTCAGCCCAGGTAGATTTAGCTTTTGTAATATTTTCATTTAAAAAATAAAACTCACCTAGTTCTATGCTCAATTGAATATCTTTTGAATTTTTAGATAATTGATAAATTAGAAAATTAATCCCCTCATTGTACCTCTGGCTTTTTTTATAAAGGTTCTTCAAACTGCGAATTACTTGATAGTTGTTCGGACTTTTACTCAAGATGTCGTTATAAATAAATATGGCTGAATCCCAGTTTTGTTGAATTTCATACATTCTTGCTGTTTTGATAGATGCGTTATATTGACCAATCAGCATGGATAAAAATAAGATTTGGCTTAATATTTTAAGGATTAATAATCGCATCTTGCTTAATGGTTGGTTTTATTTGGGTCATAGAGTTAAAATATCTCTTTATCATTGTTTGGTACTCTCTACTATAACCTGAGTTTAGAGATCGATTTAAAGCTTCTAATGCAATATTTTCGCGCTGTCCTAAGCTAAGTGGTAGATTTTTTGATGATGAGTATATATCCTTTCTATCTACGGTGTATGACTTTCGCTTTTCCTTATACCCTCTCTGTGATAATGATGTTTGACTATCAAGCATTCTAGATAAAATTCTACGTTGCTTATTTTTAGTCTTTTTATTGTATTTAAATTTTGATAAATCAGATATAACATCTTCAATGTCATTAGAAATCCCTTTTAAATCTCCTTGACCATTTTTTTCCCCTGATTGCTTCATTTCTTTTATCAATTGCTGCAGACTTTTTTGAACACTTTTTTGCCCTTGTAACATCGATTGTAATATCTGCTGCTTAGCAGACTCTGAAAGCTGACCCATGCCCATGCCTGTTCCCTGCTGATTAAGGTTTTGTTGTTGACCTGCCATTTGCTGCATCATTTTTAAAAATTGCTCAAAACCGCTAGCAGAACCTGAAGATTGCATTTGTTGAATACTTTTAAAAAGACTCAATGCTGCAGTATTGAGTCCTTTCATTGCAAGTTCTTGGTTATTAATGGCATTTCGTATGTTTCTGTTTGTTAATTCTGATTTTGTTTTTTCAATAGAGTTGTTGACTCCACCAATTGCTTTTCCAATTTCAGGGGTTATTGAAAATGTTTCTTTAGATAATTCAACCATTTGCTTGGTAGCTTGCCTCAATTGATCTTGTATAAGTTGCTGTCTATATGCCATTGTTTTTAATTGTGAAGAGTTCCTAGAGAGGAGAGATGTTTCATCTTTTATGTCTTCTTGTACTTTTGATAAGTATAAAACATCTCGCATTATTTTTGCTAATTTTGTTGCCATTTCTGAGACAGTTTCATTTTGAAATTCTTTTTGAAGCATCGAAAGCTCATTTTGAAGATTGTGTAAATTGTTTAATGATTTTTGACTAGATGATTTTGCGCTTTTATCCTTTTGCAAGTTTGAAATAGTATTTTCTATATTAGTTTTTGCATTTTTATAATCATCGCTAGTGCTCAATTTCTGAAGCTTATCAGCTGACGTTTTACTAAACGGTTCAATAAGATAAGACGCAGTTTTGATTTCATCATTTAATTTCTTTAGTTCATCGAGTAGCCTAGATTCTTCTTGCGCGATTCTTTGAATATTATTTTTATCTGGAAAAGATTCAGCATCTTTAATGTCTTCATCAAGTTTACTTTTTTGCTGAGTTAACTTTTCTAACCTATTTTTTAATTCATCTAATTTTTGTTCTGCTTTCAGCCTCTTAAAAATATCAATATATCTATCAAGCTCAGATTCTATTTCTGCAATATTACTTGCCATTTTTTCTAAAGATTTTTGCAAATCTTCTAAGTTCATTTCTTCGAGCGACTTTTGAAGTTCATTTAGATCACTCAGAATGTTTTCTGGAATAATTTCATTAATTAAGTTTGAAAGTTCTTTGAATTTTTCTGATAAGTCAGGCATGAGAAGGTTATGTTTCTCGCTATCTTCCATCAAGCTTTCCATTGCGTTTGAAATGCTTTTTATTCGTTCAAGTTCATCTTTTGCTTTTGAGACCATTTCTTTAATTTTTTGTTGATCTTCCCACTCTAATTCATCTTCGGCTTTTAAAACATTTAACTCCATTTTTTCTAATTGTTCTTTTAAGTTAATTAGCTCATCTACACTATCATTGAATTGGCCTTCAATATTTTCTTCTTCATTTTCCATTTCTTTATATAAATCAGCAAGAGAAGGAACCTTAGCAACTAGTTTTTCTGATATCGTTTTTTTTGGCCCTGAAATAGTGTCATTATCTGTCAGTTCAAAATGGTAATGAACTTCATCGTCCGGCATGAGCATTATATCAGATAAATTCCAAGGTGTTTTTATAATTTGGTAATTAGTGTCTTGATCTAGCTCTGGGATTATGAACATTGCGATATACGGTTCTACATTTAAATATTTTGGCCGAATAACCTCATAAGCTAATTGGAGTTTATCAAAACCAAAGTCGTCTTTTATTTCTAAATCAAATGGTATTATTTGATTATTCCCAAGTGTTATTAATCGATCGGGGTTTTTTATCTTTATGGTAGGCTTAAGGTCAGATAAAATGTTTATTTTGTATTCAATGGGGTCTCTGTTTGTAATGCCTCTAGGATCAACTACATAAATTGAAAATTGGCCGTCACTATATAAATAAAAATTTCCGACTGCAGTATTTTCAAAAGTTCTTAAATATTTTATTGAATCGTTATGTTTTATAAAACTGGATTTGAGCATTCTATTACTTAATAAGTTTATTTTCATCTCAGATCCTTTTAGAGCTTGGACTGAGGCGATGCTCCCATCTAGTGTTTCAGATGGCAGTTTTGAATAAGAGGGAGGAATTATAAGAATTTCAAATTCCTCAAATTTTGGTCTATCCGTAACAAAAATTGTATCAGGTGTTGAGGTAACAGATTTCCAAGCTTCGTAAAAATATTCTGCATTTACAATTGCCTTGTATTCATAATCTTGGAACAGCTCTGGTAATAGAAATTGATAAAAACCATTCACATCTCTTTTCGTTTTAAGCGTGATGGTAGCTGAATCACGTTCGCTCGTAGATATCTGCGTTGGTGTTAAACTTAAAAAAATAGAATCTGGAGTTGAGCCTTCAGAAATAATTGTAATTGAGATTTTTTCACCTCCAAGGATATTTTGATTTTTTGTTAAGCTGTATAACTGGAATGGTTTTGAAGCATAAAATTTTTCATTATAGTTTATCCATCTGTGGAATGAATTCCCACTTTGTTTAGAAAATATAGATAAAGACATTATAGATAAAAACATGACGACAAGTGTAATCATTTTTATATTTATAAGAGGCTTTTTATCTATGAGATCTCTTGGAATGTGATCTTGCATTTTTTTTGCAACTTCTCTAGTAAAATTATTTGCTAGATCATTAGATTGACTTTTATTTTTTGAAGTTTCAATTTGGAAAGCATTTAAAGCGGTATCTGCATTTTTAGGGAAAATATTTTTACCAATTATTTTTGCAAGTGTTTCCGAAGTATAACTTTTAAAGTAATCATTTTTTACTAGAAATAAAAACCCCCCAATGAAGAAAACAGTTATAGTAGACATAACAAAAATAATTTTGATAATTATTTTTTTTGTTTCAGGGGAAAAGTAAAAAACTGATTCAAGTAATATTAGACATAGCGAAGTTGAAATAATAATTATAACGAATAAAAACAGGGTACTAAACAAATCTGTTTTGAGTTTTTCTTGTTTTAACGACTTTAAATAACTCGATATTTTCATACTATTGTGTGAGTGCGAAGTATATAATATTTACTCCCATTTTTAATGACTCTTGTCTCACTTCCCATGGGTTATTGTGAACAGACTCATCTTCCCAGCCATCTCCTAAATCTGTTTCGTAGGTGTATAGAATTATTAAGGTCTCGTCTTCAAATATACCGAATGCTTGAGGAGGTTTATTGTCATGTTCATGGATTTTTGGAAGCCCATTTTCAAATGTAAAATAAGATGAAAATATTGGGTGATCATGAGGGAGTTCAACGAAATCTTTATTAGGAAAGACTCTCTTTATTTCTCTCCGAAAGGATTTATCCATGCCGTAATTATCATCAGCATGAAGGAACCCCCCGCTCGTAAGGATTGATCTTAGAGCTATTATTTCATTTTCAGAAAACTTTATATTGCCATGCCCAGTCATATAAAGATAGGGGTAGTGTTTAGCATTATTATCTGTTAGTTTTATTTTTATTTCAGCACCTGCTTTTTTCATAGGTGTATGGGTTTTGAGATAGTCCAGTAAATTAGGCAAACTGCTGGGGTCCGAATACCAGTCGCCTCCTCCGCCGTACTGAATTCTCGCAATATTAAACTCTTGAGAATATAAAAAGCAGGTCAATATAAATGAGATTATGCAGTGTTTCATGTCAATTTATTAATGGCTAAAATTTCAGCTTCAGAATATACTGAGTCTCTCATTGTAAAAGATATACGAATACTTAAATTGTATCAATGATAAAACAGAATATATTTAATTGTATAATATTAATTGTTAGTATTTCATCTTTCTTGATTTCTCAAACTAGAACTGAGAAAGAACCAAAAAGTTATTTTTGGGGCCTGATAAATATTCCTTACGATAATAGCTCTGAAAAAGTTCCTATTTATGATAGACTTTTTAGAAACAGGGAATTTGCATCCCCTATTACTTATATGCCGATTGAAATGCGTTATGGTTTAGGAGTAACAGGGAAGTTAACTGGTAGTGCTGCAACTCCCTCTGCGGAAGATTTAGACAATTGGATTTGGTTTGATAAAGATGTGACTTCTTTGGACCAAGGTATTGAAAATATAGCAGGATCTTCTTTAGATATTGACTTTGGAATGATAAATATACCAAACTTAATTATGAAAACTAGTTGGATGAATATAATGACTGGTTTTAATTATAGGTCTAGTTCTATTTTTTCTCCAAAAAGTATACCAAATGATTGGAAAGAGGGGACACCTTTAAATGAAAAAATGATCCAGTTTAAACCTGATATCAAAGAATACCTCATTACAAACTCCCTACAATGGCAGCCTTATAATTCATGGTATTTAAGCTTAAGATATGGCTACGGATTGGCTTTTTCAAATTTTTATTTTGATGATGAACTAGAAACTATGAATGAATCCCCTAAGGGTAGTGGCACTTCAATGAGCATCGGCTTTGGGTTTCGATATATAATTGATCCCGGTAAATCAAACCGTTTTTCAATTGGATTTGATTTGAGACATTCTTACACAAAAATAAATAAGATAGATGACCCCCAAGACGTTACCCCTGTAAATAGATTTGACATTGCTAATTATGGACTTTATTTAACTCTTTCAACTTTTTATGGGGGCAAAAAAACAACCGGAGATGAAGCAAAGAGTATTTACTATGAAAAAGATTATATAAGCGCGAAAAGGAAGTTTTTAGAATTTATTAATGCATATCCAAATCATTCCAATAAATATAGAGCATTGAAATTCATTAAGATGTGTAATAAAAGAATACCATATCAAATAATGGAAGAAGGTCTATATTTTGACGACATTGGTGATTCTGAAAAAGCTCTTGATAAATACATTAAAGCAAGGGCAAGAGTTATAACGAACGATAGTCTTATTGTTAAATCTTTGAATTTTCGCATAGATGAAATAGCCAGGAAGTGGATGAACTCTGCAGAATTACTGCTTGATAGGGGTTTTTATAAGGATGCGCTCAATCTCGTAAAAAAGATTTCACAATTTTCAGAAGTTGATCAAAAAACATTAGATAAGTTTAATTCATATGTAATACTTGAGCAGGGACAAAAACTACAAACAATATTGATACTTGGTAAGGCCATGACAAAATATTCAGAGGCGCTCAAATTAAATAGTGAATTAGAATCAAATATTAGGGCACTGCAATACCAAGCTGGAATTCAATTAGTGGAGTTAGCAGATAATGTAAAAGATTTTGATGAGATAGTTTTAGCAATTCAGTCTTTAGAAGAAGCTTCAAAATTGACTTCTAGTATTGGACAAAGAAACGAACAATTGCTTAAAGATTTAAAACTTAAATTGAATAAGTACAGCGAATACAAGTCAAAAATGATTATCGATTATGAGATGTCAAAAGCACGATATGTTCAAGCGATAGCACGCGCTCCACGCCTAACAATTGGTATGACTCTTCCTTTAATTGAAGAACTTCTTGGCAAACCTCATGATAAGGTTGTTTCTAATGATTTAAATCAAAAAGAACAACTTTGGATATACTTTTTAAAAGATAAAAGCTTAGAACTCTCCTTCAAAGATTTTATTTTGTTCAAAGTCGAAGAAAAATAGTTGATTAAAAGAAAATAATGTGCGTTGTAATCAGTGAATTAATCTGACTAGCTTTCATTAGATGAAAATATTAAATAAAATAATACTTCTCTGCTTTTTTATTAGTTTTCTTTATCCGCAATCATCTCAAAGAGATTATAGTGAAGAACTTAGGTATCAAAATGACGCTATAAATAAAATGAAAAAGGAGATTGAAAAGTTAAGCTCAAAACTAAGGAAAGCAAATATTAATGAGACTACTACTTCAAAAAGGATTACAAACCTTGATGAGGAGTTAGCCTTAGTAAATAAATTAATTCAGTCCCTAAAAAAAGAAGAAAACTTTAATCGAGATAAGGTTAATAACTTAAAAAGCAGAATAAAAATAAAAGAGGATGAATTAAATTTGCTCAGATTAAGGTATGAACAGAGAATTATTAATACATATTTGAAAGGAAGGGTTTCAGACTTAGAAAAAGTTTTGTCTTCAACCTCATGGCGGCAGGCAGTATATAGAACACAATATCTTAAAATAGTTTCTTCAATTGAGCAAAAAATGACAGAAGAGATTGAGAGTGTTTTATTAGTAATAAATAAAGACAAATTAAAGCTTGAATCGCTTTTAAGGCAAAGTATTGCCTTAAAAAGAGATAAGCAAAAACAAATGGCCTCACTTCGAAAAATGAGGATAAAGAGAGAAAAAGAGCTAAATAGAATAAGGCAGGACAAATCGGCATTAGCCAACTATATGCAGGAAAAATCTTCTGGCGTAAAGCAACTTGAATCGATTATTAAAAAAGTATTAGAAGATAAGGCGCGGAATGAGCGAGAAGCGAGAATAAGACAACAGCAACAAGCGCTTAAAACAAAAGAGTTTAATTTATTAAGAGGTCAGTTGCCTTGGCCAACGGAAGGAAGAGTTATTTCAAAATTTGGTAAGCAATGGAATTCGCGATTAAAAACGACGACAGATAATCCAGGCATTGATATAAAAGGACAACCCGGGTCATCTATTCGTTCTACAATGAGTGGAGTGGTTACTACAATTACTTATATAAGGGGATATGGAACGACAATAATTATAGATCATGGTGGCGGATTTTATACTGTATATAGTCATGTAACGAATATCCAAACGCAAGTAGATAGTGAAGTCAGGTCAGGTGATGTAATTGCATATATGGGAGATTCTGGATCAGTAAATGGGGCCAAATTACATTTTGAAGTTTGGGGGAAGGGACAAAAGCTAGACCCAGAGAAATGGCTAACAAAAAAATAAAATGATGACAAACGATGTTTCAAGAGCTCAGTCATTAATTTGGAATAAATTATTAAATATATCAGGTTCAAATAAAGTTGGGAGTGCATATTTATTCACTGGGCCAATTGGCTCGGGAAAAGAGACTCTCGCACTAAAGTTTTCACAATTAATTAATTGTGAAAACTCTATCAAAGAAATATGTAACAAATGTAGTTCTTGTATAAAATTTAGAACACTACAGCATGAACGATTAAATATTATTGTTCCATTGCCAACTCCGAAAAGTGCTAGTAGTGAAGGAATACTTCCAAAGGAGTATTTTGAATCTATAATTGCAAAATCGGAGGACCCCTTTTATAAAATAGCAATTCCTAAGGCGAATAGAATTTTGATTCAATCAATTAGAGATTTGAAGAAAAAACTTTATTTTAAATATGAAAAAGATAGTGGCAGAAATGTCGTAGTTATTTTTGATTGTGAATTGTTATGTTCTGGACAAGGTGAATCAGGGAATGCTTTATTAAAGTTATTAGAAGAGCCTCCAGATAGTACTACGATTATTTTAGTGACTGATCATAAAAAAATGCTATTTGAGACAATTATTTCAAGATGCCAAACTATCGATATCCCAACCTTATCTGACAAATATGTTTATGAATGGCTAATTACAAATAATAAGAGTGAGTCAGACGCTGGGTTTTTTGTGACGATTTGCCGGGGTAATATTCATCGAGCACGTACACTTTCCAAACAGCCAGTAGACAAATTAATTAATCAAATTGAAAAATTAACAACAACGGTAGTTAGCAAAGACTCTGAAAAATGGCGAAACTTTACATCTCATTATTCTCGTCTTTTTGTCACAAATCCTCTAGATTTTAATCATCATTTAAACCTCATTATAATATGGATGCGTGGAGCGAATAAATTAAAACAAGGATTAAGCAGTGGTTTTGAAAATACCGGTCTGCACTCAAGAATGATTTCATTTAATAAAAAATTCCCTAAGGCAAATATTTTTGAAGTTATTTTATGTATCGAAGATGTAAAAAAGCATGCACGCCAAAATTTATATATGCCACTTATTTTGTTAAACATGTTGTTGGATATTCAAAAATTTGTCTATGAGTGAACAATTTTACATAACAACTCCAATATACTATGTAAACGATATCCCGCATATTGGTCACGCTTATACAACCATTCTTGCTGATGTTTTAAACAGATATCAAAAACAAGTTGGGAATGATTCTTTTTTTCTAACTGGTTTGGATGAGCATGGCCAAAAAGTTCAGGATGCTGCCAAACTACGAGGTATTGATCCTATTGATCATTGTAATGAAATGACAAAAAGATTTACCTCGCTTTGGGATAAGCTTCATATATCTAATAATGATTTTATCAGAACGACTGAAAAAAGGCATAAGAAAGTAGTAAGGGAAATATTAAATATAGTAAATGATGCAGGTGATATTTATATAGATGAATATGAAGGTCTCTATTCTATATCTGAGGAGAGGTTCATTACTGAAAAAGAAGCAGAGAACGGACAATTTCGCGATATTAAAAAATTAAAAGAGAAAAATTATTTTTTTAAAATGAGTAAATATCAGAATGCACTTATCAATCATATAAACACTAATCCTGAATTTATTCAGCCTGAACATAGAAAAAACGAAATACTGGGCTTCCTTCAACAGCCTCTCAATGACCTATGCATATCGAGACCTAAGTCAAGGCTTAATTGGGGTATCGATTTACCTTTTGATAAAGATTACGTTACCTATGTTTGGTTTGATGCTTTAATAAATTATATTACTGCAGCTGGATATAATCAAAATGATGAAATATTTGAAAAACGCTGGCCTGCTGACATGCATTTGATAGGAAAAGACATATTAACTACTCATGCAGTGTATTGGCCAACAATTTTAATGTCAGCTGGTATTGAGCTTCCAAAAACCATTTTTGCCCATGGTTGGTGGTTAATGAGAGATGAAAAAATGAGTAAGTCTACAGGGAATGTTGTAGACCCAATAAATTTAATTGAAGATTATGGGGTTGATCCTGTTCGGTACTACTTAATGAGAGAAATGGTTTTAGGCCAGGATGCAAGTTTTACCTCAGAATCATTTATAAATAGGTATAACAGTGACTTGGCAAATGACTTTGGGAATTTATTAAGTCGTATATCAACGTTGATAAATAAAAACTATGAAGGTGTCATGCCAGCAGCAGCAGAGTTGTCATCTGAAGAATTAAAAATTATTAAATTTTCATCCAGTGTTGTAAAAAACTTCGATAGTTTGATGGTGAAAATGGCAATTAATGATGCGATAGAAGAAGCTCTTCAACTTGTTCGTAAAATAAATAAATATTTTGAGCACAGTACCCCATGGAAAGCAGTTAAAGAAGACAAAACCTTAGCAGGAACAATCCTTTATACTGGAGCGGAATCTCTAAGAATTGTATCTGTTTTATTATCTCCGATAATGCCTGAGAGGACAAAAGAGTTGCTTGCTGTTTTAAATACCGATAACTCTGATAGATCTTGGGGTGGGCTAAAACCCGGGAAAAAACTAGGAAAACTAACACCCTTATTTCCAAGAATAGTGGCAGACACAAACAATGTTAATTGACACACATTGTCACCTTTTTTTTGACGAACTTAAAGAAGATTTAAGCAATGTATTAAAAAGAGCGGCTGATTTAGGGGTAACAAAGTTTATATGTGTTGGTACTAATATTGAAGATTCTAAAGAAAGTCATAATTTAGCTCTTAATTATGAAAAAATTTTTTCAACTGCTGGTGTGCATCCACATGATGCTGAGGAAGTAGCAGAAAATTATATTGATGAGCTTTACAATCTGTTAAAGGACAAGAAAGTATTAGCTGTCGGTGAGATAGGTTTAGATTATTTCAAAGAGCTATCAGATATCAGAGTTCAAAAAAAAATATTTGCTGAACAGTTGGAGCTCGCTCAAAAAATTAATAAACCAATAGTTTTCCATAATCGAGATTCAGATGACGACATTATTAACATATTATCAGAGTTTCCAAATGTTTATGGTGTCGCACATTGTTTTTCCAGCACATATGATGTAGCAAAAAAATTAATAGACATGGGGTTTTACATTTCATTTTCTGGCAATTTGACATTTAAAAACAGCCATCTCCCTGATGTCGCAAAACGACTCCCAATTGATCGTTTATTAGTTGAAACAGATTCACCTTTTCTCAGTCCTGCCCCTCATAGAGGGAAGACTAATGAACCTGGGAGGGCTCGATTTGTTGCCGATTTATTAGCAAGGTTACACAATTTGAGTATAAATGAGGTTGCTCGGATAACAACGACGAATGCAAAAGCTATTTTTAATTTTTCCTAACTTGTTTTTATTTTGATGAGAAAATCAAAACACTCATTTAGAAAAAAGTGGGGCCAAAATTTTCTAGTTGATCCAAATATTATAAATAAAATACATCATACAATAAAACCAGCTAGTATCGATAATATTATTGAAATTGGCCCAGGAGATGGCGCATTAACTCAGGTACTTCTACCAGATGTAAAAGATATGATATCAGTGGAAGTGGATCCATTTCTAATTGATAAATTGTATGATAATAAAAGCTTGAGTTCATTAAAAATCATTCATGATGATATCCTAAAAACTAATATTAATGATTTAGATATCATTAATCCTGTGCGAGTTGTTGGCAATATTCCTTATAATATTACTTCACAAATTATTTTTTGGTTAATTGAACAATTAGATTTTTGGGAAGACGCCTTTATTATGGTACAAAAAGAAGTAGCCCAAAGATTGGTAGCAAAGGCATCTACAAAACAGTACGGTAGATTGACAGTAGTCGTTGGTGCTTATCTAGATGTTGAATATTGTTTCTCTATTCCACCAACAGTCTTCATCCCTAGGCCAAAAGTAAATTCAGCATTTATTAGGTTCACGAAGAAAAAAATTGCATTAGTAGAGGATGAAAAATATGTAAAATTTAATAATGTTGTTAGAATGGCTTTTAACCAAAGAAGAAAAATGTTAAAAAATTCGCTTAAAGGTTGGGATGTCTCAGAGAATGTAAAAGAGAAAATTAATTTTTCTAGGAGGCCGGAGACCTTATCCATAGAAGAATTTGTAATGTTAGTTTAATACTTGATTATGTGATCATACACAATTAAGATTGCCAGCAAATTTAATATGCCACACTTACACTTTAGGAGGTGAAAAAAGTGGTAGAAATACAAGTTAGAGATAAAGAACCTCTTGAAAGAGCTTTAAGACGTTTTAAAAAGAAATGGGAAAGAGCGGGAATCCTAAGAGAGCTTCGTGGAAGAGCATTTTATATAAAACCTAGTGATGAGAATAGAGAAGCTAGAAAAAAAGCTACTCGCAGAATGGCTAGGAATGCCAGAATTGAGGCGTTGAGGAATAATCCAAGAGGTGCTAGACGTAGAAAAAAGCGCACAACGGATACACGTCGTAGTCGCTAAATACAATAACTCATATTAGTTATTAGATTATTAAGGGCTCGTTTTTTTGGGCCCTTTTTTTATGGGAATAGTTAGTATTAATCTTCTATCTTTTAAAAATTAAAATTTTATTTATAGGAATCAACTATGTTAATTCGAAGTATATCTGGAATAAGAGGTCTTGTAAATGAAGACTTAAAGAATGAAGAAATTACCAAATATGCAAACGCCCTTCATGATTTTCTTGATCCTGGTGTTATTTATGCAGGTAGAGATAGTAGACCTTCTGGTGAAGAGATTACTGAAATTATGATTGATGAATTAATTAGGCTTGGTCGGACAGTTATTTATTGTGGCATTGTCCCCACTCCTACAGTTCAATTTATGGTTCATACCAGCGAGGCAGTAGGCGGGTTTATTATTACTGCTAGCCACAATCCTATTGAGTGGAATGGGATAAAGTTTTTAAGAAGTGATAGTACATTTTTTCACCAAGAAGATTGTGAAAAATTATTTTATCTAGCTGATAATGTTTCTTCTATTAGAAAATATTCAGAGGAAAGAGGAATGTTATGGGAAGAAAAGAACGCAATTTATAAGCATACGATTAAATGCTCTGAATTAAAATGCATTAATCTAGATACTATCAGAGGCAGAAAATTCAAAGTTGTAATTGATGCCGTTAATGGTGCAGGGGCTAATGCGCTTCCAGAAATGTTAAACTTATTGGGTTGTGAAGTAGTGAAGCTAGATTGCGAACCAAGTGGCGTTTTTAAAAGAGGAACGGAGCCTTTGCCTGTCAATTTAAGTGAACTTTCAAAACAAGTATTAGAGAATAACGCTGACCTTGGTTTTGCGGTTGATCCAGATGCAGATAGGTTGGCTGTTGTAGATGAAAAAGGTCGCCCGTTAGGAGAGGAGTATACTCTGGTCCTTTCTGTAGATGGCTATATCAATACCCTTGGAGTTGAAAGTGATATTTTTGTATCAAATCTTTCTACTTCCATAGCATTAGATAAGCTTGCTTTAAAGAATAATTGTAAAGTTGAAAGATCTGCAGTCGGTGAGATTAATGTTGTTAACAAAATGAATAAATTAGATTCAAACTTAGGAGGCGAAGGTAATGGCGGTGTAATCTTAAGAGAATGTCATCTAGGTAGAGATTCGTTAGTAGCAGTGACAATGGTTTTGAACCGAGCTGCTCAGTCTACCTCTCCGCTTAGTGAAATATATAATTCATTACCTCAATTCGAAATAGTGAAAGATAAAGTAAGTGTTGATGGTATTAAGAGTGATGACTTTTTATCAAAAGTAAATAATTATTTTAAAGAGGGTAAAAAAAATACAATTGACGGATTAAAAATTACGTGGCAAGAAAAATGGGTTCACTTGAGAGCATCAAATACCGAGCCTATTATAAGGATATATGCTGAAGCGCCAATAAAAAAAGAAGCTGAAGAACTTGTCTTGCAAATTAAGAGTTTGATTTAGAGACTAATTTTAGTTGTATATAGCAAGTAAATTAAAGGTTAAAAAATGAGTGAGCCAGTATTAATTAAAAAAGGATCAGAGATAGAGTTGAAAGTTGAATCTCTAGCATTTGGTGGGATGGGATTAGCAAAAATAGATGATTTCGTTGTTTTTGTTAAAAATGGAATCCCAGGTCAACGTGTTAATGCTTTTATTTATAAAAAGAAAAAGGGTTTTGCTGAGGCAAGGGTTACAAAAATCATTGATGATTCTCCTTTTGTAGCTGAATCAAAGTGCAGTCACTATTGGATTTGTAGCAAGCTTCAGAGCCTTTCTTATGATCAACAGTTGAAAGAGAAAGAGAAGCAAGTGGAGGATGCCTTTCAGCGTTTAGGTGGTTTTTCAGATTTTAAATTAGATGATATTAAGGGGGCTAAACAAATCTATAATTACCGGAATAAAATGGAATTTACGTTTTCTCCTCATCGATGGATTCTTGAATCTGAACCTGAGGGTGTAGATAGTTCATTTGCTTTAGGTCTGCACATACCGGGCAGGTATGATAAAATTTTAGATGTTGATGAATGTCATATTCAGCCAGAATTAGGGAATAAAATACTTTCTATTGCCAAAGACGTATGCCTTAACAATCGAGAATTAAAACCATATGACCCAAAAACAAATGTGGGCTTTCTTAGATATTTAATGTTGAGGTTTGGAGTCAAAACCGATCAGTTAATGGTAAATATAGTTACTGCATATGACGATATAAATAAATTATCCCCATTGATTGATACATTGCTGAAAGATGTTCCAGAAATAACGTCCATGGTTAATAATGTTAATACTCGCAAAGCAGATGTAGCGTACGGTGAATTCGAAAATTTAATTTATGGTAATCAATATATTGAAGAAAAAATTGGAGAATTAAAATTTGAAATATCAGCCAATTCATTTTTCCAGACTAATTCGTATCAAGGTGAAGTTCTTTATGAGGAAATTAAAAAAGCAGCCGATCTTAAAGGGGATGAGATTGTTTATGACCTTTATTGCGGAACCGGCAGCATTGCATTATATCTAGCGGGGCATGTGAAAGAAGTTTATGGGTTTGAAGTAATTAGATCTTCTCTTGAGAACGCAGAAAAAAATTCTGTTATTAATGGAATTGATAACGCTCACTTTTTAAAGGCGAATTTAGATACTTTTTTTAAGTCTAGGCAGTTACCAAGGAGGGTTCCTAAGCCAGATATTGTTATAGTTGACCCGCCGCGCGCAGGGATGCATCCAGATATGTCTGGTTATTTACATAAATTAAAAGCTGATAAAATCATTTATGTTTCTTGTAATCCAACAACTCAAGCAAGAGATGTCCAAATACTTTCCGATAACGGATATAACATTAAAAACGCAGTCATGGTAGATATGTTTCCACATACCCCGCATATTGAGATGGTTGTGTTACTTTCGAAGTAGGGCTTTTGAAAATCTAGAATCAGGAATTTTTTTATTAAATTGGATATTATCTATTATCCATTCTGTCCCTTTACTATTTCTTTTTAATTCGTCCTTGTATACAAATTTTGAAGGAAACCACCGTCCATCTATCTTTTTAATACCCTTAAGCGATGCAGTTTTAAGAAGTTTCCCGCTCTTAGCATAGAGTTCTTCTTTCTTTGGTAATAGATATTCTTTATCAACCCAAGATCTTCTTTTTGGATAAGATAGCCCTTTTACTTTTGCATTTAATACCATAACCCAGTGTTCTCTACCATCTAAAATGGTCGATCCTTCTATAGTTGCGCTATAAAGTTCCTCCATTGGGCGGTCTTCCATCATGTCATTATATGACATATCAGAGCCCATTACTGATTGTCTGAGCATATGGCCAGAAATCTGGATAACTCGATCAGTTTGAGGAGAATA